>Ga0265330_10002052_pt1 | contig 11153 bp, 5 predicted proteins | sample 41919metaG_FD_202083 | JGI IMG/M metagenome (GOLD analysis project Ga0265330, IMG submission 202083) | Rhizosphere microbial communities from Carex aquatilis grown in University of Washington, Seatle, WA, United States - 4-19-19 metaG | ecosystem: Host-associated > Plants > Roots > Rhizosphere >... | reverse complement strand
GCCAGCGTCGTTGATTCCAAACGCGACGTACACCCAGTCGCCCGGCTGCATGCCTTTTGCGGGATCGAGCATGGTCGTCAAGTTGTCGGAGTAGGTCGTGTTGTCAATGACCTGGCACTCGCCATTCGCGTCGGTTGCAGTCTTTGAGACATTGGGGTCGCCCCAGATCCAGGTCTGGATGCTTCGGCCACCGCGTGCCTGATTTGAGACAGTGACGTTGGGGCCACAGTATTGTTGGAATTCGGCGGCCCAGCCGCACTGGCCAGTGCCGGCGCAGTTTTGCATGGTCGAGTCGCCAACCATCCAAAACGTGATCTTCTTGTTGGGATCCACCGGGCCAGCATCCGGGATGGGTCCGGTCCCGCCGCTGCCCGAGGATCCTCCTTTGCCTGTCGCGCCGCCCATTCCAGTCGTGCCGCCGGCGCCGCCAGCCCCGCCGGTGGAAACCGTGCCACCTTTGGGGACAGACCCGCCGGTGGAAACCAAGCCGCCTGTGGAGACCGTACCGCCCGTGGAAACCGTGCCGCCCTTGGGGACAGACCCGCCGGTGGGAGCCGCCCCGCCGGTGGAGACCATGCCGCCCGTGGCCGGCAAACCGCCGGTGGAGACCATGCCGCCCGTGACCGGCAAGCCGCCGGTGGAAACCATGCCCCCCGTGGCCGGCAAGCCGCCGGTGGAAAGCATGCCCCCCGTGGCCGGCAGGCCGCCGGTGGAAAACAAGCCGCCCGTGGCCGGCAGGCCGCCAGTGGCGAGCGAGCCGCCTGCGCTGTTTCCACCTGAACCTTGGCTACTACCTCCTTGCGGTGCGGTATTTCGCGCGCCGTCGTTCGAAGTGCATCCGAGTCCCAAGAAGACCACTGCAGTCGTGCCTAGAAAGAGGCGGCGGAGATTTCCCATTTTGCAACAACCTCGAGGTTTGTGAGCTGCCCTGCGCGTATCGGTCACTCCCAAAAGTGACCTACCTCATGACGGCCGGCTCAAGTATTCGAGATGGCCGCCATTGGCGCTCGATGCCAGGCAAGGACGACAGCTAACGCCGCTTGCGCCTTCGGGTTCTCGGGCGCGAATCGACGCGCTGCTGTCGCGACGCTCGCGCCACGACGGGCGCAAGGGCGGGGGCCGCGCTCTCTCCCGTCTTCACCTCCTCGCCGGGCTTCGTGTCAGACCCTTCCGGCGCGGAGGCCAAAGCCGGCTGGCGGGCCAGCATCAACTCCCGGGCGATGAGCACGAAAACGATCAGGGTGGCGACTGACATCCAGGTGTACTGCTCGTCGAGCCCGTTGGGCATGCTGAAGTTGGCGACGAACGCACTCTGCCTCAACGACGCCGGCATGATGGCCTGCAGCCAATGCGGCATGTGGTTGATGGGCGCCCAGCCCAAGAACTCGGTGAGCGCCGTCAGCCACAGCATCCACTCGCCGGCCCGCGGAACCACGGCATAGAGCAAGGCGGGAATTATGAGAAAAGCGTAGTAGTAGCAAGTCAGTTCAGAGCCAAACGAGATCACGGTCGCCGACAGCACCACCGTCACCCAGGGCTCGACCTTACGGATGGCCAGGCCGATCAGCACCAAGTAGCAAGCCACCAGCGATAGGTAGAGCGGCAAACTCTCGTGGAACGCCCGCAAGCGTGCCTCTTTCCAGCGCAGCCACGGATCCACCATGGCCGGCGTGTTCATGCGACTGGCCGCTTCAGCCGGCCGGAAATGGACCACCGTGCGCAACCCCATGTGGTTGGTAAGCGGCGTCTCCGAGTGCTTGGCCGTGTTGCGCAGGAATTCCGGGTAGATGCGCGGGCTGCCCGTGACCGCGAAGCTGGCGGGCACCAGCAGGGCCACGGCCACCGCAGCACCCGCGATCAGGTGCAGGTAGCGGCGATCCCATTCGCGCGTCTTGACGTAGTGGTAGCCCAGCGCGATCAACGGCGCCACGAAGAGGAACCCGGGGAAAATACGCAAAAGCGCGGCATAGGCGATGGCGGCCCCGGCCCAGAACGGGCGTTCTTTCTTCATCAGGCACACACCCACGCCCATCCAGAAGAGCCAGTCCCAGCGCAGGAACGAGCCACCGATCCAGTACCAGCGCGACGGGAAATTGGTGGCAAACACGATGAGAGCCACGGACACCGCGCGCCAGCCGAACGCCCACCACATGAGCAGCGCCATGATCGCGATCAACACCGGGTCAATGGCGTCGAGCACGAGTATGTCGAGCCGGCTGGCCGGCGCCAGGTTGGACAGGACGGTGCCCAAGATGGCCCACACCGGCGTGCCGTTGAACCCGTGGTCGGTCTGGGCATCGTCCCAACGGCGCGGATTCTCGAGGGTGCGGAAATAGGCCAGATCGTGTTTGAATGACACCCAGCGCGCGTCGGTGAAGTGCTGCTTGCAGCGCTCGGGATGGGCGAGAATATCGGCCGTGGTCTCCACGATGTTGGTGCGCAGGTTGGTCATCTTGCGCAGTTCGACCCGGCGGCGCAGACCCGGCTCCTCGGAATCGGCGGTGGCCACGCACTCGTACAGACGCTCGTAGTGCAGCTCCTTGAAGTACTTCGAGCCGATGTAGTAGTGGAACGTGTCCCAGCCGTGCACGAAGTTGGGGAAATGCCAGAAGCCGAAATTGAAGAAGGTCAAGAAGGCCAGCACGCCCATCGTCCCGAGGAGAATTCGCCGCAGCCGCAGCTTGAAGGCGGCCATGCCCAGCCCGACGAGACGGCGCTCCCACCACAGCAGGATCGCGCCCAACATGGCGAGGATCATCTCCCAGCGCGCGCTGGCGTCGTTGTTGAAATAGTCGAGGTAGGTCTTGGGCGCGGTGGCGGCCGGCGCATCGACGACCTTCATCTGGGGCGGAAACGGCGTGGGGAGCTGGCAATAGGCCGCGACCTCGGAGATCGAGTAGAAACCGTCGCCCTTGCCCTCGCCCACCCGCAAGAAGCGCGCGGCCATGCCACCCACATCGAGGGTGCGCATGCGCAGCCCGTGCCCGTTGGCGGGGTCAATCTGCCCCATCAACTTGTATTCCTTGCCATCGAGCGAGCCCCAGAAATTGTAGGTGTCGTTGGCGTCGGCCTGGATGGCCAGATGCCGCACGCTTGTCACCTGGCCCAAATCCCAGGTCACGGTGGAGGCACCGGTTTGAAGAATCGCGGCCAGGGGTGCGTCCCACACCGCGCCCTCGGGCGCCAGGGTCTCGTCCGTGAGCAGGCTAAGATTCCGCTCGATCTCCTGCCAGGCCGCCGGCGCCTTGCCGGCCAGCAGGTTGCCCGCGGGACAGGCGGCCAAGGGTGAGGCGCTTTCTTGCGCCCGGGCCTGCGGCTCGGCCAGGGCGAAAAGAACCAGAATCGGCAGCAGGAGACGCGCAAGGCGGGGCATGGGTACGTAGTCTAGTACCGCCTCTCGAAAAATCGTAGCTGGTTGAATGGCCTGGTGGACCGCGACGGGCCGGATGCCAAGAGATGACCTCCTGCGGCCATCGCAGGACCGTGGCTAGCGTTTCGTGGCTAGAGTTCCTTGCGCATCCAGATCGCGGTCTTGGAGCGGGCCATCTGGTATTCGTTGCTGGCGGCTACGGCCGAGGTCACGTCCTTGCGATCGATGACGTCGAACCCGAGCTTCTCCCCAACCAGGCCTTGTGCCCCGTCGGTGACAAGGTACAGATGCAACGCCCCCTCGGCACGTGCCTTGCGCATGGCATTTTCCACCAGCAGGTAGCCGAGGCCTTCCCCCCGTCGTTCCGGCACGACCGCGAGCAGCTGCAACAAAGCATCGTCCCCCGTATGCTCGATGGCGACGCACGCGGCGATGCCGTCGATTCCCTGACCGGGCGCGGGAATCACCAAGAAGCTCGGCCAGGTGCGTTCGAGGTCAGCGTGGGCGATTCCGACCCGGTTAAGCAGGTGCCCCATCGCTCCCTGGTCCTCGGCCCGCGCGCTGCGCACCGGATCGCCCAGTTGCTGCAAGAGCTTGTCGTGCAGTCCCCCGTAGTCGCCCGAACTCATGATGACCACCGTATCCCCAGGTGCGGCACGGCCAGCCAGGTGCGCGACGGTTGCGGGCACGCCCGAGACGAGTCGGGCCGGCACCTCGTGGCTGCGCAGATCGGCGGCCAGGCGCTCCACGTCCAGCCTCTCCTCGACCGGCACCTTTTCCGGAGCGTAAAGCGGCGCCAGCACGACCTCGTCGGCCGCCGCGAGGGCGTCGACGAAATCCTGCTGGAAGACCGAGCGCCGGCTGGTGGCCGAGCGCGGTTCGAAGGCGACGATCAGCTTGCCCGGTCCGTAGCGACCCTTGAGCGCGCCCAGGGTCTCGCGAATCGCCGTCGGATGATGGGCGAAGTCGTCCACCACCGTGACCCCGGCAGCCACGCCCACGATCTCCTGACGCCGCCTCACCCCGAGGAAGCGCCGTATGGCCTGCGTGATGGCCGGCTGTTCGACGCCCAAGACGTGGGCGGCCGCGATGCCACCAGTCAGGTTCTCGAGATTGAAGATGCCGGCCAGGCCCACGTCCAGGGTGCCCATCATTTTGCCGGCATGCGCCAGCCGCAGGATGGTCCGTCCGCCCAGCTTTCGGCCGGTGACTTCGAAAGTCCAATCAGCGTCGGAGCCGGGACGGCCGTAGGTGGTGACTGCACAGCGGGCAGCGCGTGCGACCTCCATCGCACCCGGCGAAGCAGCGCACACCACCAGCTGTCCGTCGGGCGGGATGAGCGCGATGAATTCGCGGAAGGCATCCTTGACCGCCGCCTCGTTGGCGAAGATGTCGGCATGATCGAATTCCACCGACGTCAGAATCACGACTTGCGGCCGGTAGTGCAGGAACTTCGACTTCTTGTCGAAGAACGCGGTGTCGTATTCGTCGCCCTCGACCACGAACTCGGGCCCTGTGCCCAGGTGCCAGGACCGGCGGAAGTTCACCGGAACGCCGCCGATGAGAAACGAGGGATCCCGGCCCGCCTGGGCAAGCACGAAGGACATCAGCGAGGACGTCGTGGTCTTGCCATGGGTTCCCGCCACCACGACCGAGCGACGCGTGGTGAGGAACAGCTCGGACAGGAGGGCGGGAAACGAGACCAGCGGGATGTGGCGCTCGCTGGCGGCCAGCACCTCCACGTGGTCGCGCCGGCACACATTGCCCACCACCACGCGATCGGGGGCCCAGTCGAGATTCGCGGGAGCAAAGCCTTGCATCACCGAGATGTTCTGCTCGGCGAGTTGGGTCGACATGGGCGGGTACACGTGCTCGTCGGAACCGCGAACGTCGTGGCCAGCCGCGCGCAAAAGCCCCGCCAGAGAACCCATGCCCGTTCCGGCGATGCCAATCAGGTGCAGCTTCATCGAAGGTCAACCGTCGACACATAGAAACTGGGAAGATGGGGCATACAATGACAAGATCGGGCCTCTATCTCCACCCTCGACCGTCACCTGTCAACTGTCGAGTTTGGTTCGTACCAGATCGATCCATCCTGGCCTTGCGGGAGATGGCGAGTTGCTGGAGACTGCGTCCCATGATGACCCCCATCCCCTTGTCGGGCCGGCGCCCGGCGAAATATCGTCCGTCTTGCGTGCTGGCCGCGCTGGTCCTCATCGGTCTGCTGGCGCAGGCGGGACCGGGCCAGGCCGCGCCCAAGGCCAAGGACAGTCGCGAACTGAAGGCACGCGAGGCCTTCGCCACGGGCCGCTACCAGGAGGCCATCGACCTTTACGGCAAGCTCTACGCCGAGAAGTTGCACCCGACCTACCTGCGCAACATCGGGCGCTGCTACCAGAAGCTGAAAGAGCCGGAGAAGGCGATCGATTCTTTCCGCGACTATCTGAGCCGGGCCAAGAATCTTCCGGCCAACGAGCAGAAGGAAATCGAAGGCTACATCGCCGACATGGAGGCTCTGAAGGAGCGCCAGGCGGCCGAGAAGGCGCAGGCCGCCAGACCGCCCGCGCGCACGACCGACGCTGCGGCAGCCGCGCTGCCCCCCGTGGCGCCCACCCCGAATCTGCGGCCCGCGCAGCCGGCGTCCGACGCACAGCTCGTCGCTGCGACGCCCGCCCCCGCGCCTGAATCGCCGCCCTTCTACGAACGCGGCTGGTTCTGGGGCGTGGCCGCGGGCGTGGTAGCTGTCGCGGTCGTCGGCGGCCTGTATGCCGGCGGCGTGTTCACCAAGACATTCGACCCCTGTGCCGGCCGTATTTGTCAAACTGCCGCGGGAGGTCCGTAGCCATGCTTTCGCTCCGAGCCCACTTTGAATTTCCGACGCTGTTCCTGGCCGCCGGCCTTTGCTTGGTAGCCTGTTCCAAGAAGGAAAACACAACCGCCTTGCTGGTCAATGTCACGACAAAGCCCGGTGTCGCCATCGACACAGTCGTTGTCGTGGTCGACACAGGGACCACCAAGTTCACTGGCCAGTTTCCCTGGTCGGACGCAAGTGGCGGCACGCTCGAGACCACGCTCTTGCTGCCCGCCGAGGCAGTCGGCAAGGACAGAACGCTGCAGGTGCAGGGCACGTCTGGCGCGAACCTGACCGCGATCCCGATCGGAACGTTGCCAAAGGTCACGATTACGGCAGGCAAAGCTACCGGACCGATTGCGGTGGTTCTGGAGCCTGTCGTCGTCCCCGTGGGTGGGGATGGGGGCACCGACGCCGTGCCCAGCGACGGACCCCAACCGGACCTGTCAGCACGACCCGAAGTGGGTATTCCCGACGCCAGCGCGACTCCCGACACCGGCATCGATGGACCAGGAGCAGAGGCAGCAGCGCTTGATGTTCCTGTTCTCTCCGATGTGGTGCAGCCGGTTGACGTCGTGACGTCGCCCGACGCCCAACAACTGTCCGATGTCGCCGATGCTGGCGCGGACGCGCCACAGCCAATCGATGTTGGCGCAGAGGCAGCACAACCACACGATGCAGTCGAGGCTGGCGCTGACGCGGGCACGGACAGCGTGGCTGCGTCTGCCTGGCAGCCGGTCGAGAATGCCCAGTCTGATCCGACGGATCCCCTCGGCTCCCTCGACTCCCCAGGTGCGATCGCGGTGGCGGTCGACCCGGTAAGAGACCACGTATACGTGATGTGGGCCGACAATTCGACTTGGGCGGTGAAGGTGAGACGCTGGAACCACACCACCGGTACCTGGGACAAGACGCAGACGCTGGAACACGACGGTCCCGGCTACCCCATAGACCTGCAGATCGGCGTGGATGGTGCGGGCCATGTCATCGCGGCCTGGCACCACTACTTCATCTCGAGCGCGTCCGACACCACGGTGAACCAAATGGGCGGGGTTTGGGTTTCGCGGTCGGCCGATGGCAACTCCTGGTTGCCGGCGGAGTCCGTGACCCCCCAGGGCACGTGGCAGGTGGTGGAGCTATGCCTGGCCGTGGCTCGCAACGGCCAGGCTCGCATAGCGTTCACGGAGAGGCTGACCGTGAGTCCCTCCACCGAGCAGACCTATTCGGCCTACTTCGACGGGACGACCACCTGGACCACGGGCTCCAACCCGTTGGCCCCCGAGGACCCTACGGACCAGAACAACCACTACCCGAGCATCGCGATCGGCGACGACGGTAGCGGCATCATTCTCTTCACCCAGCCGGACTCCGGCGGCAAAGACAGCGTGGCGGCCTCCACCTTCGCAAGCGCGACCGTGGATAACTTCGTCATTCTCGACAGCAACACCACGGACAACCTTTCAGAAATGGCGGTTGCGGTGAACCGGAGTGGACAGGGTGTGGTGGTGTGGGGCGACACCAGCGGCGCGATGCTGCGCTCCTACTCGCCATCCACGAAAACGTGGACCGCGGCGCGAACCATCGGGAATGTGGACCTCTATCAGCCACGCGCGGTCGTGGCGCCGGACGGGACCGCGACCCTGGCCTGGTCCCAGTGGGTGCGTAGCTCCTACAACGTGTGGACCATGGAGGGCACGGCCGCCGGGACCTGGACCACCCCTATGGCACTCGAGCAAGACAACCTGTCGATCGATAACAGCCCGTACGCAAGCGACACCACGGAAACGCTGCCCTATCCCCAGCTTGCGGTGGACGGCACCGGCAATGTGCTGGTGCTCTGGAGCAAGAAGACCAAGAACACACCCACGAACGAATTCGCGGTCGAGACTCGGCGCAAGCTGGCCGGCACGCCGAACAACTGGCAGCCGACGACCGAACTGGCGAGAAAGTCCATCCTCCTGCCCTGGTGGCTATCATTGGCCGTCAGTGACGATGGCCTGGGTGTGGCCAGCTACTACTGGCTCAACCCCAGTACTACCCCCGACCCTGACGAGGATCAGGTCTTCGTGTCCTTGTTCCGATAGCAGGCGATCGTTGAGACGATCTGGGGCAATTCGCCCAGTGAGCTCTTCATTGTGCTATTGGAGCGGGAAAAAACTGTCTCGCTAACAGGCGCGCTACTTGCCCGCGTCGGCGGTCGAGGTTTCCGTCAATGGAACGCCGTTCTGATCGCAGGAGTAGAACGAGTCGTACAGTCCAGCCACCGGGACGTTCTGGCCCTTCGTGTTGTTCTGCCACGCGCAGGTCGGCATGCAGCAGTCCTGCATCGTCGTGATAGTGTAGCCGGACTTGAAGGATGAATCCGCGGCGGCCTGGTCTGGCGTCGTGACGTCCGGATTGACCGCGGGCAAGCTCTGCGGCGCCAGCTTGCAGCCAGTGACCTGCGTGAGGTGGGTCGGACATTCGACGCGCTTGGCGTAGATCTTCCAGTTCATGTGGTAGTACGAATTCGCGGCGTTCGACTGGGTGCAGGACCGGATGGATTCGCCGGTCACGGTGGTCGAGGCCGATTTGAACTTCCCACACTCGGTGGCCACGGCGCTCTGGCAGGTCGTGGATGACAAGCTCGCGGTGGTGACCAGATTGTTGGTGCCCTTGCAGCCGGCGATCTGGGTGGCCGCGTTGACCCCGCCCGAACCGGGTTCGCCATCGGGCGGGAACTGGGTATAGAGGTATTTGCCGGAAGCGCTGGTCATGGACGCGTTCGGATCGCACGCGTTGAAGGCGCCGAAGCCGCCTGCGCCCATGAACACATCGAAGTTCTTGCCGCCGCCCGCGGACGTGTTGAAGGATTGAACCACCAGAGGCGGCGGGATGGGAATGGCCGCGGCACCGTTGCCGCCCACCTGGGCCACGTTTTCTGGCAGGCTGAAGACCAGCTGGTAGCACTGGCAGCAACTGATGGTCACATTGCCATCGATGCCCCCGGTATCCGAGTCGTGGCCCACCACCGCGTAGTTCAGGCCCGCATTGCCATCATCGACCGCCGCCTGAACCATCTCTTCGGAAAACAGCATGAAGCGCGGGCAGAGAAAGTTGACCCGCGCTCCTTGCTTGGTGCCCTCGCAGGCGTTCTGCCCTGGCGTGCAAACCCCACCCCCGGGACTGGTTGCGACGCCCGACTGGCAACCCGGGATGAAGAATTGGTTCATCAGTTGGTTGGGTGGGTCGAGCGCATAAACGATTGGCGGTGGGCCGGTGTCGACAGGAGCGTCGACCGCGGCATCTGCGCGTGTGGAACCACCGGCGCCCGAGGAGCCGCCCGAGGAGGATGCGCCTCCCGAACCGCCGGAACCGCCATTCGCCGAACCGCCGCTCGCCGAACCGCCGCTCGCCGAACCGCCGCTCGCCGAACCGCCGCTCGCCGAACCGCCGGTTCCGTCCGAGGCCCCGCCCGCGGCAGAGGCTCCGCCCGAACCCATGGCGCCGCCGCTGGCCGAGGAACCACCATTGTTCGAACCTCCCATAGCCGGGGAGCCGCCGCTTGCGGTCGTGCCGCCCGAGCTTCGTGCGCCTCCTGTTGCCGTACCGCCCGAGGTGCCTGTCGAGGTGTTGGCGTCAACCGACTGGGCGCTTGTCTTGGCGCAAGCGCCAGCGCCAAACCAGAGCGAGATCACACTCGCTGCCAGGGCCAGCCGCATGCAAATCGCCGGCAGAACCTCGTGCGCCGATCGCCCAGGTTTCGGGTTGGCGGCGGAACCGACCGGGAAACGCGCGATGCCAAGACTTCGAACTACAGTCATCTGGTAAAGGTAGCCAGAACTGCCGTGCTTGGAAAGGCGGGACTTTCTCACCGTCGCGAGGGTTGCGCCCAATCGCCGCAACAAGAGCCCGGGTCAGAGAAGCCAGATGGCGAGAAGGACGCGCAATCCACCGTTGCGAAGCGCGTGGGTCTTGCTGGGCGTCCGCCGCGCTCCTGCGCCCACCGCCGCGACGAACGCCGGATTCGGACCAAGAACGCCCAGGCGCCAGCCCCGGTAGCACGCAGCCGCCGTCTTTCCCAGGTCGCGCGCCAGACGGTTGGCTCGACCCTGGTCGCCCAGGCGGTGACCGTAGGGCGGATTGACGACGAGAAGCCCAGGCTGGGCTGGAATTTCACCTTCGCCAAATGCGGCTGTGGCAAAGACAACGTCGTCCTGCACGTTCGCGCGCTCGGCATTGCGGCGAGCGGTGTCCACGGCGCGCGCATCTCGATCCCTCGCAAGAATCGGGGCGGGCGCGCTCGGCAGAGCAGCCGCCGAGTCGCGCAATGCTTGCCACAAGGATGCATCGTGGACAGGCCAGCGTTCGAAGGCAAAGGGGCGAGCCAGGCCGGGCGCCATCCTGCGCGCCAAGGTTGCGGCCTCGATGGCGATGGTACCCGCGCCGCACATGGGGTCCACGAGCGGCAGCACGGGATCGTATTCGCACAAGGCCAGCAGACCAGCGGCCAAGGTTTCGCGCAGGGGCGCGCGTCCTGCCTCCAGACGCCAGCCGCGGCGGTGTAGCAGCGCACCCGAAGCATCGATGCTGGCGGTGAAGCGATCGTCCTGTCCGCGCAGAAGGATACGCGTGCAGTCGTCATCTTCGGTCGGCTGGGGCGGTTTCTCGCGTTTGGGCAGCTGGCCCACACAGTCGGCAATCGCCAGTTCGACTGTCTCGGCCAAGGCGCCGGTGTGGTACAGGCGGCAGTGGCTGGTCGAGACGTCGATGCGCAGGGCGCGATCGCGCGGGAGGTAGCTTTGCCACGGCAACCCCGCCAGGCTTCGGCGCAGGGGCGCGAAGTCGCGCGCCTTCACCTCGCCCATCCGGAGCACGATGCGGGTGGCGATGCGGCTGTGCAGATTGGCGGCCATGCCGGCGGCCAGCGTCCCCGAGAACTCGACGCCGCCC
>Ga0265330_10002050_pt1 | contig 11169 bp, 9 predicted proteins | sample 41919metaG_FD_202083 | JGI IMG/M metagenome (GOLD analysis project Ga0265330, IMG submission 202083) | Rhizosphere microbial communities from Carex aquatilis grown in University of Washington, Seatle, WA, United States - 4-19-19 metaG | ecosystem: Host-associated > Plants > Roots > Rhizosphere >... | reverse complement strand
CGAGATTGGCTCTTGATCGGCGAGTCGAAGCTCTTGCTTGGCGGTTCCGAGACTATGGGCTTGGACGAGTAGAGCGTCGAAGAGAGGTTGAGGCCATTGAGAGCTTGAACATCCCTTACCTCGAGCTCGCCGGCTACGAGGCTCTCGAAGCCCCAGACGCAATCGGCCACGATGCTCCCCGCAACCGGCTGCGCATCCGCGTGCAGGAGCTCGCCCTCCGGCCCCGCGCAATCCAGGATGCAGTTCCAGATCTGCGGCGATTTATCGCTCGAGCTGAAAAAGCACAAGGGGCCCTTCGTGGAGGATGCCGCAATCGTATCGTGCCGGAAAATCGGGCTTCCCTCCGCGATTTCAAAAAGCGTGCCCGGCCCATTCCAAGCGATATCGATCTTGCAGTTCTTCACTTCTCCCGACACGGCCTTGAAGACTCCGAGTCGCAGGAAACCCGAGCCGCCTTCGGCAGTGATGCTGCTCCTGTCCACGAGCAGCGAGGCGGAACGGAGCGAGAGGAGGGAAAGCCCGAGGTCGGATAGGCTTTTGACGAGGGACTCGCGAATCGCGAGGGAGCCTCCATCCATGTCGAAGGCTCCGAAGACTCGCACGCTCTTCGAGGCGAATATGGAACTCCCGGTTAGGGAAATATCGCATCTCTCGGAGGAAAACGCCGTACAGGACATCGCGCGCAAGGCTTGGACCTGGGATCCGTTCAGATCGATCTTGGATCGCGCCGCAGACACCATGACGAGATCCCCGTCGGAGCCGGCCGCCAGGCTAGAATCGACGACAAAGAGGGAGGCGTCCACGAGCTCGACGAGCGGTCCGGAGCCGGCCGAATCGGCGCTGAGCTCGACGCGTCGTAGACCGAATTCCCCGCCCTTGAGGACCAAAGCGCTCTGCCCCTGGGGAAGCGCGATCTTTATCCCGGCGCGAGTGGAACTATCCTTGGCCCATGAGCTGCCGAAGCCTCCCACTAGGCTCAAGGCTCGATCGAGTCGAACCTGGGTGCGCAGTTCCAGGTTCCCCCGCATGTTGACGTTTTTCTTGGACCCGCGCAGGGCCGCCGCGATGGCCGCGTCCAGGCTCTTGAACGGCCTATCCGGCGTGCCGTCTCCTCTATCGTCGCCATCCTCGGCTACGTAGACGGAAGTAGTATCCACGACGATGGACAGCGCAGCCATTTCATCTGATCGATTGCCCGCCGCGTCCACGTCATAGGCCCGAATCCGGTATGCCACCGGCCCCGTTTCCGAGCCCGGCAGCTCGAGCGGAGCCTTGACGGGGAGGAAGGAAGCGGGTTCTCCGTCCACGGAAATCGAGGCGAAGACATCCCTTCCGCCTAAGCCCGGCTCTAGTCCGATGCTGAGCGGGTGGTCCGCGTATGCGGAAAGCGCATCGGCCGATCGCGGCGCCTCCGGGGGCTTGCGATCGAGGGTGAAGCGCAGGATCTTGCCCTCGCTCGCCGCGCTTTCCGATATGAGCCTGTAGCGGAGGACTATCGAGCGCTCTTCGCCGGGCGGGCAGGCTATCGCAAGAGCGTCGCCGAGGACGGGCGAGGTCGGGCCCGGTTCCGGGGGGAATGTCCCGTCGATCCTGAACTCGTAATGAATGCTCGCCTTGTTCTTGGTCGCTGCCAACACTGCGGCGAAGCTGGCATCTGGCTTAAGCACGATGTCGCCGCTTATCGATGCGCCTTCGGCGGCGCCCGAGAGCTCTACGTCGGGAAGGGCTTCGGGCAGGGAGAAAGTCCCGTTCTGCATTGCGGAGCGTCGCCCTCTCGTATCTTCGCCGTACCATGAAAGGCGGAGATCGCTCGTTTCCGCCGTTATGGGGATGGGAGATTGGTAACGCTGGAATTCTGCTTTGCCGATCGCTACGTAGATAGTTCCATCATAGGCCGAGAAAGCCAAGAAGCCCCCTCGTCCCGAGGGATCGGCCGCGAGCAGCGGGGAAGCGGGAGCCGCGGGCGCCGGAGCCTCGTCGACCGGATAGGCAAGACCGACGACGAGGGGTTCCGGATTATAGACGACGGCCCCGTCCTTGAGGGTTCCATACAGCAGCGCAACCTCCCCCGACCACGCGTATGGACAGGGAATCCGCAGCTTCGCGACGCCATCGGCGGCGTCTATCCGCTCGAAATCCTCCAGGGAATCAGGCGGTGAGCCAGCGGAAAAATCCACGAGGAGGCTCGCGCCAGGCGTAAGCGGGATCGAAAGTTCGGTGTATCCGCGCTGAAGCTCGACCTTAGGCGCCGGCGCGAACAGATCGGCTGTCAAGGAGACGCTATCGACGCGAGGCGCTGCGGCGGGTAGGCCTGGCTCCGCTAAGCGATAGACGAACCTGGAGGGATAGCTTCTGACGCCCGAGCGGTTCACTGAATAGGCTAGGAGAGTGCGCGTGACGCTGCCTTTGACCGGCGGGGAGAGACGCGGGCGGGTTTCCTCAGTGAATGGGACGAAATCCCCGTGGGAGCCGTCCGATCCGACTATCGTCCACATGATGACGGAGCCCGCGTCGGCCTTCAACTCGGGTTCGAGCGTCTCATAGAAGAGACCCGTGGATGGTTCTGCCTTGGGAGCGCGCGGCCTTCTTTTATCCACGACGTAGGTAATCAGATGGGCCTCGCCGCTCGACTCTTCCCTCGTTTTCAGGAGATAGGCGCGCGACTCTCCGGGAGCCGCCGAGAGCACGAGACTGCGGTCGAAGGGCTGGGGGGAACCCTTGGGCAGGAACGTGAAGGAAGTCCCGTCGCGACCGGGAGGATAGAGCACGACATCCTCGGCCGAGACGACCGTCTTCTCGGGCCTGTCTCCTCTCTCGGCGGCATGCGTAACCTGCGCGACGAGGCCGACCAGGCAGCAGGACGACAGGAGGAGGGAGATAAGCGCCGCTTTCGAGATGCCCCCGGGACCTTCCCTGCGTCGATTTTCTCTTCTCGTCATCTTTTCACTTCTTGATGGGCCCGAAGGCTTCGCGCAGCTCCGGATCCTCGATGTAATAATGCTCCTCGAGCTCGCTCTCGGATAGGCCGACGAGCTCGTGGCTCATGTAGTGGATCCACACTTCATCGGCGGGATCGGATATGACGTGTTTGCGGCACCAGTAGTCCGGGGCGATGGACAGCTGCTCGGATCGGTATTCGCAGACCTTATAGTCATGCACGGCGATCTTGACGTCCTGCCTCGGAAGTCCCTTCGCGAGGACGACCTCGGCCAAGTGGTTTATCGTCCTGCCGGAATCGTATATATCGTCGACGATGAGCACTTTGTCGCCGGAGCGCAGATACTCGGGACCGTAGGTCCACCCGTCGATCCTGATCCCCTCCCGCTGATTGATGCCCGTATACGAACGCGCCACGACTGCGGCATAGAACACGGGACGCGCGGACTCCTTGCGTACGATCTTGAAGTACTCGCTGAGCACGTTGCCCATATATGCCCCGCCGCGGAGCGAGACGTAGATAACGTCGGGGACGAAACCCTCGCGATAGATCCGATACGCCAGCTTGATGGCATTGTTGCGGATAACGTTATACGGGACGAATTCCTTCTTCACGTGCGGGACCCCTCGAGCAAAGTATAGACTACCTCTCGATAAAAGTGAACCGCGAAGTAATAGGCCGAAGCCCTTAGGGACGGACACCCCAATCGAAAGGGGGCCGCCTATCGGCGGCCCCCTTTCGATAGCCAGGAGGCTTATTTTTTCACGTATGCCAGGGTCGAGACGGTCTCCCCGTCCCGATTGACCGTGAAGGATATCTTCTTGGCGTCGGGATCGTTTACGGCCGCGTAGAATTCCCGCACGTTGGATACGGGCTTCTCGTTGACTTCGGTGATTATGTCCGTGGCCTTGAGCCCGACGACCGAAGCGGGCGACTTGTCCGCAACGCTGTACACGAAGACGCCTTTGATACCCTTGGGCAACTTGTCCTGGTCCAGATCCTCGAATTTGAGCGACCTTACGATGAAGCCGGGGAAGTATCCGGAGTCGTTGGCTGCGTTGCTGTTCTTGCGCAGCTCGATGTTGGCGGTCAGGGATAGCTTCTTGCCGTTGCGCAAGACGTCGAAGGAAGCGGGCTTCCCGGCGGGCAGATCCCCGACGATCCTCTGTAGCTGCTCCATGCCCTTTATTTCCTGGCCGTTAACCGTAAGGATTACGTCGCCGGGGAATACTCCGCCCTTTTCAGCCGGGCTTCCGCGGAATACCGAAGCGGTCATCACCGCTTTCTTGGGATCGGCGCCGAGCTCCTCCGCGGTGGCCTTGTCGGGGGAATCCAGGCCGATGCCCATCCAGCCATACTCGATCTTGCCCTTGTTGATGAAGTCGCTGATCGCTTTCTTCACGTTATTGATCGGGATGGCGAAGCCCAAGCCTATGCTGCCGCCGGTAGACGAGGCTATCCAGGTATTCATCCCGATGACTTCGCCCTGTATGTTCACGAGGGCGCCGCCCGAGTTACCTCGGTTGATCGAAGCGTCGGTCTGGATGAAGTCGTTGATGTTGCCGTCGGGACCGCCGGATCGGCTGATCGCGCTCACGATGCCCGCCGTGACGGAAGAGACATAGCCCAAGGGGCTTCCGATGGCTATCGCCCAGTCCCCTACGCGCACCGCCGAGGAATCGCCGAGCGAGGCGATCGAAACGCCCTTGTCGTCCGCCTGGAATTTGATGAGGGCTATATCCTTGCGGTCGTCCTTGCCGACGAGGGTGGCCTTGAATTCCCGCTCGTCGGTGGTAATGACCGTGATTTCTGTGGCGCTGCCGACGACGTGGTTGTTCGTAAGCACGTAGACGGTTTTCCCGTCCTGCTTGACGATGATTCCGGATCCGAGGCCGCGCTCGGTGTAGGGCTGTGGGTTTTGATCCTGGCCATCGTCCGGGCTGTTGAAGAAAAAGCGCCAAGGCAGCTGGTCCTGAGGCTTGGACTTGGGTCCTTGCATCTTCTCGACTACGTTGACCTCGACGATGGAGGGCTGGACCTTGTCCGCTACGTAGCGGAATGCGTTCTGCACCGCGACAGCCTGATCGACCGCCGCCTTTACGTTCGCGGGCGCTGGCGTCGCCGGCGATTCCGCGCGCACGAGGGGGCCCTGCGGGGAGCCGCTCATATCGCCGCCTCGGGCTCCTCTCGCCACGCCGAAATAAGTTATCCCCGCGCCCAGGAGGATCCCGACGAGCACGAGATTCAGGATGAATAAATTGCGCGAATAAAGCTTCTTTAGCAAAGACATGACACGCTCCTTCCAATGCGTTCCGTTGGTATTAATATAATGATTTTTCTATGCTTTGGTTACAGCCTCAAGTCGGCATTTCCCAGGAAGTCAGCACTTCGACTCCGGCGGGGACCACCGCGACCGTGTGTTCGTAGTGAGCGGAAATCTTTTTATCCAGCGTAACGACAGTCCAATCGTCCTCGAGGACTTTTACGTCGCCCTTGCCGAGATTGATCATGGGCTCGATGGCGAGGACCATGCCCGGCGCCAGTCGCGGATTGGGGCCGACGCTCACGTAATTGGGAATCTGCGGGTCCTCGTGCGCCTCGAATCCGACGCCGTGGCCGCAGTACTGCCGCACGACGCCGAAGCCGTTCGCCGTGGCGTGGGCGAAGACCGCTCTCGAGATATCGTGGACGCGGGCGCCCGGCTTAACGGCTTCTATCCCCTTTTGCAGGCATTCTCGCGTTACCCGCATGAGGCGATCGGCCTCCTCGGAAACCTTCCCCACGGGCAGCGTGATGGCGGAATCGGAAAAGAACCCGCCCAGATCGATGCCGCAATCCAAGCCGACGATATCGCCCTCGACGAGGCGCCTTCTACCCGGAATGCCGTGTATCACTTCCTCGTTGACCGACACGCATAGGCTTCCCGGATATCCGTCGTAGCCGAGGAACCACGGCCTGCCTCCGCGCGCCTCGGTAAAGGCGCGCGTCTCGGCGTCTATCTCGCCCGTCGTGACGCCCGGCTTCACCATCGGCGCAATGTGGGCTATTAGTTCGGATAGCATGACGCAGGAGCGGCGAATCCCCGCCAGTTGTTCGGCGTTCTTTAGGCGTATCAATCGGAATTCCTCCATTCGTTGCTCATTTTTTCATTCCTCGCGCCAGGATCACCGCCTCGGCATCCGAGGGGTCCGCGATCAGGGCTTTATTATACGCCCGCCTCGCTCCCGTAGCGTCGCTCGAAGCCGCGAGCTCACGCCCCAAAGCCTTGAGGATTTGGCAACGGTCCCGAGCATCTCGAGCGGCGGCGGCAGCCTCCGCATACTCCTTTGCGGCTCGTCCGTGCTCGCCCATCACGGCGAGCACTCCGCCGAGGGCGAAGGAGCCCTCGACGCCGGAAGAGCCCTCGGTTCCCGAGCTCAGCGCGGAGATAGCGCCCTTGTAGTCGCTTCTCGCAGCCAGGATCGCCGCTTCGTAGAACCATCCCTGCTTCAAGGGCAGCTTCCGCCTGACTGCGCCGTCCCGGAGCATGGCTACTTCGCCGTACATGCCTCTTCGGGCTAATTCCCTAAGAGCGGCGCCCATGACTTCGGAGTCTCCGGGACGTTGGGCCGCGAGGCGCTCGAGTTCGACGGCATATCGTCGTTCAGGCATCGATGAGGCCCCGATAGCCAGCTCCAATACGGCTATTCTCCCGGAGTCCCCGCCGCCTTTTAAAATCATCAAGGCTTCCTTCTCTCGCCCCGCTCGGCCCAAGTGGGCTGCATACGAGCAGAGCGCCTCTTCCCTCGCGCTCGACGGCGGATCCGACAGGAACGCGGATTTCAAGCGCGCCCAGTAGCTATCGGCGACTTCGCCCTCCGTCCCGGAGACGAGGGCGATATTGGCGTAGGGTCTCCATGACGACTTGGGCCCGAGGGCTATCGCCCTCGTCCAACGGCGCTTAGCCAACTCGACATCGCTTAGCTTCCAGGCTGCGTCGCCCATCAATTCGAGTTCGGCAGCATTCGTTACGGTGTCCGGACGCCCCGCGATAGCCTCATAGAGGCCGCAGTCCCAAAGCAGCTCCGTCGGCGCCGGCGCTCCGCCCTTTATCGCCTTTTCCAGCCAGGCCGAAGAGGAGAGCCTGTCCCCCGACGCGAGGCTGGCCGCGGCTGCGCCCAGGAATGGACGCGGGTCTCCCGTCGCTTCTGCGAGCCGCGCGTAATCCGAAGGCCGGGCCCCCGCGCCCTGCTCGGCCTTCACGGCTATGAATGCCTCAGCCCAGAGCTCCGGTCGCGCGTCGGCCGAAAAGCCCGCGCCGAATAGGGCGAGGGCATCGCGCGCCCTTCCGCTCCTTAAGTAGGCATGTGCTGCCGCTGCATTCAGAGAGGCCGACCGGGGGAAGGCGGCGAGCGAGCGAAGGGCCGCCGCCGCGTATCTCTCGGCGCGTCCGGCATCTCGTGCCGATTCGGCCCTCTTCAAGATGCTGAGCCAATTCGACTGCGTGTTCGCTTTTTTGTAGGCTTGGGCGAAGGCCCTATCGATATCCTTAGTCTCCGAGGTACGGAGACTCTCGTTTATCCTCTCGAGCGATGCGGCGAAGGCATCGGCCCGTCGCTTCTCGACGGCTTCCTGGCAGGAGGCCAGAGCCGTCACGAGGCATATAAAGATAACGGCCCGCGCCGCCGCGCGCTTCCCGGAGGCAGCGCGCCGAAGACCGATTCGCTCTCCGCGATCAGGCCTTTGCGATCTCAGTCTTCCAAATACCATCGAGCACTCCGTTTATGAAACGGTAGGAGTCTTCAGAACCGTACTCCTTGGCTATCTCGATGGCCTCGTCTATGGTGATCTGGGCCGGTATATCCCGCTGGAAGAGCAAGGAATACGCCCCGATACGCAGCACGGCGAGGTCGACCCGCTTAAGCCGCTCGAAGGACCAGTTCTGGAGATGGGAGTTTATCGCGTCGTCGACGGCCTCGATGCTCTCGAGCGTGCCGGCTATGATTAGGCGCGCGAAGGAAGCCACTTCTTCGTTGAGAGAAGCGCGCTTCTCGTCTTCAAGCCAGCCGAAATCCAATATCCCTTCGGCCTTGCCGCCGGAGGAATCCCAGGCGTAAATGGCCTGGAATGCGAGAATACGGGCCTTGCGCCGCGATGCCAAGATCGATGCCTTACTTGATATCGACCGAGTAGCCGGAGCCCTTTTTCGCCAGCGCCTTGAGCTCGTCGATTTCTGGAGCGTCGAGCTGGTCCGCAAGATTCGAGACGTAAATCGTCACCTTGCCCTCTTTGCGCGTTTGGGCGTTGATTTCGTTCCGCGTCTTCTGCGCCAGTTCGTTGTACTTCGAGGATTGAAATTCGTTGGCTACTAGTTGCATAACCGTGGCCGAGGGGTTGGACGATGCCGCCTTCGTGCTGAGTCCTTCGATAAAATCGTCCAGGCCCAGCTGCTTTTCCGGCAAGTATTGGCTCACGCGCACGATGCAGAATCCAATGTTTTCCTCGATGACGTCGCTTATCTCGCCTTCCTTTAGCTTGAATACCCTGTCGTAGATGTTCGGATATTGGCTATGAGAATCCGCCGTCTTCGCGAGGATGGCGTAAGGCATGGTCTGGTAGCCGGAGCCTTGCGGATCCACCATTCCCTTCACGAAGTATTCCTCGTAGCTCTCGGGCTTGTCCTTGAGCTTGGCGGCGATGGAGCGCATCGCATCGCCCAGCTTTTTCTTGTCGGCGTCGCTCTTACCCTGAATAGAGGCTATGAGCATCGAGAAGCGATAGGAACTGGGCCTTCGCAGGTTGAACTTCATGTCATCGTACGTCTTAAGGAGGTCCGCGGCGCTTGGCATGCTTATTGTGCCGATCTCGTTCGGATATGTTTTCTTCAAGTAGGCTCCGAAGAGGAGATCTTGCTTGACGTAGGTTCTCGCGTCCGTGAAGACTCCGCTGCGATGCATGTTGGTCTCGACGACCGCATCGGTGGCTCCCGGGCCCAGGCTCGCCTTGTATTGCGCGAGTTGGCTGTTTATCTCGGAGTCGGAAATCCTGATCTCCTCGCGCTCGCAAAACTGCCGGAAGAGCATCATGTCGATAGTATCCTTGATAATGTCGAGCTTGTCCTTGGACGTGATCTTCCTCAGCTTGCCCATGCCGGATTCCTTGCGATCGGAGTCGGCCTTGAAAGTATCGAGAAAGTACTGCTCGTTCGATTTCAAGTTGACCTGCAGCACGAGCTTTCGGGTCGGCAGGGTCGTAGAGGCCTGCGCGGCGATACCGGCGACCGCGAGGGTCGCGAACAACATGACCGCGAGTACGAGCCTGACTACTGGATTAATGCGCATCGGTATATCCTTCGACATGAATTGTAAACAACGGACGATCAAGAAAGTATCCGAAAACAGCCCCTTTTGCAAGCTCAGGCTCGGAGGCAAGCGCTCAGGCCTGTATTCCCGCTTTCCGGCGAAGGGCGGTCAGGCCCGCGAGCTTCGGGTCCAGATCCCCCGCCCGTCGGAGCGATTCTATCGCCGACCGCGTTTCTCCCATGCGTAGCTGAACTTCGCCCATCTTCCGCAGAAGCTGCGCGGCATCCCGCTTAGGCAGGCCGAGCGACGCCGCCTCCTCGAGGCAGTCGACGAAATCATCGTCGTCGAGGACCTTGTGCAGCTTGAAAAGGATCAGATTTCTGAACCTTAGGGATACTACCTCGAAAAAATACCGAAACCAGGGCTTTTCGATTTCCATCGCTATGAGTCGCTTATAGAGGTAATATGCCTTTATCCAACGTTCCCGCCTCTCGTATTCCTCGGCGATGCAGAACTCCGCGTCCATCGCCTCGCCCCGCTCCAGATAGCGCTCCAACCTGAAATCCCCCAGGGCTTTCCCACGCTCGTAGACCTCTATCGCTTCGTCCTCGAGATCGTGGAGGAGGTCGAATATGACGAGCTTCGCCTGGCTCGCCGCGTCGTTGGGGCGCGCCTTGAGGAAGCGCCGATAGTCGAAGCCACCCTCTTCGGCGGCTTTCCTGCGCATGCTCCGATCGTAAGCCCTGCGCCTCTCGGGGTCCGAGAGCACGCGATAGGCTTCGAGGAGGCGCCGCATGGCCGCGTCGGCCGCCCTGGCCGCGGCACCCTTGCTCGCGCCCTCGCCCCGAAGGTCCGGATGATGCTTCTTGGCTTGCCGGCGGAAGGCGCTCTTGACCTCGCGGGTGCTGGCCTCGGGTTGAATCCCCAGGACTTCGTAATGGTCGTCCACGCCCTGACGCTCCGCTCGGCCTTCGGCTATCGCCGCTCCACGGGAGCATCCCGCGCCGCGGCTGCGGCCGAAGCCTCGTTCGTGACGATCTCCGCGCAGTTGACGATCATCCCCTCTTTTTCCATCGCCTTCATGAGCCGGGCGAGGGCCTTCGCCGGGCGCAAACCGCTCTTGCGGAGGAAGGCCATGCTTCGCTTGCCCGTAAGCGTTCCGGCCTGCGCGAGAAACCGGCCGACGCCCTCGGGAATCCTCCCGAAGGCGCTCTCGCTCTCGCTGCCGATGACGATGTAGTCGTATCCCGTGAGCCTGGGGGACTCGTCGGCCCTGGCTTCCGCCATGTCGACGAAATGTCCCGAGGACTCGAGTCCGCGTGCCATGGCCTTGGCGACCTTCACGAGTGCGTCGCTTCCCTTCGACGGGATGTAGACGAGGGCTACGCGCATGAATCCTCCGAATTAAAGGGCGTTGTATGCCTTTTCCGCATCGCGGTTCTTCACCACGAGCACGGAGCAGGGGGCTAGATTCGCGATCTCGCGGCTTGCCTCGAACAGTATATCCCGAAATTCGCCGTCGTGCCTCCACCCCCCGAGGAGGATGCAATCGGCCCCGATCTCCTCGGCGACCCGCACGACCTCGTCGGCTATCGAGCCTTTTAGGAGGCGAGTCTCAACCTCTACGCCCTTTTCCTTGGCGAGAGTCTGCGCGAAAGCGAGCCGATGGCGCCCGGTCTCTTCCAGGCTCCTCTCGTATTCCTCGCTCTCCTCGTCGACGAATATGCGGCATGCCGACAGGAGCCGAATCGCGGCGATGTCCACGGCATAGACGACCGTCACCTCTGTTCCCAGGGCTTTCCGGAGGGCTACGGCGTATTTAACCGGAGCAGTCGAGGAAAATTGACCCTCGGCGAGGACGACTACCCTGGACATCAGTCCTTTCATCAGCCCCCTTCCTTCTCCTTCCTGGCCTTGAGCAGCTTCGTGGAGAAGACCGCTTCGCGCTCG
>Ga0265330_10002046_pt1 | contig 11185 bp, 8 predicted proteins | sample 41919metaG_FD_202083 | JGI IMG/M metagenome (GOLD analysis project Ga0265330, IMG submission 202083) | Rhizosphere microbial communities from Carex aquatilis grown in University of Washington, Seatle, WA, United States - 4-19-19 metaG | ecosystem: Host-associated > Plants > Roots > Rhizosphere >... | reverse complement strand
GTCCTCGTCGCATCGCGGAAGGTTCCATTTTTCACTTTCTATTCCGCGATCGTAACAACCCACGAGCTGTTGATCAAAATTCTATCACTTTGAAGTTATTTGACTTTTCCTGTTGATAACCACACCTCTGCAAAGGTAAGAAACAATGCTACATTGTAGCACACGCACATCGCCATCGTTGGGCTGAAGTGACGATCAGCTCTGAGGCTTGGGCGCATCCGCGGCAGCCGGAGCCGCGCTCGTCTCGGACGCATCTTGCGGCGGCTCGGAAGGAGCGAGGGCGCTGGGAGTGCCCGGCGCAGGGCCTACGGGCGACTCGCCATCGGCCGGCACATCAGCTGCGGCAGGTTGTCGGCGGGCTCTCGGGGGGACCGACGCGGAATCACCCGCGATCGATTCCGTGTCCACGTCTCGACTCCCTCCCGCGCGTTCGTCCGTCAGCGGCTCCAGAGGGCGGTCCTCTTGGACCTCTTCGCGGTCGGCCGCGTTGCTGCGTTCTTCCTCTTCCAACATCGCCTCGACCTCGGCAGGCGGGCCAATCTTCTTGCGACGGCGGCGGCGCCGGTCGGCGCGATCGCCCTCACGATCCGCATCCGATCGATCGAGCGGCGTCTTCTGGCTGGGCGAGCGCAACTCGAAATCCTCAAGCGCGAACGAGCCACGCGCCTTGACGATGATGCGCTTCTGCAGCCGCTTCTCCATGTCCTCGAGATAGCCGTGATCGGTGGTCGCCAACACCTGCGCGACATCAGGGTGCACTTCGATGAGTACCGTGTCCCCTTCGATCAGGTTTCCCTGTCGCCGGAGTTCGCGCAAAAGCTCGTAGGCCACGGTCCGCCGCGACTTGGTGTAGCCCTTGCCCTCGCAGTGCTCGCACGGCTCGGTCAGGGCGTGCAGCAGCGATTCGCGCGTTCGCTTGCGGGTCATCTCGATCAGGCCCAGTTCGGAGATCCGGGTGACCGCCGCCTTCGATCGGTCGCGACGTAGATGATCGTTGAAGGCGCGCGTGACCCGATCGCGGTTGGACGCGCGGTCCATGTCGATGAAGTCGACCACGATCATCCCGCCAAGCGAGCGGATGCGCAGCTGCTCGGCCACCTCGCGACAGGCTTCCAGGTTGGTCTGGGTAATGGTGTCTTCCAGATTTTTCTTGCCCACGAAGCGGCCGGTGTTGACGTCGATGGCGGTCAGGGCCTCCATCTCGTCTACGATGAGGTAGCCGCCTGACTTGAGCCACACCTTGCGCTCCAACGCCCGGTCTATTTCGATCTCGATGCCGTAGCCGTCGAAGATGGGCTCCGGCCCGTCGTAGAGATCGATCTGCCCGGTGAAGTCCGGCATGAACGCCGCGATGAACTTCTTGATCTTGTCGTATTCGGCGCGGGAATCGATGATCAGCTTGGCCACTTCGGGCGTGAACATGTCGCGCACCGTGCGCAGCAGAAGATCGAGATCGTTGTAGATGAGCGCGGGACACCGACTGTTCTGGGTACGACGAACGATCTCGTTCCACAGCTTGATGAGAAAATCCATGTCCGCGCGGAGATCCTTCTCCGGCACGTTCTCCGCAACCGTGCGCACGATGAAGCCCGTCCCTGGCGGCCGCATCTGGTCGATGATCTCGCGCAGCCGGCGACGCTCCTTGTCCGAGGAAATGCGCCGCGAGATTCCCACGTGTTCCACCGTCGGCATGAACACCAGGTGCCGGCCCGGCAACGAGATGTAGCGGGTCGTCCGGGCGCCCTTGGTGCTGATGGGCTCCTTGGTTACCTGAACGACGATCTCCTGCCCTTCTCTCAGCAGATCCTCAATGCGTGCGCCGCCCGGCGGCCCGGACGACTCGGCGTCTTCATCGTCGTCCTGGACGCTCGCACGCCCCTGTCCTTCGCCCGCCGAAACCAAGCGACGAAGGTCGTCCGGCGTCCCCCGCACGTCCGAGACGTGCAGGTAGGCAGACTTCTCCAGACCGATGTTGACAAAGGCCGCTTGCATCCCCGGCAAGACCCGATCCACCCGGCCCTTGTAGATGTTTCCCGCGATGCCCCGTTCCTGTTTGCGCTCGATGTAGAGTTCGGCCAGCAGGCCGTCTTCCACCAGCGCAACGCGAGTTTCGGGTCCGTCCGCGTTGATGACCAGAAAGCTGTCAGTCATTTAGGACAGTGAAAAACCGGCATCTAGGTCCAACAACCCTGACGTCAATGTCAGAGGAATCGGGCCCTCGGTATCTCCTCGTTGTACGGCATGTAGCATGAAAACCTCAAAAATTCAAATAGTTCCGGGTCGAGCAAGGGTCGGTGTCCGGGCCGGCACGAGCGTTGCTTGCGTTGTTCGGCAAGCAACGACCGGCGGCACTAACTCCGAGAGTTGCTCCTCCTCCCAACACACCGGCGCAAGTCGGTGTGGTCTGTACTCGCGGTTGGAATTCTTAAACCGCTTAACATATCTAGCCAAGCTTAACCAGCCTCGCTTAGGAATTTGGCAGCCCTCGTGGACAACCACGGGGGCTTTGCCGTATTGGGGCGCCATCTTCATGGGTGGAACAGGTTGACGTGCAGGTAGATATAGGCGCCCACGAAAAGCAGCGCATCGATACGATCGAGGACGCCGCCGTGGCCGGGAATGGACCGACCCGAGTCCTTGACGCCGGCGGTACGTTTGACCAGCGACTCGACCAGATCGCCCGCCGGCCCGACGACGCCGGCGACCAAACCGATCGCCACGCGATCGACGACCGACAGTGCAGGCATGAAGAACCACCCTGCCACGAATGTCACAGTAAGTCCGGCCAAGAGTCCACCCACACCGCCTTCGACGGTCTTGCCCGGCGAAAGGGTAGGCGCCATCTTGTGCCGTCCGAACGCCCGGCCCACGAAGTAGGCGCCAGTGTCATTGGCGAAGGTCACCGCAATGGCCAACGCGACCCACGCCGGCCCTGGACTGCGGTGTAGTAGCGGCAAGGCGGCGAGCAGTCCACCGATGTAGAACACGCCGAATTCTGCGGCGAACAACCGAGCCCCTGCCGTGGGAACGTCGACGGCACGCACCAGGATCAACATGGCCACCGCCAAGGTGGCCGCCAAGAACCAAAGAGCGCCCAGATCGGGCCGGACATAGAGCGCGAGGTACAGGCCAGAGCCTACCAGCACGACACCTGCGCGCTCGGCGATGGGCCGCCCGGCCATGGTCATGGATGTGTACTCGCGCAAGGCCTGAACAGCCACCACAAGGCACAAGGTCGCCAGGCCCAAGGAGTTGGGCCAGAACACGATCACACCGACGACGGGCAGGGCCACCACCGCCGAGCCGATCCGGACGAGCAAGTTCTTCTGGTCCGGCTTCACACTCTCGACCTTACCCCAGACGCCGAAGCTGCTCTCCCGTGCGGCCAAAGCGACGCTCGCGTCCTCGGTACGATTCGAGGGCTCGCACGAACTCGTCGCGCCCAAACTCGGGCCAGTAGGTGTCGGTGAAGTAGAGTTCCGCGTAGGCGGATTCCCAAAGTAGGAAGTTAGACAGCCGGACCTCCCCCGAGGTGCGAATCAGGAGGTCGAGTTGGGGCAGGTCCGCGGTCTGCATGGCCGACTGGAAGCACTCCTCGGTGACATCGCCAGGTGAAATCTCACCCCGTTTGACCGACTCGCACAGGGCGCGGGTCGTGGCCACAATCGATTCGCGACCACCGTACGAGAGCGCCAGGCACAGGACCATGGCTTGGTTGCCGGCCGAATCACGAACCAGGACATCGAGCGGCTCCCGCACCAAGCCGGGCAGCCGGTCCAAGTCCCCGATGGTGACCAAACGGATGGCGTTGTCCATGATCTCAGCGCGCTCTGCGATTATGTATTCGCGCAGAAGCCGCATCAACATCGTGACTTCTTCGGGAGGACGACGCCAGTTCTGTGCCGAGAATGCATACAGGGTCAGGGCCTTGACCCCGATCTCGCGCGCGGTCCGCACCACCTCGTGTACCGAGTTCGCCCCACGACGGTGACCTTCGATGCGCGGCAACCCCTTGTCCTGCGCCCACCGCCCGTTCCCGTCCATGATGATTGCAACGTGACGCGGCAAGGAAGCGGGATCGATAGGCATAGAGGGTTCCGGGTACCACAGGAACGGGCTTGCTTCAACTTCCCGGGTAAGTCCGCGGGCAGAAAAGAGGTTTGTAGGCCGCCCCGGAATCGTCTACCCTTCGGCAAGGAATCCTTCTGCCGGACCCGGGACCCGACCAAGGCACAGGAAAGGTGTTTGCCATGAAAACGCGTGAAGATATCGAGTCTTACCTGCTCAGGCTTGGCCTCACCCACGAGGACCTGGGCCACAACGTTTGGCGCATCAAGGACAACGGCTTCGACAACCTCCTGGTCTCCTTGGCCGGCCCGGTCGTGGTGTTTCGCCTCAAGGTGATGGACCTGCCCCCAGGCGGGCGGGAAGCCCTCTTCGAAACCCTGCTCAGGCTCAACGCCAGGGAAATGGTTTACGCCACATTCGGCGTCGACGGCAACGCGGTCGTGCTCACGGATTCATTGCCCTTGGAAGATCTGGACTTCAGCGAACTCCAGGCAGTGGTGGACGACATGGGGATGGCCATCAGCAAGCACTATCCGACGCTGTCGAAATTTCGCGCGGCGGCCTGACCCCCTAGACCAAGCGCCCGACAAGGAAGAATCAGTCATGGGAATATTCTCGCGGCTCGGAACTGTCATCAAGTCGAACCTCAACGATCTCATCTCCAAGGCGGAAGATCCGCAGAAGATGCTGAACCAGCTCGTCGCCGACATGCAGAACCAGCTTGTCGAGGCGAAGAAGCAGGTAGCGGTTTCCATCGCGGACCAGAAGCGGCTGGAAAAGCAGCGTGACGAGCACACGGATCTGGCTCAGGAATGGGAACGCAAGGCCATGCTGGCAGTGCGCGCCGGCGACGACAGCCTCGCCCGCGAAGCGCTCAAGCGCAAGGCCGAGCACGAGACGCAAGGGGCTGAGTTCACCAAACAGACGCAGTTACAGAAGGACGCGGTGGAGAAGCTGAAGGAGCAACTGCGCACGCTCAACGACAAGATCGAGGAGGCCAAGCGAAAAAAGAACATCCTCATCGCGCGCCAGAAGCGCGCCGAAGCGCAGAAGGCCATCCAAGACACCATGCAGGGAATCTCCGACACCAGCGCCTTCGACACCTTCGAGCGCATGGCGCAGAAGGTGGACCAGATCGAGGCCGAGGCCGACGCCTCTGTGGAACTGGGCAACGAGCTGACCGGGGATACCTTGCAACAGAAATTCAAGGCCCTTGAGTCCGGCAGCGTCGGCACCGACACCGCGCTGGCCGACTTGAAAGCCAAGATGGGCCTTGCAGCAGCACCCGAAGCCAAGGCCGCATTGCCGGCCCACGTCCAGGCCGCACAGGACGAGTCAAAGATCCCCAGCGTGCTGACAACGGGAAAGAGCAACAAGTAGGGCTACCCAGGCTCGCGCGCCCGGCTGCTCGGTCAGGACGCTCACGAGCCGATTTGAAAGGCCATGGCATTCACGGTCCTGCTAGTCGACGATGACCCAATGGCTCGCAGTGCCATGGAACGGGCCATCCTCGGCGACTCCAGGCTGCGGCCTCTTGAGCCTAGAGTGATACAGGCAGCGAGTGGCGAGCAAGGCCTCGCCATGTTTGTGAACGATCGCCCGCAGGTGGTTGTCACCGACCTCATCATGGCCGGCATGGACGGCTTCGCCTTCTGTCGAGCTGTGCGCGAAGCCCCTTTCGGAAAGGATGTCGGACTCATCGTCATGTCCGGCGTCTATAAGGATCCGTCCCTGGCGGCCAGCCTCGATCGAGACGTCCGCGCAGGCTTCTTGTCGAAGCCGTTTTCCCAGACTGAACTCGCGGACGCGATACTGGCTTGTCTGCGTGTGGCCGGCCGACCCGCGGCCTCGATGGGGCACACCACACCTCAGCCACGGGCTACGACTCCTGTGCCCGTCCGAGAGTGGGTTCCGCCGGAAGACCCTCCGCGACCGGTGGTAGCGAACTCCCGCTCGACGACACCCGGGCCGACCCGCCCGGTCGGGACCAGCGCTGAGCGCACGACCACGCCCGGTCCCATCGTGCGCCCCACGACGCCGCCTCCAACCGCCGCCTCGGATGTGTCGGGAACTCTGCGGTTCTTCCCCCCTGGTGCGGCCTCACGCGCCTTGCCGGGGCTTTCGGGATCGCTGGTCGAACGGGGGGTTCCCATGCTGCTGTTCGACCTGACCGATGGGGCTCAGACCGGCACGCTTGCCCTGTCTCGCGGCAAGATGCGGAAGGAAATCTACCTGCGCGAGGGCAAGGTCGTCGGAGCCGATTCCAATCTGCGCCAGGAGGCTCTGGGAACGCTCCTCTGTGCCAAGGGAATCATCGACGAGCGACAGCTCACCTATCTGCTAGCGGAAACCAAGGCCCGCGGCCACAAGATGGGAGCCGTGCTCATCGAGCTCGGCTGGCTCTCGCCCGAGGATGTATTGCAGTGCCTGGCAGCGCAGGTACGCAAACGGCTGACCGACTGCCTGCGCTGGGAGGAGGGAAGCTGGACTTTCACCCCCGGAGACACCTTCGGCGACCGGATCATCGAGCACGAGTTGGAGGTCGAACGCATCATCTTCATGGGGCTGCTCCGCAGCGCCACGCCCGAGGATCTGGTCAGCCGCTTCGACCAGAATGGCGCCCGGGAGGTCCGACTGACACGCCGTTTTGACCGTCATCGCCCGGGCTTCGAGGCGGTCTTCGGGGCCGACATCACGCGAGTTCTGGCAGCCGGAGCCAGCGTGGGCTCGCTCGCGCTACGCGACGACTCCCATCTGATCATCACCGCCATCGATGCGCTCCTCGAGACTGGCCTCGCCGAACTGAGCGATCCGGTGCAAGAGTCCGACGAAGCTCCCGCGCCCAACGCATGGCAGTCCTCGCTCTCGTTGGAGAAGCTGGGGGCCGAGATCGGCAGTCGCATCGACGCCATCCGCACTGAATCCCCCGACGAGCTCTTCAGTCCGGTTCCCCGCACCACAACGCCCTCGCCCGAGGAACAGGAAGGCTTCTCGCAGGTGGCAGACGAGCAGGACTCCGGCGCCATGGACGTCGCCTTGCGTGCGGTCACCCCCTCGCCCGACAAAGACGGTCGGGACAGTGAAGCTCCGCCGCCTGGTCGCGACTCGCCCAGCGAGGCTCTGCGACAAGCCATTCTGCGCACCTACCTAACCATCCACGGCAAGACGCTGTACGAAGCGCTGGGCGTGTCCCGCGAATCCCCCACGCAAGAGATTCTTGCGGCCTGCGCGGCCAAGGCAGCCCAATTCTCGCCCTCCGCGGTGGCCGGGATCGAGCTCAGCGCGGCGGATCAGATCAAACTCGAGGCTCTGCGCGCGGCCCTCGACCACGCAGCCAGGGTTCTCGCCAATCCGCAGCTGCGACAAGGCTACGACCGAACTGCGGGGGCATCCTCGTCACCCGAGATGGATCCCTTGGGTGCCGAGCTGGCTTTCGGCGAGGGGCTGCGTCTCCTCAACGCCGACAAGGTCGCCGAGTCCCTGCCCAAGTTCGAAGCCGCGGTCCGCGCCCGATCGGACCAGGCTCTCTACCAAGCGTATCTGGGTTGGGCTCAATTCGTCGCCTTCGGTCCGGAATGGGCTGGCGCAGCCCGCGACCTCCTCAATCACGCGCTTGCGCTCGATCCCGATCTGCCCGAGGCACACGCCATGCTTGGCCGGCTCGCAGCCACCCAGAATGACGCCGCGACGGCTCGCAAGCACCTGGAGCGGAGCCTTGAGTTGGAGCCGATGCAGCCTGAGGTCGCCGACCTGCTGTTGCAGGCCTATCAACGGATCAACGATCCCAAAGGCGCGGAGGGGTTCCTGCGCAAACTCATCGGCGCTCTTGGCGATCGCGCCCAGCCCTTGCGACGACTCCTGTGGTGCGAACTGGCCAATGTCTACGAGAAGCAACTGGCCGATCCGCTTTCCGCACGGATCGCCTACGACATGGCTGCGCGCCTGGCGCCTGACGACATCGACATCCTGAAAAAATCGGCCGAGATGAATGCGGAGGATCCCAAGCGCTGGCGCGAGACGGCCCGGGCGATCGCGGCGGAGTGGCAGCTTTATCCGGATGACGGCGGTGCGGGAGTGCGGCTGGTTGACTTGTTCCTGGAGCAAGAACGGAAGGACGCGGCGGGAATCGCAGCAGCGGCCATGGTGCTGCGCGGGTTGGGTGACGACCGGATTGCCAAGCTGGCCAGCCAAAGCCGTCCCAAGGCGTTGGCTCGGATCTCGACCAAACTCCCCGCCAACTGGCCTGGCCGCATTGGCTACAGCGCCGAATTCGCGGACGTTGAATCGCTGATCGCGCTGCTGGTCGATTCCGGGGTTATTCCCCCTGTCACGGTCGCGGAGTTGGGACTCGACAGCGAGACACCGGTTCCGCCGAGCCAGCAGCCCGCTCTATTCCGTCCCGTGCTGCGCTACCTTTGCGAACTTTTGGAAGTGCCGGAACCCCGCGTACTGCTCCACCCAACCTTGCTGGGTGACGCACGCATGGCTCACCTGCAGCCGCCCGCACTTCTGTGCGGCGCGACGCTGCTCAAGAACGCCGACTCGGTGGAACTGGGATTCAGGTTGGCCCGCGCCCTGGCGTTGGCCACGACCGGACGCCTGGCTGGCTCAGTTCGATCCGGTGGTCAGTTGCGCCCCTATTTCATGGCCGCGCTCGCCACAACCCGCGGATCGCTGCGAGTCGAGGGACCGGACTTCGAAGGCGCGCGAAATGCCATCGCCGCTCTCGATGCACCTGCGCGTGCGCGCATCACGGACATCAGCCAGCGCGTGGCGAGGAAATATGGGTCCATCAACCTGACAGCCTGGAGCAAAGGCCTCGGCCAGATGGCTGCACGCCTGTCGCTGGTGATTTGTGGCGACTTGCTGCGGGTCGGAAGCGCGGTGGCCGAGGAAGAGGGTCAGGCTGCTCTCGACGACCTGCTGGCGTTCGCCCTGTCGTTCGACCATCTGGACATCAAGGAGGAGATCCGCGGGGGAAACCGGTAGACCAAGGGTCCTCGCGCCCTCATTACGCAAGGCGTCCTTGGATGTCGGCCCCTCCCGGGCCCGCCCGCGATCGTAATGATTGTCCCTGGCCCCAAGACCCTGTTATATGGTGAGCAAAGGTAGACTGTATGGGGAAGATGCGGAGCGCTCCGGGGCCGCAGTAGGCCAGCACAGGCCTTGCCCGTACTGGTCTTGCACGAGAAGTCCGGAGAGGAAGAATAAGAATGATGGCCCAAAGTCAGACGCACACGACGGCACGCTTCAATGGAGTCAAGGTGTTCTCGGCCACGATGGCCCAAGAGCGAGAAAACCTTGGCGAGAAGGTCACCGCCTGGATTCGCGAGCATCCGCAGTGTCAGGTGGTCGACACGATCGTGACCCAGTCCTCCGACGAAGCGTTCCACTGCCTCGCCATCACGGTCTTCTACCTGGAAGACCGGCAGGCGAAGTAGGCTTCTGCCGGGCCCGACGGGGCGGTGGGCGGAGGGAGGCACAGGATGGCCGGGGGCCATCCTGAAGGGCAGAGGTCTACCCGCCGACAAACACGAAGGGGTAGCTGACCGAACCGCCGCCCTTCTGCGACCTGGGGAACGACCATCGCGAGATCTGCGCAGTCACGCAAGCCGGCAACGGCGTGTCGCTGAAAGCCGGGGCATCCACGTGCAGACTGGCCGGGCGACCGTCGGCGCCGATCGAGAAGCTGACGATGGCCTTGCCCGACCGAGCCTGACCGGTGCGCGCCATGTTCATGTAGCAGCCGCGTACCGCCATCAGGTTGCCCCGGATGATGCGCTGGACTTCTTCGCCCGCTGGCTGTTCGGGCAGCGCCGCCACCACCTGAGCCCCCGCGGGACCGGTCAGGACGGGCGGCGGGTCGGCTTTCACACGAGATGCCCGGCGCACGTTTCCCATCAGACCCTCGCCACGGTCATCTTCGATATACGCGACGTCCGCCCCGGCCTGGGCCAGGGCAGCCCACTTCTTGTCGAATTCCGGATCAGACGTGGGTGCGCTCGCCAGAGAGGAAGGCGTCGGCGAACCCTTGTTTTCGGCGTGCTTCGAGCACGCCATTGAGAGACCTACGACCAGTCCGATTCCTGCAACCAGCAGCTTGGTGTCGTTCCGCATAGTTCCCCATCTTACACCCCACGTGCCGGGGGTGGCATCCGGAAGTCGGAGGGCAACATGGTCTTGGGCCGAAAGGGTGATGCCTGCTGGGCGCGACGAATTCGCCGCAAGACAAAAACCCAGAAGCCAAGGGACAGCACGGTGATGGCAACCCAGATGAACCAGTTGAGGCCGTGCAGGAGCGCGAAGTTGTAGGCGCCGTGGAAAAGCACAGGCAATGCCAGACAGATAATCCAGTCGCGCCAGAGCACACGACGTCCACCTTTGGCGCCAAACTTAATGCGGCCGGCGTAGTAGCCCATGGCCCCGCCGAACAGGGCGTGTGCCGGTACCGCGAACACCGCTCGCTGCCAGGCGATGCCCACGCCGTGACTCGAAAGATAGAAGAAGTTCTCCAGTGTGGCGAAGCCAAGGGCGACGGTCACTCCGTAGACCAAGCCGTCGAGCGGCTCGTCGAACGCGCGCCAGTGGTAAACCGCGGCCATCAGCATGGTCCACTTGGCGACCTCCTCCACCAAGCCCGAGAGCACGAAGGCCTCGAAGAGGCGCGCAGGCTCGCCGCCCAGGTGCAGCCACTCGTCGGATACGGCGTCCGCCACGACGGCGCCCATGCCCTGCGCCGCCAGCATCGAATACATGCCGAGGAGGTACGCGACAAGCAGACAGGCGATGGGCTCGCGGTCGTAGCGATCCCGGAGGTAGAAATAGGCGAGAAGAGCCAGCGAAGGCGCGGCCGCGACGAGCACGGTCAACATGGCCAGCGAGAGTAGCACCGATTGTCGCGGGCTCGAATCGTGGCCTCCGGCCTCGACAGGCGCTATGCTTCGAGCACAAACACCACAAGGGGGCGAAATAGTTTCGACGGAGGTAGCAAAACTCAGGTCGCGTGCCGAGGACGCCCGAGGCCTCGTAAAAACGGGCAAAAAAGAAACGCGAACGACAACTCGTTCGCTATGGCCGCCTAAAAAACGGACCATACCACGACCCCAGGGATTGCCTG
>Ga0265330_10002042_pt1 | contig 11200 bp, 10 predicted proteins | sample 41919metaG_FD_202083 | JGI IMG/M metagenome (GOLD analysis project Ga0265330, IMG submission 202083) | Rhizosphere microbial communities from Carex aquatilis grown in University of Washington, Seatle, WA, United States - 4-19-19 metaG | ecosystem: Host-associated > Plants > Roots > Rhizosphere... | reverse complement strand
TGAACGCTACTCTTCTGCCGGGTTCGATGCGTGTCAAGGCGAACCGCGGTGCCGGCTGGCACGCGGAGCAGACTGCCAGAACCCGAAATTACGACACCTCGTCACTTCCACGCGCAGGTGCCCATGGTTCCGGAAGCGTTCGGAACGCAGGTGGCACCAGCGGCGGTGGGGGTGAGGCAGGTGTTCCCGCAGGAAGGGAATGGGCACTGTTCCAAGATAATCTTCCACCCGTTTCTGGCCGCGTCGACCCGCTGGCTCAGCTTGGTCGCGTCGATGTGAACTCCAGGCGAGACATGAGTGGGCGTCTGACGGCACGGCCAGCAACGTGCTATACGAAAGTCACAACCGCAGCCGAGAGGAGATTCGATCGCTTCTCCACATCATGCGGGGGCCCCGCAGGCGGCAAAGCGGGTACTCAGAAGAGGAGACCCGATGAAACGTAGCGCGACCTGGAAGGGCGTACTCGCCACCCTGTTGCTCGGTTGGCTGGCGATGGCTGGATGCGCGAAACCCACGACGGCCCGTCTGGGTCTGCCCGAGCTGCGGACCGTGCCACGCGTGGACATCGAACGATACCTCGGGACCTGGTACGACATCGCCAGCTTCCCGCAGCGATTCCAGCTCGGCTGCACGGGCACTACCGCCACCTACAGCATCCGCGCCGACGGGGAGATCAACGTGCTCAACCGTTGCCGCAAAGGCTCGCTCACCGGTAAAGAGGACTCGGCCCAGGGGCGGGCGCGTGTGGTCGACCGAACGACGAATGCCAAGCTCAAGGTGAGCTTCTTCAGACCGTTCTGGGGCGACTACTGGATCATCGATCTCGGCGCAAACTACGAGTACGCGGTGGTTGGCCACCCGAGCCGCGACTATCTGTGGATCCTCAACCGCAAGCCGACGATGGAGGACACCGTGTACGCGGGAATTCTCGGGCGGCTGCGGGCGCAAGGCTACGAGGTGGAGCGGCTGAATCGCACGCCGCAGTAGGCTGGCAGTTTGTAGCCAGCCGCCAACCGCGGGATCGTGGGCGCGTTCATCGTGAGGCCACAGGAGAAGACTGAGTGGGTATTGCAACTTCAACCAGTAAGCCTGTAGGGTGGTTCGACAAGGTACGAACACGGTTTCGCAACGGTTTCGAATGAAGCACTTTCGGCTCTCCAGCTTCCTTGCCCTCTCTCTCTTTTCGATCGCGTTCGGCCCGGCCGTTCTACAGAGGTGGGAAGCCTCGCGGGTCGTGCGCGGGCTCGAAGCGCTTGGCGCCGCGGAGAATCCGAGCGCGCCGTTGGCAACTTTGTGCGGTGCCGGCCTCCCAGGAACGCCTGATCCGGCACTCGCGGTGCGCATCGAGGAGCCGAGCGGTTTCGTGGCAAGCTGGCAGACCGTGGGCGGTTGTGGCGCTGGTTCGGGCGGAGGCTCCAGCGTGGGCCTCAAGTGGATCGGCCGCAATGTGACCGGGGGTCTGTTCAACGTGCAAGAACAGGTCACCTACACGAAGCTCGGCCAGCCCGGCTATCCTGAGTACAATTTCTTCTTCAACACCCTGATCACGACGGACATTGGCCAGAAGTGGAACGTTGGGGTCAACCTTCCGCTCGTGTACAAGTATCTCGTGGATCCGACCCACGTTGGAGGATCTGGGGTGCCTGCCGTCGACTACAGCAATAGCGGCCTTGGCGATATCAACATCCTTGCGACGCGCAAGTTGGGACGAACCAACTCCCTGTTGCTGACAGGCGTTGTCGGGATTCCTACGGGGGTCTACGACGCACGTTTCACCGCTGGAGGAACGCCTATCAATCAGAGTCAGCAGATCGGATTCGGGGAGCCGACGGCCTCGCTCATTCTGGACCAAACCCTGGACCAGATGTGGGGACTGATCGTCCTGGGGGGCGCCGCGGCCTGGCGTGGCGGAGAAAACAAGATACACAACTACCGCGCGCCGAGTGGCACCCTCTACGGATACGCAGGCTACTTTCTGGGACCACTGGTGCCGGCTTTCGGACTTTCCGTGACCGGATTCACCGGTCACGACAAGGATCAGGACGCGACACAAACCACGCCGCTTTTCAGCATGGCCGCGAACCTTTCCCTCGAGTGGTCCTCCCCCTGGATCGCAGTGCTCATCGCTGCTTCTTTCCCCTACGGGTGGGACCACATCACACAGGACGAGAATGGACTACCTCGATCCGCGTGGCGGCTTCTGCCCTGGACGCTTTCGTTTGGAATTGCAGCAGCACCGTTTTGACGAGCCCGGCGTGATGAAGTTTTTTGAACAATTCTTGGCTGTGGGAGCCCCGAACTCCTAGTGGTAGCTGAATAGATGCGGCAGGAAAAATGACCAACACGGGTGCTTTTCACCGAGGTCCTAGTAGACGGCTCACGCATCTCGGCGCCGTCGGCCTTGTCCTGGCCGCTCTCCTGGTGCTGGCTTGTGGTCTCCAGCGCGAGTCTGGTGGATCAGGTGGCGGGGCCGGGTCAGGTGGCCAGTCCCAGGTAACTGGCGGGCAGACCACGGCGGTCGGCGGGCAGACCATGGCAGCCGGCGGGCAGACCATGGCAGCCGGCGGGCAGACCACGACAGCCGGCGGGCAGACCACGGGAAGCGCTGGTCAAACTACCAGCAGCGGCGGGCAGACTACGGTAACCGGCGGGCAGACCGCAGGAAGCGCCGGTCGAACAGCAAGCAGCGGCGGGCAAACCACGGCAACCGGCGGGCAAACCACGGCGACCGGCGGCCGAACGGCAAGCAGCGGCGGGCAGACCACGGTAGCCGGCGGGCAGACCGCAGGAAGCGCTGGTCAAACAACAAGCAGCGGCGGGCAGACCACCGGAAGTGGCGGGGTGAGCGGCACCGGGGGCAAGTCCACGGGAACGGGAGGGACCAGCACGGGCGGCAGCAGTGGTGGCGGAGGCGCGAGCGGCGCGGGCGTGACCATCAACGGCAAGTTCGTGCCCAAGGACAAGGCCGTCGTCTTCATCCACTTCGGCCATTCGAACATGCGCGGAGCAGCCACCACGCCGACCAGCCTGAATTCCTATTTTTTCAGCACCGAGGACGGACTCTGGAGCTACAAGGGCAGCTTCACCCTTGCCAAGGAACCGACGGCGCCACAGGCCGGGTACACCTCTGCCGGGCCGGGCATGGCAATATTGCATTCTGCCCAGGGTGCGGTCGCAACCACCAGCGATGTCCAGTTCATTTCGGTCGGCTATGGCCAGGGCTCAGCGACCACCGTGGACTACCAGAAGTCTGGGTCCTATTATCCCATCTTCATGGGCTGGGCAGGCCAGCTCAAGGGCAACGTCACCTTTGGGGCGATCGTCATCATGCTGGGGGTCACCGACGGCGAACACCTGGCGTCCAATTTGGTCCCCGGCTTCCCGGCCCGCGTTGTGCAGCTGGTTTCCGACATTCGTTCCGACCTTGGTGAGCCCAATCTCCCGGTTCTGTTCTGCGACTATGAGCAGAACGCGACGGGCCAGTACGCCATTACGGGCGCATATGGCACCGTCATGGTGCCGCTCATCAAGCAGCTTCCGGGCTTGATTTCGAATCTGGTGCTGGTTCCCACCGACGGCATCGAAATGCAGGACAACCACCACTTCGATCTGCAGGGCCACAAAGACTGGACCGCACGTGTGATTGCGCTGATGCAATCCAACAACTGGTTCCCTTGGAAGTAGTCTCGGCTTCTCGGGTTTGTTGAATGTTCGCCAGTCCGGCCGCCCCTGAGTCTCACCTGGCGGCGGGCGGGCAGTTGGCGGCAAGGCTGCTGCTGTTCTCAGCAGTGGCCGTGGGGGCCTTCGTAGTTTCGCTGGGGCCGATCTCGGATGGAGACATCTACTGGCATCTGGCTGCCGGACGCGAGATTTTGCATGAGCGGGCCCTATTGCGCCTCGATCCCTTCACGCTGAGCGGGGCCGGCCGGCCCTGGGTGGACGTACACTGGCTGTTCCAGGTCGGCGCCTATGCTCTCTACGCACTCTCCGGTTTCACAGGGCTGGCCATCGCGAAGGCGACGCTGGTTGCTGGCGGCGCGACGATCCTTGTTCGCGCGGCGGAACTCTCAGCAGGGGCCCTTGCCCGGGGCGTGTGCGCGGTTACGGTGTTGGGCGGATTGATCCTCGATCGCCATCTCGTGCCGATGCGTCCGCTCGTCGTCACGTTGGTTCTTCTGGCGGTTTTCCTCCTGGCCCTGGAACGGCTACGCACGCAACCGGCGCGTGCGAGATGGGCGTGGGTCGTTCTGCCGCTTGCGCAGGTCGTGTGGTGCAACTGCCAGGGACTAGCGCCGCTGGGGCCTTTGCTGGTGGCGATGTATCTCGCCGGGGACTGGCTCTCGACGCGCGGGTTTCGCCGCTGGCCTTTTGCGAGCGAGGAGTCGTGCTCTGTCCGTCCACTCGCAATCGTGCTGGGTTTGTGTGTGCTGGCCTCGTTCGTCACGCCCTACGGCCTTGATGCGATAGTGCTTCCCTTGCGCTTGCTCGGGCGCATCACCCAAGGCCGTGGCCACGTCTTCAGTAGCGAGGTCGCGGAGAACATTCCACCCTTCATGCTCGAGCGAACAGCCCCCGAGCTAGTCTGGCACTTCAAATGGGTCCTTGCGCTCACGGCTGCCGTTATCGCGTTTCTACGCCCGTGCTTTCACCTGGCTCACCTGCTGGCGATTGCCGCCTTTCTCGGGCTGGCTTTGATGGCCAACCGGAATCTGCCTCTCTTCTACTGGGTGGCCGCACCTCTTGCCGCGATTGCCTTCGTGTCCGGGCTGCGCCTATTCGCGTCGTGGAACGCGGCCCGGCGGCGTAGTCGCGTGGGGAGCCCGCCAGCTCCCCCTACGGGGGCTTCGGGACAGCCGGCCACCCTGCCCGCCCCGCGCGCTTCGCGCGCGCCCTCGTCGCTGGCGGCGCACCATCGCGGGAGGGATTGGGAACCCTTTCAGGGTTCCCATGTTAGTGTCGGGACTGCTGTGCTGGCTGCCCTCCTGGCTGGCGAACTGGTGCTTGCCGGCCTTGCTCAGATGCGTGAGCCCGCCGCTGGCAGTCCGACGCCGTTCCATTTTCCCGTCGAGTCGGTGCGCCGGCTGGCGGGGATACGCGCAGCGGGTCCGGTGTTCGCCGCCGATCAACACGGTGGATACCTCTGCTTCACGGTTCCATCCCTGCGGCCGTACATCGACACGCGCCTCGTGCTCCACACCGCGGCGGAGTACGCCGACTACCTCGCGCTCTTCGACGATCCTGCTCGCTTCGATGCCCTCGACTCCAAGGAGAACTTTGGCGCGGTCGTGCTGACCACGGCCTACCCCGATCGCTACCTCGGTCTCATCTGGCACCTCGCCGGCTCCGCCCGCTGGCGACTCGCATACACCGACGGCTACGAGGTTCTGTTTCTGCGCCAGGGCCCTGGACTTGCGCTGGGCGAGCGCGCGACCGTCGACGCCATCCTGGATGAACTGGCCGCACGGTTTCGTGGCCACAGGGAGCTACTCGAGGCGGCGCGTCTTCACCTAGCGCGCTTGCTCGTCGTGCTCGGACAGTCCCGCCAGGCCGAGTACGTGCTGGCTGCTCTGGACTCGCGACCGGCCGCGCAGCTTCGTGCGCGCGCACACTTCGCCGCCGGAGAGATTCGGGCCGCCGAGGCCCTGGCTCGCATCCTTCTAGTGCAGGACCCGCGTGACGTGCGCAGCCTGGCCCTGCTCGCCGAGATCGCGTTTGCCGACCATCAGCCAGGCAAAGCGAGGGAATGGCTGCGACGCGCGCTCGCCATCAATCCCTATGATCCCGAAGCGCGCTCGATTGCCGAGCGCGTGCTTTCCCGCTAGCTACTTCACGCCGAGGCGGCGAAGCAACGCCACCAGGGCGCTCACGCTGTCGAAGGCCTCGGCGCTGGCCTCGGCGTCGGGGATGCGCACGCGGTAGGTCTGATCCAGAAACATCTTGAGCGACACCATCGACAGCGAATCGATCAGTCCCGAGGAAATGAGCGGCGTGTTCGCGTCGATGGGCGCGCCCTGCAAAGCGTCCGCGTATTCCCGCGTGATGTAGTCCAAGATGGTCCGCAGCATTTGCTGATTATCAGCCATGGAATGTTCTCTGCCTTTCTAGTCGTCGAGCGACGAGAGATCGCCTACCGGCTCGCCCCATTCCTGGGCGCGCAACATGCGGCGTATGATCTTGCCACTGCGGGTCTTGGGGAGCTTGTCCACGAAATCAATGGCGTGCGGCATGGCCACGGGCGAAAGATGTTTGCGCACGAAATTCATGATGTCGAGTTTCAGCTCGTCGCTGCCGGCGTGCCCCGGCCGAAGAACGATGAAGCTCTTGACCACCTCGCCGTAGGTCGGGTCGGGCTTGCTCACCGCTGCCGATTCGGCCACCGCCGGGTGTCGCAGCAAGGCGCTCTCGACCTCGAACGGTCCCACCAGATGGCCCGCGGTGTTGATCACGTCGTCGTCGCGCCCTACGAACCAGTAGTAGCCGTCACTGTCCACGCTGCCGCGGTCGCCGGTCAGGTAGTACTCGCCCACGAACTTGCTTCGGTAGGTCTCCTCGGCCTTGAAGTAACTGCGGAACATCGATGGCCAGGGCGGCCGGAACGCGAGCAGTCCAGGCGCGCCGGGCGTTGTGATCGGCTCAAAGGTCTTGGCGTCGAGGATCGCCGCCTGGATACCAGGGACCGGCTTTCCCATGGAGCCGGCTTTGATGGACTGTCCGGGGACGTTTGAGATCATGATGGCGCCAGTTTCCGTCTGCCAGTAGGTGTCGTGGAAAGGCCGCCCTAAGACCTTTTCGGCCCACAGAACTGCCGCGGGGTTGAGCGGCTCACCCACGCTGCACATGTGGCGAAGGCTGGTGAGTTGTTCCGCAGCCGGGGGCGGTGCCTTCATCAGCATCCGGATGGCCGTGGGCGCGGTGTAGAAGACGGTCACGTGGTGGCGCGCGATGAAATCGTACCAGCGGGGAGCGGAGAACCCCGCCTCGAAGACAGCCTGGGTCGCGCCCACCGCCCAGGGACCGATGATGCCGTAGGAGGTTCCTGTGACCCAACCTGGATCGGCGGTGCACCAGTAGACGTCATCGGGGCGGAGATCGAGGACGTGGCGGGTGGTTGCAAACTGCGACAGCACCGATCCATGCACGTGCTGCGCGCCCTTGGGACGGCCCGTGGTCCCCGAAGTGTAGTGCAGAAGCGAGGGCGTGTCTTCGTTGGCCGGAAATGGGGCGAAGACTCGCGCAGGCGCAGTCTCGGTGTTCATCGCCGTCTCCCCTTCGCCGAGGACGGGCGCGGCGCCCGGCTTGACGTCGGTGAGGACCACCCACGACAGCGCTGGCAACCGGGCACGAACCGAACGCACCTTCTCGACATGTCTTGCTGTGGTGATGACCGCACGGGTGTCCGCGTCGGCCAAGCGGACTTCCAGCGCGTCGGCCATGAATTGCGAGAAAAGCGGCTGGGCCACGGCGCCCAGCTTGAGAATGCCCAGGAAGGCGAAGTAGAGATCCGGCACGCGATCGAGGAAGAGACAGACGCGGTCGCCGGCGACGACGCCCAGATCCGCCAGATTTGCAGCCCAGACGTCACTGTACTGGCGCAGATCATCGAAGGTGAAATTCTTGCGCAGACCGCAATGGTTCTCCCAAACCAGAGCCAGACGGCCGCCGTGACCCTGCTCGCACAGTCGATCAGAGAGCAGGGATCCGAGGTTGAACGGCTTGCCAGACGCAAGGCCGAGCGCCAGCCGAAGACTGCTAGGTCCGTAGGATGGCGGGGTGCCGCTGGCGGACGTCGCACCAACGAGGGGCGATTGGAAGTCGTTCATGGAAGCCTCCGGACCGCAGCCCGAGCCCGCAGGCCCGCTAGCGATGGTTGACGGAACGATAGCAAACAGAGCATCATTTGTCCGGTTCGGGCACTCAAGATGTGGTTTTCCAGCAAAAAGAGTCCTGCCAAGTCCGATTTTGTGGCCGCGTCACCCACCGAGGCGGAGACGCCCGGCTCCGGCACCGTGCTGGACACGTTGCGGGCGACGGTATCGCGCCTCTCGCGCGATCACGTTCCGCCCGAGAGTCTCGACGTCCGCGCCCACCTGCTGGATAGCGGCTACATCGACTCGCTGAGCGCCACCGAATTGCTCGTCGACATCGAACGCCGGTACGGGGTGCGCATTGATGAGATGGACATCGTTGGCAGGCTATGCACTATGGAGGCGCTGGGGAGGGAGATCGAAAGCCGGGCTGGTGGTTCTGCGAAATGACCGAAACTGCGTGGCGTGAATTTCGATTGCACGTGGGCATGCCCCACCTCGTCCCCGGCGGGTTGGCCGAGGAGCCCATCATCAAACAACTGGGCGCCTTTCAGTGGCAGGCCGTGGCGGCCCTGGCTGCCCAGCCCGAAAACGCGCTCGCGAGCGAGGGTGGAGAGCGCCTGCACATCTCGATGATCAGCTTGGAGCTGGGCCTGCCCGCCGACCGCAGCTGGGACGAATTCGACGATGGCGCCGACCTCTGCTTCCGCCAGCGCACGGGGGTGTATGGCCACAAGCTCGTAGAAGGCATCTTCTTGTTCGACAGCGAGCCCATTCCCGAGGAGGAATTGCAGGCCGTGCAGATTCGTGACGACCTTCTGCGCGGCCGCAGGCCTTGGGCCTATGTCACGCACGGATTCATCACGCGCACCGGGGCGACCGGGGCCAAGTTGGAAACGCCCCGCGCATTTCTGGAACGGCCCTTGCCCGAATTGCCCGCCATGCCGGCCGGGATCGCCGAACACATCGCGGTCGAACGCTCCGGGGTGATAGAGGGCTTCCCTGGTCGGCCGGGCGCCGCCGAACTGCCCCACGATTCGCAGCCCGTCCTTTTCGAATACACGATCCAGCCTGAGACCGACCTCAACGCAGCGGGTGTCGTGTACTGCGCCCGCATCCCCGCCATCATGGCCTCGGGCGAGCGGCGCTTTTTGCGCGAGCGCTTGCTGTCCCCGCTGTCGGAGCCGTTGGTCGCCTGCCTGGCCGTCCAGCACCGCCGCCTCTACTACTTCGCCAACGCCTCGCGGGAAGAGAAGCTGCACATCCGCGTACAGGCGCGCTTTTGCCCGCCGGTCGCATCCGCGCCATCTCGCGTGCGTACCCTGGGCCATTTCCTCTTCCGGACCGATGTACACCGAGCCTCCGACGGCGTGCTCATGTCGAGTTCGCTCACCGACAAGGCTTTGCGCGTACCGGGGCAGATGAAGTCGCTGCTCACCGAGTCCGAGCGCCTGCTTGGCCGCCTGCAAGTTCGCCGCTAGGGCGAGATGGTTTTCACCTCCAACATCTTTATCTTCTACTTCCTGCCGCTGGTACTGCTGCTGTACTACGCGCTGCCGTTCCGCTACCGGAATGCGCTGCTCACGCTCGCGGCGTACGTCTTCTACGGCTGGCACAAGCCGTGGTTCGTGCTGCTGATGATGTACTCGACGGTGTGCGACTACTACGCCGCCCGCATCATCGCGGCGCCCGGTTCGTCACGGCGGCTGCGCAAGGGCACGCTGGCAGTGGCAGTGATCAACAACCTGTTGCTCTTGGCCTATTTCAAGTACGGCGTGTTCGCACAGGAGAACGCGAATGCGCTGCTGCACCTGCTGGGGCAACAGGGCTTTCGCATCATGCAGATCACGCTGCCCATCGGTATCTCGTTCTACACGTTCCAAACCATCAGTTACACGGTGGACGTGTATCGCGGCACCGCGCCCCCGGCCCGCCGATTGAGTGACTTCACTTGCTTCGTGGCCCTGTTTCCGCACCTGATCGCAGGGCCGATCGTTCGCTACAACACCATCGCCGAACAGTTCGGCCACCGCCGCCACACCTATGAGCGCTTCACCTCAGGCGTGGTTCTCTTCATTCTCGGCTTCGCCAAGAAGATCCTGCTTGCCAACGCCATGGGGCGCATCGCGGACGCCGTGTTCGCCGCCGATTCGCCCGACGCGCTGACGGCCTGGTGGGGGCTCGCCGCCTACGCTGGCCAGATCTACTTCGACTTCTCTGGCTACTCGGACATCGCGGTCGGACTCGGCCGCATGGTCGGCTTCGAGATCCCGCGCAACTTCAATTCACCGTACCTGTCACGCAGCCTCACCGAATTCTGGCAGCGCTGGCACATGTCATTGTCCAGCTTCCTGCGCGACTACCTGTATTTCCCCCTGGGCGGCAACCGTTACGGCGCGCGCCGCTCGATGCTCAATCTTTGGCTGGTCATGCTCATCGGCGGTCTGTGGCACGGGGCCTCCTGGAAGTTCGTGCTGTGGGGCGCTTACCACGGGTTCTGGCTGGCGCTCGAACGGGGTTTTGCCAAACGTGACGGCGGCCTGTGGTCGTTCCTGCCGCGGCCGTTGCAGATCGCCGTCACCTTTACGCTGGTTTTGCTGGCGTGGGTGCCCTTTCGGGCCGAGAACTGGGCCGCCACCGCGGCATACCTGCGCGCCCTGTTCGGCTTCGGGGCGGCGCTGCCGCACGGCCAGCTCGTGCGCGGCGAGGTCTTCTCCCTGCACCACGTGATGATGATGGGAATCTGCACCTTCGTGGTTACGCGCAGGACGCAGGCCTGGGATCTGGCCCGCGACGTGAGCTGGCCCAAGCTAGGGTGGCTGGTACCCCTGTTCGCGCTGAGCCTAGCCGCCATGTACACACAAAGCTTCAACCCCTTCCTCTACTTCCGGTTCTGATCATGTCGCGCGCCTGCTGCAAGACTTTCGTCTTCATCTTCCTCGGGATCATCTTCGCGGTTCCGTTGTTTCAAGGTGTTTGGGAAAAGGCGGTCGAAGGAGAATCCCTGCGCGTGCTCGGCGTGTTCAGAAAGGTCCCGAGCGAGGCCAACCTGCGCAGCTTCGAGAAGGAACTGGAGGAATCTTGCAAGGTCGCTGATTGGCTCCGGCCGGCCTACCGCCAGTTGCGCTGGATGTTGATGCGGGATCTGGGCGACAAGGCCGTGGCCGCCGCGGATGGCTGGGCCTACTACGGACCCAACATCCGTTATCTGGGCGAAGGCTACTTCAAGAACCTCAAGTCCGAGAACCCTGCTGAAGATCCGGCCGCAACCATCGCCGACTTCGCAGCTCAGCTTCGTCGCCGCGGCATCGCCTTGCTGGTCGTCCCCGTGCCGTCGAAGCCGTCCATCGCGCCCGAGCGTCTGCGGCGCGGACTTGCGCCCAGCCTCGACCTGT
>Ga0265330_10002036_pt1 | contig 11212 bp, 3 predicted proteins | sample 41919metaG_FD_202083 | JGI IMG/M metagenome (GOLD analysis project Ga0265330, IMG submission 202083) | Rhizosphere microbial communities from Carex aquatilis grown in University of Washington, Seatle, WA, United States - 4-19-19 metaG | ecosystem: Host-associated > Plants > Roots > Rhizosphere >... | reverse complement strand
CCGGCCGCTCGTGCCCGTTCGAGATCTTCCGGCATGGCGTAGCCGCTCAGGGCGACAAGAAACGCGCCCTTGAGCGCATCGTCTGCCCGGAAAGCACGTGCGACTTCATAGCCATCCATGAGGGGAAGGCCAATGTCGCAAAAGACCACGTCAGGCCGGAACTCCTGCGCTTTCGCAATTCCCTGCGGACCGTTGTATGCCACCTCGACTTCGTGGTCACCAAAGGCGAGTGCGTCGCGCAGGCTGTCGGCCGCGTCGACGTTGTCCTCGATGATGAGCACGCGGCGGCGACCCTTGCTAGTGCCGGCACCCGGTCTTGGCGCCAGCGCGTCCTCCACCACAAGCGGAAGACGCACGACAAACTCGGCCCCTTGGCCGAGCCCGGCACTCCGGGCCGCGATGTCGCCCCCGTGCAACTCGACCAGCCCCTTGGCCAGGGCCAGCCCGAGTCCAAGCCCGCCCTTGCTGCGGTCCAGACTGGAATCCGCCTGAATAAACGGCTGGAAGAGGCGCGCGACCAGCTCGGGTGCCATGCCCACTCCCGTGTCTGCCACCTGAATCACCGCTCGCTTTTCCGTCGCATCGGTACTGATCGCAATCCGCGCCTTTCCGCCCCGGCCGCTGAATTTGGCCGCGTTTTGCAACAAATTGCCGATGACCTGCGCCAGGCGATTGCGATCCGCGCTGACGAAGACCGGCCGCGCGGCCGGATGGAACTCGATCTGCACCTCAGCCCGGTCAAAGAGCGTGCGCTGATCCTCCACAGTGTGGCGGCCGAGTTCATTGAGATCGACTGTCTCGCGCTGAATCTCGACCTTGTTGCGCGTGATGCGGGTCACATCGAGCAGGTCGTCTACCAAATGGGCCAACTGTCCGGTCTGGCGATCGATCACCGCCAAAGCGCGTTTGGCCTGCCCGCTCCCCGGCTCGGAATGTTCGAGGATGTACGTGCTGTTTCTGATTGGGGCCAGCGGATTGCGCAGTTCGTGCGAGAGCACGGCAAGGAATTCGGTCTTGCGCTGGTCGGCCTCTTTGAGACGGTGGTTGGCCTCGCGCAATGCCTCTTCGATCTTCTTGTTCTCGGTTATTTCTGTCCCGAGGATGGTAATTCCCTCTGCCGAGGGAGAGACGGTCATTCGATACCAGGCATCGGTATATTTCCCGCCTATTTCGAAACGCCGTGTCTCCCGCTTGTCCATCGTCGCACGCAGGTTCTCTTCGTAGACGGTGCCCAGGTGCTTGGGAAACATCTCCCAGATGTTGTGGCCAAGGAAGTCTTCCGGCCGCTTCCCAATTCTTGACGTGAAGTGCTCGCTGGTGAAGGTGAACCTCCAGTCGCGATCAAGGGCATAGAAATCGTCCTCAATGCTATCCAACACTTCGGCCAGTTTCAGGTTGCTGCGTTCAAGTGCCTCTTCCGCTCGTTTGCGTTCGGTGATGTCGGAGAAGGTCACTGCGAAACCGTCGCCGAGCTGGACCGCACATGTCTCGAACCAGGTCTTCATCCCCTCGTGCTCGTAGTAGTGTTCGTGGTGCAAAGGCGCGCCGGTTTCGACGACGACGATGTACTTGTCGTACAGCCCGTCTTCCTGGTTGCCGGGCATCTCCACCAGCAGCCTGCGGCCGATCAGATCGGCGGCCCGGCGTCCGACCATGCGCTCCGCGGTGGCGTTGCACAGTTGCCACTCGAAGTCCGTGATACGGCCGGCGGCATCGCGGATCGACTTGAACGCCATGATGCCGGACAAGGAGCTGTCGAGGACGCCGTTCAGCAGCCTGCTGCCGGCGCGGATCGCCTCCTCCGCCTGTCTGCGTTCGGTGATGTCCGCAAATACCGTGTACACTTCATATGGATTCTCATCGCCGCGCCGAAACAGCGGCACGGCATCGATGCTGATCCAGCGGTAGGCGCTCTCGCGTGGATTGAACACGCCCATGACGACGTTGCGAATCGGCTTGCCGGTCCGTACCGCCACCATGGAAGGATGTTCAAGCCCCGGAAAGGGTGATCCGTCCTCACGGATGCTGTGGTGTTCCTCTTGCACAGAGCTGCTGCCCAGGAACTCCTCGCGGGTCTTGCCCAGAATTCGTTCGGCGGCGAAGTTCATTGAGATGATCGAGCCCTGCCCATCTTGGTGAACCACACCTTGGAGCATTGTGTCCGCCAAGAGCCGATGGCGCTCTTCACCCTTCCGTAGTTTCTCCTCGGCTTGCTTGCGCTCGGTGATATCGCGCAAGATCACGAAGGACGTGGTTCGGTCGGGCAAGATGACCGAGCTGACCTCGGCGGTGAATTTCGTGCCGTCCTTGCGCACGTAGCCCAGTTCATGGCGCAGGTACCCCGAACGGGCCCGCTCGGCCAAGGCCGGGCCGTGGCGCGGGTCGGACCAGTCGGTGATTCCTTCACGACCCGCGCGGATCAGTTCCTCCTCGGTCATGCCAAAGGTCTGGCAGGCGACGCGATTTGCGGCAAACACCCTTCCATCGGGCGCGGTTGCAAATATCGCGTCGAGGCTGTTATCAAACAGCGCGCGATGCCGGGCATCGCTGTGCCGAAGCGCGCGCTCGGCTTGTTTCTGCTCGGTGATGTCGCGAATGTTGCCGTTGCGATAAAGCGGCCGGCCCGAGCTGTCCTTGACCAGGGACATGTGGTTGGAGAGCCAGCGGTAGTCGCCGTTCTTGGCTCGCTGACGGTATTCCACGTCAGCCGTGCCGTTGGTCTCCAAGCGCGCCACCGCAGCCCGCATGACAGCCGCATCGTCAGGGTGAATCATGGCCTGCGACGTCTCGGCGTCCATTGCGGCTAGTTCATCAGGCGAGAAGCCAACCACGGTTTCCACGGAAGGGCTGATGTACTCGTAGCGGCCGGTTTGTACATTGAGGCGATAGATGACATCCCGGGAATCTTCCAGCACCGAGCGGAAACGCGCTTCGCTCGCCCGCAGCGCCTCGTCGGCGCGCCGGTGCTCCGACACGTCGACCATGGTCACAACGCAGCCAATGATTTGCCCGGCCGCCTGCAGCGGGGTCGCGCTCACCAGAAGGTCTGCTTGGGAACCGTCGACGCGCGTGAGGGTGGCGGGCTCTGCGCGCAGGACCGCGCCCCGCAGGGCATTCGCGGTGAGGCCACCGCTGAGCAGGGGCGAGGCGAGCACCACGGGGAATGCGGCCTCAAAATAGGCGCGCAATGGGCTGCAGCCACAGAGCTGCTCGGCCGTGCGGCTGGCACGCGTGATCTGGCCCTTGTCGTCGCAAACCACAATGGCGTCAGCGGCCTGTTCCAGCACCGAGCGTGCCAGCAGGCCTTCGTCCAAAACTCGCTCGTCCGGTTGCTTATCCATCTCCTCGGCGGCTTTTTCCTACTTTTCCAGCTGCGAGTTTCCGATTCCCGTCTTTGCCTGCGCGAGCACCCGCTCGATCGCCTCAATGCTCGGGGGCTTGGCCAGGTGATAATCGAAGCCTGCCTCCCTCGACCGGGCCAGATCCTCGGCGGCGGCGTATCCAGTCAGCGCCACCAGGGTCGTGGCGGACAGCCTGGCGTCTGCACGGATGGCGCGCGCGACCTCGTGTCCATCCATCCCGGGCAGACCGATGTCGCAAAGAACCACGTGCGGCCGGTGCGCGCGAACCTTCTCCAGGCCCTCGTCGCCGGAATAGGCAACCATGGGCGAGTGATTGAGCAGGTCCAGTACTTCGCACAGGCTGTCGGCGGCGTCGCGATTATCTTCAATGACGAGAACGCGGCGTGGTTGCGGCGACTCTTGCCCGCAAAGCGGGCGCGGCTCGGCGATCTCTGACGGCGACATCGTGGGCAGCACCACCTCGAACTCGGCGCCCTTGCCTGGCCCTTCACTGCGCGCCGCCACCCTGCCGTCGTGCATTTCCACCAGGCCCTTGACCAGCGCCAACCCCAGCCCGAGACCGCCCTTGGAGCGGTCGAGGGTCCGGTCGGCCTGGGTGAAAGGTTCAAACAGACACGGCAGGATCTCCACACCGATGCCAGCCCCGGTGTCGCGGACCCGAATGACGGCCTGGCCCTCCCCGCGCCCTTCGACCAAGACCGTGGTGGTGCCGCCCTTGGGCGTGAACTTCACTGCGTTCTGCAACAAGTTGCCCACCACCTGGGTCAGACGGGTCCGGTCTGCGTGGACCAGCAAGCGGACGCCGCTCGGCTGGAAGGCCAAGTCAATCCCAGTCTGGGCGAAGAGATCGCGATGGTCATCCACGGTGCGGCCCACCACTTCGTCCAAATCCAGTTGCGTCTTCTCCAGCCGGATCTTGCCGCGCGTGACCCGCGTGATGTCCAGGAGATCGTCGACCAGATTGGTCAGGTGCGTGACCTGGCGCCCGATCACGGCCTCTGCACGCTGCACCTGTTCCCCATCGCCGCGAGCATTTTGAAGGATGAACAGGCTGTTCTTGATGGGCGCGAGCGGGTTGCGCAGCTCATGGGAAAGCATGGCGAGAAACTCGTTCTTGCGCGCGTCCGCCTCGCGCAGTACACGCTCGCTCTCGCGCAGGGCAAGCGCGGTTTCGCCGCGCCGGCGCTCGGCTTCGATCGCATCGAGCGCGAACGAGACGTCCGCCGCCAGCGCCAGCAGCAACGCGACCTCCTCCGAGCCAAAGGCAGCAGGCTGCTTTGAATACAGGGTCAGCGCGCCCACGGCCTTTCCGTTCTTGCGCAGGGGGAAGGATGCGGATGCCCTGAAGCCTTGTTCTAGCGCCGGCACGCGCCAGGGCGATAGCAAGGCGTTGTCTTTGAAGTCATCGTTCACCACGGCCCGATCCTCGCGAATGCAAGTGCCAGTCGGACCTTGGCCCAGCTTGCCCTCGACCTCTACCCTGATGCCAGCAAGGTATTCGGCGGCGACGCCGCTCGCGGCCACCGGCTTCACCCAGCCGCCCTCGACCAGACCGATCCAGACCAAGGGACAGGTCATCTGCTCTGCGATGATACGGCACACTTCATGGAAGATCTGATTCCCGTCGCGGGTGCGGACGATCATCTCATTGGCCTGGCTCAAGACCGCATAAAGCTGGGTGAGCTGCTGCATGCGATGGGCCTGGCGCATGCGCTCGGTGACGTCCCGGAACAGCACAGTCAGGTTATCCGGGCCGGGATAGGCAAACAACTCAACTGTCTGGTCAGTGACCACCGAAGGCGCGTTGACTTGAACCGGTGTGCCGGTCTCCACGGCCTGGCGCAATTGGGATTCGAAGACGCTGCCGGCAAACGCGGGGAAGACTTCAAAGAGCGATCGTCCGAGCACCTCTTCGCTGGCCTTGTGGAAGTAGCGCAGGGCCGTGTCGTTCATGTGGGTTATGCGCCACTGCCGATCGAGGGCATAGAAACCGTCGGCAATGCTGTCGACAATGGCCGCCAGCCGCGTCTGCGAGTCGTGCAGCGCCTGCTCGGCCTGCTTGCGCTCGCTGATGTCACGGCCCGACTGGAGAACCCGATCGATTCCGTCTTCGCCGCGCACGAGCTGCATGCGGACGGAGACCGTGACCTTCCGACCTTGTTTGGAGCGGCTGACCAGCTCCCCTTCCCAGTGGCCAACCCGGGCCAAAATCGCCTCTATCTCGGCCGTGGAGGCCGAGCCGACAGTCTGTAGGATCTCGTGGACATTCTTGCCCAGGACCTCCTGCTCGGTGAAGCCGTAGAGTTCTTCGGAGCCGTCGTTCCAGAATTCGGTTTGCCCGTTGAGGCGGCGCACGTGGATGGCGTCCCGGGATAGGCGCAACAGGCTGGCGTAGCGCTGGACCAGCTCTTCGGCTTGCTTGCGCTCGGTGATGTCGTGCGAGATCGCGCCGACCCCATACAACCGCCCGGCCGAGTCGACCAGGGGAAACCTGCTCGCGAGTAACACGCGACGCCCGCCCGGAAGATCGACGACCTCTTCAACATCGACCGGCCTTCTGGTCTGCGCAACTTGGCGATCATGCTCGCGGTAGGTTTCGGCGCGCTCTTTCGCGAAGAAGTCATAGTCAGTCATCCCCTTGAGCCGTTCGCGGGTAATGCCCAGCATTTCTTCCACGCGCTTGTTGGCAGTGAGGAATCGCCCCTGCAGGTCCTTGAGAAAAACCGGAGACGGACTTCCGTCGATGATGTCCTTGAGCAGTCGCTCACTCTCGCGCAGCGCGGTTTCCGCACGCTTGAGCTTGGTCACGTCAGCGAAGGTGATGACTGTGCCCGCGATCGAGTCGTCGAGCCCACGGTAGGGCAGCACACGCAGCACGCACCAGGACTCGCCGGCCCGGACCTCACGCTCGACCGGCACCAGGGTGCGCAGCACCTGGTCGACATCGGCCCGCAGATCGGTGCCGGCAAATCGCGGGGCCAGATCGGCAAGCGGCCGCCCGAGATCCGCGTCGATGAAATGAAAGAGCGCGGTGGCAGCGGGCGTGAACTTCGCCAGTTTCTGGTCGCGGTCGAGAAAGATGATGGCAACCTGAGTTGCCGAAAAAAGATTGTGCAGGTCGGTGTTGGCGATGCTGAGCTCGCGGACCTTCTGGCACAGCTCACGGTTGAGGGACTCCAACTCCAGATTCGCCGACCAGAGCTCTTCCTTGGTGGCCTCCAGCTCCTCGCGGGAGGACTGCAGCCGCGCGTTGGCGGCGATGATGTCCACATCTGAAGGGCCGAAGGCCACCACCCCGAACTCTTGCGTGGAGGCGGCGGCCGCGGCCGGAGCGAGCGGCGCGCTGCAGACCAGGGCTGGGGCAGAGGGCAATCCCGACTCTCGGGATTCCCTGGGCTTTTTCTTCCGCTTGGCCATGCAAACTCTCGACCTGGAGTTAGGGTGCGCAGACTCTGCCATGTTACCCAGTGTCACGCTTAAACATTCCGAACTACGGTTCGGCGCATTGGGCAAAACACCGGGCTTCACAAGACAAGCTTGCGCAACCGGAGCGCGTTGCCGATGACAGAGACCGACGAGAGGCTCATGGCGGCGCTGGCGATCATGGGTGAGAGCAACAGACCAAACACTGGGTAGAGTGCGCCGGCCGCCAGGGGTATGCCGATGCTGTTGTAGAGAAAAGCGAAAAACAGGTTCTGGCGAATGTTGTGGAGGGTGGCGCGACTGAGACGCCGTGCGCGCAGAATTCCGCGCAGGTCGCCTTTGACCAAGGTGATGCCGGCGCTCTCGATGGCCACGTCGGTGCCACTGCCCATGGCAATGCCGACCTGGGCTTGCGCCAGCGCGGGCGCGTCGTTGACGCCGTCGCCAGCCATGGCCACCACGCGGCCCTCGGCCTGCAGCTTTTTGATGGCGTCGGCCTTGGCGCCGGGGCTGACCTCGGCCAATACCTCGTCAATGCCCAATTCCCCGGCAATGGCCTGGCCGGCCGTGCGGTGGTCGCCGGTCAGCATCACCAGGCGCAACCCCTCGGCCCGCAGTCCGGCCAGCGCCTCGACGGCAGAGGGCTTGATGGTGTCGGCCAGGTCGAGCACGCCGGCTGGCTTGCCGTCGATAGCCACCATGACAGTCGCATGGCCTTGGCTGCGCGGTGGTTCTGCCAGGGCGGCCAGGGGCGCGACATCGACACCGGCCTCGCGCAAAAATTCCGCGCTGCCAGCGAGGACTGGATGCCCGTCGATCTGGCCGCTGACACCGCGGCCCGGCTGGTAGCGGAAATCCTGGGGCGACGACAAGCTCAGCTGCTTTTCCTCGGCGCCGCGTACGATGGCCGCGGCCAGGGGATGCTCGCTGGCGCGTTCCAGGCTGGCGGCAAGACGGAGAAGCAAGTCCCCGTCAAAACCTTCGCTTCGCACGGAAACCAATTTGGGCTTGCCCTCGGTCAATGTGCCGGTCTTGTCCAGCACCAGGGTGTCGACCCGGGCCAGGGTTTCCAGGGTCGCGGCGTCGCGCACCAACACGCCCGCGGCCGCGCCACGACCCATGCCCACCATCACGGACATCGGCGTGGCCAGTCCGAGCGCGCAGGGGCAGGCAATGATGAGAACCGCGACCGCGTTCACCAAGGCATAGGCCAGTCGCGGCTCGGGTCCGACCAGCGCCCAGACAATGAAGGTGACCAGCGACGCGACGACGACCAAGGGAACGAACCACGCCGACACCCGGTCGGCCACCCGCTGAATCGGCGCCCGGCTGCGCTGGGCCTCTCCCACCCGGCGCACGATCTGGGCCAGCAGCGTGCCGGCGCCCACGCGCTCGGCGCGCATGACAAAGCTGCCCGAGCCGTTTTGCGTACCGCCCGTGACCCGGTCGCCTGGAGCCTTGTCCACCGGCAAGGATTCCCCGGTGATCATGGATTCGTCGATCGCGCTTCCGCCATCGGCAACCACACCGTCGACCGGCACGCGCTCGCCCGGGCGCACGCGCAGGCGAGCCCCGAGCTGCACCTGCTCGACGGGAATGTCACATTCAGAGCCGTCGGGAAGCAGCAAACGCGCGTTCTTCGGCGCCAGCCGCAAAAGGGCGCGGATGGCGCTGCCCGTGGCCTGGCGCGCCCGCAATTCCAGCACTTGGCCGAGGAGAACCAAGGTGGTGATGGCTGCCGCTGGTTCAAAGTAGAGCGGCGCTGACATTCCGCTCTTGCGGAAGGCCGCCGGCAGCACGCCGGGAAGCAGGGTCGCGATTACGCTGAACAAAAAGGCTGCTCCGGTGCCGAGCCCGATGAGGGTGAACATGTTCGGACTGCGGCGCGCGACCGATCGCCAGGCCCGCACAAGCAGCGGCCAGCCGGCGCCCAGCACCACTGGTGCAGCCAACGCCATCTGGATCAAGGCCAACCCACGCGCCGGCACAACGTGCAAGACAGCATGTCCAATCGCCATCTCGGTCATGCCCCAGAGGACCAGCGGCGTGGTCAGCGCGAGCGCTATCCAGAACCGGCGGGTCATGTCGGTCAGCTCGGGATTTGGCGCCTCTTCCAGCGAAGCGATTTCGGGTTCAAGCGCCATCCCGCACTTTGGGCATGCGCCGGGCCTGTCGCTCACCACGCCCGCGCACATGGGGCACAGGTAGCGAACCGACAGCGGCGCGCGCGGCAGCGCAGCGACCTCGGGCGGGTGAACTCGCGGCCCGCCCAGCCTGACCAGTCCCATCCCCATAGGCGTTGAGCGGGTCAACCGTGTGTCCAGATGGCCATTGGTAATTCGAGGACACAAGTCTTCAAATGGGGTCACCCCTCGCCCTCCGGGAGAGGGGTTTGGGGGTGAGGGCGAGGCTTCCACTGAGCCGGGCGCTGAAGTCACCGAGCTGCTGTGACCGCGCCCGCGTCCCGATTCGCCGCGCGATGCAGTACCCTCACCCTGGCCCTCTCCCAGAGGGAGAGGGTGGTCTACCTGTGGGCGCTTAACACCTATGAGTCCCATCCCGGCCGTGCCCATGGGCCGGAAGCTGGACGCCAGGAATTTCTCCGGCTCGGCCTTGAACCGGGCCAGACAAGACGGGTTGCAGAAATAGTAGAGCGTGCCCTTGTATTCGTGCTGACCCGCCGCCTTGGCCGGATCAACCATCATTCCGCAAACCGGATCTCGATTGGCCATAGGATTCCTTTTGATGTCCTTCTACTAAGATCCGGCAATTGGACAAAGGGTTTGCGCCATGGTGCATTTTGTCGCATTAGCCCACGCAAACGACGACTGCTGTTGTGCTAGGCTCACCGAATGTTTTGACGGGACCGCCTTCCCGCAGACGCCAGGAATAACTGGCACGCGACCCGTCGCGAACCTGACTCGTCGAGTACAAGGAGCCATGATGTACATTTGTCCTTCGAGAAAAGCGCCGCAGTTTCCACATTGCGTTCTGCTTGGCGTTCTCTTGCTTTCAGCCGGTGCAGCTCTCGGATGTAGCGGCTCCTCGGGGAACCAGTCGCCGGGGGGAAGTGGTGGAAACCAGACCGGGTCTTCCGCCGTGGGCGGCGCATCGAGCGGAGGTGGCGGGGCCGGCGGGATCGCTGGGGCTGGCGGTGCCAGCAACTCTGGTGGAAGCGGGCAAGCGGGCGCAGGTGGCGCCAGCGCCGCGGGATCGGGCGGGCGAGGTTCCGGAGGCCAGGCTGGCGGCAGCAGCACTGGCGGGGACAGCGGAGCCGGTGGGGCTGGCGGCAGCGGCGGCGCGGGTGGGACGGGCGGAAAGCCGGCCGGTGGCACGACCAGCGCTGCCGGTGGCGTGGCTGGAAAATCCGCCGGGGGCACGACCAGTGTTTCGGGTGGCGCGGGGGGAACATCAACCGGTGGCACGACCAGCTCCGGGGGAGCGACCGGCGGAACGACAGTAGCGAGCGGTGGCGCTGGTGGCGCGGCGGGCGCCGGCGGGACGATTTCCCCCAACCGAGTTCGCACGATTCAAGCCTTCAATGACGGCTGGCTGTTTAACTACGGCGATGCAGCCGGAGCGGATGGGGCGACTTTTGCCGACACGGCTTGGCGGCAACTGAGCGTGCCGCACGATTGGGCCATTGAGGGCCCCAATCCGCCCGCCGACCCGTTTTCGCAGAATGCGCCGAGCACCGGCCGGGGCGCCTATTTACCGTCGGGTATCGGCTGGTACCGAAAGCACTTCACGCTTGACCAAACCCTGGCCGACAGCAGGGTTTTCATTGAGTTTGACGGTGTCATGGCCAACAGCACGGTTTACGTCAACGGGACCAGCATTGGAAACCAACCCTGCGGGTACACCAGTTTCCGCTACGACATCACATCGAATGTCAAATTCGGGACCGCGGACAATGTGATTGCGGTCAAGACCGACACCAGCCTGCAGCCCTCTTCGCGTTTCTATGCGGGCGCTGGCATCTATCGCCATGTTCACCTGATTGCGACCAATGCCGTGCATGTTGATCAGTGGGCCACCTACGTCACCACGCCAGCCCCCACGACCACAGCGGCGACTGTGAAGGTGACAACAACGGTGGTCAACAGTGGCAAGGCCTCGGCCAGTGTGAGTCTGCAGGGCATCGTCAGTGACCCGAGTGGCAAGGCCCTGGCCCCGGTTTCAGCGGCGGCGCAGACCATCGCGGCAGGGGCATCGGCCAACTTTGCCTTCGATGTCCCGGTGGCCAACCCGCAGCTTTGGGATCTCAAGACGCCCAACATGTATCAGCTGGTGACCAACGTCCAGGTCGACGGCACTACAGTCGATGACGACGTGACACCGTTCGGCATCCGTGAGATCAAGTACAATGCGGGCCTGACCGTCAATGGAAAGAGCGTGAAATTCCAGGGCGCCGCGCTCCACCAGGA
>Ga0265330_10002035_pt1 | contig 11215 bp, 16 predicted proteins | sample 41919metaG_FD_202083 | JGI IMG/M metagenome (GOLD analysis project Ga0265330, IMG submission 202083) | Rhizosphere microbial communities from Carex aquatilis grown in University of Washington, Seatle, WA, United States - 4-19-19 metaG | ecosystem: Host-associated > Plants > Roots > Rhizosphere... | reverse complement strand
GACAACAAGATGCACGCAACACCTCGCCGACGTGGACAACAACCCATCTCCGCACAAAGTTGGCCCCCTTACTTCTCGGATGACAAGTAATACAATCGAGGACCAAGCAACCCCAAACGAATTAACCAACCATAATCCATACCCATATGGACCCAATAAGACATCGTAGCGAATTCATGTCGCTACTCGAGGTCGCCACCTTTCTCAGCATCTCCAGGACAAGCGTATATCGCCTAACGCAACGTCGGGAACTGGTACACTATCGCATCGGTACGCAGCTACGCTACAAACGCGCCGATGTCGAAAAGTACATCAGCATCCACCGCGTCGCTTCGGTCGTCCTCCCTCAACAACTATGAGCGCCCGCCTCTTCCGAAAAACTTGGTGGATTGATTTCCAATTCAACTCAGTCCGTTATCGCGTCCGTTCGCCGGCAAACTTCCGCGCCGGAGCCAATGCGTATGAAGCCATCATCCGGAACCGCCTCGTTCAAGGCCTTCCTATCGAGGCGAACACGTCCGCCATTGTCGATGACTTTCTGGCAGGAGAAGGCGGACGGCGAAAAGTACGTTATGCAAGAATAGACAGAAGCATGCTCCAAACTATGTAATTCGCGCACTGACCCAACGAAGATCAATTGCAAAAAGACAGCGCTGCGATGCGCTGTCTTTTTGTATACTCTTTGTTATCGCAAATCTTTACCTAGCTAACCCACGGCTCGCCAATTCTTCCTCAACCAGCTTTCCCTCATTTTTAGCAAATTCGGTTTCGCTCGGCGTAGCTCGCGCCTGTCGTTCATAGTCTCCTTCTCGATAGAACGAGGGTGCACGGTTTGGAACCGCCCAACGGTACTTCTCCCGCTCCTCTATTAGCGCCGCATCCGTCAGCCCTTTGAGTTGCTCTGCATACTTGATCAAGAACTCGGATTCTTCCTGATCTAGCGCCATGCCTTGTCCTTCTACAGAATTACGCATATTTGCAGTTGGTTAGGTGGATTTCAATACAATCCTAGCAAGGATTCCGGCTAAAACGCAAATTAGCATTGTAGAGAGACATATAACTTAGGCGATTCTTGTCGTACTAAGCATCCAAACGAAACGGCGGCTCGCGAAATGGTACCACCCACACCTCTCTGAAACCTGACCGCCGTGCGACATCCGAGACGGCTAAACGCATTTGTTCAATGAATGAGTCCATGATGGGGTACGGTGTATGAATCACTAGCCACATATTCTGTTTGACCGCGACCGGATATTTTCTGGCCTTATCGTTGATGGCCTTCTCGGCTGCCTGAAACAGGTCTTGGAACGTAAAGCTGTCTTTCAAGCTGCGAGTTCGCTGTATCGTCTTAATCGCCTCGTCGTCGAGGTGTCGTAGTTGCATGGCTTGGCAGGTATCGGACGTATCTTTGGCCCAAAGCCAGCCATCAGCCTCCTGGTCCGAAGCGTCGAGCCTGGAGCCGTATTCGCAGCCGTTGATGCGGGACAACTCGGCCGCGAGCGCCCCCAATACCCACGCCTGTTCCTCGTCCTTATCGACGTGGCCGTCCTGCTTGCCGCCAACGTTGATGGTGCCCGCGCGGTAGTCGATTGATGCATTCGCATTTCTTATATCATCGGTTCGGACGGAGAAATCAGCCGCAACAGACTGGTCTTGGTCGCGGACTGTGCCGCGCAGTTCGTCACGAACCTTCAGGGTATCGGACAGGAAGATACTGAAAGTACGGCGCGTCGCTCCGCACTCGCATGAATTAGTGGATTCGTTTCGTTCCCTGCCGCAATCGCTACAGGTCACGCTTCTGGGTAATACACTCATAAACTTTGGCTCGTTTGTGTTAGGGGTCGCCTAGCTGCAACCCTGCCTCTTAAGTCTAGCAGAGTCCCATTACGCAATACTGAGAGCCGGACCGCCATTGAAAGGACAATTTCTCGTGACATCATTCCTTCTTTTCTCAAAATTGCTGCACTCTTGACGCTTATTATGATTAGTTGTAATAATAGAGCAACAATAAATCATAATCTTCATAACCTATGGCGAAAGCCACGATCAAGTCCAGGTTCGGCGCTTTAATCACTATCGAGGGAACGGAGGCAGAGGTGGCGAGCATAATCCACCAGTTTGAGTCGTCTGCTTCCATTAACAAGGCAAGGGAGGTTAAGAAGCAACATACAGACGAACAAAGAGTTCAGCGTAAGCGATCCGCGGCCGTCGACTTGGTATTGTCCTTAAAAGAGGATGGTTTCTTTGACAAACCAAAGAGCTTGGGAGATGTCGCCGAGGCGCTTGAGGAAAAGGGACATATGTACCCGACGACCACGCTTTCGGGTACTGTTCTTGGATTGGTTCAGCGCAAATTCCTGGGCAGGAAGAAGAAGGATGGGAAATGGGTTTACGGTAAATAGCCACATATATGAAGAACGACCTCAACGATATCGCCCGCCGTGTTGAAAAGCTTGAAAAGACCGTCTTTGCAGGACGGGCAAAACCGGTTCCCAAAGCCACAAAAAAGTCTGACAATGACAGCCTCTCCTGGCGAATAATGAATCTTCGAGATTCTGGCTTTTTCAAACAACCCAAGGCCGCACCAGAAGTTCGCACCAAACTACAGCCAACTTATCCTTGCGAACCGGATCGGGTTACCACCGCACTCCTTAGAATAAGGAAGGGTAGTCAATTGCGCCTTACCTCAAAGGAAGTTGATGGCAAAAGACTGAAGGCCTACGTTTGGTAATCTTATGCCGCATTCAACAAACACAACGGAGACCGGGAGGGTGGCCGGCATTCTATCTTTGATATTCCCCCGTAAGCACGTTGAAGCGATGCTCAAACACTTCCAAACTGGCACTAAGGAATATTGTGATGGAAATTGGGAAGGTGTTGGTCTAAAGGCTGGAAAGTTCGTCGAAGCGGCCTCGAAGTGCCTCATGATTTACTGTGGTCAGCCGTTGCCCACGGAGAGAAAATTTCACGCCGGACCCGAATTGAGAAAGCTAGAATCATTGGCAACATTCTCCGACACCGTTCGACTTGTAATACCGAAAGCATGCCTCTTTATCTATGAGATAGCCAGTAATCGGGGAGCACGGCATGACAGCGATATTATTGACGCTAATGCAATTGACGCCGAAGCGGTCATGCCTTTGATGGGATGGGTGATCGCGGAAATGCTCAAATTCAGCAGCCCCAATGCAGCCGACGCCGCAGAGGTGGCGGCCTTAATCGGTGCCCTTACCCAAAAGAGATATCCATTCTTCGAAGAGATTGACGGGCGGCCATACGTGAATCTAGGCAATACCAGCGCTTCAGATATCGCGCTTCTTCTCATGTACTTTAGAAGCCCTCGGCGGATTGAGCGGCAATTACTGGTGGATGCAATAATCCGACACGGGCACAAGAAGAAGGCAGCCGAGACGGCGGCGTACCGAATTAGAAACCTTGTCGACGATAAGGATGGCGCATGGCAATTGCGAGGATTGGGAAGAGAGAAGGCGGAACACTTGCTCGAGGAGCGCTATGCGCATGGAAGATAGCGACCCGAGTTGACCGAATGCTGCCAATGTTATCCAGCGGTATTGGATTGTTCCAACTAACTCCTCGATTACGGCAACCAATTGGCGCAACCGAGCCGACCCCCGCCTCTTGTGTCTGAGCCAAAAAACTGATAGTGTTTTCTCTGTTGTAGAGGAGGTTCGTCAAGGGGGCGTCAACAGCGCGGTTGACGCCGGACGATCTTTTCTCCGACAAATCACGTCGAGCCGATCCGAAATATTGGCTCCGTTGAAAGAAGAAATAGGTACGGCCCCATCGTCTAGTCCGGCCTAGGACACTGGATTTTCATTCCAGGTACACCGGTTCAAATCCGGTTGGGGCTACTTGAAAAAACCTTCTCATCTCGAGAAGGTTTTTTCTTTTTGTCACCCTTATAAAAACATGAGTTGAAAAAATCGAACCTGGATCAATTTATTTTTGTTCAGCAAGAAGTCTGGGAATTTCGTTGAGCTGGTCTTGAGGCTTCCAGTTACCATAATGGAGTTTGACCAAAATTTCTCGGTATTGCCACAGCTCTTTTATGTCTTCGTCACTCGGATCTTCTCCGGCGTCGCGCATCATCTTACGTACATATACGATCTCATCATAGGCTTCTCCGCTGGCAAGTTTTCCGTCATAGAGAGGTGGGCTCATGCGGCTAAGAAAATCGTAGGAGTATTTATTGTATAATCTAACAATTGTTTGCTCGGCCTCGGGACTTAGCGCAAATTCTTTGACTCCCAAAAAATTCATTAGTTCTTTAGCCCTTTCGATCTCGCGAAATTGCCCGCGTTCGATCTGGCTCTGAATATCGGCGAACAATGCATCAACTAAAACGGCTTTATTTTCGGCGGAAATTTCAACCTCGCGGATCTCCCCAAGGATCTTGGAATAATTTTTCCCGTGACCACCCCTCAGTTGTTCAATGGCGCCTTTCACCGCCGGCGGCATGATCGTTTCCAAGTCGCCACGGAACTCTTTAATTTCACCCATATAGATTTATGGATTAATAATGGTCTATAAGACTACACCATAATAAGCGTTTATTAAATACTTTTCCCCCATGGGTAGTTATAAAACCGCGCACATCGCGCTTTGGCGTATATCCGCCCCGAACACCGCCCATTGTTTAAGCTCAAGGAGTAGCGAGTCTGTGCCCTTTATTGTCTTTTACCGTGCCGCGGAATGGAATTCGAAAAAAGAAAAGCACCCGGGCCGAAGCGCGGGTGCGGAATCGAGTTGAAGGGTCATGTCCCCTTCGTTCCTGCTTTTGTCATTTCGTGCGACAACACGGAACCTTAATCGGTGGTATTTTCTTATCGCAAGCGATCATATTCGCTATTGACATATATATTCTACAAGCGCACATTCTTGGTAAAGAATCAGTCTTTGACAACCGTCAAAACAATCGACCAACAAAGGAGCGTCAGCCATGTCACAATACAATCGGTTCGTTCGCATCGTCCTGTTTCTGGCGACGATCGTCGCCGTGTCCGTTCCCAATCTCGCTACAGCGCAAGCGCCGCCGACCAAGGTCGACTTCGACTGCGTTGGATCTCCGTTAAGCCTCGAGGATTCGCTTCAGGCATACAATAAATTCAGGCGAGGCGACAACGTAAAAAGCGCCGACGGCTATGGCATCTATACCAAATACAGGATCCGTAAGAACATGATAAAGGTCGACGAGAACGGGGGCGTGTCATTAACTTTTGATGTCGGCGACAACGAAGATTACGCAAAAATGTATGGATCTGCGTGGTACTCAATCCGGCGGGAATTCAAGAGCATTCTCGACCTGAGCAAAGCCAAGGGCATTGTCGTGACCATTACTACCAACAAAACATCACAAGATATTCGTTTGCGCTTGACGCTGAGCGACTACAATCGGCCTAGCGGGCGCCATATGCCGAAATACCGAGACGGAATGTGGGTGAATAACCTTCCTAAGTCAGTACTGCGAACCACCGGGGTGGCCACCTTAAAAATTCCGTTCACCGAGTTCAAGCGTGCCAAAGATGAGGGATCGCGACCTGGCATTGGCCCCGACTTCCGTCCTGAAGATACGATCGCCTACGAAATAAACGTTCTGGGCGTTGGTTGGGTGGACTTCAAAGTCGAAAGAGTCGCATGTTACGTTGAGTGATCGAACTGTTCCAAGCCCCGGATGCGCACGCCGGGGTTTTTATATTACTTGGTTATATTATTTTGTCGTTCAGTAGATTCTCTAGTGAGATAATGGTCGGCAATTGTTCAAAATGAGATTTGGCTGAGATAAGGGTTTTTTAAGGTGCTTGCTAGATGAACCCGGGTTCATCTAGTCGTTCATCTAGCTGTTCACCTAGTTGGCGACCCCTTCGGGGGAAAGAAACGATCAAGAGTTTTGAGCAAAATAGGTTAGGACAAGATTGTACGGAGTTACACAAAAACATCGTCGATATCGGCGGTGTTTTTTATTTTTCTAAAAAGAAAAACGAGGAGTTGTGCCCCCTCGTTCATGGCCAGACTATTTTGCTTATCTGGCAGCAATGCTTTCCAGGGCATCGTCGCCCCAAGGACGCGTAATAACGATGTTGAGCGCCGGCATATCGAAACGCGACCAGAATGTTCCCGACGATTCGGGAAAGACATAACTTGGCGCGAACGAGGTCACCTGCATCTCCCGGAATTTTCCGAAGCCGATATATTGCTCAGCCTCGAACAAAGCCCGAAGGATGTTCCTTGCCACGGCCGCGCTGTCGGTCGATTGCTCTTCCGACAACTCATATCTGACATTCACTTCGCCGTTATTACTGTGGGAACCGGAACGTTTTTCCGGCATATCCAAGTCCTTACCGTAAAGCGGAATTCTGTCGAGCACGTTCTCATCGAAGCACCGGTCGCCCAGCCGACGATGAAGCATCGTAACCAATTCGGCGACCGGCCGAAAGACCGCGTAGACATTAATTTCCCAGTACGGCTGGCGTCGATCGTCAGGGTAGAAGATCTCATTGTATGTCATCTGAATAACAAGCTTCTTTGCTCGAAGCCTGAAAAACAGATTGGTCACGCGAGCGTAACGCACCGGCACATGAAACGGATGGTCGTCGGTATCGATGGATACGCGCGAAATTAGACCATACTGCGCTTTCCCCATGATGCGAATGACATTCGCGAAATACGCGTCTCCGGCCAACATGGACTTATCGATGCTCGAATTTGACATGGACCGTTCCTCCAAAATACAAATTGTTTTCATTTCAAAACCGGAAATCTTGGGTTGTTTTCAACCAAAAATTTCCGGTTTTGATAGCCGTGCATTCAAAGAACAACGACCATTTGTATCATAATTTAGCTATTTTGTCAAGGTATTTAGCATTTTTTGTTAAATATATTCTATGTCCCCTAATTGGAGTTCAAAAAAAAGAAAAGCACCCGGGCCGAAACGCGGGTGCGAGATCGAATTGTGTTATAAGGTTGTGCCCTAATTGGAACAGTTTGGCGCTGAGCACTGCGGAGTGCAGCCGTTGGTTATGCTGACTTTGACGCCCGATCCCCATAGAGCGACCTTGTTAAGACCTTCCAGCTCCGCCGGAACTCCTACCTGTCGCGCTACATTTACCACCACCACTGCGCATCCGCCGGATGTGTACCCAGGATCGACGAAGCTCGATGCGCTCTTGCCGCCACGGATGACGAGCACCGCTGTTTTGAGCTGGAAATCAGAACTTGATCCTCCGGTGAATTCGATGGTCATCTTCGCGCCGGCATGCATCCCCGTTGATACCACTTTGTCTCCTGGGGCCGGACCGGGCGCACATTCGCAATGAGCTATGCACCAACCGGCGCCCGAAGCTTCTGGCCAATGGACAGGATGCGAATGATAACGCGGGCAGCAGGAGGTGCATACATGCGGGCCATAAAATCCGCAATCGCTGTATGTTTCGCATACGTCCGTTTCCGGCGGGAGGCAAGCCGGCTTGCCGCCGAAAGTCCAACACCTGGTTCCCTTGGGACATAACCCTATTCCTGCACAATACTCAATGTCGGCATCGACGCAGGCCAGTCCCATATTACGGAGCGGGTCCGGGCTGATCGGCATACATTTCTTGCCGACCGAACACAAGATATCGCCGCAGCAAGTCGTCCCCTGAGCCAAGCATCGCGCCTCAAAAGTATTCCCTTCACCGCAGAACGCGGGATAATTTCCCGGCACGCACTTGAGGTTCCAGAATCTTTCGTTGACTTTCGCTTTTTTGTCGGCCTCAATCCAAAACTCCATGCACGCGCGCATACGATCTTCCGACTGCGCTTCGGCGGGGAAATGCTTCCGGCACAGGCACTTCCATACGTCAGGACCTGCGACCGGACGGTAGCACTCGGGAGGGAACTCGTTCGCCAACTCGACCTTGCAGCTGTCGGGCTTGCCGGCGCAATGGCAATTCGCCAAGTCAGCTTCGTCAGAAGTGTTCAGCCGACACTTCAGCATTTGAACGGATTCTTGGGCGCCGGACAATAGAGTGTGCAGTTGTTGCGATAAGACCTCGTTATCATGACGGGTGGCCATCTCGACTTGCGAACAATATTCTTTCGCATCGTCCCGCGGGCAGCCGGATTTCGAGTAACGCACCGAAACGTCAGCCAATCCGGCGGAAGTCTGTTCTACCCTGTCAATCGCAAGGGCATCACCCATACATCGCGACACTGCCTTCATTGGAGAGCTGCCGATAAGAAGGCACCCATGCTTAGCAATCTCCGACCAGTGCTTCCAGCAAGAAACGTCCGTATCGGCGCATGGCGACGAGTCCGAAGTGGTTACGCCGGGTACCGCATCGGGTTTAGCTGGCGTTACCAACTGTTCAGCTTGCGCCGCTGTCGTACTTGCCGCCAAAAAGACTATGACGGCGAATCCCTGTAGCAATCCGACCAATTTGAAAAGAGCGCGCATGTTTCCTCCTTAGCGTCAGTATTTGGGGCGCACGGTCGACATGACCGGCCACCCAACGGATTATGCGCTTCCAACTTAACAATTTTAAGCCAAAAGTCAATATTCCCGGACGTATCCCGCGTTCTATACTCAATGCACCACCCATTACCTGTTCCACTCCCAAAAACAAAAAACACCCTTCGACGAAGCAACGAATGCTTCTGTCGAACGGGTGCGTGGTCGCGCCTTTCAGTAATTCACGATCGCGGTCAATTGAACGAAAGATCCGTATTGGTTCACTGTCGTGGATTGCAACCATTGTACGGTGTAGTTGTCTGTCGGACGGGGTGCGGCTTCCTTGAGAAAGCCGCTGATTTTTTCTCCCAAATCAGCTAGCGCAGTTTTTTGCGCCTTTTCTTTTGCATCCTCGAAGTCTTTGTTTGATGGCACACCACTTCTTTGCGGCACCGATAACTCGAACTGCGTTGAAAAGATTTTGATTCTCATCATCCGTCTCCTTTGCGTTGTTGTTTGATAGCGGCTCAATCCTAACAAAATACATGTCTAAGGTCAATCCGTATACACATACAACCTATTCCACTCCTCATTAGCAGTTATTAACCACCCTATCACACCGAACTTAGCGCACCGAGTTCATCGTGCTTAGCGCGACTTGGCTTGGTCATAAATCGTTTCAGACCAATCATGATTCTAATTTTTCGATTTTTTCACGAGGTGGCACCTTGTGAAAAAATAGACCATCGGGGATACAGAAAAAGAAAAGCACCCGGGCCGAAGCGCGGGTGCGAGATGAAGCGTTGCGTCCTTCGATCAGGCGGGGAAATTATCGGCGAGCGTGGCCTGGCAACTCACGAGCATGATCACGAGTGTCAACAAGTCATCCTGTGCAATGAACTTGCGATCGCCAGAGCACCGAACCAAAGACAGCATCGTATTTGCTTCGGGCCAAATGTCCTTCCGCCACGCCAGCACACCATTAAGCATAGTGTTATTCTCGGGACGAACCGGGAAGCTGTCGACCTGAAGACCGATGATCGGTTTCTGGGTCGGACGAAAATCGGCTCCGTAACGGCCGAACTTCAACATTCCGGTCATGGAAAGACCGCACGGACAGTTGATCGCGTAGATGCCGATCTCGATGCCGAACTCCCCCAGCGGGACGACGAACGATCGAAGATGAACAATACCGCTTTCCACGGAATACTGCTCGGTGCAGAGTGCGATTTGCATCATTGGATGCACCGTGTTGTAGAGTCGTCCAACAATGTCATCGATCGGTTGCAGCATTGCGGCAATTGGGACCGCTGACAATGGTCGGGTTTCGGTCGTCGTTGTTTCGGGCATATACATTCTCCTGTTTTCGGACGTTTTTCAGAATCGAAAATGGGAATCCTGAGCGTAAAAATACGCACAAAATTTCCAATTTCGATCATTTTTCAGTCAATGAACAACAAAAGAAAATACCAATTTTTAATCATTTTGTCAATCCCCCTAACTCCCTAACTGAACAAAGGGGTCTGTCCTCTTATTATTCAGATTACCATTGACAAAAAGCCAAAATTATGCTATTTTATCTGGTCGAAATATCCACGGCAAGAAACCAAAAACCAAGGAGGATTCGTGGAAAAAATTGTTCTTTCTGATGCTTTCAAAGCTGGCGTCCAAGGCGCTTGGGAGCGCGGATCGCGCGCTGTTCTCGAACTCGCCCAAAATGAGGCTTGGAACCTCAATGTCCACGGCGAAGACTTCGACGACCAGATCCGCGACACCGGCGATCTTGGCATTCTCTGCGGTGAAACCAGAGCACTGGGCGTCGAGGCGTTCTTCGAACGATTCACAACATGGGTCAACCGAAACTGCGAAGAAGACGAATAGAAACATCTCCGACCATCTCAAGCCACACCGCCGGGTGTGGTTTTGCATATTCAATAACCGTCCTATCCCGGTTACCGAACTATTTACTTCGGCGGTCATAAAAAAGCAGCTCACAAAGCAACGAATAACGAAGGGGGGATGAACCTTCGATAGTTATTTTTTATGGGACGAAGGGTCATGTCCCCTTCGTAGTGTCGTTTTTTAGCACCATCTCACATAGCGTATGGTCGCCATCCGGCCATTGACAAAATGGCATTTTTACGATATATTTAAACGGTCTTTTTGGAGGTTAGCTGGAATTGTCCGGCGGCCGACCTTAAAGCGAACGACCGATTTTCCGGGAGGCTGCGGCCGACCCGGAAAGGAGAACACGATGGACCCGATGGAACGCTTTGGAACGACCCCCGATCTTTACGACGCAGTCAACAATGGCGTCTTGGCCATTTGGCCGACCCGCAGCGGCCGGCTGAAGGACTTGGTCAAGAGCACGAAGAGCGGCGACGAACGGTGCTGGATTTTCGCCGACTCGGGATCACTCACCGATGCGGACGGCGACGAGATCGTCAATCATCACCGCCGCGGTGTGGTCTGCGGCTCTTGGGAAGACGGTCAAGGGTTCGTCAAAATGTGCATTGAAGAATTTGACCTCCGGGTCAAGAGCAATGGCTATTCCGGCAATGGCGCTGGCTTTGTTCCGCTCTCGAACGGCGAACGCGCTTCCGGCACGCTCCGCAACCCCGGACCAAATTCCATAAGCCGCCTCGCGAGTGACTGGGATCCGGCCGAGCTCAAGCGGGTCAGAATCGACCTGCCCACGCACACCATGATCTTGGTCGTCTTGGGCCGCAAAGACTGAACCAATAGACTCACATCTCGACTCCTGGTCGC
>Ga0265330_10002033_pt1 | contig 11222 bp, 8 predicted proteins | sample 41919metaG_FD_202083 | JGI IMG/M metagenome (GOLD analysis project Ga0265330, IMG submission 202083) | Rhizosphere microbial communities from Carex aquatilis grown in University of Washington, Seatle, WA, United States - 4-19-19 metaG | ecosystem: Host-associated > Plants > Roots > Rhizosphere >... | reverse complement strand
CGTGTCTGCCTTGAACTCGCGCGTGTGCATGCGCCGGGTTCGTTTCTTCTTTTGGTCCAACATGTGGTCACCTTTCTACGCCCATTTTTCTGAGCGCGGGTGTCCACCAAATCGGGTCAGGTCCAGTCGGGTTCTGCGGGTGCGAAGGGCAGAGCTTGAGGACTTCCTCGCCGCCGGCCCGAGTCCGTCGTCAACTACCCAGATGAGCCCGGAAGAACTCGCTGACCGGCGCTTCAGGCAGCGCCAGACCGCCGGACACGAGCGACGCGGTAACACACACGGCCGGCTGCCTGGAGGCGCGCCTTGAGGTGGGCTTCATCCCAGCCCGGTTTGGGCCAGGTTCCCAAGCTTTGCGCTTCCTCAAGTGGGGGCAGAATTCGCCTTGCAACACGAGAAGACCAAGAATGTCTCCGCCGCCCAATCTGACCCGGCAATCCTTGACGTGGCATCAATGATGGAGTATCAATGCTGAAGGAACCACTAGCCGCGGACGAGGCGAAGCGCCTCATCGTGAAAGCGATAGATTCTGACAGGGTCGACTTCAAACAGGCCCATGCACGCGAGGAGATGACCGACGATGATCTATCCATTCGGGACGTGTTGCGCGTTCTTCGCGGTGGAGTGGTCGAGCCCGGCGAACTCCGCCGAAGCACCTGGCGCTACCGCGTCCGCACGTCCTGGGCCTACGTCGTGGTCACGTTCCGAACCGAGGACAACGTGGTGGTGGTGACCGCCTGGAGGATGAAGCGATGAAGAAGACAAAGAAACAGACGGCGAAGAAGGGGCCGGCCTGCGTCGAGTGCGGCGCGACCATGCGCACCGAGAAGGGCGACTTCAAGTTCACCATCACCCCGCGGTGGGCCGTCACCATAGCGGACAGCGAGCTGCACACCTGCCCGAAATGTGGAAACCATGAGGGCACCGTTGTCAGGGCTTCCGCGCTGGAGAGGAAGATAGCAGTCGAGGTCCTGGCCAAAGACAGTCCCCTGGCACCTGACGAGGTGAAGTTCTTGGTGGAGTCTTTCGACTGGACGAAGCGCCAGGTAGCCGCACGCCTTGGGATCGCGCCAGAAACGCTATCGAGGTACGAGCAGGGTGCCTACCGCATCAGTCCCGCAGTCGATCGTCTGCTGCGCCTAATGGTGGCCGTGTTGTACGTGCGCGACCAGGAGTTGGCCAGCGCCGTCGTCTCGAACCCCGTCGCCGGCAAGACAGCCGACCCTCTCAAGTTGACCCTGCGGCTTGACCAGAGCGGCGAGTACCAGGTGATCAGCGAAAGCCAGACAGGCCATCAAGTGGCCGCCTAGTCTGGAAAAGGAAGGCCATGTCCAGCCTCTACGTGAAGGGAAACAAACTTTGGGCTCGCTTCAAGGACGAGTCCGGCAAGTGGGCGGGTGAGCCCACCCCTTTCCGCCCAGGCCAGGAGGTTGCAGCTCGCCGCTACGTGAAGCGCCTGGCGGCGCGGATGGAAGCGAGGAGGAACATAACCGACTCGGCCGAGTTGGAGCCTGGAACCCCAGTCACGGTCGCGCAATACACAAGGCAATGGCTCAAAGCTCGCGAGGCCTTGCACCACGCATCGCACAGGGACGAGGAATGCCGGATCACGAAGCACATGCTGCCGAGGCTTGGCCACATGGAGCTTGCCGAGGTGAGGCCGCGCCACATCCGCGACTTCGTCCTCGACCTCAGGACAGGCCCGCTTGCGCCCCGGACGATCCATCACGTCTACCAGACCACTGCCCTGCTCTTCCGCACCGCGGTCGTCGACGAGCTTATCGACGCGACTCCGTGTGTCCTGGCCCGCGGCATCCTGCCCAAGAAGGCGGACAAGGATCCCGCGTGGCGGTCAGGAGCAATCTACACGCGCGAAGAGGTCGAGCGGCTCATCTCGGACACCCGCATCCCGGAGGATCGCCGGGTGCTCTACGCCCTCAAGGGGGTGGCCGGGCTCAGACACGGGGAAGCCGCCGGGCTTCGCTGGGGACAGTACGACGAGAAAGCCGATCCCCTTGGCGCCCTGAATCTTGCCAAGACGAAGACCGGCGTTCCTCGGCGTGTTCCGGTGCACCCTACCCTTGCCCGCGTGCTTGCCGAGTGGAAACTGGCCGGCTGGGAGCGCACCTACGCCCACGGCCCGCGCGGCGACATCGTTCAGCATCTACACAACATTCCCCTGGCCAGCCCTGTGCGCAGAGGTCGCAAAGCTCAATCTGCGGCTACGGGAGGGGGTGGTTCTCGACGGTGACTTTCGGAGCCTTGCTACCGAGTTTGCTACCGTCCAGCGAAGGGCGCGGAATCGTTGGCAAAAAGTGGTGACCCCATCGGGACTTGAACCCGAGATTACGCCGTGAGAGGGCGCCGTCCTAACCGCTAGACCATGGGGCCAGTCGTAACTTTGAAAATGCTCTCACGCTAAGTTGTGTTCGGGGACAAGGATTCGAACCTTGATAGCCAGATCCAGAGTCTGGCGTCCTGCCATTAGACGATCCCCGAGTGCTTCCCGCCGAGGCGGCCCGCGGCGGGAGGGAAAGTTGTAGCAGTCGCACCGGGCGTGTCAAGACCCCAGCAATCCGTCTTGCTGCGCCAGTTCGTGGCGGCCTTCGCGCCAATTCTTGCTGGCCTGTGCGATAGATGCTATTCAGGCACGATCCCGACGAAGCGGTCACCGTGCAGGACACATCATGGAGTTGAGTTTCTGGGCCGCAACCGACGTAGGTCGGAAGCGAGAACACAACGAGGACAACTTCCTCATCGACAAGAAGTTGTCGCTTTTCGTCGTCGCTGACGGGATGGGCGGCCACGCCTCGGGCGAAATCGCATCGCAGATCGCGGTGACCGATTTCCGCAACGCACTGGACGCGCGCAAAGACCTGCTGGCCGCGTACACCCGCCACGAGGAAGGCGTCACAACGCAAGACATCCTCGCGGCCATGGAAAACGCCGCGCAACAGGCTGGCGTGGCCATCTTCGAACGCGGGCAAAAGGAACGCGAGAAGCGCGGCATGGGCACCACCCTGTCAGCTCTGATGCTGCTGGGCGAGCGCGCGTTCATCGCCCATGTGGGCGATAGCCGGGTCTACATGGTCCGCCAGAACCAAACCGTGCAGTTGACCGAGGACCACTCGCTCGTCAACGAGCTGATCCGCCACGGCAAGGTCACACGCGAGACGCTGTCTACGTCGCCCTACGCCTCGTACAAGAACGCCGTCACGCGCGCGCTGGGCGTGTACGAGACCACTCAGCTCGACACGATCGACCTGGAAGTTCTCCCGGGCGACCAGTTTCTGCTGTGCTCGGACGGTCTGCATGGCTATCTCAAGGAAACCGACGTCACCACCTTTCTCGGCGCCGACCATGTGACCGCCATTCCGCAGAAGCTGGTTGACCACGCCAACAAGGGTGGCGGTCAGGACAACATCACCGCGGTCATTCTGCGCGTGCAATCTGACGCGACCGACGCAGGCCAGACGCGCGCACAGGAGCTCAATCGCAAGGTCGAGGTCTTGCGCCAGATGCCGCTGTTCCGCCACCTGACCTACAAGGAAATCCTGCGCGTCCTTTCGGTCACCCAGGTGGTCGATTTCAACGTCGGCGACCAGATCCTGCGCGAGGGCGAGCCGGGCGACGACCTTTTCATTCTGCTCAAGGGCAAGGTTCGCTTGCACAAGGACGGGGCTTTTGTCACCTACCTGGGACCGGGCTCGCATTTCGGCGAGATGGCTCTCATCGACAAGCGGCCGCGTTCGGTCAGCGCCTCGGCCGAGGACCGCACCCGCGCGCTGGTGCTAGGCCGCCGCGAATTCAACGAAATCATCCGCAACGAACAGCGGCTTTCGGTCAAGTTGTTGTGGAGCTTCGTGCAGGTGCTGGCGCAGCGGCTGCGCAAGACCACGGCCGATCTCACCGGCGCCCGGCAAGAGCTTCCCGACGCGTCCGACGAGACCATGTTCGACGAGTAGCGCTTCATTGGCAGCCGCGCACGCAAGCGACCGACACACGGCCTTGCGCATCGACGGCCAGCGTGACCGCGCCATCCCGATCCGTGCGCTGCAGCCGCACGCCCCGCGCAGCGTATCGCGACAGCGTCGCGGCGTTTGGCAGATGGAAGGTATTGTGCTTGCCTACGGAAACCACGGCAATTCTCGGCTGCACAGCCGCCAGGAACTCGTCCCCTGACGACGTCCGGCTGCCGTGGTGAGGGACCTTGACCAGGTCGCTGGCCACGGCCATGCCGGTCTCTCCTCGCGCTACCAACTCAGCCTCGCCGTCGATGCCGATGTCTCCTGTGAACAGCACCGCGTGTCCGGCATAGCTGGCGCGCACGACTAGCGAGGCGTTGTTGGCATCCAGTCCCGGGGGCGGACCAACCACATCGCCCAGCCAAGGCCCGAGCGGCTCGATGCGCATGCCTTTGTGCTCGAACCGAGACGGCGCCGGCGTGGCCACGCCCCGTTGATGCGCCAGCGCCAGCAATTCGCGGTACTTCGGGTTGTGCCCGTCATCGCCGCTCGACCACAACGTGCCCACCTCGAAGCGGTCCAGCACACGCAGCAAGCCGTTGAGATGGTCGGGGTGCGGATGGGAAAGCACGACCAGGTCGACACGCCCGATGCCACGCGCGCGCAGGACTGGCTCCACAATGCGAGCCCCGGTGTCAAAGGAATCGTCGTAACGACCGCCGCCGTCGACCAGCATGACGAACCCGCCTGGCCCTTCCAGCAAAGCTGAATCCCCCTGCCCCACGTCGATAAATGTCACGCGCATTTCGTCGCTGGTTCTGCGGCGCAGGTCGCGCGCCAGCAGACTCCCTGCCGCCAGCGCGCAAGCCAAGAGTGCCGACAACAGCCATCGCCAGCGGCGGCCAGTGCCGCGTGACAAGCCGTACAGAAGAAATCCCGCGCTCGCTACCAGAGCCGCACTTTCGAATAGGTTGGGATAGCGAACCAGAATGACAGGCGCCAGGCGACGAAATCCCTCGGCTCCATAGAGCGCCGCCCGCGACGCCACACCCGCGATCCACAGCGGCGCAGCCCCAAGCACGGGATGGAGCAATGCCAGAAGCGCGCCCACCAGCCCGCAAGGCAGAACCGCCAACTCCACCAGCGGCACTAGCACCAGATTGCCCACGGGGGCCGCGGGCGTCACCTGGCCGAAGTGGTGGGCCACGAGTGGCATAGTGCTTAGACTCGCGACGGTGCTTGCTGCCAGGCAGCGGACGAGCCACCCCAGCGCCCGTCGCGATCGCGTGGCGCCTTTGGGCGGCGCCGCCGGTGCAAATCGCTGCGCAAAGAATCCCAGCGCGATCACCGAGGCAAACGACAGCTGAAACGAAACGTCGAGCAAAGCCAGGGGCGATTGCACCAACAGGATCAGCGCAGCGAACGCGATGCTGGCTGCCAGGGAGAATGGTCGGTTGAAGAGCATCGCGCCCAAGGCCACAGCAGCCATGAAAGCCGAGCGCAGAGTCGCGACGGCTTCGCCTGTGAGCAAGGTGTACAACGCGACGGCTGGCAACGACAACGCGGCGGCCAGGGCCGTGGCATTGACCCGCAAGGCCCATCGCGGAACCAGCATGGCCAGCCGGCGCAGCAGTCCGAAAACCAGCGCCGCCACCACCGCGAGATGCAAGCCCGAAACCGAAAGCACATGCGTGGCCCCAGCCGCGCGAAAACCTTCCTCAACATCGGGCGATACGTCGGTGCGCTCGCCCAGCACCATGGTGCGCACGAAGGCCGCCGCCGCACCGGCGAGGCGCTGATTGATCACCAGTGCCATGGCCGAGCGCAGGCGAAAGGCGAGACGTCGCGGCTGCTGGAGCAAACCCTCGTTTCTGGACACCGTCTGGATGTCCGCCACCCTGCGAACGCTGGCCAGCAAATCCACGCCTTGCGCCTTGGAAAGAAGGCGCGCGTCGGGCAAACCTGGATTGGCGAAACCGCGCGGCAGGAAAAGCCGCGCAGAAATCGCGACTTCGTCCCCGGGTGCCAGATCGGGCACGCCCTCCACAAGGGTGACCAAGGCTCTGGCTTGCAGCGGCGCCGCGTCGACCGAATGCACCGCCAACAAGAAGCGCATTTTCTTGCTGTCGCCCTCCCCTGCACCTGCCTCTGGCCCCGTGACCATCTGGCCCAACACGCGAACCAGCGTGTCCTCGGGCACGGCGGGCGGACACTCACGAATCGCTCGAATGCCGAGCCAGGCGCCCGCTGCCAGCGCTCCCGCCGCGACTGCGGTGACCCACGCGCGCCGACTCAGTCTCCAAACCGCCAGCCCGAGCGCCGCCAGCGCGAAGCCTGCCACGACCTGGGCCTGGCCCAGAATCGCGACAGCGATCCCGCAAGCGAACGCGCAGGCCCATACGGCCAGAACCATGTCGGATCTTCGTCCGACCTGGCCCCAAGTTGCTTGGAAGGGCTACAGCATCTCGCGCTTGGCCATTGCCTTGCGCATCTTGCCCAGGGCCTGCTCTTGCAGCTGGCGCACCCGCTCGCGCGACAGACGATACTCGTCGCCGATCTCCTTGAGCGTGCGTTCGCGGTCGTTGACCAAGCCGAAGCGCTTGCGCAGGATGTCTGCCTCGATGGGCTTGAGCACGCTCAGCAGCTTGAGCATCTCGCGCTGAGTTTCGCTGCTCATCATCTGATCGGGAGGCGCAGGCGCCTCGTTGGGGTCGACGAGCACATCGATGAGCCGTCGGCCATCGTCGTCAGAAAGCGAACGATCAAGCGACACCGGGTTGTCGGCCAAGAAGGTGCGCATCTTCTCCAGCTTCTCGGTTTCGATGCCGGTGACCGACGCGATTTCCTCGGTGGTCGCCGGCCGCTCGAGCTTGGACTGCAGCTCGCGTTCCGACTTGGCGATGCGATGATAGGCGTCGATCATGTGCACAGGCAGACGTACCGCCCGGCCCTTGTCGGCGAGCGCTCGGCTGATTGCGTGACGAATCCACCAACTCGCGTAGGTGGAAAAACGGAAGCCGCGCCGATAGTCGTAGCGTTCCACCGCCTTCATGAGGCCGATGTTGCCCTCCTGAATGAGATCAGGCAGGGGCAGACGGCCATGGTTGAAACGTCGGGCGATCGACACGACCAAGCGCAGGTTCGCCTTCACGAACTCGTTCTTGGCACGCTTGACCACGGCCGCCTTCAGGGAAACGCTGTCCACGAACTGGCGGAATGCCTTGTTGTTGGACGCGAATCCAACACCCTCGATGGGACGCCCCAATTTGGCCGCACCATTCAGACGATGGATCTCCGCCATGGCGGCATCGACGAACACGCGGTCGATATCTAGCTCCTTCAGCTTGACGGCCAGTCCATCCACGAGCTTCTCGAACTTCTTGTTCTTCCCAACCCGGCTTCCGGCCCGCTCGGCCATGGCTCGGTAGGCTTTGAACTCAGGCAGAGGCCTGCCGATGGCGGCCTCGACTGTGACTACCGCGTGCCCTGCCCACGGGGTAAAGCTCAGGATGACCCGCCACAGGCCCAGCTCCAGCTCCTCTATGTGGCGCGCAGTCTCGAACTCCTGCTCAGGACGCAGAACTTCCAGTTCCGCCATATCGCGGAAGTACATCGACAGGAAGCTCTGGGGCTCCTCGGACTTCTTGACCTCGCCCTCTGGCCCAGGTGCACGCGCAACGACTTCCTCTTCTTCTTCAGCTTCCGAGTCTTCCTCGCCCTCTTCATCGGGTACCGCGGCCAGTTCAACCTCCAGATCCTCTTCTGGAACCGCAACCACCGCGGCTTCGATGGGCTCCAAATCCGGGGGCAGATCATCCACCGCGCCCGTGAAGATAGCCTCGACTATTGGTGGGTCGGGCAATCCCATCTCCATGCCAACATCATTGGCTGGTCGCGGCAGAGAAACCGGTTCCTCAACTACGGCGCGCTCGGCGCGTCGAGATGACTTGACGCGGCTATTTCCGGCTGCCGCCCGCTGCCTACGTGTTGCTTTCATCCTTGTAGCTGTACGGTCCATTGCTGATTCTCATTAAGGAGTAAATTGCTTTTGCGGCTCCCTACTACACGTATACGGCCCTGGGCGCCAGAATATTCCTGGCATCATTCATTCTCTTTCGTACACTTTGATGTTCGACTCGGGCCATCGGTTTCATTGGCGCTATTTCTGGAAGCATGGCCAGCCTGGCTGCGGCATGTATTCCCACCCAACAACACGGTTCCAGGGTTGTTGGTGTCTCCAAGGGGCCTGATTAGGCACTCGCGGCGCAAGAAACGCAAAAATACTGCGTTTGGCTATCCGCCTACGTCAGCGAACGTTCGCAAACCAGCACGACGTGGCGCGATGCAGCTCCGAGGAATGGCTCCTTGTTCTCCAGACTTCCTGACACCTCAAGAACCTGGAACCCGGCTCGACGCAAGACCCTGCCCAACTCGTGCAGACTGTAGGCACGAATCGAGATCTCGTTCTCGAGCTGGCGTCCGTCCCCGAAAACAATCGAGCGTCGAACCACAACCCGGCTCGTGTGGAAGTCGAAATCAACTTCCTCCAGCACCACGCACCCGTCGCCTTCCCACCAGACCCGGCTCGGCAGATCGGACACGATGTAGTCTCGGTTGATGGTGTCGACCAGAAACCGCCCGCCGGGCTTGAGCGCGCGACAAATCGACGAGGCGACGCGCAGATTGGTTTCCTCGTCGAAGTAGCCGAACGACGTGAGGACGCAGTACGCGGCGTCGAACTGACTGTCGTAGGTCATCTCGCGCATATCCGCGTGCACGAAATTGACCGACAGACCGCGACGCTGGGCTTCATCCGCCGCCCGGATGAGAAGCGGCAATGAGAGATCGAGCCCCGTCACTTTGAATCCACGCTGGCTGAGTTCGATGGCATGTCGGCCATAGCCACACCCAACGTCCAGCACGGCGCCCTCGACTGGCGGCGACAGAGCTTCCTTGAGGAAGGCCGTTTCCCGCAGCGTCTGCTGGGCCGTCATGAAGGGCAAAGTACGCAGGTAGTTCTCGTCAAAGACCTCTTCAAACCAAGGCTTGAGCCTCTTCTTGAGAGGTCGGCGCGACAAGGCCTCAGGCAGAGGCAGCGCCTCGCTCGCCAAGTCTTTGGCTTCTGCGGCCCCGACCGACCCGCGTGCCTCCGAGGAAGCCTCGGGCCGCGGCGGCTGTGCGGAGGGCGTCGGCAGAACTCCCGCAATGGCAGGCACGGGCGGCGGTGTGGACACCGTGGACAAGGGAGAAGATGGTGTGTCGCCCGGCTCCATGACCTCGAACTCGCCGTCCTTGACCTCGCCGCTTTCGACCAGCCGAATCGGGGCCTCTGGCAGCGCGCCTGTGGGGGCGCCGGCCTGCGCCGCCGGCAGAGAGACACCTCCGCTGGGCGCTGCCACGACCGCCACTCCCGGCACAGGGCGAACTGGTTTCACCGGCTCGGGCAGCGGAGTCACCGCCTCCATCTGAGACTTAGGCGGCTGAATCAACGCCGCCATCGGAGGCAGCGGTGGCGGAGTTACCGCCTCCATTTCGCGCCTCGGTGGTGGCGGTGTCACTGCTTCCATCGGTACCCGCGGCGGCGGTGTCACGGCTTCCATCGGTACTCGCGGCGGCGGTGTCACGGCTTCCATCGGCACCCGCGGTGGAGGTGTCACCGCCTCCATCGGCATACGCGGTGGCGGTGTCACCGCCTCCATCTCGCGTCTCACTGGTGGCGGCGTCACTGCTTCCATCGGCACACGCGGCGGCGGTGTCACCGCCTCCATCTCGCGTCTCACTGGTGGCGGCGTCACTGCTTCTATCGGCACCCGCGGCGGCGGTGTCACTGCATCGTCCGGCGCACCGAGCGGCTCAGTCTGACCAGCTCCTGTTGGACCGTCCGAGACAATGATCTCGATGCTCTCACCTCGAGTCGAAGACTTGTCGGCGGCGGATTCAAGAATGGCCTCTGGCAATGCCCCTTTGATGGCTCCTTCGGCGAGAGCCGCCGGCAGACTCGGCGCCGTGGGTGCCACCGCGTTCTCCTCGCTGGCAGCTGGCACCCTCCCTGGAACTTGGATTGCGGACGGGGGTGCCGCCGACTCGCGATTGCCCAGCGTATCCGGGATACACCACCTGAGCGTCGGATCGTGGCCCTGCGAGGCTTCCGGCAGTGATCCCACGTTGCGGGCCTTGGGGGACTCGATCGCACCCCGCGAGGCAGCCGAAGGCGGGCTAGCCGCTGGATCGTTCTTGTTCATGACGTCACACCAGATGACGAAGGGACAAGGCTGCCCACTGCTGATCCCATGCGGATCGCGCTCCCCACGACAAATTCTTCAAGAACCACGCGCTTCGGCTCGAACACGGCAATCGTCGTGGACCCCAGATTGAATACGCCCAGCTCGTCGCCACGCCCAATGCGAGGCGGATCGGCAAACCTCTTTCTGCGCACGAGACCGGTCGCAAATCCCCGGGCGTGGGTGGCCACCTCCGGATCGTAGCTGGCCGTGATGTGACCCACACCCACAGCGGCCACCATCACCACGACCGAGAGCCCGGCTGCCCCGTCGATTATGGTCACAAAGCGCTCGTTGCGCGCGAACAGCCCCGTCTCGCGGGCCACACTGCGGCTTCCTACCGGAAACAGTCGACCCGGAATGTGCGTCCACCCGACGATCTTGCCGGTCACAGGTGCATGAACACGGTGGTAGTCGCGCGGAGAAAGGTAGGTCACCAGATACGGCCCGCCTTCCAGCCGAGCTGCCAATTCACCATCGGCCAAGAGGTCGGACAGGGCGAAAGCTGAACCCTTGGCTTCCAAGAGCGTGCCCGCCGCAACCACGCCTGCGTCGCAAACCACGCCATCGGAAGGCGCCGCAACCCGGTTCGCATCTGTGACGACGGGCCGCGCTCCGGGTCGCAGCTTGCGCGTGAAAAACTCTTGCAGGCTCGTGTACTGGTCAAGGGGCCATTCCGCCTCTTCCAGATCGATCTCGTACTTCCTGGCAAATGACTTGAGCACCAGAGAGCGAACCGACTTGGGCAATGCGCGTTTTGCTCCCCACCCGACGACTCCGGATAGAGTTCTCTGCGGCGCGAGCCGCCAAGCGGACCGGACGACACGCTCACCGAGAGATAGAGTGGACATTCCGGTTCAACCAGCCGCAAGAAAGCAAGATCAGTGAGAAAACTCTAGGCCAGGTCTTGCTTTCTGTGCAACCGCTTTCGGTGGGTTCCCTCGCGAGGAAGGGGATTCATTCACGACACAAGAAAGGC
>Ga0265330_10002029_pt1 | contig 11232 bp, 8 predicted proteins | sample 41919metaG_FD_202083 | JGI IMG/M metagenome (GOLD analysis project Ga0265330, IMG submission 202083) | Rhizosphere microbial communities from Carex aquatilis grown in University of Washington, Seatle, WA, United States - 4-19-19 metaG | ecosystem: Host-associated > Plants > Roots > Rhizosphere >... | reverse complement strand
GCGCCCCGGCGAGCCCGCGCTCGGCGAGATCTCGGCGCTCGACGCGCAACCGGTGCCGGTCCCGGGCCCCATGTATGCCTCGCCCCCGGCCGCGACCGGCCTGACTGCCGGGGCCACCGCCACCGGCTCGATCTGGGACACGCCGGAGAGGCTCGCAGAGCCGGCGATTCCGCTGACGCGCGGCTCGGTGCTCAAGGGACGTTTCGAGCTCATGGACGAGCTCGGTCGCGGCGGCATGGGCATGGTGTACCGGGCGCTCGATCGCACCAGCGTCGAATTCAAGGACCGCTCCCCCTACGTCGCGATCAAGCTGCTCAATGAGGAGTTCAAACGTCATCCGCTCGCGGTGCGCGCGCTGCAGCGCGAGGCGCGCAAGGCGCAGAAGCTCGCGCATCCGAACATCGTCGCGGTATTCGACTTCGACCGCGACGGCGGCAACGTCTACATGGTCATGGAGCTGCTCAGTGGCCGCTCGCTCGACATCCGGCTGCGCAACGAATGGACCGGAGGGCTCGATGTCGCCACGGTGACGCGTTATCTCGGTGCGATGGGCGCGGCGCTCAGCTACGCGCACGAGCAGGGCATCGTGCATGCCGACTTCAAGCCGAGCAACGTGTTCCTGACCGACGAAGGCGTGATCAAGGTGCTCGATTTCGGGGTCGCGCGCGCGGCGCAGTCGCTGCATGACACGCCGGGCGACAAGACAATATTCGACGCCGGAGCGCTCGGCGCGATCTCCCCGTCCTACGCAAGCCTCGAGATGCTCACCGGGCAGCCGCCCGATCCGCGTGACGACCTGTACGCTCTCGCCTGCATCGTCTACGAGCTGCTGACCGGCCGCCACCCGTTCAATCGCATCGATGCCGCGAAGGCAAAAGAGGCGCGCCTGGTGCCCGAGCGGCCGAAGATGCTCTCGCGAGCGCAGTGGCAGGCCCTGCAGCACGCACTGGCCTTCGAACGCGACGCGCGCACCGCCAGCGTCAAGGACTTTGTGGCCGATTTCTCGGCACCGGGCCGCAGCCGCAGGTTCTGGCCGCTCGCCGCCGCAGGCATCGCGGCGCTCGCGGTCGCAGCGCTGCTGATCGTGCAGCGCCAGCAGTCCGGCTCCCAGGCCGAGTCGCAGGCGCTGATTGGCGCGCTGCGCACCTCGGATCCGAAGGCCTTCGCGGCGGCACTGGTGTCGCTGCAGCACTCGCCCGACACCCTGCGGCGGCGGGCGCTGGCCGATGAGCAGGTGCGCAGTTCGGTGATCCAGCACTACCAGAGCGACGTACAGGCCGCCGAGACCGGGCCGCCGCCGGATTTCGTGCGCGCCCGCAGCTTGCTCGGCGAACTGAAGGGCTTGCTGCCCGATTCGCAGGAAGTCGCGAACCTGCAGGGCAAGCTGCAGACCGACGCCCAGTCGGCCCTCGCCACGCAGCTGCCGCTGCTGGAGAGCGCGCTGGGACAGGGCCTGCTGCTTCCAGCCCAGGGTGCCGACAGTCTGCAGGAGGTACTGGGGCGGATCCGGCGTATCGATCCGGCGGCCCCTGCGCTCAGCGATCCACGGATCGCGGCCGCGTATCTCGCTGCGGCACAGAAAGCCAGCGCGGCCGGTCAGCTCGATGTCGCGGCGAATCTCGCGCAGGCCGGCATCAGCGTCGCGCCAAACGACCCGGCACTGCAGCAGGCCAAGGCGACGATCGACACGCAACAACAGAGTGTGACCAGCGAGCAGCGCGTCGCGCAGATCGAGCAGCGACTCGCGGCCTTGAGCCCGGCGTCGAGCGACTTCCTCGACAAGGTACTGGCGGCACGCGACGACTTAGGCACGCTGGCCTCGCTGGCGCCGACCAGCGCGACGCTGCTGCACGTGCAGACCAGCCTGCAGGCGGCCACGACCGCGCGCATCGGCCAGCTGTTGATGCAGGGGGACATCGCCGGCGCCCGGCAGCTGCTGCTCAACGTTGGGGACCTGCTGCCCGAGCAGGTCAGTGCGGCGCAGAACGCGGCGGTACTGAACGCCTCGCGCGCGCAGGAGTCCCGCGCGCTCGACATCCTGGAGCGCCTGCGCCGGGCGGTGCTGACTGGCCGACTCGCACCGGCGGGCGGCAGCGGCGCTCCGGATCTCTACGACGCGCTGCAAAAGGCTGGCGCGAGCCCGGACCTGCTGGCCGCGGCACGGGATCTGCTGACCTATGGCTATCTGCACGCGGAGCGTCGCGCGCGCGCTGGCGGTGATCTGAAGGGCGCCACCGCACGGCTGGCCGACGCCCGCGCCCTGCAGCCGAGCCCGACGTGGCAGAGCAGGATTAATCAGGATCAGCAGATACTTACCAGCTCTTCCTCAGGTGGTACATCGCAAAATGTCGCGGCGGCGGGCGGCCTGGATACCGTGCGCCAGCAGTTCGCCAATACGCTGCGTGCGGCAAGCCTCGGGCTGCCCGAACTGCAGACCATTTCTGATGCGCTGGACCGGCTCGAGGCGCTCGGCGCCTCGCCACAGGAGCTCGACGCCGGGCTGCGCCAGGTCGAGGATCGCGTGCTGGCCGAGATCACGCGGACCCAGCAGCAGGCGGGCGCCGACCAGGCACAGCAGTATGCGCGCCAGGCCTCGGACCTGCTGGTGGCCAGCGAACGCATCGCGCAGGTTGCATTGCAATTGCACGACACCGCGGTCGGCACCACCAAACCGTTCGCCCCGGACACGCTGGCACAGCGCGATGCGCTGGCCCAGCTGCTGGCCAGGCCTGCGGCCAGCGCACAATGGGCCGGGCAGCTGCATGGATTGCTGCAGCAACTCTCGTCCGCGATGCCGGCCGATGATCCGCTGCTGGCCGATGCCCGGCACACGGGAGTGCAGACCTTCATCCACGCCGCCGAGGACGCGCGCACGCACCAGCGCCTCGCCGATGCCAGGAACCTGATCGATGTCGCGCGCACGATTGACCCGCAGTCCGCGGATCTCGCGCGCGAGGCGGCGGCGATCGGCACCGACCAGTCGGCCGCCGAAGCTTCGGCCGCCAGCTCGCAGCAGCAGGCCGGCATCCAGGTGCTCAAGGACAAGCTCACGCAGCAGTCCGCTGCCGGGGATGTGGCCGGAGCCACCGCTACCGCCAATGCCCTGCGACGGGTGCTCGCCGGCAGCGTGTACGTGTCGACCGAGCTGCCGCAGAAGCTCATCAGCGCCTATGTTCACCTGGCGCACTCGCAGCTGCTCGCCGGCAGCGTAGATCCGGCGCTGCAGACCATCGCTGCCGGCCGGCAGAAGTTCGGCACCGCGCCGGATCTCAAGAATCTCGAGCAGCGCTACATCGTGGTCGGGGATGCGTACGACCGGCTCAGCACCGCGGTGGCGCTGAACGTGGCCGAGCAGCGCCATTTCCTGGATCAGCTGCGCGCTACCGAGGGCGATGACTATCCGGCGATCGAGCAGATGCTCGCGCGTACGCTCGCCAATCGGATCGCGGACCAGCGCGCCGCGGGCCGGCCGACGGTCGCGGGCAGCCTATTGGATGCCGGACGCACGGTGTTTGCGGATCAGTCCGCGCTGCTCGAGCAGGGCAAGCCCGGCGCCTTGCCCAATACGCCGCTACCCGTCAGCCAGTAGCCGGAGACGGTGGCCCCATTGCCGCTGACGGTCTCAGAAGCGTTGCTCCAATCGTGATTCAAGCGCGCTTGCGCGACCGACCCGATCGGGTCGGCACGCTGGCTGCATTCTGGCCGCCCGGTTTCCTCAAGCTCGCCTTGAGTGCCGCCATCAGATCGATCACCTGCGCCTTGGGCCTCTCATCGTTCACCGGCGGCTCGACGGCGAGGGAATGCGTCTCCTTCTTCCGTATTTTCTCCTGGATGCGTCGCTTGAGGTCGGCACGGTACGTGTCCTTGAATTTGTTCGCGACGAATGTGCCATCCATGCTTTGAACCAGCTGCTTTGCCATTGTGAGCTCCGCCGCGCTGATCTTGATGCTGGATTGTCGTTCGGGTTCGCGGAGCAATTCGTCGGCGAACCGTAGAGTCAGCAGCATCAACGAGGAGCCTTGGGAGGCGATTGCGCACAAGTGCTCGCGTTGATGCATCACGAACGTTGCTATGGCGGCTTTGCCCGTTGACTCCAGAGCCTGGCGCAACAGGGAGTAGACCTTGTCGCCGCCTTTCGCCGGCGCTATGTAATACGGCTTGTCGTAGTACATCGCTGGAATCTGCGACGCATCGCAGAACGTGTCGATCTCGATCGTTTCGGAGGCCTTCACATTGGCATGTTTGAAATCCGCATCGGCAAGCGCCACGAACTCCCCCTTGCGATATTCATAGCCCTTTACGATATGCGCCCAGTCGACCTCCTTGCCGGTCTTCTTGTTCACGCGTTTATAGCCGACCGGTGCGAAATCCCGGCTATCGAGCATGTGCAGGGGCAGCGTGTTCTCCTTCGATGCGGTCTGCAGCTCCACGGGCACATAGACCAGCCCGAAGGATATGACGCCTTTCCACAATGCGCGGGCGCGCGTCGGGGAAGCATCGTGCTCAGAACGTGCGCGCCGACCACGCCCGCGAATGCTGGATTGTGCAGACATATGCTCTCGCTTAGGTGTTGCCAACCTCGGGTGAGCGCCCACGAATGCCGCCGGTGACCGCGCGAATCGCATGGGCCAAGGATCGCGCCGAATCGAAGTATCGCCCCCACGGCTTCGAGCGTCGCAGCAGCGCGGCGCCCCCCTGCACGGTGTAGATCGACGGATCGAGATGGGGCTTCACTTCGTTCCAATGCAATGGCATCGAGATCGGCGCTCCCGGCCGGGCGCGCGGCGAGAGCACAGCGACGGCGGTCGCAGTCCGATCGTTTCGCAGGTAGTCCAGGAACACGCGTCCGGCTCGATCCCGTTTCGACATCGTGTCGAGATATCTGGTCGGGGAATCGCTGGCCATCTGTGCGCAGATGACGTGCGCAAAGTCCTTTGCCACCGGCCAGCGCACCGCGCCCCGACCGACCGCCAGCGGCGAGACGACATGCAATCCCTTGCCTCCTGAAGTCTTGCAGAAGGACTCCAGTCCTACCTGCTTCAGTCGCTCGCGGACCTCGAGCGCCGCCGCGATCACTGCGCGAAATTCGACGTCAGGCGCGGGATCGAGGTCGAATACCAGCCGGCCGGCGACCTCCGGGTCATTGGGTGCGCCGTTCCAGGGGTGAATCTCGAGCGCCCCGGTCTGCGCCGCCGCGACGAGCGCTTCGATTCGATCGATCTGCACATAGGGCTTGCTGTCTCCCTTCACCTTGACCAGCGTGAACAGACTGGAGATACCTGCACTCGCATGGCGTTGAAAGAAACGTTGGCCCGTGATCCCGTCGGGCGCGCGTAGCAGCGAACAGGGCCGGCCCTGCAGATGGGGCAGAAGCCACGGTCCGACCGCCTCATAGTAGTGCGCGAGATCCAGCTTGGTGACTGCCATCCGATCGTCCTTGGCGGGCCAGAAGACCTTGTCCGGTCTCGTCACGGTCACGCCCAGTACCAATCGAACCGTCGCGGCAGGGGCTTTCACCTTGGCGGTCGCCTTCCTGTCGGGAACGTCGTCGGCGACCACGGCGCTTGCGGGCTTGTCGCGGCGTAATCCTTTAAAGGACGCCTGGCGGACCATCCCTGCGGCGGTCCATCCGGCAAATTCGATTTCTGCCACCAGCGTGGGCTTCAGCCACCGAATGCCGGCATCCTGGCGCGGAGCGTTGGCACCCTCGAATGGACTGCCAGCGCGCGTCAGTGCCTTCAGCTTTGGCAGCAATGCCGACATCGTGGCGGCGCCATACCCGGTGCCTATGCGTCCGACATAGATCAGGTGGCCGTCGCGATGGACCCCGGCGAGCAGCGAACGCAGTCTCCCCGACTGGGTGGTCCAGCCGCCGATTACAACCTCCTGCCCGGCGCGACACTTGGCCTTCGTCCAGCTCCCCGACCGGCCCGACACGTACGGCGCATCCAGCCTCTTGGATACGATGCCCTCCAGATGCATTCTGCAGGCGGAGCGCAAGACGGTATCCGCCGTGGATTCGAAGTGCTCCACGTACCGGATCGAATGCGCGACGTGAGCCTTGGCGAGCAAGGCCTTCAATCGGTGCTTGCGGGCTGCCAGGGGCAGCGGCCGCAGGTCCTGATTTCCTTCCATGAGCAAGTCGAACGCGAAGAACACCAGGTTCCCGGACCGATCTTCCGACAGCGCCGCCTGCAGCGCAGCAAAGCTCGGCATCTGCGCAGAATCGAGTGCGCAGACCTCGCCATCGAGGATGCAATCGGCGAGTTTGGCGGCGCACGCTGCAATCGCCGTGAACTTCCGGGTCCAATCGGCGCCACTGCGCGTGCGCAGCCGCGCTTCGCCTCGCAGCACGCGCAGTTGCATCCGATAGCCGTCGAACTTCACCTCGTGCGCCCATCCGGGCGCCGCGGGAGGAAGACTCACCAGCTTGCACAGCTGGGGCTCGATGAACATCGGCATCGCGTGCAGCGCCTGCCTCTTCGATTGCGACACGGTCGATTGCGCCACGGCGGGCAGCTTCGGTGCGGCGTCGGGTGCCAACATGAACGCCATCGGAGCCCTGCCTCTTCCCGCAGCGATCTGTGCCATGGTCCGTCCAGAGGCGACCGAGCGGTCCAGATCGAGCAGGCGCCGCCCGTCACCCGGCCTGGCGAATTGATCGCGCTTCTTCATCAGCAGCCAGTTCACGCGCCCGCGGGCCGCCCGATCCGACTTGATGCGTACCAGCACCCAACTGCCGTGCAGTCGCTTACCACGCAATATGAATTTGAGGTCTCCCTCCTTCAACGCTGCTTCCGCACTGTTGGTACCGAGGAGAGTCCAATAGCCCCGGTCCCACAGCTGAACGGTGCCACCGCCGTATTGCCCCTTCGGAATCGTACCCTCGAAATCGCCATAATCGAGGGGATGATCCTCGACCTCGACTGCGAGGCGCTTATCAGTCGGGTCGAGGGAGGGGCCCTTGGTGACTGCCCAGGATTTGAATACCCCATCGAGTTCCAGGCGCAGGTCGTAGTGCAGGCGGGTTGCCGCGTGCTTCTGGATCACGAAGCGCCGTTGACGCGACGGTAAGACGGCCGAGCGACCACTCGGCTCCCCGGTACGCGTGAAATCGCGCCGCTGCCGGTAGTGCGCAAGTGGGGCCTGCTCCGCCATTGGAATTCCCTCACCGGGCAGCAGTGGCGGACATTGTTTTTCAGCGAGCTGCCAGCGTCCAGTGGGAGTGGGACTGCATCCCGTGTCGGCGTGGTCCTGCTACCGCGCCCGGCGCGTCAGCGGCATTCCCGGAGGCAGGGCCTTTCGGAGCGGCCTCGCGTCCCTTCAGGCCGCGGTCGACAGCAGCTGCCAGCCCTTCGGCAGGATCAGCGTATCGAGCGCATGCAGCACGCCGTTGGTGCCCATGATGTCCGCCTGCGTGACGCGGGCGCCGTTGACGCGCACGTCGGCCGAGGTCACGACGGCGTTAAGTGGGCTGCCCTGCAGGGTCTTTAGGGCACCGGACTTCAGGTCGCGCGCCGTCAGGTAGCCGTTCACGACGTGGTAGTTCAGCACGGCCCGTAGTCGCGCCGTGTCGCGCATCAGGGCTGACAGGGCCGCGGCGGGCAGCCTGGCAAAGGCCTCATCCGTCGGCGCAAACATCGTGTACGGGCCGCGGCCGGCCAGAGTATCGGCCAGGCCGGTCGCACGCAGTGCCGTCACCAGGGTGGTGAAGTTCTCCACGGCAGTTGCGGTCTCGACAATGTTCCTTGCGGGCGGTGCGCGCTTCGCGGGAGCGGCGGGGGATGCATCCATGGCAGGACCTCAGCTGGTGACCGACGGATCGGGGCGCCGCATTATGCGCCACTTACGGCGTGGACGCGCTCGAGATTCATTGCGCGACCGGCGCGCGCAACTCCGCGAGCTGTGCCTCGAGTGCCTCGATCCGCTGATCACGCTGTGCGATTGCCTCGGCAACCTCGGCTGCCTCAAAGCGCTGCGGGATGTGCTGCGGGCAATTGGCGTCCCAGGCGCTGAGCTTGAATACGATGACCTGCGAGGCGCGTGCCTTGTATCCGGACGGCATGAGCCGCTTGGAGAGCTCCTGGTCATCCTCGATGACCCGCGCTTCGCCCCAGAGCTTCACGCGCTGGCGCTGCGCGTAGTCGATGAGGAACAAATGCGCCTTCGGGTTCTCGGAAAGATTTCCGAGCGTGATGTACTGCCGATTGCCGACGAAGTCGACGAAGCCCAGGGTCTGATCGTCCAGCACCTTCAGGAACCCCGGAGGGCCACCCCGGTGCTGGATATAGGGCTGGCCTTGCGTATTCGCCGTGGCCAGGAACACGCTCGTCTGGGTCTCGATGAACGCTCGCAACGCGGGCGTGATGCGCGTCTCCCACGACCCCGAATGCTCCAGGCGCGCGTAATGCTCGCGTGAGCCCTTGCGCCGTTGCACGGCCTTGACCGCGTCTGAAAAAGCCACGTCGCTCGAGTAGCGCATCAACGTCGCTCCCTGCAGTCTAGAAGACCAACTCGCTCAGCTGATCCGGCATCAGGCGGCCTGGTGGGCCTGCACTGCCGGAAAATCAATCTCCGTCTGGCCGACGGTGTTGATGTAATTGGTCCAGGTGTTGAGCGCCACGTGCTGCACGATCTCGATGATCTGTGCATCCGTGTAGCCGGCCGCCTTGACTGCCGCGAAGTCCTCGCCCGTCACGTGACCGCGAAGCTGTGTCACCTTGACGGCGAAGCGCACGGCCGCATCGGCCTTGAGGTCGTTGGACACGCCGTGGCGATTGGCGGCGATCTCCGCGTCATCGAGCTTGGCGATGTTGCGGCCGAGGTAGGTGTGCGCAGCCAGGCAGTAGTCGCAGCCATTGATCTGCGCGACCGCGAGTGCGATCCGCTCGCGCGTTGCCGCGGGCAACTCGCCCTTGGCGAGGGCAGTGGAGAGGCTGACATAGCCTTCCAGCGCGGCGGGGCTGTTCGCGACGAGCCGGAACAAGTTCGGCGCGACGCCGAGCTGCTTTTTGACTGCCTGCAACAGCGGCTGCGAGGCGGCCGGCGCGAGTTCGATGGTGGCGGGAGTCGGGATTCGTGACATGGGAGTCTCCTTCGGTAGGCTGCTTGAGTGGGCCTTGTGGCCTGGATGGATACACTACGAGCTTCCGATATTTAGCACTAGAAGGTATATTTGCCACTCTATATTCCATTTTATGGAAGAAGCACGTGAACCGCCTGGAATCGATGTCCGTGCTGCTGGCGGTGGTCGATGCCGGAAGCCTGTCGGCCGCCAGTCGCGAGCTGGGAATGCCACTGGCAACCGTCAGCCGCAGAGTCTCGGATCTGGAGGCTGCGTTGAAGACGCGGCTACTGATCCGTTCGACCCGCCGGCTGACGCTCACCGAGTCGGGGCGTGGCTACGTCGAGGCGTGTCGCCGGATCCTGCAGGATGTGAGCGAAGCCGAGCGCGCCGCGGCCGGGGAATACAGTGCGCCGCGCGGTGAGCTGGTCGTGACGGCGCCCGTCGTGTTCGGGCGCGTCCAGGTGCTGCCCGTGCTCACTGAGTTTCTGCATGCCTACCCCGAGGTCAATGTCCGGCTGGCTCTGGGGGACCGCATCGTCAATCTGCTGGAGGATCACGTGGATCTTGCACTTCGCATCGGTGAATTACCCGACAGCGGACTCGTCGCAAGCAATCTCGGGAGCGTTCGCCGCGTCCTTTGCGCAAGCCCTAAGTACCTGTCGAGGAAAGGTACGCCCGATCGCTTGGCCGACCTGGCAGGGCACGATTGCGTCAGCTTCGAGCTATTTGCGCCTGGAGATTTCTGGCGTTTCCAGGACCACGGCACCGAGGTCGTTATCCCCGTTCATCCTCGGCTGACGGTATCGACGGCTGAGGCGGCCATCGATGCGGCGGTCGCCGGCCTCGGCATCACGTGCGTGCTGTCCTACCAGGTCGAAGCCGCGCTGCGCGCTGGCCAGCTGGCACTGACCCTGGAGACCTTCGAGCCGCGGCCACTGCCCGTGAACTTTCTTTATGCGAGCCAGGGCCGCCTGCCGCTGAAACTCCGGGCGCTGCTGGATTTTGCAATCCCCCGATTGCGGGCGCGCGTGCAGCAGGCAGCGGCTCTGCCCTAACGGCGTCCAGATGGCAGGTGCGCGGCAAACCGCAGTCGCACGTAGTCGGCAGTCCATTTGCCGCTCGAGTCGCACAGCTGCGGCTTGATACGTTCACGTACACACTGGAGATAGTCCGTGCGCTCCGCCTCAGGAAGCACGGCAGTGAAGCAGCCACAGAACGTCGTGAGCCATCCCATCACATCCCCCGGCAACGGCGTCGGTCGAGGGATCAGCGCGATATAACGCACGTCGAAGCCTGCGGCGGCTAGCCGCGCACCATAATCTTCGACCGTCGGAAAGTACCAGGGATTGACCAGGTGACCATCGTGTCCGCGGCGGTCGAGTTCCTCGATCAGGGCCGACAACAGCGTCTGGACGCAACCGTACCCGCCCATCTCCGCGACGAATCGCCCGCTGGGTAGCAGCGCGCGTGCGACCCGTCCGATCACCGCATCGGCGTCCTTGATCCAGTGCAGCGCGGCGTTGCTGAACACCGCATCGAATTGCGCACTGAATTCCATCGCGGTGGCGCTGCGCTCCACGACCGCAAGGCCGAGCCTCCTTGCCGAGGCCACGAACTCCGCACTCGAGTCGAGGCCCACCACGCTGCAACCGAGATCGGCGATCTTCTTCGTCAGCACGCCGTCGCCGCAACCCACATCGAGGATGCGCTCTCCCGGTTGCGGCGCGAGCAGTTCGAGCACTGGCCCACCAAGATCGGTGACGAAGCGTGCGTTTCTGGCGTAGCCCTCGGAACTCCAGGTCTGTGCAGTCATGGACTGTTCAACTCCAGCATGCGCACCGCGCCCGGATACGCGCGCCAGCGCACGGACAATGGATGGCGCCAGCTCCAGGCTGACGCCCCATGACGAAACTCACCTCCGCGGCCAGGAACCACGTTGCCACCCGCGAATTTGCCTTTCCTGCGCAGCGCAAGGAGCCGCTCGAGAACGCCAGCCATGTGCGAAATGCGATTGCGCGCTTCAAACAGGTCGAAGGCGTAAGCGATTCGGAACGTGACGAGGCGTGGCAGCGGATACTCCTCGCTGCGCGCAAGTACGGTGTGACTGTACATGAATCCAGCTGGCGCGCGATGTAGAGCTGTGCATGCCCGTATCAGGGACGGGT
>Ga0265330_10002028_pt1 | contig 11240 bp, 10 predicted proteins | sample 41919metaG_FD_202083 | JGI IMG/M metagenome (GOLD analysis project Ga0265330, IMG submission 202083) | Rhizosphere microbial communities from Carex aquatilis grown in University of Washington, Seatle, WA, United States - 4-19-19 metaG | ecosystem: Host-associated > Plants > Roots > Rhizosphere... | reverse complement strand
CCGCGAACGGGCAGATGGAGTCTTGGTATGCGTCGAACTTCCGCCGGTGGATTAACGAGAGTAGAGAATTGTATCTCACAGGAGGAGCTATGAATTCGAACTATCGAAGAAAGAACGTCCTGACGCAATGGTCATTATTGTTGGTTCTTCTAACATTTGCAGTGGTGGCATCGGCGCAAAAAGACAAGAAAAACGAACACGCATCGCACGAATCGTCACCCCACGCAAGTGCGCCATCCCGTCCGGCTCCACCGCAGCATAATAATGCGCCTGCCCGTATGAATACCGAGCACAACAATGTATCGAGTGGGCATACGGCGACGACGGGCCACGCATCGGGCGGGGCGACGCACGGACCAACCACTGGCGGAATAGCTACACATGGCCCGACAACTGGCGGCGCGGGCAGCCACGGACCAACTACTTATGGTGGCGGCACGCACGCCACTGATGGCGGAATCACGCATGGCACGACGACTCGTGGCGCGGGCAGTCATGGACCAACCACTGGCGGAATAGCCACACACGGCCCGACGACTGGAGGCGTGGGAAGCCATGGACCAACTACTTATGGTGGCGGCACGCGCGCCAATGATGGCGGGATCACGCACGGCGCGACGGCTGGACATCCGGGAATGGCCGGCCACAACAACGCGATGGCTGGACATAACATGTCCAACCACACACCTCCGGGCAGGAACGTTACTCTGCGAGGTGGTGGGTCGGCGAACTTCCGTCCCAATGGACAGATTCGTACGATCAACCGCAACGGCATGCAAATTGAGCATGGGTTCCACGGCGGGCGCATGGTGGTGGGTGAACATCACGGTGTGCGTGTCGTCAACATGGGACGGCATGGCGGATACGTGCAGCGTCCTTATATGACGCACGGCGGGCACCCCTATTTCGCGCGCACCTTCTATGACCACGGCCACTACCGGTCCGGCGTGTATCGCGGTTATTTCTGGCATGGTCATAATTATTACGGCTACCATCCCAGTTACTGGTACCACCCTGGGTTTTATGCGTGGGGCTACCATCCGTGGGGCGCGCCGGTTTACTGGGGAGTGGGCGCGTGGGGTTGGGGAGGAGCGCCGTGGTATGGCTACTACGGCGGCTGGTTCACGCCATACCCCGTATATTCTTCGCCGGCTTTCTGGCTGACAGACTACCTGATTGCAGAGAATTTGCGAGAGGCCTATGAAGCGCGAGCCGATGCCCGAGCTGCGGCCGAGGAAGAAGAAGGTGGAGATTATGTCGCCCCAGCAACCTCGGGACCGGTGGTACTCACTCCCGAGGTCAAGCAGGCCATCTCCGAAGAAGTAAAAGCGGAGTTGGCGGAGCAGCAGGCAGAGGCGCAGAGCGGTCCGTCCGGCGGTCAAGCGGCGGCCAGTGGCGGCGATATTCCACCGGCGCTGGATCCAGCACGGCGCACATTTGTGGTCGACAGCAATCTTACGGTGGCTATCGTGAGCAGCGGGCAGGAATGCGCATTGTCCGGCGGTGACGTAATCACGCGCCTCACCGATACTCCTGACGAAGACCAAACGGTAAACGCCAGCGTTTCGGCGAGCAAGAAGTCGGAATGCGCCGCCGGGCAAACCATAGCCGTGAAAGTGGGCGACTTGCAGGAAATGCAGAACCACTTCGCGGAACAACTAGCCAACGGTATGAGTGAATTGGCGAAGAAGCAGGGTACAGGTGGTATCCCGAAAGCTCCTGACACAGGGACCATGGCTACGGATGTGCCGCCGCCTCCGCCGGACAACTCCGCCGGGAAGACTCTGGAAGAACAACAGGCTGAAGCCGACCAGGCAGAGGCGCAGGCCAGACGGGAAGCTGGGGGCGGCGGAGGAGAGTAGAATGTCGGCTTGACAGACTGCGGTTTTCATCGGTAAAGAAACATTAGGGAGCGCCGGACAACGACGCTCCCTTCTCTAATCCTGAAAGGCGGAGCAATTATGAAGAGGACTTGGTTGGTGGCTGGAGTCACGTTATTGCTGACATTTGCAAGTGCCGTTTGGGCGCAGGACGCGCCAGCGCAGCGCAAGAAACGCATTGCGATTATGGACTTCGACTATGCTACGGTGCACGCGGGCGTATCGGAGATTTTCGGTCAGGACATCGACATCGGCAAAGGCATCGCCGACTTGCTGGTCACAGACCTGGTGAAGGACGGGTCATATTCCATTATCGAACGCAAGGCCCTCGACAAGATCATGGCGGAGCAGAATTTCTCGAACAGCGACCGGGCCAATCCCGCGTCGGCGGCGAAAATCGGCAAGTTGCTTGGGGTGGATGCGATTCTCGTCGGCAGCATTACCCAGTTTGGCAGCGAGACGAAGAACCTGGGACTCGGCGGCGCAGGCGGGAACTGGGGCGGCCACGGGTTGGGCGGGTTCGGCCACAAGAATACCAAGGCCATTGTAGGACTGAGCGCCCGCCTGGTGGACATCGACACGGGTGAAGTATTGGCGGTTGCCGAGGGCAAAGGAGTGTCGTCGCGCGGGAGCACTTCGCTGCTGGGCGGCGGCGGCAATTGGCACGGCGGCGGCGGCGGTGGCGTGAATTTTGGCAGCAGCGATTTCCAGAGCACAATCATCGGCGAAGCCACCAAGCTGGCAACCGAACAGTTGTCCACCGAAGTTGTGGCCGGCAAAGACAAGCTGCAGACGCGGACGATCATCGTGCAGGGATTGGTGGCGGCGGTGGATGGCGACCAGGTGGTGCTGAACGTCGGCGCCAAGACCGGGATCAAGGTTGGAGACGAACTGAGCATCGAACGCGTGAGCAAGGAAATCAAAGACCCGGCCACGGGACAAGTGCTACGGCGCTTGAGCAGTCAGATCGGCGTGGTTAAGGTCACCGACGTGGATGAAGTCTCTTCCGTGTGTACGGTGCTTTCGGGAAAGGGCTTCAAAGTAGGAGACGCAGCGAAAACGAAGACGCAGTAAGTCGTATTTACTGGAAGATTGACGGCGGGGCCGCTCCGGTTCCGCCGTTTTTTTTATGGTGCTGGCGGTTGACACGAAACTTGTAAACAGCGGAGACTCTAGGAATTCAAACTATGGAAATCACCGTATACTCCGCTCCCTGGTGTCCGGACTGCCGCGAGGCCAAGCGTTTTCTCGACAAGCATAAGCTGACATACACAGACATCAATATTGAGACCACGCCGGGAGCCGCCGATGAGGTTGTCAAACACACGGGCAAGCGCGCCATCCCGCAGTTTGTGGTTGATGGAGAATGGATACAGCCCTACCGCCCGGGCGAGGGCTTTCTCTATGAGGAGATGGCCAAGCGGCTGGGGGTCGAGGCGTAGATCCTCGGCAGAGACGGGCTGGCCGCATCTAGGGAAGCTCCGATTAAGTACCAACAAAGAGCTTGAACCACAGAGTACACAGGGGTACACAGAGGCTTAAGCAGAGATTCCCTAGCTTGTCCCGCGCCACTTGTCCAGCCAAGGGAGACGCAGCAAGCTGCGTCTCTACCGTAACTTTCTTTAGTTACCTTTGGCTACGTTCCATCGGCCTTCTGTACCCTTCTCGCTTTGGCCTCAATGCGTCAGGATAGTGACTACTCTGGCATCTCCTTAATACTAGGCCGGGTCTGACGGCTCATGATCAATTCCGATAGCGGCGAAAGCGAAGTGGTGGAAACCTGGCAGCGCTTTATGCAGGGGTTGCTGGGCACGTTGGCGCTGTTCAGCGCTTTGCTGATGGCCCACTACTACGCCCCTCCGGAAACCACGGGACTGGAGCAGCAGGTGCGCCAGCTCTCCACCCAGGTAGCGAGCCTCGAACGGCAGCAATCGTATACCTCGGTAGCAGTGGACGATGCGCGGAACTCGGTCGCGTACATCTATGGGATTTATCATCTGTCTGGCGCTGCGCGGAGTTTTCGCGCTCGCGTTGCCGGTACCGGCTTTGTCGTTGCGCCCGGACTATTGGCCACGAATCGCCATGTGGCCGAGCCCTGGTACGGAGATCGCGAGGTAGAGGCGGCAATGCGCCGGGGCGCTTCGCCTGTACTGGAAAAACTGGTGGCATATTTTCCCGGCTCGCCGCTGCCGGTCAATCTTGAGACAACGGTGCTGGCCGATCACGCGGACCTAGCCCTGCTCCGCCTGGAAACGACCGCCTTCACGAAAAGCCTGCGCCCCTTGACTTTGTCCCAAACGAAGGCACAGGTGGGCGAGCCGGTAACTGTGCTCGCGTATCCCATGGGAGTGACGGGGATGGTCGCCAAATCGCCAGCAATCGTGTATGAACGGCTTTCGTCGCATCCGGACAATGCCGACACGGCGGGCGAACTGGCCGCACTGTCGCTGATCCGTCCTTCGGCAACCTTCGGCCACATCGGCGACGTGACCGGTGACAAACTGATCTATGACGCGCCTACTGCGCGCGGAGGCAGTGGCGGCCCGGTGCTAAATTTGAGCGGCGAAGTCGTCGGCATTAACTCCGCTTTTATTGACGGATTCTCCGGAGGCACGCTCGGCATCAACGCCGCTGAGTTGCGGCCGCTGATGGAAGCTGCCAAGCGCACTGCTGTGGACAAGCAGTTCTCAGTTCCCAGTTCTCAGTTCTCAGTTGAAACGAACCAACCCTCAATTAAGAACTGAGACCTGAGTCCAAAGCCCTGTCACCTGATGTTGCAATTCCTTACGCAGTCAATCCTACGACAAGAGTGTCGGTCTAACTCCTTTTAGATCGTCTCGATTCTCAGAGTCGGGAATGCCGCTCGATAAATATGTACGTCCAGAGTCAAGAGCCGATAATCGTGCGCGGCGGCGTGTGCTCCGATCAAAAAGTCAGCAAGAATGCGTCGAGCGCCGAAATCGCGATGCTTCCGGCGCCTTTCCGCGTAGCTCCGAAACGCTCGACCGGCGGACCGCCAGATTGTTTCATCCAATTCCCAATCGATTGCTATTCCCGTGTCAGCAAAGAATGCGCCGACAAAATTTTCGGTACGCCCTGGAGCTGCGATCAGTTCCGCAAATACAGGCGCGGCCGCGATGAGATTTCCGTGCTTGAAAGCGGTTTCGAGGGCAGCGCGAGCAGCCAACGTCACTCCTGGATCCTCGTCCCACAGAGCGATGATGACGTTCGTGTCGATTGCGGTAGTCATCTTTGATCGATCCGATCAGTCGTTGTGACCGCGCATCTCGCGAAGCCATCGATTGATGGCCTTTTTGCCAGAGGGGATTCCAGGATTGCCGATGCCGGCGTATTTGGCGAATACGTTTTTGTTGCGAAGGGGCTTGATATGTACGCCGTTGCCGTCGCTCTCGAAGAGCAACCGGTCTCCCGCGCGAACCCCCAGAAGCCGCCGGACCTCGATAGGCACGGTGATCTGGCCTTTGCTCGTAATCTTGGATTGCTTCTGCATGGCGATCTCCGATTCCTTACTTTAACATAAATTCCTTACTTTCGATGTTGCAAAAAACGCGGAAGGAATCGCTCCCTCCCGCGTCGTTTCCTGCTCTGTCAAACTGCAGATTCCTCGCTCCGCCAGATTCAAAGTCAAAATCCCCACCCTGCCCCTGCAAAAAGCGCAGGGACTAGGGTGGGGCAACCGCTTCATCGTAATTCTAACGAGTTCCTATACCAGCCCCTGATCCAGCATCGAGTTCGCTACTTTCAGGAAGCCGGCTATATTGGCGCCGTTTACCAGATTGCCGGGCGTGCCGTATTTCTCGGCCGTTTCGAAGCAGTTCTTGTGGATTTCGATCATGATGTTGTGCAGACGCTCGTCGACTTCTTTGCGGGTCCAGGAGATGCGCATGCTGTTCTGCGACATTTCCAATCCGGAGGTGGCAACGCCGCCGGCATTGGCGGCCTTGGCCGGTCCGTAAAGGATTTTGGCGTCGAGGAACAGCTTGGTAGCATCCAGGGTGCTGGGCATATTCGCGCCCTCGGCGACCAGCTTCACGCCGTTTTTAATAAGATTGGCCGCGTCTTTTGCGTTGATCTCATTCTGGGTGGCGCTGGGGAAGGCGCAATCGGCCTTGATGTTCCAGAGCCAGTTGTGGTCGAGTTTCTTGTCGGTGGCGTTATAGACGGCGCCCTTGAATTCGTCGGTGTAATCCTTGATGCGGCCGCGGCGGTTATTCTTCAACTCCATGACAAAGGCGAGCTTTTCGCGGTCGATGCCTTCGGCATCATAGATGACGCCGTCGGAATCGGACATTGTGACCGGCTTCGCGCCCAGATCGAGCAGCTTCTCGACGGTGTATTGCGAGACGTTACCGCTGCCCGAGACCAAACAGACTTTCCCTTCCAGCTTGTCGCGGCGGGTCTTCAGCATTTCCTGGGCGAAGTAAACGCAGCCGTAGCCGGTGGCTTCGGGACGAATCAGCGAACCTCCCCAGGCCAGGCCCTTGCCGGTGAGGACGCCGGTGAATTCATTGCGCAGGCGTTTGTACTGGCCGAAGAGGAACCCGATTTCGCGTCCGCCTACGCCGATATCGCCGGCGGGAACGTCCGTGTCGGGGCCGATGTGGCGCTGCAGTTCGGTCATGAAGCTTTGGCAGAAACGCATCACTTCGTTGTCGCTCTTGCCTTTGGGATCGAAATCGCTTCCGCCCTTGCCTCCTCCCATGGGCAGCGTGGTGAGCGAATTCTTGAACACTTGTTCGAACGCCAGGAATTTCAAGATGCCGAGATTGACCGAGGGATGGAAGCGTAGTCCGCCCTTATAGGGGCCGATGGCGCTGTTCATCTCGATGCGGAATCCGCGATTGACTTGGATTTTGCCCCGGTCGTCGAACCAGGGAACGCGGAACATGAGGACGCGTTCGGGCTCTGTAATACGTTCCAGGATCTTGGCTTCATGATATTCAGGGTGGCGCTCCAACACGGGCCTCAAGGAATCGAACACTTCGAGCACGGCCTGGTGGAATTCCGGTTCGGCTGGATTTTTGGCTTTGACGAGGTTGAGAATTTGATTGGCGTAGTCCGCACCAGCACTGGCCTTGGGCGGTTCCATGACATTACTCATAGGCATTCCTCCGAATTGTTATGCGCTAAACGGATTGTCAAAAACTACAGGACGCCGCAGGAATTGCGGCTGCGATAATTAGATGCCTGGAGGGGAAGCTCCGCTGTGACAAACGTCACAGGATTTCGTGATATATGGGCGCGAGGATCGAACTGCAAAAAACCGTATTCAGGGCACAATAAACCCTGTGGAGTGTATCTGATAGAGCACCAATAAAAACGGGGCCAGTATTACTTCCCGAGGTTAGTTGGCACAACAGTAACCTTGGCAGTCACCTGCTGACCTTTTTCCATGCCCCCCACAACGACCAGGCTGCGGCGCGTCACCAACAAGCCGCGATGGTCCATGGTGGGCACGGGCGTGTTTTCGACGAATGTTTCCCATTCGCCGCTGATATAGTCAAACGCGAAGGTCACCGGAGAAGGTTCGGCTGGCTGTCCGTTAAAACCGATTCCATTGTAGTTATAAGGATTGTCGGTCCCTCCGGAGAAATAGATTCTGCCTCCTCTTTTTTTATCAAGCGGCCCCGCGCCCGCCGCGATGCGAAAGCGAGCTCTACCGGGATGGGCTGAAAGTTTCGTCCATTGAATCTTCGTGAAGTCGCCCTTTTTGGGGATCTCGCCAACCCAGCATTCGTTGGAGGCGAGGAATCTGGGACCCACACCGCTCCGGTTTCTGTAGGCTCCGTCCACGTAAACGATGATGTCGCCGATGATGGCTCCCGCGTGTCCGAACACGGGCGTGCCCGGAATCGGCGCGGCTTGCATCCAAGTATCTTTGTCGGTGTCATAGACTTGGACGTTGCGGACGGCATCGTTTTTCGAAGACGACCATCCGCCGATAAGAAAAATGTAGCGGTCGCGATAGACGCCGACAACCGCATCGGCGACCGGCACGGGGATGTCGCGTCCGCGATAATAACGGTTTTCAACCGGGACAAAAACATTCAGGTCCGAAACGGTGGTCTGTCCCCCCTGCGCTTCGAGGATGTAGCCTCCGAAAATAAAGACCTGGTCGTGGAGCGCAATCGCCGATGCCGCCAGGCGCCCAACCACGCCCGGCACGGGGCGTTTTTCCGTCCACTGGCCGGTGGCCGGATCCATTTCGTAGGCGCTGGTGGTGACTGCATCCCAGGTCTTTTTCGGGCCGATGCCCATGAAGGAATAAATCCGGGACCTGCCTTCGTCATGCGAGATGGCAACCGCATTGTTCGAGACTGGCACAGGAAGCGGGCTGGGAGTGGCCTCCTCGGCAGTGTGAAAGCCAGCCACTAGAAGAAGGCAGAACAACCCAGGGAGCAGTTTGGGCGATACTAAATCCATTGCCGCTGATTTCATTTATGAAATCATAGCAGCACCGGCGTCATGCGAGATGGCAACCGCATTGTTCGAGACTGGCACAGGAAGCGGGCTGGGAGTGGCCTCCTCGGCAGTGTGAAAGCCGGCCACTAGAAGAAGGCAGAACAACCCAGGGAGCAGTTTGGGCGATACTAAATCCATTGCCGCTGATTTCATTTATGAAATCATAGCAGCACCGGGCGTGTGGCGACGAAGTAGATCGGATTGGCGGCTGTTTAGGCTCACAGCAACTCAGGCTTCGTTAGGGAAGGTACATGAGTCAGAACCAGGTGCGTTGGCGATACTCGCGATAAGCATCGCCGAATTTCGCTTCCAGAACGGCGGCTTCGCGGCGGGCGCGAACGATCTGTATGGGGAAGAGCACCAGCAAGATGATGAGCAAGCGAGGCCGCCCCATGATGAGAACCAGCCCTGCCACGAAGATCGCACCGGAAATGTAAATCGGATTGCGGATGCGCGAATAAATGCCGCTGGTGACCAGCGCGGTGGCTTTTGGAGCAATCGAGAACGACCGGCCCAAAGTGTAGCGCGAGACAATCACGCCCGCGAGTCCGATCAACCCGAGCAAGAGGCCGATCCAGCGCGCCAGTCCGTGCGGCCCCAATGCGGACTGAAATAGCCAGCCGAGAACAAACAAGCCGCCGGCCAAGGGCAACCAAACACGCAATATCGTGCCTCGATCCATGTTCACAAATATACCGCATGACGCAGATGCGAGCATCTGCCCAGTTCATCCGGGCAGTCTACTCATCTTATCTATTGTAATAAGTGGGTTCAGACGGCCGCTAATCACCGCCTACACCGCAGGCTTTAGCCTTTGAGGCACATGCTAATCCGACAGTAGCGCCGCCGTCCCAGCGGCTTTACGGCGCTCGTCTCCGCCAGCCGTGCATTGTGTGAGATAAAACTAATAATGGAGTAACATCACTAGTAACATCGCATGAATTATTCGTCAGTTAACTTATTACCAATCGTAGGTTCATGAATCATGGTTCATTGACTTCAATACACGGGTCTGTAATGTTAGCTCTATCGCCATGCGCCATCTGTCATTTGGAAGTGGGGACGCAACGCGGTCGACCGGCAATCTGTAATATTCGATTTTATAGAATGAAGTATTTCAGCGCCTGGCCGATAACTTAACTGGACAATATTACGGCGGCGATTTACTTGCCCCGGCGGCTCGCAGGATCCGCGTTTTTTAAACGTTTGCCGTGACAACTGGTCGCGTCAATGGCCCTGCAAAGGTGTGAAACAATGAAGTATCTGGTTACCATCTGTTTGGTTTTGGGCTATTTAAGTTTCAGCTTAGCGCAGGGACTTCAAGGCAATGTAAAACTTAGCGGCAATGCCACAGTAACAACTACAGGGCACTCCGTCACTCTAACCTGGACTGCCGGTCAGAATGCAACCAGTTATAACATATACCGCGGGACAGCGCACGGTGGTCCCTATGTCAAAGTAGCCTCGGGGATCGCCGGTGTGGCTTATAGCGATGTTCAGGTAACTCATAATCAAACGCTTTATTACGTCACAACCGCAGTTAGTGGCGGCAACGAAAGCGTCTACAGCGGCGAAGCTGTCGCAGTAATTCCCTAAGGTCCCGGAGATAATAATGAAAAACTTTTGGTTGATTGGCATGTTGGGATTGGCGTCTGGTGTTTCTTGGGCACAGTGCGTGACAGGCACTCCGGGCACGAGCTGTGTTGGACCAGTCAACGTACAGCCACAGGCAGGTAACACAACTCAATCCGCACTTACATTGGTCGATCTGGGACTACCCGTACCAACGCCGGTTGTGGGGCAGTACACGTTATCGATCGCCAACGGCATTCTTCAGGAATCGGACAATGGAAGCAGCTATCACTCTTTAGTAGGGGCATTCGGGCCACAAGGGGCAACGGGAGCAGCGGGGGCGACTGGAGCCGCAGGCCCAGTGGGAGCAACGGGAGCTACCGGTGCAATTGGAACACAAGGACTCATCGGTCTGACGGGATCTACGGGGTCAGCGGGAGCGACGGGAGCTATCGGCCCAGCCGGAGCACAGGGACTCATCGGGCTGACTGGATCTGCGGGGCCGACAGGCGCGACGGGAGCTATCGGTCCGGCTGGAACACAGGGACTTATCGGTTTAACTGGATCTACGGGACCAACAGGCGCGACAGGAGCTATCGGTTCGACTGGTGCACGCGGAATCACTGGCCTGACTGGGTCTACAGGATCAACTGGAGCGACAGGAGCTATAGGCCCAACCGGAACGCAGGGACTTACTGGTCTAACTGGATCTACGGGTCCTGCGGGAGCAGCGGGAACTAATGGTTCAGCCGGAGCACAGGGACTTACCGGTCTAACTGGAGCATCAGGACCAGCGGGAGCGACGGGGGCTATAGGCCCAACCGGAACGCAGGGACTTACTGGTCTGACTGGACTTTCCGGTACAGCTGGCGCAACGGGGGCTATTGGTTTGGCCGGAGCGCAGGGTACGCCCGGTATCGCTGGATCCCAGGGTGCGCAGGGTCCACAGGGCCTGCCGGGGACTTCAGCCGCTCCTCCCGACTACAACTTTTATTATGGGACTTCGTTCAGGACAGTTGCTGGTAATAACGAAGTCGGGGCTGGAATGGATCGCGATCAAATCGATATGACGAGCGCGACTTCGGTCCGCCTCGTAATTACAATCGCGTCGAACGTTCTGGCGAGCGGAAGCTATGCTCAGGCAGAGTACACAACCGACGGTACAACCTGGTATCCATTGTCGGGAGAAGCACCGGTGAACGTAGCCAACGGAACCTACACGAGTGGCTGGCAGGGTATGCCGACGGGAGCGAACCACGACTATTTGGTCCGCATTAATGTCTTTAACGCCGGCGCTAACTACAC
>Ga0265330_10002027_pt1 | contig 11241 bp, 7 predicted proteins | sample 41919metaG_FD_202083 | JGI IMG/M metagenome (GOLD analysis project Ga0265330, IMG submission 202083) | Rhizosphere microbial communities from Carex aquatilis grown in University of Washington, Seatle, WA, United States - 4-19-19 metaG | ecosystem: Host-associated > Plants > Roots > Rhizosphere >... | reverse complement strand
GGCAGTCTCGGTCTTGCCCACGCCCGAAGGCCCCGCCAGCATGAACACGCCGATTGGCTTGTTGGGATTCTCAAGGCCGGCGCGCGATGTCTTGATCCGGCTGGCGATCATTTCCAGGGCGTGGTCCTGGCCAATCACCCGTTGGCCAAGCGTGTCGGCCAGCTTCAACACAGTTTCAATTTCATTCTTCACCATGCGGCCGACTGGAATTCCGGTCCAATCGCCCACCACTGAGGCGACCGCCTGCTGATCCACGGTCGGCAGGATCAGGGGTTGCTCTCCCTGCAGCTTGGCCAACGCATCTTGTGCCGTGTGCAGCTTGTCGATGGCGCTGGCCGTGTCGGGGCTCGCCCCGGCCGGGGCCGATTTTGGTTTTGCTGCCCCGGGCTTGGCTGTGCTGTCCGCGCCTTCGACTTTCCCGGTCTGTCCATGCAACTTGGCGCGCAGTTCGAGAATCTCATCGACCAGCTTCTTTTCCGCTGCCCAGCGTTCTTCCAGGCCGGCCAAGCGTTGCTTTTCCGCGTCCAGCTTCTCCTGCGCGGCCGTCTCCCGGCCGGCGGCGCCGCTGATCCCGAGAGCCAGCTCGCGCCGGATGATCTCCAGCTCGGTGTCCAAGGCTTGGATATGGCGACGGCTGTCGTCGACCTCGGGCGGCACTGCGTGTTGGCTGATCGCGACCCGGGCGCAAGAGGTATCCAGCAAACTGACCGCCTTGTCGGGCAACTGGCGAGCCGGAATGTAGCGGTGGGACAGCTTGACCGCTGCCTCCAGCGCCTCGTCGAGCACCAGCACTCGATGGTGCTTCTCAAGCGCGGATGCCGTGCCTCGCATCATCAGCAGCGCCTTGGTCTCGTCGGGCTCGCCCACCTGGACCACCTGGAATCGCCGGGTGAGCGCCGGATCCTTCTCGATGTGCTTCTTGTACTCGGCCCAGGTGGTGGCCGCGATGGTGCGCAGCTTGCCGCGTGCCAAGGCCGGCTTGAGCAGGTTGGCCGCGTCGCCCGTGCCGGCTGCCCCACCCGCCCCAATCAGGGTGTGGGCCTCGTCGATGAACAGGATGATAGGTTGTGGTGAGGATTGAACCTCGTCGATGACCTGGCGCAGGCGGTTCTCAAATTCACCTTTCATGCTGGCACCGGCCTGCAGCAGGCCGATGTCCAGCGAGCGCAGCGACACGCCTTTCAGGGGCGGCGGCACGTCGCCGCTGGCGATGCGTTGGGCGAATCCCTCAACCACCGCGGTTTTGCCTACTCCAGCCTCACCAGTGAGGATGGGGTTGTTCTGCCGTCGGCGCATCAGAATGTCGATGATCTGCCGAATCTCCTCGTCGCGTCCCACGATCGGATCCATCTCCCCACTGCGCGCCCGCTCAGTCATGTCCACGGAGTACTTGCGCAGGGCCTCCTGCTTGCCCATGGCAGCCGGGGCCACCGCCCCGCTGGCTTCCCCGGGGGCGGCGCCTCCGCCGGTCTGGAACCCGTCGGTGGCCCTCATGGCTTCTTCGGGCGAGCCCTTCACGATGCCGGCGAATCTGTCAGTGAGCTGTTCAACTTTCACCTTGTCGAACTCGCGCGACATGGCGGACAGCGAGTTCCTCAGGCCGGGCGTCTTCAGGATTCCCACCACCAGGTGTCCGGTCCGCACCTGCGACTCACCGAAAAGTAGAGTGCCGAAGACCCAGCCGCGCTCGACGGCCTCTTCCATCCGAGAAGACAGATCCGAGATCGACGTGGCCCCACGCGGAAGCTGGTCCAGGGCCGCTGTCATGTCGCGCGCCAGCCGGGAGGGTTCGATGGCGAACTCACGCACTATGTGGTGCACGTCCGAGTCCGGCAATTGCAGAATCTGATTGAACCAGTGGACCAACTCGACATAGGGATTGCCACGCAGCTTGCAAAAAACCGTGGCACTTTCGATGGCCTTGTAGGCCAGGGTGTTGAGCTTGCCAAAGAGAGATACACGTGTGATTTCAGACATCCTCTGTCGTCCTCCTACTCATCCAGGGTTGGTGCTTGAAACCTGATTGCGCGGGTTGGCCGCGCCCAAGGAGCTTCCTTTGCGGGGGGCCAGGATCACGTCTTGCCTTCGCTCGCCTTTGGGGCATCGCCCAAGCCATGAAGTCCAGCCCAACCTCGACGATTGTCCCAAACGGAATGGCCTGTTGACTTGATGTTCAAGATGGAGGCGCACATCCCAGTTCAATGAATCACCCGTGTAGTTCCGCACCAGTGCGACCAGGCGCCTCAGCCTTACCCCTCCCGGCAACAGGCTGTGGAAGTCATCTTCATTCAGAGGACCGAACACGAGGCGAAACTTGCTCTGCCGTTGCCAAGTCCTGGCGCCCGCCACGGTGGTCTGGCCCAAAGCCCCAGCCCTGGCGGAGCGGCCGAGTCGCCAACGCGCTTCCTCGGGCAGCTTCAACCATTCGCCCGCGAACTCTTCGATCCTGACTGGCAACCCGAAGAACGCCCCCACGATCGCGGTCAATCCTTCACAGTTGCGCGGCTGAGCGGCAAACCGGCCGGCAAAGAACAGCTTGGCCCGATCCGGGAACTCGTCGCGATCACGAAGCGATGACATCCCCAGACCGATCAGGGATCCGAGATAGGTGCCAAAGCGGTCTTCTTTGGGCCGGTCGAGGCTGACCGTGGGCTGCGCGTCGGCCCAGGCACGATAGAAAAGCGCCAAAATTCGATGGTGAAAGACGTCGAGAAAGCGGACCAGCGCACGGTCACCCGCGTTGCGCACACGATCTCGAGCGTATTCGGTCAGGTGAAGGGGCAGAGGCCCACTGGGGCCAAGCAGCCCGAGGAAGTTAACCGAAAGACGCGGCGGCTTGCCGGCAGCAGACGGCACAAAGGAGGCCAGGGGCGACGTGGAAAATCCCAGGGATGCTTCCTGCCCCAATCGGATCGGCTCGTCGCAGGGACGGGGTGCTCGGCCCAGGCGGCTGGTTTCGGGATGGGCACACTCGAAACGCCGAAGGACATCGAAGAAGTCAAAGCGGTAAGGCGCCCTCTCCAGTGCGCGCAACATTTTCGCGTGGCGCGGAAGATTCCCCGCCGCCGGGATACCTTGTGGCGCGGGGAGCCCGCCGCCTTCGCCGGCGGCGGACCCTGGCGAAAGCGCAGGGGAACTCTGCGAGAGTCCCCCTGTCAAATCACCGGACGGCGTCCGATCCTTGCTGGCCATTGCGCGATCTCTCCGCGCTGTACGGTCTTGAGCGCGGTCTCGGTGAAAGAGTTGATGGATGCATATTTGCTGAAAAACCGCTCCAGCACCGCACCGAAGAGGAAGACACCCATGCCCTCGAAGGCGGCTTCGTCGCAGGTGAGGGTGACTTTGGTGCCGCGACCGAAGGCTGCGGGTCCGGGGAAGGGTAGCCGCCTGGTCACAGATTGGGACGTCACGGAGCGGACGCCATCGATTTGCCGTTGGGTAACAGCCTCCCCAGAATCACCGTAAAGCGCAAGTAACTCCCGCAGAGCTGATGCCCCGCCACCATCCGCTGCGTCCGTGATCGACATATAGTTTAGGGACAGGTGGCTGATCAATCGCCAGGTCGTGTCCCCGTGGGCGTGCGAGGGCCGCGGCGCCGTTGGTCCCGCCACGCAGCGGATCGACAACACGGGGGCCCCGGCCTCCAACGAAAAATCGCCTGAGCCCTGGCCGATGGGTAGGTGCAGCGGCAGATCGCGATTCGTGCAGGTAACCGTGACTGAGAGTTGTTTCAGCTGCGATCGGAATGGTGCCTCATAGGGATCCACCAGCGCCAGGAAAACCTCGCTGCCGACGTAGCTCGAACGAGCGCCCTCGACTTGCTGCTTGGTCGAGAGCACGCGTGGCTGGCGATCGAGGGTGTAGTAGGCGGTGCCCCCCCCCGGCGACTGGTCACTGGTCGCGCAGAAGGGAAGGAAGACCTGCTTCTCGTCTGTGCCGGTGCCATATCCCACCACCTCAGCCACCGAGTGAATTTCAAAATCCATGGGCCGCGTACGGTCGGGTACCACGTGGTACTCGTTTGCACTCGTGGTCAGGTGGATGCGATCGGCCCGTCGGGGGAACAGGTTGACCACCGGTGTGCAGAAGAGAGCGAACTGAGCGATTCCGACCGCCTTCTCCAGACGCGAATCCTGGGCGTCGAAGACGACGACGATCTCCATTTCCGAATCGGTGCAGCGTCGCATGGCATCGGCGAGCCCCTGGAGATTGAAGAACAGGAACCGATTGGGAAAGGCAAAGTACTCCTGCAGCAGCCGATAGCCCTGAAAGCACCGTGGGCCATAGGGCAGCAGGGCCTGATCATCCTCAAACCCAAGTGGGCTCACTCCGGCATCGGCCATGACCTGACCTTCACGGCGGCCGGGGCCTACCGGGCCAGCAACCAGTGCCACGGTGTGGCCCATGAGCAACTCGTAGAGGCGCATGGCTATTTCGTCGCTGCCGCGAACAAAGACCGGCAGGTTTCCAATCGCCAGGCGGTCCATGGTCAACCCGCTTGCGGCGCGCAGCCGCAACCGCAGGGCGGCCTTGCCCTTTCTGGGAAGCCGAAGAGAGCCGAGATCCGCCAAGAAAGACGTGTATTCGGCGCCCACCAGCTCCAGCGGCCACAGGGTCACATCGTGAGCCGTGCGATACTCGCAGGCGGTCTCTCCAGGCCGGCCGCTCAAGGCACGCAAGACCGACCCACGCGCGATGTGAAATCCGTCGGCCAGCGCGCCCTCCGACAGATTGGGTTGCATCTCCAGCACGGCCATCGATGGCGTCGGCGCGAGGTAGTGGGGATACACCATTTCAAGAAGGTGCTGACTGAAGCGGGGAAACTCGGCGTCGAGCTTGAGCTGGACCCGCGCGGTCAGAAAAGCGAACGACTCGAGCAGACGCTCCACGTAGGGGTCAGAACACTCCAGCGACTCCAGGCCAAGACGGCCCGCGATCTTGGGAAACTCGCGCGCAAACTCCCCACCCATCTCTCGCAGATATTGCAGTTCGCGGTTGTAGTAGCCCAGCAGCCGGGGGTCCATCAGGATCTCCCCTTGCCACCTCGGTCGGTCACCTCGACCTTGCCAGCCTCCAGATCAACTGCGGTTCGCAAAAACAGGTGAAGCGGCAGGGGCTGAGCCCACAGCTCCGCCTCCACGTCAAAAGTCAGGGCATTGTGACCCATCCTGTCCTTGTCCAGGATAAGCCGCACACTCACCGAGTTACGATCCAGTCGGGGTTCAAAGTCGAGAATGGCCTTACGGATCATCTGCTCCAATTCAGCGGTAGCCAAACTGGCAGCGGTCCGACCTGCAAGATCGGGCACGCCGAAGTTCAGCACCGAGTGCGCGACCAGGGGAAACTCGTCAAGGGCTTGCAATGCCTCCATGCGCGTCGTATTAAAAAGCCAGGCCAAATCACGCCGCACACACTCTCTCAATCGAGCGGGCGACAGAACCCGCGCTTCGCGTGATTCCGTCGCCCGTTCAGGATCGTCATCAGTGAGTCGATCGAGCAGAGAGGGCTGAAGTCGCTCCTTCGGCGTCAGTTCAGCCATGGTGCGGTGCCTAAGTGCAGCCCGAGGCTATGCAATGTTGATGGGCGTTTCCGCCGACTTGCCGTCGTCCTTGGTGTGCACCATCACGGCCTTCGAGAAATTGAAGGTCACGGTCTCGGTGTACATGTCGTTTTCCCCAGCATCTCCAGTCTGGACGGACGAAACAATCACGGTGCCCAGCAACTTTATGACCAGGAACTCCACGGGGGTTCCGTCCACGTTCTTGAACAGGGTCAGGATAGCGCCTACAGGCTGGCCTTGGTACGATTCCCCAGAGACTACCTGTTTCGCGGCTGTGTGGCAGGCAACGAAGAGGTTCGGCGTCGCCGAATCAACGCACTTGGTGATGGTCAAATCGTGCACCTCGGCCGTGCTCATACCTCCTCCCGTACTGGACTTGGAGGTTTGGGTGATGCCCCAGTGCCACGAAAGACAATCGATTTCATTCACGTGAATCTTGGCGTCCGACAGTTTCTTCTTCGGATCCGCGACACCCTTCGAATCGCCCGTGATCGTGCCAACTTTCAGTGTAATCGTGTGCGCCATGCTCCAGACTCCTTCCTAGATTTCAATTCGCAAGTGGTTGTTGGTTGGGGCGGTACTAGCCGCCCTTGGCTGATGGAAGCTTCGATACCAATCGCAATGACACGGTAAGTCCTTCGAGTTGGTAGTGGGGACGCAGGAAGAACTTGGAGGAGTAGTAGCCGGGATTGCCCTCGACTGGCTCCACGATAACCTCGGCAGCCGCAAGCGGCTTGCGTGCCTTCACCGCTTCGGTGGAGTGAGCGGGATCGCCGTCCACGTATTGCATGATCCAACCTTGCAGCCATTTCTGCATGTCGGCGTGCTCCTTGAAGGATCCTACCTTGTCGCGAACGATGCATTTGAGGTAGTGGGCAAAGCGGCAAGTGGCGAACAGATAGGGCAGGCGCGCGGCCAAGGCGGCATTGGCCGAGGCGTCGGGATCTTCGTACTCTGCCGGCTTTTGAAGGGACTGCGCGCCAATGAAAGCAGCGAAGTCGGTGTTCTTCTTGTACACCAGAGGCATGAAGCCGTTCTTGGCCAGCTCGGCTTCGCGCCGATCGCTGATGGCGATCTCGGTTGGGCAGCGCATGTCAACTCCGCCATCATCCGTAGGGAAGGTATGCGTGGGCAAGCCCTCCACGGAACCGCCCGATTCGATACCACGAATGCGCGAGCACCAGCCGTAGGTCTTGTACGACCGGTTAATGTTCACTGCCATGGCGTAGGCGGAATTCGCCCAAGTGTACTTGTTGACGTCGGGCCCGTTTGCATCTTCCTCGAAGTCGAATGCCTCAACCGGGTTGGTCTTGGCCCCGTACGGACGCCGGGCAAGAAAACGCGGCATGCAGAGCCCGATGTAGCGCGCGTCTTCGGATTCGCGCAGCGATCGCCACCCGGCATACTCGGGAACCTGGAAAATCTTGGTCAGGTCGCGCGGGTTGCTCAGCTCTTGCCAAGACTCCATCTGAAAGACGGTTGGCGCTGCAGCCGCGAGGAAAGGGGCGTGGGCGGCGGCCGAAACTTTCGCCATCTCGCCCAGCAACTCGACGTCCTGGGGGCCATGATCGAAGTAGTAGTCGCCCACCAGACACCCGAAAGGTTCGCCACCCAGGGTTCCATACTCTTCCTCGTACAGCTTCTTGAAGATCGGGCTTTGGTCCCAGGCAGCGCCCTTGTAGCGCTTGAGGGTCTTGTGCAGGTCCTTCTTGGAGATGTTGAGCACGCGTATCTTGAGCTGGTCGTCGGTCTCGCTGTTCGTGACGAGATAGTGCAGACCACGCCATGCGCTTTCCAGCTTCTGGAACTCGGGTTGATGCATGATCTGGTTTATCTGCTCGCTCATCTTCTTGTCGATCTGGGCAATCATGGCCTGGATAGACTGAATCACGTCGCTGGAAATGAGCTGGGTGCTGGCCAGTGCCTGCTGTGCGAGTGTCCGCACCGCACCCTCGACCTCGCGCTTGGCGGTGTCGGTCTGCGGCTTGAATTGTTTGTTAATCAGAGCGTCGAATTCCGAAACCTGAGCAGTCGTTGTGCCGGTTTCGGCCTGTGTTTCTTGTTTCGCATCGGCCATGGAACAACCTCACTTGTCCTTGTCGGGCTTGCTCTCTTCAGGTTTGGGCGCCGACGCGAGCGCCTGCAGTAAGGCTGGATCGCGCAAGGCGTTTGCAATCAGGTCCTCGGCCCCAGTCCGTCCGTCCATATACGTGACCAAGTTGGAGAGCTGCCGTCGAGCCTGTAGAAGCTCGGCAAGCGGCCCAACCTTGCGCGCGATGGCCTCGGGAGAGAAGTCATCCATGCTTTCGAAAGTCAGGTCCACGCCCACGTTTCCCTCGCCCGTCAGGGTGTTCGGCACCTGACAGGTGACGCGCGGCTGAATCGCCTTGAGTCGGTCGTCGAAGTTGTCGACCGAGAACTCGACATATTTTCGATCGGCCACGGAAGGCAGTTGCTCCTTGGGATTGCCGGAGAGATCGGACATCACCCCCATCACGAAGGGAAGTTGGACCTTCTTTTCGGAGCCGTAGAGTTCCACGTCGTATTCGATCTGGACGCGTGGAGCCCGGTTCCGCGCTATAAACTTCTGTCCGCTGTTGCTCATGATATTCCACCTACATCAGATTTGTGAGAATCGCCAGATCTCTGCGGATCGTCGCATTTCCGTCTATCCTTGCGGACCGCACAGTTTCTCCACCTGGTCAAGGGCATTGGATGCGACGTCGCGTACTATGTCCAGGAAGTTTGCCGAGACCAACCGTTTACATCGCTTTAGCAAGAGCGGAACGGGACTCGATGGTTCGTGCCGCTCGTAGTATTCGCACATGCGGTCGAGAAGACGAATCACATCTTCCCTAGATGTGATCGTCCCTGGCACCGCAGCCTGCACCTGCGGCCCCGCATCAGCACCCGTCGCATCGCCCTGTGAAACACTGGGCAGCGGCGCAGCCGTCACGCCGCGCCGGTCCAGACGAGCCACCAGGATCTTGTGGGCCTGGCTAACCAGTCCGGACAACTTCGAGAAACTGGGCGATTGGGCCACACCCACTCGGACGCCGACGGCCGTCTCAAGCGCGGCCAGGTGATCGAGGGACTCGCGCAGGGTCTGCGCTGTTGCCTGGAGATCCGCAACCGGGCATTCGGCAAAAGCCCCGTCAATCGCCGAGCTCTGGGGCGGCTCGACGCCTCCCTGGGCCGGCAGCTCGCCGGATGCCACGGCGAGATCTCGCATGCTGAATCGGCCAAAAGAGCGAGCCGCCACCAAGGGGACCATGCGGAAGCGATCCGTGACAGACGCTGGATCGCACAGCCCCATGAGGACATTGATCCGGAACGTGGGGTCGTTTTTCTCATCGGGATCCAGCCGGGGATAGAACCCATCCCAGTAGCGCTCGACCAGCCCGCGCAGTACAGCCAGACCGTCGCGCAGCCCCGCAAACCCGTCAGTGTGGAGCCAGGCCCTGGTCAAGTGAAAGGCGATCCGGAGATCCTTGGTCTTGAGCAGGAGCGCGGCGGCCGCCCCGGCTACGGCGGGCCAGTCAGGCTCCTCCGCGGCCACAACCGTCTTCCCTATCTGTTGCTCGGCCTTGCCTTGGACTAAGCGCTCCAGATCCAAGAATGCTGGATCGTACTCCAGATCAGGCCCGCAAGGATTCGCGCCAGCCACAGGCTGAAGCAGAGACTCGCTGTCTTTCACGGTGATGGCCATCGGGGTTCCTGCAGCGAAGCTAATTAGCCTCCAACGCAACGAGTCTGTCAAGACTTGAAATTGACGGTGCGCACCAACAAGTCGAGGTGTCGGACTGGCATGGTGGCTAGCGCTGGTCGGTCGGTGGCAACTCGATAAGCGGAATTTGATCCTTGCGCTTGGCCTGGAGATCCACGCCGATCAGAGGAGGAAGCTGCAATTCCTTGGAATCGGAGCTGGCCGGTTTGAGCCAGTCATCCACCGGAACGTAGGCAAGACGGCGGGGCTCCACGCCACCGTCACCCACGCCTTCACGCGGCCACGGGATGTCGATCTGGGTTGCGTGGGCGGCCAGGGACAGCAGAAAGGTGAGCGGATTGTACGAATAGATCACCTGATTCAAGGGAAGGCCCGCATGTTTTGCCAGGGCGTCTGTCCAGAACTGGTAGGGCTTGATGGCGACATCGTAGATCCTCTTCCGGTCAGCCGTCGGGATTCCCGAGAGCTCGCGAAGGCCGATGAACTCGGCCAGGGTCGTGCGATCCCCCCATTCGTGGCGGTGCAGGACGACCAGGCGGCGTAGGGCCTGCCGTTTGCTCACATCGTTACCTTGAAACAAGCCACGCAGCTCGCGGGCGTCGACCTGTGAGTCTCCGTTCTTGTCGAGAAGAGCGATGAGATCAGCCCGGCGAGCGATAGGACCGTCGGCCGCCGCGTTCATCAGACGGAAGGTTCTCTCAAGCGCGGGGGGCGGCTTTTCGGTGGTGAATATTTCAAAATGAAGTTCTGGGCCCTGCTCGGGGCCGCGGTTTACTGTCCCCAAGAATCCCACCAGGTCGCCGGTTTCGATCCGTTCGTCGAGAAGGGTGACGGCGCCGGATTCCAGAGCTGCACGATCCTCGGCCCGCTCGGGTTTGGCGAGCGCCTGCAGCCACCCTACGGGATTGGTCTCGGAAGGGGCTGGCAGCGCCAGATGGGCCAGCAGCGAGTAGAACGTGAAGGCTCGCCCGTCCAGTTCCGCCTCATGCCGAATCAAGACGAACGAGGTTGAACTGCCATTGGCCGTCGCCCACCTTGCGGCTACCAGACGGCCGCGTGTCGGCGCGGAGACAGGAGCGCCCCGCAGGCCGCGCAGGTGGACCCCCGAATGCCACAGGCGGCCCGGCGCCAGCGGGAAAAAGCCGCTGACTCGCTCTTCACTGCTGAAGAAAGCGGCTTTGCGTGCCGCCAACAAGTCGTCGCGGGTCCTCGGGACTTCGCTGAAGGCGCGCAGCTGGATGGGAAACGAAAATCCCTGCAAAGCGCGCGTCAGCCATCGCCAGTCGAGGGCCCCGGGATCCCACTTTTGTTTCTGCAGGTCGACGTGCAGGTGACCAACGATGCCGTGAAACGCAACCGGATCTTCCAGCGTGTTCAGATAGGGGACTCCGTTTTCTTCCGGGATGATGGGTTTGATCTTCGGGAAAATGCGGAGAAGCGTTCGGGTCAGCGCCAGGAGCGAGTCGTACTGCTCGGGCCGAAAGTCGTAGGCATCGTAGCTGAAGCCGTTGATGACGACTATGCGCCGAGGCCGCGTGCGGTACTCCGCGGGCAGCCGGCTCATCTCGCTCGGGTTGTAGCGCCCCCGGTTGCAGATCTCGACCCCGACCGAGGTCGAGTTGGATTGCTCGGCGTGAAAGGCACGCTCGGCCAGGTCGAGGGTTTGATAGATGGTGCCGTCGGCGTCAATCATGAAGTGCGCCGACAACCCGCAACCGCCGCTGGGACGCACGCGGTTGTGCATGGACTTGAAGCACGAGCGTGAGTTCACGCAGCCATCGAAGTGCAACACGAACTGTGACACGACTTCTTGCAGGTCCGGTATGCTTCTCTGGGTCAGTCCCTTCCTGGTCGAGTACCGGTCCCAGTCTTCGTCGCAACAACCACCGGACTGGTCGATACATCGTTTCTCGTAGCCGTTGAAGCCCTGTTCGTCGGTCCACAGCACGACGGT
>Ga0265330_10002025_pt1 | contig 11249 bp, 9 predicted proteins | sample 41919metaG_FD_202083 | JGI IMG/M metagenome (GOLD analysis project Ga0265330, IMG submission 202083) | Rhizosphere microbial communities from Carex aquatilis grown in University of Washington, Seatle, WA, United States - 4-19-19 metaG | ecosystem: Host-associated > Plants > Roots > Rhizosphere >... | reverse complement strand
GCTGAGGCCCGCGCGCGCCATCATTTTCAGGTCGTTTGCGCCGTCACCCATCGCGATGACCTGATCCGGCCTGAGCTCCAGTTCTTCGCGGATTTTCACCAGCCAGTCAGCCTTGCCCTGCGCATCGAAAATTTTGCCCAGCACCCTGCCGGTGAGTTTGCCGTCCACGATTTCCAGCGTGTTGGCGTGGGCGAAATCGAGTCCCAATCTTGCCTTGAGGCGTTCGGTGAAAAACACGAAACCGCCGGACACCAGCAGCGTCCTGATGCCATGCTCCTTCAGCTTGGCCAGCAGGGTTTCCGCGCCGGGCGAAAGTTGCAGGCGTTCGTCATACACCCGTTGCAGGGCGTGCTCGTCCAGCCCTTCCAACAGCGCGACGCGGCGGCGCAGGCTTTCGGCGAAGTCGATTTCGCCGCGCATCGCCGCTTCGGTGATCGCCGCAACCTCCGGCTTGAGTCCCTGCATATCGGCGATCTCGTCGATGCACTCGATGGTGATCAGCGTGGAATCCATATCCATCACCACCAGCCCGAAATCCTCCAGCGAGCGACCGTGCGGCACGAAGCCGTAATCCAGTTGATGTTCAAAACAGTAGCTTGCAATGCCGGGATGCGCTTGCGGTTCGGTAAAACGGTAGGCATGATCGGCGATCTGCTCACGCTGTTTGGCCTGTGCCAACACGGCGAGGTGATCCAGATGGATGGCGGCAATATGGTGGGTAGCCTGGATGATAAGGTTCATGGGTTTGTTCTATGATAAAAATAAGCAGGTGCCGTTTGGGCTGACGGTGATTATCGGTCATTTCAACCGGATTTTCCTGCCTGATAAAAAGACTAAAGGGAGCGGGAGCGGTAAACTAGCAAAAATTATCGATAAATGAGGAAGATGTCGTGAAAATTCTTGTAAGCTGTTTTGCCATTGCTCTGCTATTCGCCTCTACAGCCGAAGCGCAACAAACCATCAATGGCTGCCTGCTCAAACGAAAAACCAGTTGCCCCGGCGTCAATCTCTCCGGCATGGACCTCACCAAGTCCAATCTGGACGGTGCCGATCTTGCGGGAGCCAACCTGTCGGGCTCCAACCTGAGCGCCGACCGAATCACCGAAGCCAACCTGATCAAGGCAAACCTGTCCGGCGCCAACCTTTCAGGAACCAACCTGTCAGGAACCTACCTGACCGGCGCTAATTTGTCGCGCGCCAAGCTCGACAAGGCCGATCTGTCGCAGAGCAGCCTGCCGGATGCCAATCTCAGGGAAGCCAGCCTCGCGGGCGCGAATCTATCCCTGGCCAATCTCAAGGGAGCCGACCTGACCGGCGCCAATGCCAAGGGCACCGTGCTTATCTTGGCCAGACTGGCCAATGCCAACCTCACCCGTGCCGACCTTACGGAAGCGACGCTGTCTGGTGCCGACTTGCGCAACGCCATCCTGGAAGGCGCCAGATTTTGCAAAACCACCATGCCGGACAAAAGCGTCAACAACAGCGGCTGTCCAAAATAAAATTCGGCAAATAGCGAATACTATGCGACGACTTGCTCGTCGCGCATCCGCAAGGCTTCTTCGATGTCCACCGTCACCACGTTGGACACGCCTTTTTCCTGCATCGTCACGCCGACCAGTTGCTGCGCCAGTTCCATGGTGAGCTTGTTGTGGCTGATGAATATGAACTGGGTGTGTTGCGACATTTTCTTGATCAGACCGCACAGCCGTTCGGTGTTGGTGTCGTCCAGCGGCGCGTCCACTTCGTCGAGCAGGCAGAACGGCGCGGGGTTGAGCTGGAACAGCGAAAACACCAGCGAGATTGCAGTCAGCGCCTTTTCCCCGCCCGACATCAGGTGGATCGTACTGTTCTTCTTTCCCGGCGGCTGTGCCATCACCTGCACGCCGCTGTCGAGTATTTCCTCGCCGGTCAGCACCAGCCGCGCTTCGCCGCCGCCAAACAGGATCGGGAACAACTCCGCAAGATGCAAATTGACCTGGTTGTAGGTCTCCATCAGCAGGTCGCGCGATTCCTTGTCGATGCGGCGGATCGCCTCTTCCAGCGTGGCCATCGCCTCGTTCAAATCCTTGGCTTGCGCATCCAGATAAGCCTTGCGCTCGCTCGCGGTTTGCAGCTCTTCGAGCGCGGCGAGATTCACCGCGCCCAATGCCTCGATGTCCGCATTCAGCCGGTTCAATTCGTTCTGCAAGACATTCGGCTTGTTGTTGCTGGACGGGTGCCCGGCCAAAAGTTTTCCGGATTCCAGCAGCGGCATTAACGCTTGTTCATCCACACCCTGCAATTGCTCCGCCCATTGCTCGAAATGCAGACGCGCCTCCTGCTCCTTGAGGGTCAACTCATTGAGTTTCTCGCGCAGCGGATTGAGCTTGTGCTCGCAGGCGAGGCGTTCCTGCTCGAGCCTTTGCAGATTGACCGTGGCGTTTTCCAGCACGTTGCGCGCCTCGCCAAGGGCTTGCTCGCTGGCTTGGCGCATTTGCAGAGCGGCCTGCAATTGTTGCTGGGCCGTCTCATCTTCGCCGCCTGACAATTCGGCGCGCAATTGCGTCAGGTTCTGTTCGAATTGCGCCAGCGCATCGGTAATCTGCCGGATGTTGTGTTGCAGGTCGCCGATTTTCTCCGTGCAGGTCTTGGCGAAGAAATGCGCCTCCTGCAACGCATGTTGCGCCTGCTGCGCGCGCCCGCGCTGCTCGCGCAACGCGCTGTCCTGATGGTTGGCATGGCGTTGCGCCTCATCGACTTGCGCATGGAACGCGCCGATTTGCTCGCGCAATATCGCCATCTGTTCGTTAACGTCTTGCTGCTGGCACTGCTCGCCGCCCAGCAGGTCGGCCACTTCCTGCATCTCGCGCTCGATCTGCATGGTGCGCTCCGCGCTGCGTTCGAGCGCCTGGTTCAGCTTGAGTATCTGCATTTGCAGGCCATGCAGGCGTTGCTGCAACTCGTTGCCGGAGGTGCGCAGCGGCGCGATTTGCGCCTCGATGGATTGATAGCGCTGTTCGGCCTGAGCGACCTGTTCGCGCGAATATTCCGCGTTGCGGTTTTGCTCGATCAGTTCCTGCTCCAGCCGCTCGATCTCGCGCTGCCTTGCCAATACGCCGTGCAACTGGCTATCCGGCGCATGGAACAGCACGCTGTGCGCGCCGACCATATGTCCGTCCTGGGTAACGAACCAGCCGCCCAGCGGCAACTGCGCGCGCTGCGCATAAGCCTGCGCCACATCCGCCACCGCATACACGTGCGTCAGCCAATCGCGCACCGCAGGAAGCACTTGAGCATCCTGGCATTGCACATAACTGAGCAATGGGCGTAGGTCGGGATTCATCCCGACATCTTCGCCATGTCGGGATGAATCCCGACCTACCTCAAGCAACGCCAGTTTCCCCGGCGGCGCATCGTCCCACGCGGCGGCATCTCCCAATGACGGCATGGCGATCGCGTTCAGCCGCTCGCGCAGCACTGCCTCCAGCGCATCCTCCCAGCCGTTTTCGATGCGGATCGATTGCCACAGGCGCGGCAGTTTTTCCAATTGGTGCTGTTGCAGCCAGGCGTTGAGATTCTTGTCGTTGTCGATATGCTGCTGCAATTGCTGCAACGCCTGCAGGCGCGCCTCGGTCTGCGCCAGCAGCCGCTCCTGCTGTTGCAAGGAAGCGCGCTGGTTGCGCCGTTCGTTATCGGCCAGCGGCAACTGTTCCTGCAAGTGCGCCAGCTTTGCTATTTGCTCCTCACGCATCATTTCAAGCTCGACCATTTGCTGCTGCGCGTCCTGTAGCGCGCCGCTATCGGGACGCGGCAGATTGTCTTTTTCCAGCAGCAGGCGCAAGCGGCGCGAATCCATCTGCTGGATGTTGCGCTGCAAATGTTCGCGTTGTGTGTCGGCCAGCTGCAATTGCTGTTGCAGTTGCAGTTGCTCGCGTTGCAACGCGTTGTAGCGTTCCTGCGCGATGCGCGCCGTCTCTTCGGCCTGCGGCAGGTTTGCTCCTTCCTGCTGCGCGTGCTGTTCGGCTTCGGCAACTTTGGTGGCCGCGCCGTCCTGTTGACGTTGCCAGTGCTCCAGCAGGGAATGGACGCCCTGGCGTTGATGCTGCTGCTGTTCGATTTGTTTCTCGGTGTTGGTGATTTGCTGCGCCATCCGCTGGCGTTGCTCGGCGACATGTTTGATCTGCTGCTCCAGCCGCGCGATTTCGGCATTCGCGGTATACAACTCGCCCTGCTTGATGTGCAGCGCGTCGGAAAGCTGGTAATGCCCGCTGCGTGCGGTTTCCAGCTGGCTTTCGATGTCGCGCAAGCGTGCGGTTTCCGCTTCCAGTTCGTTGCGGGTCTTCTCCATCGTTTGCACGCTTCTGGCGCGCTGTGTCTCGGCTTCCTGTTTCTTCACCAGCCAGAACAAATGCCGCGTGGTATCCCGCTGTGTTTCCAGCGTGCGGTATTGCTTCGCCACTTCAGCCTGCGCACCCAAGTGCACCAGTTGTTTGTCCAGCTCCTGCAGGATGTCGCTGACGCGCAACAGGTTGTCGCGCGTGTCGCCAATACGCAACTCGGTCTCGCGGCGCCGGTCACGGTATTTGGAAACGCCCGCCGCCTCTTCGAGGAAAACACGCAACTCTTCCGGCTTGGCCTCGATGATGCGCGAGATCATGCCCTGCTCGATGATCGCGTAGGCGCGCGGACCCAGCCCGGTGCCGAGAAAAATATCGGTGATGTCCTTGCGCCGCACATGCTGGTTGTTGATGTGATAGCTGGATTCACCGTCGCGCTGCAGCACGCGCTTGATGGAAATCTCCGCGTAGCTCGACCACTGTCCGGCGGCCTTGCCCAACGAGTTGTCGAAGATCAGTTCCACGCTGGCGCGCGAAACCGGCTTGCGCTTGCTCGACCCGTTGAAGATCACGTCCTGCATGGTCTCGCCGCGCAATGCGGAGGCTTTCGATTCGCCCAGCACCCAGCGCAGCGCGTCGATCACATTCGACTTGCCGCAACCGTTCGGCCCGACCACGCCCACGATTTGACCCGGCAGCGCAATGTGCGTGGGATCAACGAAGGATTTAAAACCGGCTAGCTTGATCTGAGATAAACGCAATTTGGATATCGCAACGTTATAATGCGCACTATTCTAACCGAAGCTGCACACCTCACCAAATGACCACACAACCCAATAAAACACTGGAAACCTTTCCCAACCCGAACCCGCAGCGCGATTACCACATTCACATGGAAATCCCAGAGTTCACCTGCCTGTGCCCCAAGACCGGCCAGCCGGATTTCGCCACGCTGATCCTCGATTACATCCCGGACGAGAAATGCATCGAGTTGAAGAGCCTCAAGCTGTATATCTGGTCGTTCCGCAACGAAGGACACTTCCACGAGGACGTCACCAACCGCATCCTCGACGGCCTGGCCGCCGCGACCGAGCCACGCTTCATGCGCCTGACCGCGAAGTTCTATGTGCGCGGCGGCATCTTCACCAACGTGGTCGCGGAACACCGCCAGCCGGGCTGGCAGCCGCAGCCGCTGGTGGATCTGACGCGGTTCGAGACACAGTCGAATACGCGCGGGTAGCCTCTTCCTACCTGACTATCGGATACTCTCTCACTGCCGCATCGCATCTTCGTACCAGTCCTGCGTGGCATTGGCGATTTTCACCACCAGCAGCATCACCGGCACCTCGATCAGCACGCCGACCACTGTCGCCAGCGCCGCACCGGACTGAAAACCGAACAGGCTGATGGCAGTGGCCACCGCCAGCTCGAAGAAGTTGCTCGCGCCGATCAGTGCCGAGGGGGCGGCGACGCAGTGCGCCACGCCCAGACGGCGATTCAGCCAATAGGCCAGGCCGGAATTGAACAACACCTGAATCAGGATCGGCACGGCCAGCATGGCGATCACCAGCGGCTGGGCGATGATGGCCTTGCCCTGGAAGGCGAACAGCAGCACCAGTGTCAGCAGCAAGGCGGTAATGGAAAGCGGATTCAGTATAGACAGGACATGATGCAGCGCTGCCATCCCGCCACGCACCAGCAACACCTGGCGCCACACCTGCGACAACAGCACCGGCAATACAATGTAGAGCACGACCGAGGCCAGCAGCGTGTCCCACGGCACGGCGATGCTGGCGACACCGAGCAGCAACGCCACCAGCGGCGCGAAGGCGAACACCATGATGGCATCATTAAGCGCCACCTGGCTCAGGGTGAACAGCGGCTCGCCGTTTACCAGGCGGCTCCACACAAACACCATCGCGGTGCACGGCGCGGCAGCCAGCAATATCAGCCCGGCGATATAACTGTCGAGCTGGTCCTGCGGCAGGTAGCCGGCAAACACATGGCGGATGAACAGCCAGCCGAGAAACGCCATCGAAAAAGGCTTCACGCCCCAGTTGACGAACAGCGTGACGCCCATGCCGCGCCAGTGCTTGCGTACTTCATGCAAAACCATGAAATCGATGCGCAACAGCATCGGAATGATCATCACCCAGATCAGCAGGCCGACCGGGAGGTTGACGTGGGCAATCTCCAACCCGCCCATCCATTGGAATGGCGCGGGAATCAATTGCCCCAATATCACGCCGACGATAATGCACAGGAATACCCAGACGGTCAGATAACGCTCGAACAGGTTCATCGCATCAGTCCTGAATGCGGCCGATTTCGGCGAGTTTCTGTTGCAGCGTGAGCTTATCCAGCGATTTAATCGGCAGGCTCATGAACAACTGGATGCGCCGCGCCAACTGTTCGGATGCCTTGCGGAAAGCCACACGTTTAGCCTCATCATCACCCTCAACACTTGCCGGGTCGGGAATGCCCCAATGCGCCGTGGCGGGCTTACCCGGCCAGATCGGGCAGGTTTCTCCGGCAGCGTTGTCGCACACGGTAAAGATGAAATCGATCTGAGGCGCACCGGGCGCGGCAAACTCATCCCAGCTTTTGCTGCGCAGCCCCGCAATGCTGTGGCCTTGCCGCTGCAGCAACTCCAGCGCAAACGGATTGACCCGGCCTGCCGGCTTGCTGCCCGCGCTGTGCGCAACGAATTTCCCCTTGCCCAACACGTTAAACAGTACTTCACCCAAAATGCTGCGTGCTGAATTGCCGGTACATAACACCAGCACGTGATACGGTTTTTTTTGCAAAATAAGCTTCCTTGTAAAGTAAATTGATTATTTATTTCCCGGCTTGCAGGCATCTGGGTTTCCGCCGCAGCAGTTTTCGGTCAGATAGGCCAGCATGTCGTTCATCACCGTAAAATTTGTGGCGTAATAAACAAAGCGTCCGTCCTGCCTGCTATCCAGCAACCCGGCATGACTGAGCGTCTTGAAATGGAACGACAGCGTAGCCGGAGAAACTTTCAGCTTTTCGGCCACCTGCCCCGCCGCCATACCTTCCGGTCCGCGTGCCACCAGCAGGCGATAAATCGCCAAACGCGTGGGCTGCGCCAAAGCCGCCAATGCCTTTACCACTTGAGCCGGTTTCATCATGATACGTTTCCATTGTTAAACAATTATTAAAATAATAGCTGCGATTAAAACAAATATTTTTGGCCATCGCAACACTACTTTCCCCGGGTGGGCGCTCTGTAACCAATCTGCAATATCACCTTAACCCGGCTGCAACATTCGGCAACTATGCTGCCGCGTATCTCATCCACAGGACATTTATAATGAAAACGCTTCAGGGCATACTCAGCCAGCGCAATCTTTCCGCACTATTCCAGCCGATCATGGATATTTCCAGCGGCACGTTTCTGGGCTTTGAGGGGCTGATACGCGGCCCAGCCGACAGTCCGCTGCATTCACCCATCAACTTATTCGCTGCTGCAAAACAGCAAGGGCTGTCCCTGGAAGTGGAAATGCTGTGCCGGCAGATTGTTCTGGAGTCCTTTGCCGCCCAAAACCTGCCTGGCAAGCTGTTCCTGAATGTCAGCCCGGATGCTTTGACCCACCCCAGTTTCAAGAACGGGCAAACGCTGGCCTATCTTGAAAATCTCTGCATCGATCCACAACGGGTCATCATCGAAATTACCGAGAATCAGCCCACCTTCGATTTCGAAGGGATGCGTAACGCGCTGTTGCACTACCGCAACATGGGATTCCAGATTGCCATAGATGATTTGGGCGAAGGCTTTTCAAGCTTGCGGCTGTGGTCGGAATTGCGCCCCGAATTTGTAAAGATAGACATGCATTTCGTGCAGGGTGTCAATACCGACCCGCTCAAACAGCAATTTATAAGGTCGATCCAGAGCATCGCCTTAAGCTCCGGTACGCAGGTAATTGCGGAAGGAATCGAAACGGCTGCCGAATTCAGGGTGATACGGGATATTGGCATCGCTTGCGGGCAGGGCTACTTTATTGCCCGCCCCAATTCCATCCCGCCGCTGAATCCGCCTGCCGAAGTCGGCTGTTTGGTCAACACGCACTGCGCCGTCGAACAACCCTATAGCAGCAAACGCAGCATCACGGTAGAGACGCTGCTGCGTTATGTGGAGCCCGTCCAGCCGGATACCGAAAGCGAAAAAATCTTCGCCTGCTTTTCCGCAAACAAGGACTTGCGCGCCATTCCCGTCGTTAAGCATGGACGCCCGGTCGGGTTGGTTAGCCGGTATGAGTTTGTGGACAGTTTTGCGAAGCCTTTTCAACGTGAGCTGCTCGGTAAAAAACCGTGCAAGAGCATGATGAATACGGAACCCTTACTGGTGGAGAAATCTACCCCCATCCATGAATTAAGCAATTTCCTGAGCGAATCGGGGATCAAGCATTTTACCGACGGCTTCATCATTACCGAACAAGGCCGTTACATTGGACTCGGCACCGGGCAAGACCTGTTGCGCGAAATTACCAATGCACAGATCGAAACCGCACGTTACGCCAATCCATTGACCTTGCTGCCCGGCAATGTCCCCATCAATGAGCACATCGATTTCCTGATTCAATCCGGCAAATCATTCGCCGTCTGTTATGGTGATCTGGACAACTTCAAGCCCTTCAACGATGTGTACGGCTACCGCAAAGGTGATGAGATGATCCAATTCACCGGCAAGCTGCTCAACAATGCCTGCGATCCTCAACACGATTTTATCGGGCATATCGGCGGCGACGATTTTATCCTTGTCATGCAAAGTGCGGATTGGGAAAAACGCTGTAGACAAGCCCTTGTTTCCTTCGCGCAAACATCCCCGGTATTGTTTGAAGCGAGGCATCGTTCTAGCGGTGGCTACTCAAGCGAAGACCGCCAAGGCCGCGTTGTTCACCACCCGCTGCCCACGCTCTCGATTGGCGTAATCTGTGCTACTGCAGAATTATTTCACTCGCACCACGAAATAGCCGAAGCCGCCACGGTCGCCAAGAAAATGGCCAAGAAAGAACCGGGCAACAGCCTGTTCATCGAGCGGCGCGAATTAGCGCAGCCAGAAATGGCTAATAACTATCATGGATAAGCGCTCACCGGATATGCCGGTCAGCTTGTTCCGGGGCATCCGTCTTGCCACGCACCTCTTTTATGCGGTGCTGCTGGCGATTTTTTACCCGCATCTAAATCAGACAAAACGCCGCCGCATCCTAAAAACCTGGAGCCGACAACTGCTGGATATTCTCAATATCGGCATCCGTACCGAGGGACAATGGCCCGTGCACGGCGAGGGCGGCTACCTGGTAGTTGCCAACCATGTCTCGTGGCTGGATATCTTTGTGCTGAATGCAATCTATCCATCGCGTTTTATTGCCAAGGCAGAAGTGCGCAACTGGCCGCTCATCGGCTGGCTATGCAAACGCAGCAACACCATCTTCATCGAACGCGCCCTGCGCCAAGATGCCGCATCGATCAATCAGCGCGTCAGCTTCCTGCTTAAACAGGGTGTTTGTATCGGATTATTTCCGGAAGGCACCACGACAGATGGGAAACAGGTCGGGCATTTCCATTCGGCGCTGATCCAGCCCGCGATTGATGCCGGCGCAATGCTTTGCCCGATTGCCCTGCGCTACCAGGATGAGAACGGGAAACAAAGCGGTGCCGCTGCCTTCACCGGCGACATGACGCTGTCCCAGTCAATTTGGAGCATCCTGCGCGGCCCGCATTTTGATGTTTTGCTGGTGTTCACCCCTGCGCTGGTGACCGTCGGCGAGAACCGCAGGGTGTTGGCACGCGCCGCGCAAGAAGCCATTTCACAGGGGCTGCAAAATGTTGCCGGGATGCGGCGAGTGCCGGAACAAGAAACAACCTCCGTCATTCCCCAAACACTACTCTCGACACAATCCGGTTATGCGCACCAACTCAACCAAAATCTCGCGGACGATTAAAACACCAAGGAAATTGAAAGATTTCGCCATATTGCCGTCACAAACCCCATGTATGGTTAAGACATTATGATTATTTCTGCCACGAAAACTTTTGATCGCGCAGTAGGCCTGATATTCGGCGTGCTGCTGCTATTTATTACCTTTGGGCTTATTGTCGGCGTCGTTCATTTATTCTTGCAACTTGGCGATCTGGTGATGAACACCGATATCACACGCCACTACGCCCGTATTGTTTCCGATATATTAACTTTATTCGTACTGATCGAGCTTTCACGCTCCCTTGTCTCTCATTTTGACGAGCATCGCCTGCGTCTGACCTTTATCGCAGACGCCGGCATTGTGTTTGTTTTGCGCGAAATCATGCTTAAATTGTTTGAGCAAAAAATTTCACCAGATGAAATTTACGCCTTGAGTGCGTTGCTGTTCGTGTTGGGCAGCCTGCGCACCGCATCGGTTCTGGTCTATCAGCGCGAAAAGTGGCTGCTGGCGAAGAAACGCATGCGCGGTTTGCGCCAATCGCCGCTGGATACCATCCAAAAAACCGAAGTTGGTAGATCAGGTTAGCGCAGCATAACCCGAGACGCGTGCGTAAATAGGTTACGCGGCAAGCCGCTAACCCGACCGAAACCACTGATCAATCTGATTCTATATTAGCCACCCAAGTAACGATTTCACGAACTCTTCATATTCCCGTCATCGCGCAGCAACAAGGGTTCAGTAATCTGCGCACATCTTCAACCAACCAAGGAGATGTGATGTTGGAACTCGACCGATCAACTCAACCCACGACTTATCACCGCCTGATAACCAGCCTGGCACGCAGCGAAGCGGAGGTATTAGAGGCGCAACGTCTGCGCTACAAGGTGTTTGCCGAAGAAATGGGCGCGAACCTACCCAGCGCAAGCGAAGGAATCGACCGCGATATTTTCGACAAATACTGCGAGCATTTATTGTTGCGCGAAACTGT
>Ga0265330_10002022_pt1 | contig 11253 bp, 9 predicted proteins | sample 41919metaG_FD_202083 | JGI IMG/M metagenome (GOLD analysis project Ga0265330, IMG submission 202083) | Rhizosphere microbial communities from Carex aquatilis grown in University of Washington, Seatle, WA, United States - 4-19-19 metaG | ecosystem: Host-associated > Plants > Roots > Rhizosphere >... | reverse complement strand
AGTCTGCGATCTACCTGGCATTCGTTGCAGCCAATATTGCGGCGTTCATGGTGGGTTCAGGTAAGCCGGCCAAAACCCTTGCCGTGCTCGCGATTGGCGCTGCTGTTCTTGTGATCGGTACGATGACATTCTCGGGTGTCCCCGCGATGTGGTGTGTGCTGACTGTCGGATTGTTCAACTCGATCATGTTCCCTAATATCTTCACGCTTGCGCTGGATAAACTCGGGCGACATACCGGGCAGGGATCCGGGATTCTTTGTATGGCGATTGTCGGTGGAGCGATCATTCCTGTTATTCAAGGTTTCTTTGCCGATCATATAGGCATTCATCATGCATTCTTCCTGCCGGTACTTTGTTATGCGTTTATCGCGTATTATGGATTCAAGGGTCACGAGCCGAGAGCCGTCGCGTAAAGGAAGAAGCTAGGTAGGCAGCGGCTTCCATCAAGACCTGAGGTCAGGCAAACGCGGAAGGAGAAACCGCAAGAAACTATTTTACGCCCCTCTATTCGGAGAAGAGAGGGGCAGAGCTCAAGAATTGGTGGGTGAGTCCATAACAATTCAATCGGGCGCGTGGAGTGGAGATAGGAGAGAAGGGCGAAGAAGTTATGAAGAACTCTATCAAAGCACTAGCTGAGGTATTCCTATGATTCTGAAACGACTGGCAGTATCACTCTTTCTCATTGGCTTTCTTGGGGCGGCAGAAAGCCATGCGCAGGTACCAAAGAGCACTGGGCAGAAGGATGATCCCCGCCTGGAACGGATTCTTTCGCGTTTGACGCTGGAAGAAAAGCTTTCCCTCCTCGGTGGAACAGGCTTTGAAACAAAACCCATCCCTCGGCTGGGGATCCCGACGCTCAATATGACGGACGGGCCTGTAGGTGTTCGCTGGAAGGCATCGAGCGCATTTCCCGTGAGCATCATGATGGCAGCCGGATGGAATCCGGCACTCATCAAGGAACTTGGCGCGGCCCTGGGCCAGGAAGCAAAGGCGAAGGGACGCCGCATGCTTCTCGGTCCCTGCGTCAACATCCAGCGTGTGCCGTTTGACGGTCGGAACTTCGAGAGTTTTGGAGAGGACCCGTACCTTTCGGCACGCATGGCGGCGGAATATGTGAAGGGAGTGCAGAGCGAAAAAGTGATTGCCACAACCAAACACTTCGCCTGCAACAATCAGGAATTCGAGCGGGATTTCACCAACGTCACCGTCAGCGAGCGCGCGCTCAGGGAGATCTATCTGCCGGCATTTGAAGCAGCCGTCACCGAAGGTGGATCAATGTCGGTTATGTCGGCCTACAACAAAGTCAACGGGGCGTATTGCAGCGAGAATGCCCACCTCCTCAGTGAAGTATTAAAGGCTGATTGGCAATTCCGTGGATTCGTCGTGTCCGACTGGGGTGCAGTGCATAGCACGATCCCGACGGCCAACGCTGGACTTGATGTGGAAATGCCGGAAGGCAGGTATCTTAATGCCGACAGTCTCCTTCCAGCAATCCGCAGCGGCAAGGTGGCTGTAGAAACGGTCAATGACAAAGTCCGGCGTCTTCTTCGAGCCATGTTCTGGGCTGGTTTGTTCGATGGTGGGGAAAAGGACAAGGGTTCGTTAAACACTCCCCAACACAGAAAGATCGCCCTTGATGTCGCCCGTGACGGGATCGTCCTTCTCAAGAACGATCGGAACACCCTTCCCCTCGACGGCAAACAGTTGAAATCTGTTGCAGTGATTGGCCCGAATGCGGCGGTTGCGCGCACAGGTGGTGGGGGAAGTGCAAAAGTCGATCCCATCTATGCAGTGAGTCCACTTGACGGGATGCGGCATGCGCTGGGGAAGAAAGTGGATGTTCGCTACGCTCCCGGGTTCCAGACGCCAGGAGAACTTCAGCCTGTTCCGTCATCCTCGCTGATCCCTGCCGGCGGATTGCAGAATGTCCATGGTCTTAAGGGTGAGTACTTCGCCAATATGACCCTCGCAGGAAATCCGGTTCTGACACGTACAGATCCCATCGTATCGTTCGACTGGGGAGAGGGAAGCCCTGACCCTGTGCTGCCAAGGGATTCGTTTTCAGTCCGATGGACCGGCAAACTTGTGGTGCCCGCATCAGGGCTCTACACGCTTAGCGTTGCGAGTGACGACGGTGTTCGCTTGTTTGTCGACAACACACAGATCATCGAGAACTGGAGCAAACATCCTCCGGAACTGGTATCCAAATCGATGACCCTTGAGGCCGGAAGAGCGTACGATGTCCGGATCGAGTACTTCGAAAGCACGGGAGGGGCGCTCATGCGGTTTGGCTGGAGCACGACCGATGCAAAGTTGACTGTGGAAGCAGTGAACGCGGCGCGAGGTGCCGATGCCGCTCTGGTATTTGTCGGGTTGAGTGCGGATAACGAAAGCGAAGGGTTCGACCGCAGGACGCTGGATCTGCCCCCGGAGCAAGTCGCGTTAATCAAAGAGATTGCCGCCGTCAACAGCCGGACCGTGGTCATTCTGAATTCCGGCGCTCCAATTGTCATGGAGGACTGGCTCAAGAACGTTCCGGCGTTGCTGGAAGCCTGGTACCCGGGCGAAGAAGGGGGAAATGCCGTTGCCGATGTTCTTCTGGGAAACGTCAACCCCTCCGGCAAACTCCCGGCAACATTTCTCCGAAAGTGGGAAGATGCGCCAGCTTTTGGCAATTATCCCGGGAGCGGAAGCGTGAATTATGCAGAGGATGTTTTTGTGGGATACCGGCACTTTGATCTGAAGAACAAGGACGTAACATTTCCCTTCGGCTATGGTCTGTCGTACACAACGTTCGCCTTCTCAAACCTCGTCATAACGCCTGGAAAGAAAACGCTTCCGGTGTCGGTACAGGTGGATATCAGGAATACGGGGACGATGGCGGGCGCTGAAGTGGTGCAACTCTATGTTCACGATGATCACTCCAAGGTCGAGCGTCCCCCGAAGGAACTCAAGGGATTTGAAAAGGTCATGCTGAAGCCCGGACAGACAACGCGCGTAACATTCATGCTTGACAAGCGTTCGTTTGCCTACTATGACGTGCAGCGCAAGGATTGGAACGTCGATCCGGGGAACTTCGAGATTCAGGTGGGCAATTCATCGCGCGATATCAAACTGACGGGGACTGTGGAGATCAAATAAGGACGCAATAACCAATCTCCATTTCGACGCGAGAAGATCGTAAGGCGTGAACTGATTTTTACGAGAGAGGTCCCGGCAACGGGGCCTCTCGTCGTGTGTTGCCCATGAGCAGATCAACCGCTGCAATCCCCGCCTGGTATCGCTGGTTCCAGTTCCCTTCCACGATTGTGAACAACAATCCCTTGCTTTCCAGATGTTGAAGAAGATTCTGAAAGAATTCACTTCGTGGAGCGAGGTCCGAAGGACTGCCCTCAGGATCATTCTTCCACGGCGTCTCCGGATTTGCGACAATGTATAAGTCGGCCTTGTGAGTTCCGGACATTCGCCGTAATGTCGGTGAAGGTTGATTCCAGCGCATTGCGGAGAGAAGCTCCAACGTACATACGTCCGTGTCGCTGAAGAGAATCCGATTCGCCTGCATGGCGAGCGCATTTTCTGAAGCCCGCTGCCCTCTGGCGATCAGGTCAATGTCCTCCATGGACAGTTCATCCCATCGTTTTGCCATCAATTCCCTGAATCCCGCCGCCCATTCCGGTACCCATGATGTATTGAAATGCAAAGCAAGCCGCTGAGCAAGGACGGTTTTGCCCGAGCATTCAGGTCCGACAATCGCCACACGTTTCAGGAAATATGGCCGGGCGCACGGGAGGATCATCTCCCAATGGCGCATGGGATCAAGCAGAACCTGGGAAGCGCTGACATTGAGGGCGCTGCGTGCAATATCAACCGGTATGAACCTGCATCCCAAAGTCCCGGAAAGCTGCTGGGCGTCAAGATTGGAAGCACAAATCACTTGTGGCGGTTGGTGGTCCGGCATGAACTTGAGGACGCTTGCTCCCCAGGCAGAAAAGAAATCAGGATGATCCAACAGCTCGGGTTGTGGGACGTCGGTATTGACAACCACCGTGGCTACTCCTCCGAATTCCCGCGTCAGCCATTCCCGCCGTGTCCGCAACGTGATGGGATCGTCCGGACTCCCGTGCAGCATGATGACCAGACTGTCACAAAACTGTCTGGCGAAATCGACCAGGAACCGGTGACCCAGGGTCGGCGGCATAAATCGTCCAAGGCAAAGACCTGTCGTTGTGCTTGTTTTCTCTGTCACGGCCTGTCTTCCTGAGTAACCTGCGAAGCCAGATGAGTTGCTTCTTTGCGGAGGAGAGTGTCATGCGTTGTCCGTGCGTAGTCATGAAGTTCTTTGCGGACATTTGTTTCCGACGGTATCTCTAAAGCATCTCTGACCTGCTCGCGTTGCTCCGCATCCAGTGTGCGGTACACTCGCAGGAATCCGGCTGGATTTACGTGGAGAGCTTCCTGAACGTAGATTGGCATCAACTCTCGGAGTTCAACGTTGCGATGTATGGTCAATTGGAGTTTGAGGACCACGCGAATGACGATTCCTCGAGTCTTCGCCTCTTTGAGAATTCTGTCCACAACGGGGCTGAACGTATCGGCATCGATTCTCTTTTCCGCAGCCATGTCGTCGTGTCCGGTCGAATCAATCTGGCCCGGCCGTTCCACCCATTCCATAAGTGTCACCAGACTATCAAGGACGCGCTGTTGCAATTGAACCGTATCGGGGGTTCCACGTATTGTTGATAGGAGCGCGTGGAGGCTTTTGAGTCTAAGGTCCATTGGAGTATTCGGAGTCTGCGCTTGCAGGACTTCTGGCTCGACTGCCAGAAGACACGCCAGGGCAACAAAAGAAAACAGGGGTTTTAGCATGGGTGCCAAAGACCAATGTGTGGTGGAGTGATGAGACTGCCATGCAGTATACATCGGAGCCGAATGGATGTCAAGAGGAGGTTGATGAGTGAAGGGAAATTACCGCAAGACTGATGCCAATCCGTAGGCCAGAACAGTCAACACTGCCAACGTACAAAGCACATACAGCCAATCGCGCTCAATAACGAAGCCCAGCAATGAAGCTGCAACTCGCAGCACTGGAGTGAGAATCAGAACGAGGAGCCCTGTCTGGATAATTGCCACAGGGTTCAGCGAGGCGGCAGCATGGAGGATGCCGGAGAGTGATCGTAACGTCTGGTCGCTTCCGGCAAATGTGGCGTGCGATTCCTGCCAACCCCCGTGAGCCGACAAGACCATGATCCCGCCAACAGCGGTAATGGCGGCAGCAATGAAAACGCCGCCTTGCAGTATTCGTCCTAAGACGTGTTCGAGACGAACGTCCATGATGGCCCCTTTCGTGGTGGGTTCGTCGGTCATAGTCTTCCCGTCAATCCGTTGAAGGCCATTTCCACAGCGAGAAGCAAGACAACAACTGCGAACACGCGGCGCAGAACAGGAGTGTGGGCTATGGCAAGGACGCGGCTGCCGACAAGAGATCCTGCGAGCACGCCCAGCATTACCGGCATCGCGAGTGTCGGCTCAATGTATCCGCGAGAGAGATAGATGCCTGCACTTGCTGCTGCAGTTACGCCAATCATGAAGTTGGATGTCGTCGTCGAGACTTTGAAGGGGAGGCGCATCAGGCGATCCATGGCTATGACCTTGAGCGCGCCAGATCCGATTCCCAGTAACCCCGAAAGTACTCCTGCCACGCTCATGAGCAGGAAGCCCGGTCCCACCCTTGTTGCGAAATACGTCTCGTGTGTATTTCCCACAGGATACGTCCCGTTCATCCGCAGCATGGCAGAGAATCGACTTTGCCGTGGCGGGATGGTGGCTGGAAGGCTGGGCGGAGAGAACGACTGCAAAGCGGAGAACCCAATGACCACAGCAAAAATGACGGCAATCAATCCAGTTGGGATGATTCCCGCGATTGCGGCGCCACAGAGCGCCCCAACGGTTGTTGCAACTTCCAGAAACATCCCGATTCGGATATTGGTGAACCCTTCGCGGACATAGGCGGCGGCGGCACCGGATGAGGTGGCGATGACGGAAATAAGAGAAGCGCCAATAGCGTAGCGAATATCGATCCCAAACCCGAGAGTCAATAATGGGATGATCACAACCCCGCCTCCCAGTCCCGTCAGGGCGCCGAGAAATCCGGCCACTACAGAACCGGCAAAGAGCAGCAGGGAGAAAAGGGCGTATGACACTGGGTTTCGGATGACCTCACAGGAAAAATCTAACAAGCGAAGAAAATCATTTCCAATTAAACAAACAACCAGCGGAAAATCGCCGTTCCCCGGCTCCCGGGTTCTGTTTCGCAGGGGTCTGGTTCTCTGCGTTTAGCCCGGAGCCGGGTGAACTACGGCGAAATTAAAGGTTATCCTTGAATTGCGACAAAGAATGTGTTCTCTCCCCTGCGCACGAGAAAAGCCGCAGTGTCGTCATCGCCAAGCTTGTGAACTGCCTTGTCAAAATCACTCACCGATGCAACAGCCTGGCGGTTGACCTCCTTGATAAGATCCCCGGGCTGCAATCCGGCCTCTTCCGCCGGACTGCCAGGCTTCACGTTACTTATCACCACTCCGTGTTCATCCTTGTACCCGAGTCGGTCGGCTTCTTCACCGCTGAGGCTCTTCACCGAAAAGCCAAGCTTCTCCGATGCCTTGTGATCGGTGTCTTCGCTATTCTCTTCGGTATCTTTTGACGCCAGCTTTGCCGGCCGCTCTCCCAGTTTCACGGTGATGTCGAGAGGCTTTCCATCTCTGAGAACGCTGACTTTTGCGTTTGTCCCAGGCTCGGCCTCCGCCACCAGATTGCGAAGCTGCGTACTGCCGGAGATCTTTGCGCCATTAAATTCCGTAATAATGTCTCCTCGTTTGAATCCCGCCTTTTCTGCGGGTCCATTCTTGGTAACGTCGCCGACGAGCGCGCCATCCGTTGTCTTCAGGTTGAGTCCTTTCGCAAGAGACGGATCGATGTCCTGAGGAAGCAAACCCATGTAGCCGCGAACGACTTTTCCTTTATCAATAAGCGACCGCATGACGTCGCGGGCCATGTTGATGGGTACTGCGAACCCAATCCCGACATTTCCCCCGCCGTTCGGACTGAAGATGGCCGTGTTGATGCCGACAACATTGCCGTCAAGATCTGCCAGCGCCCCGCCGCTGTTGCCCGGATTGATCGAGGCGTCGGTCTGGATGAAGTCTTGATACTGAGCGCCAAGGTCTGGCATCGTCCGCCCCTTGGCGCTGATGATGCCCGCCGTGACTGTGTGATTCAGGTTGAAGGGGTTCCCAACAGCAATGACCCATTGACCCACCTTCAGTGAATCGGAATTGCCCAGTGTTGCAACAGGAAGGTCGGTGGCATCAATCTTAATGACCGCAATGTCCGTCTGCGGATCGCGACCCACGATCTTGGCGGTGTACTTTCGTTTGTTGGCAAGCTCCACGGTGAGTTTCTCTGCGTTGTCAACCACATGGTTGTTGGTCAGAATGTAGCCGTCGCGGGTGACAATCACGCCTGAGCCGAGTGAGTGCTGTGTTTGCTTCATGTCGCCATGAGGGACATCGCCGAAAAACCTCCGGAAGAAGTCGTCCCCAAACATATTCCCAAACGGGTCATGGATCTTTGCGATGGACTCTGTCTGGATGGGAACGACGCTCGGGTTGATCCGGGCAGCTGAAGCCTGAAATGCTTCGCTGAAGGCATTCAGGAGGCTTTTTGCCTGTGGAGAGATCTGCTCGGGAGAAGTCGACGGTTCGTCAAAATCATACCGATGCGTTCCCTTCGCCCCCATGCTGGTCATAAAAAAAATGCCAATTCCAAACCCGGCGGCAGCCGCCAGGGTCAGGAAATATGAAACCCTCGTCTTACGCATAACGTCTCCTTATGGTGTCGTGGTCAAATACTCTTCGAGCTTGCTTAGAGAATGATAAACCTGATAGCAACGAGGAGCAGGATGGCGGCAATGACCACAAAAAGCAGCTGGATCGCAGCCCTCCGCAATCCGATCCCGATTCTCACGTCGTCGCCTTTCGCCGACCGGCGTTCTTCGTCGCCCATGGACGCTCCCGCACAAAGCATTGTCTGATTTATGATACGAGCGTGAGATGAAAGAGAAATGAAGGGAAGATGACAAAATTGTCATCGAGAAGAGGAATTATGGAGATTTGGGGGGATAGCCCCCGTGTTACGCGAGCGGGAGTTCGACGACGAAGATTGAGCCTTTTCCAGTTGTGCTTTCCACCCTGATGGTTCCGTGGTGGGCTTCGGTGATCCATTTTGCGATGGCAAGGCCGAGTCCTGATCCCCCTTTCATCCGTGACCGTGCCTCATCCACGCGATAGAATCGCTCGAAAATTCGCGAGAGGTGCTGGGCAGGAATGCCCATTCCGGTATCGGAGACGGAGATCCAGACCGAGGCGCCACGGACTTCTGAAGTGATCGCAAGCGATCCTCCGGGGTCCGTGTACTGTACTGCATTCGTGACGAGGATGCGAAACAATTGACGAAGTCGAGCAGCGTCGCCCATGACTGTCGCGGCATCATTACGGCCAAGCGTAACAACAAGACTCTTGTTTGTCGAAAGCATTGTCGCATCTTCGACGAGATCCTCAATAATGGCGGAAAGGCCCACTGGTTCATGCTGAATGGTAATCTGCGCTGCGTCGGCACGGGCAAGCGTCAGGAGGTCATCGACAATGCGCGACATGCGTATTGTCTCCTCAAGGTAAGTGGTCGCCAGGGTTTGGGTTTCTTCAGGAGAGAGGGGGCGCATGAGGGCGAGTTCTGATTCACCCTTGAGAATCGTAAGAGGCGTCTTCAGTTCGTGGGCAACACTGAGAGAGAATTCGCGGATCTGTGCAAACGACGTCTGGAGTCGCGCAAACATTTTGTTGATCGTAAGGATAAGACTGCCGAGTTCGTCGGGCACATCCCGTTCTGGGATTCGTTCGCTCAGGTTTTCCGCCGAAATCCTGTCCGCAAGATGCGTAATCTGGCTTATGGGGCGCAGGACCATTCCCGACATGATCCAGCCGCCGGTGATGGCAACGAACAAGACCACCGGGACAAGTATGCCAAAGATCGAGAGGAGATGGTTCAACACAAGGTTTGTCTCTTGTTCGCTGTACGCAACCTGAACAACAAACGGATCGGTGCGGCGTGATGCCGCGCGGATCGATGTACCGTCAAGACCATGGATGGATTGCACAATAGTTCTGTCGGGTGGTAGCGCGGAGGCTGGAAGCAGGCCTGTGTGACCCCCTGCGGATTCGTACAGAATCGTTCCCGCGATTGTGGTGAGAATGACGGAATAATTGCGCGGGTTTGATCGGTAATGGGCGACGATCTGTTGTTCCACGTTATACGAGAGAGCTTCGAGCGGAGTGAAGAAATCGAGCCGGTTGCGTTCAAGTTCGACCAGACGCGAGATCCAATCCACCTCTTCGAGGAGATTGCGTTCCAGCTCCGCCTCTTCCGTGTGGCGGAAATACAAGTACACGCTGGTGCCGAACAGCGCGAATGCCGCCAACAGGATGAACGAGTACCAGAAGGTGAGGACGAACCTCGTGGATTTAACGGCTCGCGGGAGTTTCATCGGCCTCATCTTTCACGACATATCCCACACCGCGCACGGTGTGGATGAGTTTTGTCGGGGCACCGTCGTCGATCTTCCGGCGGAGCCGGTTGACAACGACGTCAACGATATTCGTATCGGAATCGAAGTGCATGTCCCAGATGTGTTCGGTGAGGATCACTCTTGAAAGGACGCGGTTTCTGTTCCGGAGGAGATACTCGAGCAGTTCGAACTCCTTGTTGGTAAGGATGATGTCGCGTTCGCCCCTGTGGACACGCCGTGTAAGCACATCCATGCGAAGGTCGCCCACAGCCAGGACTGAGCCCTGTATGTCGGGAGAGCGGCGGCGGATGATGGCGCGGAGCCGGGCAAGAACTTCGGAGAATGCGAACGGTTTCGGCAGGTAGTCGTCGGCCCCAAGATTGAGCCCTTCGACTCTGGATTCCAGCTCGCTCTTTGCTGAGAGCATCAGAACGGGGGTGGTGATGCCCGAATTCCTCATCTCTCGCAGGATCGCGAACCCGTCTTTCCCGGGGAGCATGACGTCTAGGATAACCGCATCGTATGAATCCGTCATGGCGAGCGCGGCACCCTTGGTGCCATCGTCCGCAACGTCGACGGTATATGCCTCTGCCTGGAACCCCTTTTGCAGGAAGGTGGCAACCTTTTTTTCGTCTTCGACCAGGAGGATTCTCATGACAAGGGAAATATAGGCGATTCTTCCCCTCGTTTCAAATCTGGATCAAGAAGAAAATCTCACGTAGATGGCTTATCAGAGACAACAACGGGACCCCCTCACCACAAGGGGGCCCCGCTGTACCCGCTGCAGGTTCGTCCTTTACTTCGCGAGAATCATCCGCACTGTCCCGCTGAAGCGCTCCGTTTGGAGCCTGCAGAAGTACACTCCGCTTGCAAGAGTCTTACCCGCTGCTGACGCAGAGAAGATGGCCCGGTGCTGTCCCGCCTCTTGAATGCCGTCAACCAGACGGGCGACTTCCGCACCTAATGTGCTGTACACAATCAACGTCACCTGGGATCGTTCGCTAATGCTGTAACCGATTGTCGTCATTGGATTGAAAGGATTGGGGAAATTCTGGTGCAGCGAAAACGCTACGGGCTTTGCGCTCTCGACAATGCCTGTCACGGTCTGTACCTCGACGATAATGGGTTCGGAATAGTGCTCTGAACCATCAAGATCGACCTGCTTCAGGCGATACTCAACCCGGCCAACGACGGCATCATGATCGGTAAATGAATATTCGTGCGGCATGACGGAGGTGCCAGCCCCGGCGATAATGGTGTCCCGCACATCGGTGAAGCTTGTCTGGCCGGCGGGTCGATGCTGAATCCTGAATCCATAGTTGTTCGATTCCGATGCGGTAGCCCATTGGAGCAGCACGCCCTGACGTCCCGGCGTTTGCGTGGCAACAAACGACGAGAGCTGAACCGGCAACTGGAAGTCGCCGCCCACACCGTCGATGCTGACTTTTGGATCCCCGATCACCACTTCCATCCATGAAATATAAATCGTTGAGAGGTAATAGCTCTCTGCGAGGTTGTATCCGGAGGTGTAGGAATCATAGAGGATACTGACGACAGACATCGCAGAGGAGAACGGCTCATATACATAGCCTTTTGCACCGGAGGCTCCCTCTTTAACAAGATCAGCGATGAGGGAC
>Ga0265330_10002021_pt1 | contig 11255 bp, 9 predicted proteins | sample 41919metaG_FD_202083 | JGI IMG/M metagenome (GOLD analysis project Ga0265330, IMG submission 202083) | Rhizosphere microbial communities from Carex aquatilis grown in University of Washington, Seatle, WA, United States - 4-19-19 metaG | ecosystem: Host-associated > Plants > Roots > Rhizosphere >... | reverse complement strand
GCAGGGCAGTCGGCCGGTGGTAGTGCAGTGCACGATTTGACCGCGTCACCATTGGCGCGCGGACTGTTTGAGCGCGCAATTGTGCAGAGTGGCGGCTCGACTGTTGGAACAGGCAGACCGGCAGGCGGAGCGGGAGAGCTTGGCGGTGCAGAGAAGGCGGGCCAGAAGTTTGCCGAGGCCAGGGGAGCACATTCACTGGCAGAGTTGCGAGCGATGAGTTGGCAGAAGCTGATCGATCAGAATGGAGAGAGCACCCGCTTTGCACCCATCGTAGATGGGTATGTACTGCCGGCGCACTTCATGAGTGTGATCGCAGACGGGAAACAGAACGACGTTGTGACGCTTACTGGGAGCGTGTTGGGTGAGCTGGGTGGGATATCAGGAGCGCCCCGGCCCGTGACTCTTGCGGAATTTCAGGAGCGGGCGCGACAACGGTACGGAGACTCGGCGACCGAGTTTTTGAAACTCTATCCCGCAACAACCGACGCAGAGGCGCAGGCAGCGCAGAAGCAGAGCAATATCGATCAAGCTCTGATGGCGCAATATCTATGGGCGCGAGTGAGAGCCAAAACCGCGAAGACAAAAGTATACGAGTACCTATGGGACCACACTTTGCCCGGTCCTGACGCAGAAAAATACGGAGCCTTTCACAGTTCGGACGTTCCTTACACGCTCAACACGCTTCGCACTTCAGATCGGCCATTCACAGACCAGGATAGGAAAATCGCTGCGATGATGTCGTCGTATTGGACGAACTTCTGCGCCACCGGCAATCCCAATGGAAAGGGCTTGCCTTCGTGGCCGGCAGTCGATGAAAAGCCGCAGGTAATGGAAGTAGGAGACAAGACTCAACCCATCCCGTTGGCGAACAGTCCGGATAAGATTCGCTTCTTCGAAAAGGTTCTGACCGGATCCAACTAGGTTGTGCCGAATCGTTCGATCATTGCCGATGCCGATTGATAGAGCTGCGGGCACGGACTGCGGCTGATCTGGGTCACTATTCAGTGTTGCGCGGGAGTGGTATTCTGGCGCGTCACCGCATATCAACCAGGAGGATTACGTGAGAAAGGCTATCTTTTTAGCGATTGGCGGAATTGCGCTTCTAGCAGGCTGCGGAAACCAGGCGAATAAGACAGCAAGTGCCCCCGTTGAGCCCAAATGGAAGGGGGCTCCTTACCGCATCTCGCTTGACACTAAGGATGGTAAGCCAAGTCCGTCGGGAATCACGATTCCGACTGTCAAATATACGGCGAATCCTGACGCGCTCGAAAAAAGGGCATGCCTGGTGGTGCAGTTCGATACGTCAAAAGATAAAAACAACCCCGTGATGAGCCAGATGATCTTGGGCCCTACAGATATCTCGGGTGCGGAAGGCGCCCTGCCGGCGGACTACATGGAACTAGCCGACAAGCAACTGGCCCAGTACCTAACGGCTTATTCGATTAAAGGGAAGATCAAGATTTCAGTGGCGCTGGCGAGGTCGTCGCTGAATGGCCGCGCCGGAACAGCGGAAGTGGACTCGAAGCGTTTGTCCGATTGGCTGGATACGGAAGTCAGCGTCAAGGGCGGCCACTCGAAGGGATAGCTCGCGCAATTTTGCTGATTGCGACCGCGAGGTTAATGCGCCAGGTCCGACAATCCGGATCTGGCTGCATGCTCTGCGGCGATTATTTTCGGATGACTTTTAGATCAATTGAAGAGTTAACTGTGGGCGTGCTGAGACTGCCGCACGGCGGATGCAGCATGAACCGGAGTGTTCCGAGCCGATTCCGACGAGCGAAAACAAACTCAACTTCCCGATCCAAACAAGTCTGCGCCTCAATTTGTACCTCCCTCAGTATTTAGATTGCAATGCAGGCATTAGAGACGAGACGCGAAAGCACACACCTTCGCTCGCCGGTGCTCCGGCGGTGGATTCCGAATTGTATTGACCGAACGGAGTGGCAACGCACAGCGAGTCGTTTAGAAATGCGTGTACAATTTCGCTGAGTTTAAAAGTCATCGATTAAGTGATCGTAGTTATTTGGATAGTTCCAGGTAACGAGGGACGCACGGCTACGCGCTTTTTTGACCATTTTCTGATCTGAGGGACACCTATGCGGAATGCTTTGCTTTATACGATTCTAGTTTTGAGTTTGGCCCTTCCGGTTAAGGCTTCTGCTGCCGATCCGGTCCTATGGTACAGACATCCGGCCCAGAAATGGGGCGACGCATTACCGGTTGGTAATGGCAGGCTTGGCGGAATGGTCTTTGGAGACGTTGCGAAGGAACACATTCAACTGAACGAAGACACCATTTGGAATGGCAAAAAGCGAGACCGCATTAATCCTGAAGCGTTGAAGGCATTGCCGGAAGTTCGTCGCCTTCTGTTTGAGGGGAAGGCGCGCGAGGCAGAGACGCTCGAAGACAAAAAGATGATGGGTATACCGAACCGGCAACCGCCTTATCAACCGCTCGGCGATCTGAACATAGAGTTCGCAGGTCAGGACAATGCGGTTGATTATCGACGCGAGCTGAATCTGGCAACGGGAATTGTGAGAGTTACCTATCGTGTTGGTGATACGACTTTCACGCGCGAAGTGTTTGCGTCTGCGCCGGACCAGGTGCTGGTGGTTCGCATTGCTGCTGACAAGCCCGGCCATGTGTCGTTCCATGCAACGCTTACGCGCTCGCAAGACAGCCAGACCACCACGGCAGGGAACGACCGGCTAATTCTGCAGGGTGAGGCGATCGCTCACACAAGCTTTTGGGCTACTCCGAACCTGAAGCCAGAGCAACTCAAAGCAGAACGAGATCAACTTGAGCCCACTGGCGTAAAGTTTCGCGCATTGTTGCGGGCCGTAAACGAGGGCGGGCAAGTTGAGATTTCCGGCAGCGAGTTAGTGGTTACAAATGCCAACGCAGTAACTCTGCTGCTGGTGGCCGCAACCAACTATCACGGTGGCGATCCGGTTGCAGAATGCGATCAATACCTGGCTCATGCTTTAGAGCCGTATGCAAGTTTGAAGTCCGCGCATCTTGCGGACCATGAGAAACTTTTTCGCCGTGTTGATCTACAGATAGCGCCGGCGACCGATGCAGCCGCAGTCGAGAGCCTTCCCATCGATGAGCGAATTGCTCGTGTCAAACAGGGAAAGGAAGATCCTGGACTCGCCGCGCTTTACTTTCAATTCGGCAGGTATCTGCTGATGGGCAGCAGCCGGCCCGGCACGATGGCTGCTAACTTGCAAGGCATTTGGAACGACAGTATGGCTCCTCCGTGGGACAGCAAATACACAACCAACATCAATGTGGAGATGAATTACTGGCCTGCGGAAGTAGGCAACCTCTCGGAGACGACGCAGCCCTTTTTTGATTTGGTAAAAATGTCACTCGACAGCGGCCGCCGCACTGCGAAGGAAATGTACGGTGCGCGCGGTTTCGCGTTTCACCACAACATAGACGCGTGGGGTGACACCGCGCCCGTCGATTACGGATACGTGGGCGTATGGCCGATGGGTGGGGCTTGGATGGCGCTTCACTATTGGGAGCATTACGAGTACGGCCTGGACCGCGCATTCCTGAGCACAGAAGCGTATCCGATTATGAAGGAGGCCTCGCAATTTCTGCTCGACTTTATGGTGGATGACGGCAAGGGGCACCTGGTTACCAATCCGTCGTACTCGCCCGAGAACAGTTACCGCATGGCTGACGGCACAATCGGCCGGCAGACGGTGGGCGCGACAATGGATTACGAAATTATCTATACGCTCTTTCACGCGATGATGGATGCCTCGCAGGTTCTTGGAATCGACGCTGCCTATCGCGCGGAGTTGAGCAAGGCCCTCAAGCGCATTCCTGAACTGAAAATAGGCAAGCGCGGCCAACTCCAGGAGTGGAGCGAAGACTACGATGAGCCGACGCCGGGTATGAGCCACGTGTCGCACTTGTTCGGTCTCTTTCCTTCAGATGAAATCACGCTGCGTGGTACGCCGGAATTGGCGAAGGCCGCGCGTGTTTCGCTTGAGCGGAGGGTGGAGAACGGCTCCGGTAAGAGCGGATGGCCTGCAGGCTGGTACTCGAATCTGTGGGCCAGGCTTGAGGATGGCGATCGTGCCAATCAGCACATCAACTACCTGCTTGCCACTTCGTCTGAGAGCCTGCTGAACGCCAATCGCCGCTGGTTTCAGATCGACGCGAACTTTGGTGGCGCTTCAGGCATTGCAGAAATGTTGCTGCAGAGCCATTCCGGGGTGCTCGCAATTCTGCCTGCATTGCCCTCCGCCTGGTCGGATGGTCATTACCGAGGATTGCGCGCGCGTGGCGATGTGGAAGTGGATGCGAGTTGGAAGAATGGCAGAGCTGTTTCAGCCGCGCTTCGTCCGGCAGCTGCGGGTGACTTCAAATTGCGGCCGCCGCATGGACAGCGCATTGCAAAGATTGAGTCCGGAGGGCATCCCGTTAAGGCAACTGAAGGCGACGGTATTTGGCAACTCCGCATGGAGCCACACAGGGAGTACACCGTTACATTCGAATGATGCTTTTAGTGCATTGTTTTTAAAAACGCTATGACGTCGGCGCGCTCCTGCGCCTTCGGAACACTGAATCCCATGTTGCTGTCGGGCACCATTGCGTCCGTGCCTCGCAGCCATCGCTCAAGGTTGGCGTCGTTCCAAACAAGGCCGGACTTTTTAATGGCCGATGAGTAGTCGAAGTCCGGCACTGAACCTGCGGTTCTGCCATAGACGCCGCGAAGGTGGGGTCCTTCGCGATTTGCGTCAAGCGCGTGGCATCCTGTGCATCGCCGTTCAAATACTGCGCGCCCGCGAACCGGATCGCCCGGTGCGGCCGGGGCGGTTTCGATAGCTTCGTCGGGCGCGAGAGTGGTAAGCGCAGAGACGTCTGCCGAAATGAGGCGGGCGCGCCAATGAATTAGCCGGTATGGGAGTGGCGGCATAGTGCCGCGCTTGACCTGCTGGACAATTTCCTGACTCAACACCTGTTGCCGATCTGGCGAGAGCTCTTGCCAACGCGATAAGTTCAGATGCTCGCGTCCTTCAACTACATCGTGCTCAATAAGCCACGAGACGGGCGCGATGTTGGAGTAGAAGGGCCACCTTGTCGCATCGGAATGGCAGTCAGCACATTTTTCGATGAGCACACGCTTCGCTGCATCTCGCATTTGCGCATAGCCTGTTAGGGCGATGCGCTGTTGCTCTGTGATATTGCGTGGGTTTCCGAAGGGTCGAAGATGCGCCAATCCAATTGATGCCGCGAAGAATCCGACACAGAGTGCCGGAACCGTGAGACCTCTCATGCTTTTTCGTCCAACGTATGATCGACGACGGCGAGATGGCCGTGGCTGCGCGCCACCTTGACACTGGTCACGCCAAGAACACTTTCCAGCTTGCCGGCAGGAACGGTCATGGGCCCGGGGTTAGGAGCCGATCCGGGTACGGGCTGCGGAAAGGCGGTTGCCATTGCGGTATGGAAGACCACGTTGCCTTCAACCTTCTGCACAACCTGGTGGATGTGGCCATTGAGAACAGTCACTGACCCGAAGCGCTTGAGCAGCGCGAGCGCCTGCGCTCCATCATGCGTGCCCCAGCCCCATTTTTCATACACCATCCACAGAGGGATGTGAGCGAAAACAACGATAGGCGTTGAAGCGCTGAGACCGGCGAGATCGGACTTGAGCCACGCAATCTGCTCTGCGCCGATGTTTCCCATCGCATCCACCTGGACACAATTATTGAGCCCGACAAAGTGCACTCCCTTGTGGTTGAAGCTGTACCATCCATTGCCAAGCGCGCCTTTTCCGAATCGCTGCTTGTACTGTTCGCCGTCGTCGATGAAATCATGTTCGCCGGGGACGTAGAACACTTCGCTTTTGAAGCCCTTGACGAGTTGTGCGGCGGTATCGAACTCGCTGGCTTTCGAGTTCTGCGTAATGTCGCCGGTGTGAAGAAGGAAGTCGGGAGCCTTTGCGCCAGCCGATGAATTTGCACGGTCGATCGCCTTCCTGAGAGTGCCGGCGACATCCAGGTTGGCGCCCTTGTTGAAACCGATGTGGCTGTCGCTGATCTGTACGAACGAGAATTCTTCAAGCTTTCCAGGTTTGGTAGTTGAGTTCATTGCTGTTTCGGCAATCAGTCGGGCGGTAGGCACTCCGCCAACCATCGACCACAAAAGACCGGTGCCCGCCCACGCCATGCAGGAAAGAAAGTTCCTGCGATCGATGCCGTCGCCGGCTTCTGTTGCCGGCTTGTTCTTTGAATCTTCAACTGTCATTGTTCGCTCCCCTGGGCATTAAGTTGCCCTCAGGATGAAGAACAAACTTGCGGCCGGTTTATTCCGCCAAAAATGCGAGATAAAAATTGGGAGGTGCGAGGGAATAATTTGTGAGGTGCGCAGTTATATATGCAGATGGGGTTGGTGCTGAGTCTACGAAAATTTGCAGATCAACCTACGACCTTGCGCGGCGGGTCAGCTAGGATTGTGACCATGGGTTCGCATGCGCGCGAAACAATCGGATTTCAGGACCTGGCGGTGCCTCTGCTGGGGTCGCTGTACAACCACGCGCAATGGCTGGTGCGCGATCCCGTTGAAGCTGAAGACCTGGTACAGGAGACATTGACGAAGGCACTGCGCGCCTTCGGCTCGTTTGAGCCGGGCACGAATTTCAAGGCGTGGATTTACCGCATTTTGAGGAACACGTTCCTGACTTCGCGCACGGCCATTGCAAATGCACGCACGGTCTATCTTGAAGACCACCCTGACGTGCTTGAAGTTGCGGAGCCCGGTCTGACCCCGGAAGCCGAAGTCATCAAGCTCAATGATTTGGCGGCCCTGCGAACCGCGCTGGAACAACTTGCGCCGCATTTGCGCGAAGTGATTTTACTTTGCGATCTGGAAGAGCTCAAATACCGGGAAATTGCAGCGGTGCTTGACGTGCCGATTGGCACTGTCATGTCCCGCTTAGCGCGGGCACGCCAAAATCTGCGCCAGATTCTCACGTCAAATTCAGGAGACAGTTTATGAGCGCTGATCATCTTCTTCAGGAAACAATCGGCGCAGTGGTTGATGGCGAACTCTCGCGCAAAGACGAAGTCGCAGTGCAAGCGCATTTAAACGAGTGCCACGCGTGCGCGCTGAAGGTAATTGCGGCCGGGCATTTGAAATCGGCAACCAGCCGTGCCGCACGAAGCTTTGCGCCATCTCAAGAAGCATTAGCTCGATTGACTGCAATGGCGCAGCAAACTCCGCCGAAACGTGCCACGGTGGTTCCGATACGAACTGTGAAGTGGACTGCGGCGGCGGCGATGTTTGTGCTGGCAATCGCATTCGGCGGAAGGATGCTGCGGCAATCTGAAACTTTGAGCGCTGAGATTCTGGATGAGCATCTGGCTACGCTTTCCGATGCCGCTTCGCCTGAAGTGCTTTCATCGGATCGGCATACGGTAAAGCCGTGGTTTCAGGGCAAGCTGCCATTCAGCTTCAATATTCCCGAGCAGAGTGCGTTGCCGGCTGACACAGCGCTCATCGGAGCTGACCTGACCTATGTGAATGGCAAGCCGACCGCACTGCTTCTATTTACGATTCACAAACATCATGCTTCGGTGTTCGTGAGCCAGCAGCAAGTTTCAGAGTTCGTGCACATGAGTGGGCGGTCGGGATTCCATTTCTCCCTGGGAAGAGGCGGTGGTCTCGAACTGCTCGGAGTGAGCGACGTAAACAGCGCCGAACTTGATGCTCTTGTAGCCAACCTGACCGCCGCTCAATAGGCGAATCCTGACGCTTACAAAATCAAGGTAGCTTGTCGAAGACTAGGCGTTGTTCTCCGTCGCCGTAGACGTTATGGTTTTCGACCAGGTCGATGAGTTGCGAGCCGTCGTCAGATAGAAATAGTCGCTGTTTCGACATATTGGCGAGGCCCGTAACAACCTGTACGAGTTCGAGTGTACCTCCCTGCCATGCAGCCGTCACCTTCGCAACGGACGCTCGCTGACGTCGATTGCCGGACTGCATTTGTACTTCGTGTTCCTTGCCGTCCGCGGCCACTTGCATGGTAGTTGTTGAATCGGGCAGAGGAATGTTCACGTTGGAATTGTGAATGGCAGTATCGGTGATGGAGAGGGTATCGCCGGTCAACTCAATTTTCTTCGTGAGCTGGTAATCGATGAAGGGATGTTCCTGGCCCATGTAACTTTTGGCCACGTTCAAGCGCCACGAGCCGCTCAGATTGGGCTTTTGCGATTGCGCAAGAAGCGGTGCGATGGCTGCAAGCATGATTGCGACGAAAATGTCTTTGCGCATAAAGTCCTCCCATGGGTAGGTTAGTGGCGTGCAATCTCAATCAGCGCGATGCCGTCAGGCGGTAATTCAATTGAAAGCTCATGATTCGTAACCAGAGTGCGTTGTTCGGGACTGGGTAATTCCGCGGCGCTGCGTAAATCTGCAATTTGATTTGCCGAAGGGTACTGGGGGCTGCCCATCGCGCGCCATTTTGGAATTGCCGTTCCGATCTCGTTATTGACTTGGCTGATAGAGACCTTCGAAGCGCTCGTTATGCCCGAAAGCTTAAGTCGGAATTGTTTGGCGGCGCCGGCTGATCGCTGAGCTCCTGCGCTTGCTCCAATCGGATTTCCGTTTGCAACGCCGCCCTCGTCGGCGGGAATAAGATTCCACAACAGGATTGCGATGGAGCCGTCGGCGCGGCGCGTTGCGAGAACAGGGCCCGCATCCGCGCTCAGGAGTGAGTTGCCAAGTTTATGCAGAAAAACGAAGGAATGAAATGACGGCCGCGCGATGCCCCATTGAGCGAGCATGCCGAAAGTTGAATTAAAGATTCCGCCAGGCACGCCGCCTTCTTCAAATACGTTGCTGAACGTCCAGTACGACATTGCTTCTGCCAGGCCGACGCAGTTCTTGATTGTGTCGGCAATGAACGCGGGGTTTTGCGAACTCCACTCAGTGATCCATAGTGGCAAATTCGGCATCTTCGAGCTCTGTACCTGATGCTTGACCTGTTCGACTCCGCGTGGAATGACGTCTTCAAGTTTGTAGAGATTTTCTTTTCCGAAGATGAGTTTCTGTGGATCGTTTGCATACACGTGCGTACTAACGAAATCGAGCGGTACCCCGTTTTGGCTGCAGTATTGAATCAGGTCGGGTATCCAGCCGAGCTGCGCAGTTGAAGGGCCGCCGACCTGAAGTTGCGCGTCGATTTTTTTGATGGCGAGAGCGGATTGATGATAGAGCTCGAAGTATTCCTGTTGCGTACCAGCCCAGAAAGAAATATTTGGCTCATTCCAGACTTCGAATTTCCAGCCACGCACTTCAGGCAGGCCGTAACGCTTTACACAGTGATCGGTGAAGGCCTGAACCATGTCATGCCAATCCTGCCAATTGCGGGGCGGTGACACATTGCCCTTGTACGCGAAGATGCGATTGGCACTGGTGGCGAATGCCTCCGGCATAAAGCTCAACTCAACAAACGGCCTGACGCCGTGATCGAGCATGAAGTCGTAGATTTGGTCCACGTACAGAAAGTTGAAGTTGCCGGGTCCAGCCTGGGCAATACCCATCTCGTCGTTGAAGAGGCCGTGGCAGCGGACGGATTGGATGCCGGTTTCTTTCTGAACGCGGATAAGATCCTGTCGCCACTGTTCGCGCAAGCCGACAACGGTGCGGTCAGAGCCTGCGGCTTTCTCCCAATAGTGCGGAAGCGGTCCTGCGATTTTCGTTGTGTCTATTGAGATTGAGTGGGCATTGCCAGGGACCGCGCCCTGTGCCGAAGCCAGTCCGGCGCGTTCAGCGGCAGTCGCTGCCAGCACGGTTCCCGCGGCTTTCACAAATTGTCGACGATCCATCAAATTGCCTCCGTCGTTTCTTCGGGTGAGGATAGCGAACTAAATGGCCTTCAAAGGTGCGCATATAACTACACTCGAAAGCCCTTAAAACGGGTACAAGGTTATTCGAGATGACGGTTGAAAAAGTCAGCGAGCGCCTGCATGGCTTCATGCGACTCCGGCATTTCAGGATGTTCCCAGAAAACGTGCCACATGCCTTCAAAAATGTTGAGGTCGGCTTCGACGCCGGCATTGCGCAGCTTGCGGTGGAGCAGGACGGTCTGGCTGAGGCACATATCGCGCGTGCCGGACAGCAGAAATGCCGGCGGATAGCCTTTCGGGATATCGCCATCGAGCGCGGTCGCGGGCGGCTCGCCGGGTTTGCGCGGAACGGCGTTACGTCCGCCAAAGGGCGGCTGGCCGGAGAAGGCGCTGGAGAGCGACGCGTCAAGACCGTTGAGTGTGTAGCGGGAGTCGCCGGGGTTCGATCCGCCGGAGCAGGTGTTGAGTCCGACGGCGCCGGGCAGCGGCAGCTTTTGCTGCGGGAGCCAGAGGATGGTGGTTTGCGCGAGCGTGCAACCGCCGGAGGCGCCAAACATGCCGATGTTCTTCGGCTTGTAGGTTTTGAGCAACTCGCGATAAACGGAGACGATGTCTTCATTGCCGGGGATGGATGGGCCTCCGCCGCGATAGTTGACCTTGACGACTTTGAGTTGGCCAAGGCTGGCAACGGCGATGGCTTCGGCGTCGATTTCAAACTCCATAACTACTTTGTTGCGGTTTTTGGCCGGAACGATTTTCGGCGAGTAGATTGTGACGCTGATTCCGCCGATGTTGGAATTTTCTTCGGTGACGGGGTAGATTTTGAGTGCTTGCTGCTTGCTCCAGCCAGGCGCATTGGGCTGGATGGTTTCGTTTGTGTGCGCCGAAGCGATGCCGCCGTGGGTCGCGGCGGTTTGGGCGCGCTGCAGCATCTGGTGCGTATACGCTACCCGCGATTCAGGGCTGGCGAGGGCGGGCGGGGGAACTGTGCGCGGGCCGAAGTGCAGGGAGCCGTCCGATTCGACCACTAGGTGCGCAACAGGCGGCGCGTCCAGTGGAACGGCGCTGTCGGAGGATGGCGAGGCGGCCTGGCTGTGCGCCACGGCGGCAAATGCAATGAGGAATGTAATAGCGGACTGGCGCATGGCGGACTCTCCCGAGGGCAGCACTCGATGAATGTTTGGCGTTTTGGCCCGAGGAAACAGTAGCAGGCGGGCTGCGGGAGCGCAAAGGGCGGACGTAAAATGTTTACCAACCTATAACTTCCGAGTGGCCGACTGTCGTTAGCACATAATATGTCCGGTGTTTTTAGCAAGTGAAGTGTCCGCACAGCGGGCGGCGAGGATGGAGCCATGCGCGAGAGCATGGAGATCTATCCGCAGA
>Ga0265330_10002020_pt1 | contig 11267 bp, 8 predicted proteins | sample 41919metaG_FD_202083 | JGI IMG/M metagenome (GOLD analysis project Ga0265330, IMG submission 202083) | Rhizosphere microbial communities from Carex aquatilis grown in University of Washington, Seatle, WA, United States - 4-19-19 metaG | ecosystem: Host-associated > Plants > Roots > Rhizosphere >... | reverse complement strand
GAGCGGTCGGATTGGGCCTTCCCCTGGCTCGCGCAGGTAGAGCACCGCCTGATTCTGGCGCCCGGCTTGCTCGGTGAAGAACAGGCTCACGCCCTGGGGGTTGCGTGTGGCGATGGGGACGCCCAGATTCCCGCTTTCGAAAATCTGCCACAGCCTTCGTTCAAGCCATGCACGGCTGGAAGCGCCATCGAGCGTCTTGCGCAGAAAGCGGGTTTGCTGCTCGGTCCACGCCCGCACCTCCGGCGCCGCAGTGTTTTCCAACCAGCGGTAGGGGTCTTCCACCGCGACCCCGTGCAGGCAGTCAGTCACGATCTCGACGCGGCTTTCAGGAAACTTCGGCTTCATGACCCGGGCTCCAGTCTACAACATAAGCCGCACTACGCCCTTCCGCGCATCAGTCGTTTGACTGTGCCCGAAAGCGCGAAAAGCGCTGTGCCCGCGATGAGAGTCACAACCACGAACATGAGAAAAAAATCGGCCTGGCCGCCCAGGATGTGAAACACCTCGCCCCGTTCAACCCGTTCGACCTGGCCTGCCAGAATGCCGGCGCAGCGATCGGAGACGAAGAACGCCAGGAACCAGCAGCCCATCATCAGCGAGGCGAAGCGGGCCGGGGCCAGCTTGGTCACCATGGACAGGCCGACCGGGGACAGGCACAGCTCGCCGCAGGTCTGCAGCACATAGGTCGCGATCAACCAGAGCGGGCTCACGCGCACGCCCGCGTCGGACAGGCGCGCGGCCAGCACCATGATGACGAAGCCCGCGCTGACCAGAAACAGGCCGGTGGCGAACTTGACCGGGGTGCTCGGCTCGCGCCCGCGCGCGGCCAGCCGGCCCCACATCCAGGCAAAAACTGGGGCCAACACAACGATAGCGACCGGATTGACCGACTGGAAATAGGGCGCGAGGAAATCGATGCCAAGAAACTCCCGTGCGGTTCGTTCCTCGGCGAAGAAATTCATCGACGATCCCGCCTGCTCGAAGGCCAGCCAGAAGAAGATGTTGAAGAAGGCCAGGATCGCGATGGCAGCAATGCCGCGCCAGTCGTCGGAGGAAAGCGGCTGGGGGGCGTTGCTCTTCGCCGCGTTCCGACCGGCCGGCTTTTCGCCGATCCCAGGAAGATAGCGCTTCTTGAAGACGAGATAAGTGATCAGGCCGGCCACCATGCCCACCCCGGCCGCGCCAAAGCCCCAATGCCAGCCGAAGCGTGCACTTTGGGCCAGATAGCCGCAGACAAAGGGGCCAATGGCGGCTCCGGTGTTGATCCCCATGTAGAAGATGGTGAACGCGGCGTCGCGACGCCGGTCATCGGGCTTGTACAGTTGCCCGACCATGGTCGAAATGTTGGACTTGAAGAATCCGGTTCCGAGAATGATGAGCGCCAGCCCGAGAAAGAAGGTCGGCCGGCTGGGCAGGGCCAGGCAGAAGTGTCCCGCCGCGATCACCACGCTGCCGATGATGATGGCGCGGTGGGTGCCGAGAAACCGATCCGCCAGGTAGCCGCCAAAGAGCGGGGTCAGGTACACCAGGCCGGTGTACCAGCCGTAAAGATTCGCAGCCTCTTGCTTGGACCAACCGAATCCGCCGGCGGTGCTGACCAGGAACAACACGAGAAACGCCCGCATCCCGTAGTAGGAAAAGCGTTCCCACATTTCCACACCGAACAGCAAGAACAGTCCGGGCGGCTGGCGCTGGGTTTTAACGTCACTCATATCCGGCACAACCAAATGACAGGTCGCGATTCGAGGAATAGGGCAGCTGAAATCGGGCTGATTTGCAGCTCTTTTCGCAGCCTGGATCCTGCATAGCTAGGCAAAGCGGCGGTCGTGCAACAATTCCATAAGAGCTTGAGTTCACCCTCTCCCTTCGGGAGAGGGTTGGGGTGAGGGCGCTGCATGGGACGTGATTCGTGCCACAGATTCGGCTCAAACGATTGTCGTCGCTTCAGCGTCCGGCCTGAAGAACACTTCACCCTCACCCCGGCCCTCTCCCAGAGGGAGAGGGAGATGAAAGTGCTCTTCCTCGAATCACGACCGGCCATTTAGACGCCCAGAACCAGGAGCACGCGCACATCTTTGGTGCCAAGGGGATTGCCCACGTCGATGCCCACCAGGGGCATGGCCACCGTCCGCAGATAGAAACGCAGGCCCAGGCCGGCCGAGCTGTGCAGATCCTCCTTGGCCTGGAAGCCCTGGTGCAAGTAGGCGGGCGGCAAGAACTGACGACCGTCGTCGCGGGGCTGGTAGGCGATATCGCCGTTGGCGTCGCCGATCCTGTCGGGCAGCTTGCGATACCAGATGGCCGCGGCGTCGTTGAAGACCAAGCCGCGAACGTCAACCCCCCACAGGGTAAAGAGCGGAAAGTGGTATTCAACCTGGGTGCGCAGGTGGGTGTCACCCTGGAACTGCCGATACAGGTATCCGCGCAGGTTGGTGCCACCCGCCGAATTCTCCGCCCACAGGGGCAGGTTGTCGCCCGCGATGGCGCCCGCGCGCACGACCAGGTTGTGGCGGCGAAAGAAGCGAATCCCGTGTTCGTACCCGGTGCTGGCCTTCCAGTAGCTGAGTTTGTCGTCACTGCCCCAGCGGGTGTTTCCCATTTCCAGGGAAAACCCCAGGGCATTGCCGTACATCACGGCATGCTCGCGCGCACGAAAATCGAAGGTGAGGTTGGCCGTGAGCGCACCCCGTCGCGCGCTGGCTGCGGCGGGCGGCAGATTCAGGGGAGCCGCGTATAGGTTGTCCAGGTTGGGGCTGGACCAGCGCACGTCGTTCCAATCGAGGATCCACCCGACCGAGGTGCGGACCTTGCGGAACCAGGCCACGCCCACATTGATGTCACCGCCATAGCTGCGCAGCTTGGTGTTGCGCATGGGCGAAAGCGGCATGTCGGAATAAATCGGATTGGCGTATTCGTTGCTGTATTCGGGGATGATCTGCGATTGGTACTTGGCCTTTATGGTGAAGAACATCCAGGTTCCCCACACCGCGGGATCGTCGTAGGCCGCGATGGCGCCTGAATCCACATTGGAGTAGCGGCCCCCGATGACCCCGCGCTTGCCCCGGCCAAACAGGTTGCCGTGGGCGATGATGGCCCCGCCCGAGATGTTGCCCGGCGAATAGGAGAAGGTGGGCAGCGGCGCCCAGGGAAATTTTTCTTTGACCACGATGTTGACGCGCACGCCGTCCTGGTAGGGCTCCCAGTAGACATTGACGTCCGCGAACAGCCCGGCGCTATGCAATCGCTCACGCACAAGATCCAAGGTGTTCGGCTGCAGGAGCTGGCCGATGGCGAGGCCGGCGATCGAGCGAACCGTTTCCTCGTTGGTGCGAATCGCGTTTTGCACCCGAACGTCCGTAATCACCTCATCCACCGCCCAGGCCTGGGCAGCGGTCAAGCAGACCGCAAGAGCGGCAAGAAAAGCCAAAGAACGCATGCGCGGCGAAGTGTATCACTGTCTCGGCGATTCCTCGACCGGGTCCTGGTTGCGTGCGGTCGCTGCCGGCGATGCAGACCGCCCGGCCACTACAATTCCACGTCGCCGATTATCGCGCGCAACAAACCCTTGTGTTGGATGAGCAGATCCTTGGCGCGCGCGGCGTTCACGCGCGCGTGATGCATGACCAGGGCGACCTTCGCTCGACCGCCGGCCTTCTTGATCAACTTGGTCGCATCTTCGGCGGACAGCTTGGTCAGTTGGGACACCACGCGGGTGGCGCGCAGCCAGCCGCGTGGCGTGGTCGGCCGCACGTCCACCATCAGGCCGCCGTAGGTCTTGCCCAGGCGCACGAACGCCGCGCTGGAAACCGCTTCCAACGCCACCTTGATCGCTGTTGCGGTTTTCAGCCGCGTGCAGCCCACGATCATCTCGGGCCCGGGAACCAGATCGATCACCACGTCAGCCAGCGGCTCGGCCGAGGGCATCGGCCCGGCGCAGGTGAGAAGGACGATGGCCGCGCGCCGGAAACGCGCGTAGTCGAGTGCAGCCTGAAGAAAAGGCGAGACCTCAGCATCGGCAATGGCGCAGACCAAATCCTGCGGCCCCACGGCCGCGCGGCGCATACGCTGTTCCGCCTCGCGCGGATTGTCCTGCGCCGCCTCGGCCGTGCGGGCCAGGGCATGCGGGCCGCCTGCGATGATCGAGGTGACCAGCGACTGCGGCAAGCCAAAGGCCGGCACGCACTCGGCCGCCTCCAGTGCGCCCAACCGGCCGGCCGTGCCCACGCCCACGTAGACCAGACGGCCGCCCGCGGCTAGCTTGTCAGCCATCAACTGCGCCGCCGAAGCCAGGGCCGCGGCTCGGGCCCGCACCGCTTTTACCGCGGTGGCTTCGTCTTCGAGCAACAGCTTGACCACTTCCTCAGGGGGCAGCGAATCCAGCATGGACGCACGCGGGTTCTCTGCGTCTTGTGGCGAATCTGGTACAGGTTGGGGACGTGGGCGCGCCATGGTTGGCGATTGTCGCCCCGGAACCGGCGAATGGGAAGAAAGGTTTTCGCCGCGGCAGTTGGATCAGAGGCTGCGCGCAAACACGTCTATACTGCGGCCATGCGTTCTTCGTCTTTTCTGGTTTTGTTGGCCCTGGCCTGCGCGAAAGCCATGCCCCCCGCGGCGCCAGCGCCGCTTTTGCCCGCGCATCTTGGCGACCCGGAGCACAGTGCGCCGCCGTCATGCCCCGGCTACAGCCACCTTTCTGCCGTGGGCGCGTCGACCGAGGGCTACGACGCGGCGCTGGCCAATGCGAAACGCAACCTGCTCACAAAACTGGGCAACAGCATTCACGTCGAGGCCGAGTCGTTTTCTCGTCTGGTCAGCGTGAATCGCCAGCAGTCGGCTGAGTATCGCGACGTGCAGCGCGTGCTGGAGAAGGTCGACTTCGCGCACCCTGAGCTGATCGAAATCGCGGGCGCGGCCGAGCACTGGGGCAAGGAGATCTATGTCGTCGCGTGCCTGGGGCGCGGGCCGACCATCGGGCGGCTGGAAAGTGATCTCGACGCCGAGGTGAAGCGTTTCGACACCTGGGACGAGGCCGCGCAAGAGGCGCAGGCCCGCGGCGATCGGCCCGCTTTCGTGGCAGCGCTGAATGGCCTAACCGTGGTCATGGCCGCGGTCGCGCCCACGCTGGTGCAGATTCGCGCCCTGGCGGGCGGGCCGGCGCGGGTGGAACAGCGCCTGACTGCGCGTTGGCTGGCCCTGATTGAGGCATCGACCAAGCTGCGCGCCCCTGTGCGTTTCGTTCTCGACGTGCAGCCGGGGGAACGCATGGGTTCAGTGGCCGCGGACCTGACCGAGTTCTTTCGTCAGGCCCTGGCGTCGCTTGGCAGCGAGGTTCGTCTGGCCCAGGCCTGTCCTGAAAACGCCGCTGCCACCTACCTGATTCGCGTGCATGCCAAGGCCGAATGCGGCCGCGGCAGCCTGGGGCCCACCTGTCGGCCCACCTTCGAGGTGTTCGGTCATGAATGCGCCTCGGGACGGCAGGTGTTTCGATCCGGCCTGGAAAAGATCAAGATCAACGCCGCGGATCCGCGCGGCGAGGATCAGGCCTTGCGTGCGATGGTGCGAAAGCTGGACCCCCAAGCCATCCGCGATGAGCTGCGGGCCGCGATGGAATCCGAACTGCCGGGAGAGGAGACGCCGTGACCGTGGGGCGCACCCTGTCGATCGCGCTGGCCCTCATCGGGTAGCATTGCGGTGAAATGCCTCGAAAACCCAAGATCACGCTTGATGTGACGCCGAAAAGGCCGCGGCTGGCTTGGCAGGGCATGGAGCGCAGGGAAGTGGCGCAGCCGGCGCCCACGCGAGCCATCGAGGTTGTCCGGCCGGGCGGACCTGCGAAGCTGAACGCGCGCGCGGGCGACGCGACCCCTTGGCCGGGCAACCGGCTCATCTGGACCAGCGACAATTTGCTTGCGTTGCAGACCCTGCTTTCCGAGAAGGATCCATCCACGGGGCTGGCGCGCACCCGGGGCCAGGTCGATCTGGTGTACATCGATCCGCCCTTCATGGTGAACGCCGATTTCCGAGCCGAGGGTGCTGTGGAGATTGGCGACAGACAGTCCCTGCCCATCGACCTGCTGGCCTACAAGGACACGTGGCCCCAGGGACTGGATGATTTTCTCACCATGCTGCGGGATCGATTGGAGCTGCTCAAGCAACTGCTTGCGCCCACGGGCAGCATCTACCTGCACCTCGACTGGCACGCAGTCCACTATGCCAAGGTTCTGATGGACGAGGTGTTTGGCTACGAGAACTTCCGCAATGAAATCGTTTGGCAAAGGACCAGTTCACACAACGATCCTGGAAAATTCGGAGTGATCCACGATACCTTGCTTTACTACGCGGCCTCGTCGCAGGCACCCTACTGGGGCGCGCCGACCCTGCCGGCGCCGCCCGAGTATTTCGCGGCACACGACTTCGAGGTGGACGAAAACGGCAGACGCTATCGCAGCCGGGACCTCACCGCCCGATCGCACGGGGGCGATTCTGGCCAATTCGAATGGCGGGGTGTGCGGCCCCCGGCCGGCCGCATGTGGGCCTATTCCTCGGTGACGAAGCTGGAGAAATTGCTGGCCGAGAAGCGCCTCAAGTTCACCAGGAATGGTTTCCCCCGACTCAAGCTGTACCTCGACGGCGACGTGACCCAGCCTGTGCAGTCGATCTGGGCTGACGACGCCGCCGTGAATTCTGGGGCGGCAGAGCGGCTGGGCTTTCCGACCCAGAAACCCCTGAGCCTTCTCGAACGCATCATTACCGCTTCCTGCCCGTCCGGTGGCCTGGTCCTCGATTGTTTTGCCGGCTCAGGCACCACGGCCGAGGCCGCCGAGCGGCTGGGGCGCAACTGGATAGCCATCGACAACAGCAGGTTCGCTGTGCACCTGGCGCAAAGGAGATTGGTCGAGCTGCACGGTCAGCCGCGACCGCCGGTCCAGGCGAAATTCAAATATGTCGAATGCGACAAGTGCAAGAAGATCAGTCGCAAGCCAAAGCCGCAGAAGAGCCCAGGAATCTTCAACGTGCGGCCGTTCACGGTCGAGACTGTGGGTGCAAGCCAAGCCGAGGCGATTATGCCCATTGTACTCGATTGCACAGTCTCGGGACGCACAGTGACTGTCAAACTCGCGCACTGTGAAGTCGACGTCGAGTCGTTCTTGGCCAGCCAGCGACCGGTGGAGCAGACAAAAGAGGAGGCGTGGCAGAAGTGGCTGGGTCAGGCCGGTTCTTGGCAGAGCTTTGTCGACTGTTGGGCGGTGGACTGGGACTATCCTTCGCTGCGGGCACCCGACGGCACCCCCATCTTCCAGAGCGATTGGCAAAGTCTTCGTGGACGCAAAGCCAAGGGGAAAGGCAATTCTCCGGTTTTCGTGGCCCGGTTCAAGTATCCCAGGCCGGGTCAATACTGTGTGGCAGCCAAAATGACCGATGTGTTCGGCAATGACGGCATGGCCACTGTCCAGATAGCGGTGAAGGTGTGATCCTCAGGAGATTGGAGAAGAACCATGAGTTGTCACAATGCACAGCTCCGAGTATTGTTTCCTTCACTATTCTTGGGCCTGGTGATGATCGAGGGCTGCGCAACGCGCGCGCCGGCGCACAGGGAGGCGGCGCTAGCAAAACCCGGCGCTGCCGTTTGTTCCCAACCCAACCTTGCCGTAGAGGAGTATTTCGGCCGCATCGATTGGATCAAGAAGAACCATCCCGAGCTGGCTTTGATCCTGAAGAAATTCCCAAAGGGCGCTGACCTTCACAATCATCTTTCGGGATCGGTGATGCCAGAAGAATACCTTGCCCTCGGAAGCGCGAAAGGTGATTGTTTCGGACCTGAAGACCCGAAGACGCCGAACCTATTCAAGATCGTGTCGGCGAAGAATGGCGCATGTCCCGATGGGTTCAAGCCATTGAAGCAGGCTGACGCCAAAGAACAGCAATTGCTGCTACGGTCGCTGTCCATGTACCAGTTCAACGACAGGGGACCCACTGCGGTCCAGGCTGGGCACGATCAGTTCTTTGCGACATTTGTTCGATTCGGCGCGGAATCCGGGTCGCCCGACAATATCGGACCGATGCTGGCGAAGCTCTTGCAACAGGCCCAGTCCGACGGCGTCGGCTACATGGAAACCATGGCCTCCTTCCAATCCGCGGCAATTGGTGGCCTGGCCAATACGCTGCGGAAGCAGTACCCGGATCCGGCGGCATTTTCCGACAGAGGCAACTATCCGGCGATGCTCAATGACTTGCAGAGGGAAGGTCTGAAAAACGCGGTGGCGGCGGCGCGCAAGGATGTCGCGACTTACCTAGACCAGGCCAACCGCGCACTTGGGTGTGGTGCCGCCACTGCGGACCCGGCCTGCGAGGTCGCTTTCGGCTTTCAGGCGGCAGCGAACCGTAATTCGTCATTGCCCGACGGAAGCCCCGACTTGGCCAAGATGTTCACCCAAATCGCCTTGTCGAGCACGCTGGCGGACCTGGAGCCGCGAGTGGTGGGGGTGAACCTGGTGAGCGGCGAAGACGCGCCCGTCTCGATGAGCAGCTTCAAGATCCAGATGCAGTTCTTCGCCTTCTTCCACGACCGGTTTCCCAAGGTCAACATCGCTCTCCACGGTGGCGAGCTGACCCCCTGTTTTGCAGGGGCTGACCCGTCGGCAATGAAGGATCACATCGCGGGCGCCATCCAGGCAGGCGCGAAGCGGGTTGGACATGCCGTTTCTTTTGCCTTCCTGAACGACAGAGACAAGGACGCCGTGGCTGGCTTGATGAGACAGAACCACATCCTGGTGGAAGTCCCTTTGACCAGCAATGCGCAGATCCTGGGCGTCGCGGGCGCAGTCCATCCATTTGAACAGTATTTCCGTCGCTACAAAGTGCCCGTGGCCTTCTCGACAGACGACGAGGGGGTTTCCTATGCTGACTATACCAGCGAATGGATCTACGCCGTCGGCCAATACCACCTGACCTACATCGAAGCTGTAAAGCTGGCGCGGGCCAGCCTAGAATACAGTTTTCTGTCCGGCGAATCGCTTTGGCTGGGTGACGGGTCGAAAATCGTTGGCCAGTGCGAAGCTGAAATTCTGGGAGTCCCCGACCCTAAAGAGCCGTGCAAGAGCTTTCTCTTGAAGAACCCAAAGGCGAAAATACAGTGGCGCTATGAAGAGAAGCTTGCCGCCTTCGACAGGGAATACGGGTCGACGGTTCAGAGGCAATTCGATTCGATAAACTAATCTTTACGCCCATGGAGTATTGAAGACGGGCCTGACGCTGATTGCAGACGTCCGAGCATCGGCGGGTCGGACGAGGACGGAAGGGGACAGTCCCTCAGGCGCGTTCTTGCCGTGGGCAAGGACAGTCTTGGTCAGCGCCAGGCCGAGGGCGATCCAGATCCCGCCCCGCAGCCGGCGCAACAACACCAACGCCATGGCACTGGGGGCGTCTACACCGAGAGCGGTGCAAACTGCGAAAACCGCGGACTCGACCACGCCCAGCTGGCCAGGGATGGGAGCCCCCAGGGCTGATGCGAGCAGGGACGCTGCGCCCAGCCACGGCGCCAGCATCGGATTCAATCCCAAGAGCGCCAGCAACAGCGCCATCTCGGCCACAATCCACAGTTTGCCGGCCAGATGAAGCAACACGCTGCCCAGCACCAGGCGCGGCTGCGAGAGCAGGGCCAGGCGGGCCGCCAGCAGCAGTCGCGCGCATCGGGCCACCCATCCTGATCGCTTTTCCAGCCGGCGCACAGGAGCAACCAGAATGGCCAGGACGGCCGTCAGCACGAGCGCAAGGCTGGTCGCGCCTGCGTAGGCGCAAGCGCGCGCGCTTACCAGGGAAGTCGACGACCAGGGCAAGAACGCTGCCCCGGCCAGCAGGAGCGCGGTCGCCGCGATGTGGGTGCCGTTGTCCAGTCCCAGCGCCACCAAGGTGGCGCCGCGTACGCGCGGGTGAAATACCAGGGCCTTGAGCGGCTCGCCCGCCACCCCGGCGCCTAGCTCGTTGCCTGCTTGGGAGGCCGCATACGCGGCAAACGCGATCACCGGTCGTGGACGCAGCGCCTTGGGCACGAGCGTCAGCCAGGCCCAACAGTGCAAGACCATTCCGAGCGCAGGCGCGAGAACGACCCAAACAAACCCAGGCCCCACCCGCGCAAGACCCCGCCAAACCGCTTCCACGCCAGCCCGGCGTAAGAGAACCAGCAAAGCCGCGACGCCCGCGAGCAGCAAGGCCCCACTGAGCCAGCCTGTGCCACGAAATAGTCTACTCGGAGCAACTGCACTTGAACGCATGATGACCTGATCTTTGCAAACCCGGGACCACTGCCCGCGGCCAGGCCCGATGCGGGGCGCCTCGCCTCGGGTGTTGAGGAGCTGACAGATTGGTCTGCGCCTGGCTGATTCCCAACACTTTCGTTGATCCCGTGCCAAGGCGCGAGATCAGGGTGTAACCAGCCGTAGGGCCTGGCTCTCGGTGCGACGAAGCCGTGTCCGCTGGGTGAGGACGGAGGGCCGCGTGCTGCGGCGGCTGCGCGGCGGGTGATTTCCATTCCATTGGTCCTCTGATGAGGTAAAGCGGCCGGCCCCTCAAGCGACATATGGTCGCTGATTCAACCAGAACCAACGAGGTGACCGACCATGAACTACTGTGGGAATCGATCTTGGTAAGAAGTCGAGCTACTTTCACATCGTCGACGGAGAACGGAAGACCGTGACTGCGGGCAAATTCCAAGACGACGTGGGCGCGACCCGGAAGGTGTTCGCGAATCGAGAGCAATTGAAGATCGTCGTCGAGGCGAGTTGCAAGGCATTCTGGATGGCAGACCGCTTGAAGGATCTCGGCCACGAGGTCGTCGTCGTCGATCCCGGGCGAACCAAGGCCATCGGTGCTGCAAGCATCAAGCACGACAAGTTGGACGCGCGCATCCTGGCCGAGCTTTGCCAGACCGGCCTGCTGGCCGCAGTGGAAATCCCGACGCTGGACCAACGGATGGCGCGCTTGCCATTCACCTCGCGCGACACGCTGGTGCGCTTCCGCACCCTGATGACCAACAGCGTGCAGAGCATCCTCGACGGAGAAGGCGTCGACCGGAACGGAAACGGAAACCCGGAAACGGTGCCAGAGGATCCATGGAATAGGAATCCGATAGCCGGCCCAGGCGCAACGGAAACGGTGCCCGGAACGGAAACGGTGCCAGAGGATCCATGGAATAGGAATCCGATAGCCGGCCCAGGCGGAACGGCCTGACCCCACGACCCTGGCGACCGGCCAGGCGACCGACAGGCCAG
>Ga0265330_10002018_pt1 | contig 11273 bp, 9 predicted proteins | sample 41919metaG_FD_202083 | JGI IMG/M metagenome (GOLD analysis project Ga0265330, IMG submission 202083) | Rhizosphere microbial communities from Carex aquatilis grown in University of Washington, Seatle, WA, United States - 4-19-19 metaG | ecosystem: Host-associated > Plants > Roots > Rhizosphere >... | reverse complement strand
TCCCGGGAATGCAGGCGCCGCCGACGCAGAGATCACCGGTCGGGCACTGGCCGTCGGTGCTGCAGGGGCTGCAGGTCATGTTGGTGCAGATCAGCCCACCGGTGCAATCGGCGGTCGCGTGGCAGTTGCCCGCAACGCACATGCCCGCAACGCACACGAAGTTCGCGCCTCCATAACTGTTCTGGCAGCCGCTGTCGGTGGTACAGGCGGCGCACGTGTGGGTGGCCGGGCCGCAAAGCTGCCCATTCGCGCAATCGGCCCCCGTGTGGCAGGTGCCGGTGACGCAGCCTCCGGACACGCAGATGTTGCCTGCTCCGTAGGCCGTTGCGCAGGCGGCGTCGCTGGTCCCGCACCCCTCGCACTGGCCCGCGCCATTGCAGATACCCTTGACGTCGGCGAGGAGGGTACAGCTCGTCCCGGGCGTACAGGCGTGCATGACGGAGCCACCGCCGCCGGCCGTGCCACCGCCCGCGGCGCCGCCGGTCCCACCGGTCCCACCGGTCGTGCCGCCGGGAGCACCGCCGGCTGGTCCGCCAGCGGTTCCACCGGCGGTCCCGCCGGGAGCACCGCCGACTCCACCGACATTGCCACCGCCACCGCCGCCGCCAACATCCTGTCCGCCCACACCAGCCGCGCCGCCGCCAGCGCCCGCCATCCCGGCGCCACCGCCGGTCCCCGTGGTCTTGCCACCGGTGCCGGTGTGCCCGGCCGTCCCGCCTCCGCCCCCCTTCCCGGCGCCCCCGTCGGCTCCGCCGGTTGCGGACGTGGAGCTCCCGCTCCCGCCGCATCCTGTGAGGACCAGGACCGCCCAGGCGACGGCGACGAGCGGAGACGCGGTCAACGACGAAGCACGCAGGCGGTGTTCAAGGCTCATGCGGGTTCCTCCTCGAGCGGGGTGTGCGGGGTGGACAGCCGGCGGTATCGTCGCACCGGGCGAATTTTTCGGCCAGTGCTTGGAGCGCCCCGGAATGGAAATCGTGCGGCCACGGAGTTCGATCGGCGTCACCGAGTCGGCCGTCACTTGGATGCAGTGCGGCGTCCCGGTGAAACTTCCTTTGGCGGCGATTCGAATGGACACGACTCTCGTCTTTCGGACTTAGGTTGGGGGGATGGCGAATTCAGCTTCCGGGGCGCCGAGGGAGCGCTTTCACCGCCGGTTCACCGTGTGTGGGGGCACCAATATCGGCGCGCGACGTTCGGAGAACCAGGACACGTTCGTCATCGCCGATCTGGAATCGGGGCGCGTGAGTCGGCCGTGCATCCGCACCGACGTCTGGGTTTCCCGGCCGGGGGTCCTGATGCTGGTCTGCGACGGGGGTCCGCCGGCGGGCGAGGTCGCGGCGCAGCTGACCGCCTCGTCGATCAAGCACCGGCTCGAGGCCGAGGGCGACAACGTCGGCCGCGCGCCGGTCTATTCGCTGAGGCGGGCCTTCCAGGGCGCCAATCGTGCCCTGCTCGCGGAGGCCGATTCCCATCCCGATGAGCGTGGGATGACCACCACCTGTACCGCGGCGATTTTCTCGCCGGAGCGACTGGCGATCGTGCAGGTCGGAGACGCGCGTGCCTATCTCCTGCGGGACGGCAGCCTCCGGACCCTCACCGACGACGAGACGCCGGCCGGGCTCCGGGAAGAAGGCGACGGCCGGACCACCGGAGCCGCCGCCGAGGCCCAGCGCGAGGCGCCGAGCCAGACCCTCGGCACCGAGGCCAATGTCCAGCCCGCCGTCGTCGACGTGGATCTCCGGGCGGGGGATCGCGTGTTGCTCTGCTCGAATGGTTTGCACGGTCTCGTCTCGGACGATGCGATCGCGGCCATCCTGATGCGGACGCCGGAGGTCGCGGCTGCCTCGGAAGCGCTGATCTCCGCCGCCCTTGCCGCGGGTGGTGGCGACAACGTGACGGTCGTCCTGGCCGACTGTGGTCCCCTCGAACACGCCGCGCCGCGCGGATCGCCGACGACCCGTCCGGTGGATGGCGGAGGCCGGTGAGCGCCCTCGACGACGCGCAGCTGGCCCTGGTCGGATTGGGCCGGGCCCTGCGGGCGGAGAGCTACCGGTTCGTCACGCCGACGCCCCGCACCCACGCGCTGGTCAATGCGCGGCCCGAGAACCTCGAGGCCCGCTCGCTGCGGGACATCTTCGGTTGGAGTCGCCCGTTCGCGCCGACGCTGCTTCCCGAAGCTCTCCGACGCCTCGGCCAGGCGGCGAAGGTTCTCGAGCCCGCGGGGGACGGACGGTGGAGGAGCTCCGTTCGCTTCTCGACGCTGCCGTCGTTCGCGGGCGACGGGGATCTCCTGTTCGTCCACTCCGCGTTTCCGACCGACGCGCATGACAGTGTGTTCTTCGGACCGGACAGCTATCGCTTCGCCGCCTTCCTCGGGCGGGCCATCTGGAAGGCGGAGCGGCTGGTCGATGTTGGCTGCGGGAGCGGGGTGGGGGGCATCGTCCTCGCACCGCGTGCCCGCCGGGTGGTCCTCGGCGACGTCAACCCGCGCGCGCTGGCGTTCGCGCAGGTCAACCGGGCGCTGGCTGGTCTCGAGCCCACGGCGGTCGAGATCCAGGTCAGCGACGTCCTCGCGAACATCGACGGCCCCGTCGACACCGTGATCTCCAATCCACCCTATCTGAGCGATGCCGAAGGGCGGCTGTACCGGGATGGAGGCGGCGCGCTCGGTCTCGAGCTCAGCCAGCGGATCCTCGTCGAGGCGTTCGAGCGCCTGTCGCCGGGAGGCGTCCTCGGGCTTTACACGGGCAGCCCGGTGGTCGACGGCCGGAACGCCATCGAGGACTGGGCCGGGCCGCTGCTGCGTGAGCGGGCCCGGACCTGGATCTGGGAAGAGCTCGATCCCGACGTGTTCGGTGAGGAGCTGGCGGGGAACGCGTACCGCCGCGCGGAGCGCATCGCCGTGACCGCGCTGGTCGCGGAAAAGGCCTGACCCATCGACCCTTGTGTCTGACAGGGCCGTCATCACCTTTGGCTCATGGCAATGGGTGACTTGGAAGGCGAAGCGTCGCGCGGGGCGCGAGCGGTGAGGCGCGACCCGCCTGCGCGCGGGCTGGCCGGTCCGCGCACCTTCGGGGGGCGGGACGACCTGCACCGCCGGCTCTGCCGTCTCAACCAGCGGAGGCTGAGGCCGGCCCTCGACGCCGGGTTCTCGTCCGCGGCGCTCGCGAGCGAGACGGCTGACCGTCGGCTCGAGGAGACGTTCGTCGACGCCGAGCGAGCGGCCATCCGTGCGACGGAGGACCTGGACGCGGTCCCTGCCGATCCGGAGGGGTTCGTCACATGGTTCGAGCACCTGGCCGAGACCGGTCCGGGACAGGGCGATGCCCTCTTCCCGTTCCTGGCCGAGCGCGCGTCCCTGGAACAGGTGCGCTGGTTTCTGGCTCAGGAGGTGGCGGGAGAGGCGGGGTTCGACGAGCTCCTGGCGCTGACCCAGCTCGGAATGCCAACCCAGGCGAAGCTCGAGATGGCGCGCAACTACTGGGACGAGCTCGGGCGCGGTCGGGCGTCGGCCGTTCACGGCGCGATGCTGGAGGCGCTGGCGGACGCGATGGGGGCGCGCTTGCCCATCGAGGAGATCGTTTGGCCGTCCCTGGCCCTCTCCAACCTGATGGTGGCGCTGGCGTGGAACCGACACTACGCGTACCAGTCGGTCGGCGCGCTGGGGGTGATCGAGCTGACGGCCCCCGGGCGCGCGCGGCTGGTCGACTCCGGGATGCGACGCGTGGGGGTGCCCGCCTCCGTGCGGCGCTACTTCGCCTTGCACGCGGAGATCGACCTGCGGCATTCGTCGGCCTGGAATCGGCAGGTGCTGCGCACCCTGGTCCAGGCGGAGCCGAGGTGCGCCCGCGCGATCGCCGAGGGCGCCCTGCTCAGGTTGCGGGCCGGCGCGCGGTGCTTCGCGGCCTACCGGCAGCGGCTCGGCGTGATCGCCTGAGGCGCGCTGGGTCGGCGAGGCCAGCAGGGACCACCGTGCTTCAATACCAGCCGAGCCGCCGAAGCCGTTCGCGATCCTCGGTCAAGAACCGCTGTCCGATGTCGTTGCGGTAGCGCCCGTTGGGGACGTGGACCTTCCGAAGTCTGCCGTAGGCGTCGTCGATTGCCTCTTCGGCGGTCGGGCCGCATCCGGTGACGACCATGACGTAGCCCATGCTCCCGGCGGTCACCAGCTGCCCGGCCTCGGTGGCCACCTCGCCGAGGTGCAGGTGCGCTCGGTCGAGCTCGGTCAAACCCGGATCGAAGACGATCGGCAGGCCCTTCGAGAGCGCCCCGTAGCCGGCGGTGTAGGGAAACGGCGGAACCGTCAGCACCACCCCGAGGGCGAAGCCATCCCGGGTCGCGAAGGGCTGTTCGTGCGCCTGGCCAGGCCCCGCCGTCATCCGCTGGAAGAGCTCGTCCCAGCCGCTCTGCTGCAAGGCCTGCAGGATCGCAAAGCCGGGATAGCCAAAGCGAGACGTGAGCTCGAGCGGATGGACCCCGGTCTCGTCGACGATGGTGTTGATGTTGATGTAGCCGCGATAGCCCCCCGCACGCAGCGGCTCGACCATCCGGCCGAGGGTCTCGGCGAACAGCCGCTGGCTGTGGCGGAAGGTCACCAGCGTCCCCATCTCGCAGGTCATCTCCCCGAGATCGCCGGGGAAGAGCCGCTTGTGTTCCCAGTCGAGGCAGGCGGGCTGCAAGAACCGCGTCCCGTCGAAGTAGGCGCCCACGCCCACCTCCACGCCGGTCAGGCGCTCCATCAAAACGAGCCGCTCGGGGACACCGCTTGGCCATCGCCGCGCTTGCAGCTGCAGGTAGGCGCGCATGTCGCGGCCGTCCGACAGCTCGCCCACGAACGTGCGTCCCGACGCGAACCCGCCGCCCGAGGGCTTGTAGACGTAGCGCGCCGGGTGGTCGTGCAGGTGTTCGAGGGCCGCCTGGAAACTGTCGAAGGCGTGGGTCTCCGCGGTCCGCATTCCACACGCGCGCATGACCTGCTGTCCGAAGCCGCGATCCGCCTCCAGGCGGTCCCCGTAGGCGCTGCCCCCGATAACCTGAAAGCCACGCGCCCGCAAGGCGTCCTGGACCGCGCCATGGTGGGCCGTCTCGAACACGATGAAGCCTTCCCGGCCGGCGGCCTCGACCCATCCGAGCTGGCTCTCCCAGTCGGGGACGATCTCCACCATGCCCGCCATGATTCCAGCTGCATCCGCGTCCTCCATGTCGATGCACGCGCGTACCTGGTGGCCGCGCGCCAGCAGCTGCAGGTACATCGCGCCCAGGTCCAGCGTGTCTCCGATCCCGAGAATGCGCATGCCGCAAAGGTAGTCACGCACCCCGGGCTCTGGTGGGTCGGGGGGCCAGGGAGGGCTTCGAGGGCCATCGGGCCGGGCGAGGTTCCGAGCGGGGCACGGCGGGCGAAAGGATGCGGTACGAGCGATCCTTCCGGGTTTTCCAGGTCTTCCGGTCTTCCGGTCTTCCGTCCCGGGCGAATGCCGCGGGAGCTGGAAGTGTGGCAATGTGCCGGTGGACGGATCACGGTGTCCGCTGGCGGCATCCGCCAGTCCAGGCCTCGCGACCGACCAGCCGTGAACATGCCCTTCACCTTCGACAACACCTACGCCCGCCTGCCCGAGCGCTTCTACGCACGGGTCTCTCCGACCCCGGTGCGGGACCCCCGCATCTTGAAGGTGAACCACCCGCTCGCGAGCTGGCTCGGGATCGACCCGTCCCGGCTGGACTCGGCGGAGGGAGCTCGATGGCTCGCGGGAAATGCGATCCCCGATGGTGCCGCCCCGATCGCCCTCGCCTACGCCGGGCACCAGTTCGGTGGATTCGTCCCCCAGCTCGGGGATGGACGAGCGATCCTCCTCGGTGAGGTCGTGACGCCGGAAGGAGCCCGCCGGGATGTCCAGCTCAAGGGCGCGGGTCGGACCCCCTTCTCGCGGGGGGGCGACGGACGAGCTGCCCTCGGTCCGGTGCTGCGTGAGTTCATTCTCAGCGAGGCCATGGCCGCGCTGGGCGTTCCGACCACCCGGGCCCTGGCCGCGGTCACGACCGGTGAGCCCGTCATCCGGGACCAGCTCCTGCCGGGGGCGGTCTTCACGCGGGTGGCCGCCAGCCACATCCGGGTCGGGACCTTCGAGCTCTTCGCCGCCCGCGACGATCGCGACGCGGTCGCGCGGCTGACGGCGTACGCGGTCGCGCGGCACTTCCCCCGCGGCGCGGCCGCCGCCGGAAGCGGGCCGGGCGATCTGGCATCGGATGCCCTGCACCTGCTCGAATGCGTGATCGAGGTCCATGCGTCCCTGGTCTCGCGGTGGCTCGGAATCGGCTTCCTGCACGGGGTGATGAACACCGACAACACGTCGATCTCGGGTGAGACCCTCGATTACGGACCGTGCGCGTTTCTCGACGCGTACAGTCCCATCAAGACCTTCAGCTCGATCGACCACCGCGGACGTTATGCATTCGCCAATCAGCCCCGCATCGCGCAGTGGAACCTGGCGCGCTTCGCCGAGACCCTCTTGCCCCTCCTGGCGGACGCCGAGGACGATGCCATCCGACTGGCCACCGAGCGGCTGGAGCGTTTTCCACGGGTCTTCGCCGCACACCACGACCGGGTCATGCGCGGCAAGCTCGGGCTCGGCGGCGCGGAGGACGACGACCCCACGCTGATCGCCGATCTCCTCGAGCGTCTGGCGTCGAGTCAGGTCGATTACACCGTGTTCTTCCGGGCGCTGTGCGCCTCCGCCGAGGATCCGGCGGGCGACCTGCAGGTCGCCGCCCTGTTCGAGCACCCGGCAGCCTTCCACGGGTGGGCGGAGGCTTGGCGGGCGAGGCTCCGCCGAGATCCCACCCCGCCTAGGGTTCGGGCCGAGGCCATGCGGCGCGCCAACCCGGCGTTCATCCCGCGCAACCACCGGGTCGAGCAGGCCATCGCGGCCGCCACGGTCGGGGATCTGGGGCCCTTCGAGACCCTGGTCCGGGTCCTCGCGCGGCCCTACGATGAGCAGCCGGAGGACCGCCATCTCGCGGAGCCGCCGCGACCCGAGGAGCGGGTCGAGCAGACCTTCTGCGGCACCTGATCCGCGGGTCTCGCCTGTCGCGATATAGTGCGCGCATGCCGACAGGGGCCCCGACCTACGAGCTCTTTTACTGGCCCTCGATCCAGGGACGCGGCGAGTTCGTCCGGCTGACCCTGGAGGCGGCGGGCGTGCCGTACGTGGACGTCGCGCGCCTTTCGGCCGAGCAGGGCGGCGGCGTCCAGGCGCTCGCGGCGATCCTCGCGAAGGTCGACGGCGGTGGGCCGTTCTTCGCGCCGCCGGTCCTGCGCCACGGCGCTGTGACGCTGTCGCAGACCGCGGCGATCCTTCAATACCTCGGGCCGCGCCTCGGCCTGGTCCCCGACGACGAGGCGAGGCGTCTCCAGGCCAACCACCTGCAGCTCACGATCGCCGACTTCGTGCTCGAGACGCACGACACACATCACCCCATCGCCTCGAGCCTCTACTACGAGGATCAGAAGCCGGAGGCCAGGCGCCGGTCGGAGCTGTTCATCACGAGCCGCATCCCGAAGTATCTCGGATATTTCGAGCGCGTGCTCGAGACCAACCCAGCCGGTGGCGGCCGGCATGCCGTGGGCTCGGCGCTGTCGTACGTCGATCTATCCCTGTTCCAGGTGATGGCCGGGCTCGGTTACGCCTTCCCGCGCGCGCTGTCCAGGATATCGAGCCGGCTCTCCCACCTGGTCGCGCTGCGCGATCGCGTCGCCGCCGAGCCGGCCATCGCCTCGTACCTCGCCTCCTCGCGCCGGCTCCCGTTCGACCTGCAGGGCATCTTCCGGCACTACCCGGAGCTCGATCCGTAGCTCCCGCCCGTCGGCCCCCGCACGTCCCCTCCGAGCGCCCGGGGTGGCGTCGATCCCCCTCGCGCCCGCACGCACCCGGACGCCCTGGTCGCGCAACGGGCGCTCGATCGGGCGCGGCGCGCCAGCGCGGGCAGCGCCGCGGCGATCCGGCGATCGATCGATCGACTTCTTCGTGACCAGGAGACCGCGGTGACAGCGGGGACGGGCCTGCGCGATCAGCCGACCGCCCTCGGGCCCAGAGAATTCGCTCTGGTGGTGGACATATGAACCCGAGATCCGTGTAAGTTCGGTCAGCGCCAGCAACACCAGCGCCATGGGTGGTGGGGGTGATGGACGCGGCGGGCGCTCTCGACATCGATCGAGCTGACAACGGGTGATGGGAGCTCTACATGCAGGTACGCGGTGGGGGTGTTGACCATGTCTTGCTGGATGACCTGGCCTCGGGGTTGGGTGGGGCGAGCCCGCAGCAGTCCGGAGCTGTTGGAATGCTCCTGCTCTTCATCCTTGGTTTCGGGGGATGCGAGCTCGATCCGTTCCGGATTGCTGGAATCGTTCACCACCGTCCTCCAGACGATTCGCCTCCCGCCCTCGTCGACGCTGGGTGCACGAGCCCGCCCGATTCGGCAGCGGAACGAAACGGCTCGGAGGCCGGTTCAGTGGATGAAGGCGCGGCTGCCGATGCGCTGTCGGGCCAGGTTCCCTGCAGATTGATCAGCGCGCCGAATAGCCCGGGATTCTGCGTGCCCGCCGCTCCCTTCAACTGGTCGGGTCCAGGAAAGCTGATGATGGGCGATTCCCCCGATCACGTCCCCGCATGTCCCGCGGACAGTCTGACCACGTTTGCCTCGGGAACCGTTCTTGGAACCCAGCGCCCGACCTGTCAGGGTTGCACCTGCGGAGCCCCGAAAGATCTCTCGTGTGGTGCCGCCTCGATCGGGGACTACTTCTGGGACCCAGACTGCATACGACCTTGCAGCACGTCCTGCTTCGAGTGCGGCTCGACCTGCGCCATCACGGGCAGCGCGTGCGCGAACCACGGGGCCCTCGCAATGAACCGCCAACTCCTGCCAGCGGCGCTGTTGGGCGGAAGTTGTACGCCGTCTTCGGCTGCGCCGGATCCTCCTCCTGTCGTTCTTGCGCGCGCCGGTCGCGCCTGCCTGGGCGGACTCGAACCACCGTTCTGCTCCCCGGGCGAGACTTGCACGGCCACCACGGGCAAGACCTGCCTCTTCCACATGGGGGAAGACCTTCAGTGCCCGCGCGGCCCATACACCGAACGGTCGGTGTTCTACGGGCGGACGGACGATTCGCGCGCGTGCTCGTGTTCGTGCGACCGGCCCAAGGGTGTCACGTGCCCGACCCGGATCGAGGTGTTCTCGAACGGTCAGTCGGCCACGTGCACCGGCACTCTGACCGAGACGTTCGAGACGGCGGCCGCTTGCCTCGGGCTGGAGCGATTCTCGAATGGAGGCGGCGGTGGGTCGTTTCACTTCGTCCCCGGCCAACCGAGCGGGGCGGGGGAATGCGCGCCCGGCGGCACCGAGACGGGAACATTGGCGCAAGGCCTTCCATTCACGGCGTGCTGCATTCCGGACGGTCCCTCATAGCCTCGGTGAGCAGACCGGCGCCGCCTCCCCACCGAGGGCTGCCGCCTCGTCGCAGAAGGCAAGCCCGCGATCGGACCAGCGCGCGAGCCAACGCCGGTCCGCGCAAGCGTTGAGCCTCCGGAGCGCGCGCGAAGCGGAAGTACCACCCTGAAGCTCGATCCCCGGGAGCTTGCACGCCTCGCTCACGAGCTGATCGTCAGCCTCGACGAAGTGCCGACCGAAGAGGGCGTCGAGGCGGAGTCAGCGCCAGTTTCGCCGTGAAACGGACATAGCGGGCGGACACCGGATTGACCGCTGCCTCGCCGAAGGAGTCGGCGACGAAATCCGCGATGTCCGTGGCGCTGACGGCATCGAGCGAGACCGTGTGGACCGTGCCCTCGTCGCGGTTCCAGCCGATGAGCAGCGAACCTGGGCGAAGGCGCCGGCCCGCATGGCTTCGAGGAGAACTTCCGGCAGCTCGACGCCGTCGACCACCGGACCCCACCAAACGCCCGCGTGCAATATCAGGGCCCGCTTGTGGGGCAAAGCGGCGACCAGTTCGTCCGGGCTCCGGGCGCGCAAACATTCCAGCACGCCCGCTCCGTACAACCGACCGCGGCCGCGAGCGCGTCGCCTTGCTGCTCGGCCTTTGCCGGCTGAAAGTAGAGCGCGTCGAAGCAGGCACCGCTCTCCATGATGGCGCGCGTGAATGTAGAGACGTCGTCTTCGACGACGGGCCGGTGGTGGGTGGTGTGGCCGGCGGAGATACCTACCGGTGGTGCTTCTTCATTCTTGGTCCTTGCGTCATGGGCCGGAATGGCCAGCAGCGCCCTCCTGTGTGCGAACGGAATCGCGCGCTTGTCTCAAATTGCTCTTCATCCGACTTCGAATACGTTGCAAGACTGGGACTCCAACACGCTCTACTCGGTAGGGATTCTGTTTGTAGACGCTGCCGGTGTCGCGAGCGGAATTGCGACATTGCCATTCGCGATGCGCAATTCGCGGCGGTATTGAGTCGTCAACGTCCTTTGTTGCACGTGGTCTTTCATTCGAGAAATTGAGACTCATGAACCGCTTCCAGCGGGCGCAAGTGATCCGTGAGGTTCTAGATGAGGCGAGCAAGGTGCCTGAAGGTAGGATCGCCCTCTTGGCAGCGGCCAAGGGCGCCAATGTTGCTAAAGCCAGCTTGGCCCGAGGAACCCTGTCCGTGCGGCATTCGACGGCGATGGTGAACGTCATCGGCAAGGAAACCAGCCGACGGTTGCTCTACGGATTGAAGGATATGTTGACTTCGATTGGCGGTGCGGTCGCCAGCGCGACCCCGGCGCGGGTCAGCGGCAGTGCCAGCGGCTCGGTCAACTGGCTGATCAATCTCGTTGACTCCGGGTAGCGGGAATATCGACGATCTTCTGGGAGAAAGCTCCGTGGGCTGCGCCTCCAAACACGATGAGCAACAACCCAAGGGGGGCAATAAAGGAGTTGTAGGCGAAACCGAGTCCCGTCAGCATCAGTCCCACGAAGAAGGTCGAAGCGGCGATGACCCTGGTGGAAAACGAGCCACGGCGACGATATTTCAAAGGGGATCCGAGAGTCGAGCGAATCGTTGCTTCCAACTCGCCCATGTCGGACTGCGACCGAGCTCTCACGGCGACGTTACCTTCCGATAGAAAGAGGATGGCCCTGTCTCCGCGCCAGCTCCAGGTGAAGGTCGAAGCCGGATGGATAGCTCGAGGACCGAGATGAAGGACGTGGTTCCTGACGCAGAGGTTGGCGGCTCGCCTGCTGCGAGCAGAAACGAAACTCCAAATCGCGCCGCCGCTCAGGATCACCGATGC
>Ga0265330_10002016_pt1 | contig 11274 bp, 10 predicted proteins | sample 41919metaG_FD_202083 | JGI IMG/M metagenome (GOLD analysis project Ga0265330, IMG submission 202083) | Rhizosphere microbial communities from Carex aquatilis grown in University of Washington, Seatle, WA, United States - 4-19-19 metaG | ecosystem: Host-associated > Plants > Roots > Rhizosphere... | reverse complement strand
CGAATCCGAGGGACATGAGGGGGAGGAGGAGGATCGCGAGGAAATAGACCATGAGCCTGAACCTTAGGCTGATGGAGCGGCCTTTCCTTCCGCCGGAGACGAAGACCTTCCCCTGCGGCGCATTCCCGCCCGAATTCGATTGCTTCGCCATCTGGATTGCCCGCGTAGGCCCCGAAGTGTACACCGGATTCCCATTGCGCGGGCGGCAAAAAGCGGGGGCCCGGCTCCTCAGCGCCCGATCGCATGATCCCGGTTCACGTTATCGAGACAGGATCCGCTCGAGCTCGCCTTCCATGTCCGCGACGTCCACGACCGTCCGGTGAAGCTCGGGAGCCGCGCGCAGTGCCCTAACGGCTGCTGGGAGCTCAAGCCCGGCAACACCGGCGAGGCGCTCCGCGAGGTCCAGATCACGCATCGCCGCCGCGCGTTGCCCCGTCGCGCCCCCGCGCGAGGTCGCGGTGGAGGGAGCCGTCTCTTCCAAGCCGATAGCCCTGGCGGCCGAGACGGGGAACTTGAAGGGACTCGCGGTCGAGGCCACGAGGGTCGGCCGGGATTCCCCGGATTCGGAGCGCATCGCGTCGAGGACGGCGACGGCGACGGCCGTATGCGGATCGACGAGATAGCCGGAGTCCTCGAAGAGCTTGCGCGCCGCGGCCGCAGCCGCGCTCTCGTCCGCCCAACCCGCATGGAATTCCGACAGGGCGGCGGCCTCGGAAGCCGAAAGCTCATAGCTACCCTTCCCCGCGAGCTCGGCCATGAGGGCGGCAGTCCGCGCCGGGTCCTCCCCCGTAGCGTGGAAGACGAGGCGTTCGAGGTTGCTGGACACGAGGATGTCCATCGAAGGGCTTTCGGTCTTGTAGAAAGGGCGATTGCGGTCGTATCTCCGCTCGCCGAAGAAGTCGGCGAGGACTTTGTTGCGGTTGGAGGCGCAGATCAGCTTTCCGATGGGAAGCCCCATCCGCTTCGCGTACCAGGCGGCCAGGATGTTGCCGAAATTGCCCGTCGGCACCGCTATGTCCATGATCCCGGCTGGATCGAGGGCCCCCGCGGCGCGCATGGCCCGCCAGCCCCAGGCGTAGTACGCGATCTGCGGCAGGAGCCGCGCGATGTTGATGGAATTGGCAGAGGAGAAGCGCATGCCGCGCTTAGCCGCGAAGGCGGCGGCTTCGCGGTTCCCGAAGATAGCCTTGACGCCGCGTTGAGCGTCGTCGAAGTTGCCCCGGATGCCGACTACCGAGGCCCCGGGCGCATCATGGCTCGTCATCTGCAAACGCTGGACGGGACTCACGCCTTCGGAAGGGTAGAACACGACGACGCGGATGCCGGCGGCGGGGTGGCCAGGCCGGGCTAGACCCTCGAGGGCCGCCTTGCCCGTGTCGCCGGATGTCGCGACGAGGATGACGATCTCGTCGCTAAAGCCCAGCTTGCGCTTGGCGATTCCCATGAGGCTTCCCATGAGACTGAGCGCGAAGTCTTTGAAGGCGAGGGTCGGTCCATGGTACAGCTCGAGGAAACCGCGGTTTCCCTTGATCGCGAGCGGCGCCGGGTCGGAAGGAGGAAAGCGCTCGGCCTGGTCCGCGAGGGCCGCGCGGAGATCGGCCTCACCGAAGCCCGGGAAAAAAGGCTTGAGGAGAAGGTAGGAGAGCTCGGGGTAGGTGAGCTCCTTGGACCCGAGGATCGCGGGGTCAATGCTCGGTAGCGAAACGGGCACGTAAAGACCGCCGTCGGGGGCGATCCCGTCGATGAGCGCCTGCTCGGGCGACACTGCCGCGCGGTTGGACCTCGTGCTTCTGTACACGGCGACCTCCGCGGCCAGGATACAGAAATACCTTAGTTCCGAACAGTAGTTCGGCCATGCGCCGCTGCTCAGCCGCATCCCGAATGTCGAAGCGCCGCGCCCCGATCGAGCGAGAGGGCAACCTTTCTAAAAGGTTTCCCTCTCGCCCACTTCCTTCCAAATAGTGGCTTGCCCTCAGGAACCCAGCTTCGTGAAGTCGCTCGGCGCGCTTAGGCTCCTCTTCCCAAGCTCGACATTGAGGAGGAAGAGGCCCTGCGCCGAATTGCCGACGAGATCGACAGTCTGGAGAATCTCGGTCGCGTTCTTCTCCTCCTCGACCTGCTCGTCGACATACCACTTGATGAAGCTCTCCGTGGCGTAATCCTTCTCCTCGAGGGCCTGGGCCATGATCTCGTGGATGCTCTTCGTCACGCCCCGCTCGTGTTCCAGGGCATGCTGGAAAATATCCTTGATCGCCGTCTCCTTGAAGTCGGGCTTGGGGATAGCCTTGAGCTCCACCGACGCTCCGTGATCTTGGAGATAGGCGTACATCTTCATAGCGTGGAACATCTCCTCGTGGTACTGGATCGTCAGCCAGTTTCCCACGCCCTTGTATCCCGCCTCCTGCATCCTCGCCGCCATAGCCAGGTAGAGATAGCCTGAATACATCTCGCGGTTGATCTGCTCGTTTATCCTATCCGTCATCTTCTTGGAAATCATGGGAAGCCTCCGTCGTCACTTGATATCAATAATACTATATTAGTGATTCCGAATAGCTTTGGCAAATTCCCTTAGCCGGCCCTCAGCTTCGAACAAAGCTCGCGATGTAGCGACGCGGCCTTTCGAGGATGACCGGCCCCGCGTCGAGACGCTTCCAGGCGCCCCGGAGGCCCAGCTCGGCGGCGGCCACCTCGACGTGCCGCATCGCGATGCCCATGTCGAGCTCCTGCAGCTTCACGTTGCCCAGCATGTTGTTGTAACGCTCATCCTCGTGCATCACGAGGTGGAGGGTCTCTCCTCCCCGGCGATCGAGGACGAGCCGCCATGGCTGCTTGTTCGATGCCGAGGGACCTAAGCGCACCGCCTCGAGGACTCCGGCCCAGGCGCCCGCGCTCGCCAGCGGCTCGAGGGCGCCGCTCGGGGCCGACTGAAAAAAGAGCTCGGAGGGAGCCTTACGTTGGTTCGGCCGGGCCGAACCCTGTACGATGCGTTCTTGGATCGATGGCTTCTTCGCGGCATGACCGACGGGAGTCGTGGCGGGCACGAACTCGTCCGCTCCCGCGCCGAGGGCCTTCGCGATCGCGCCGCGACCGAAGACGCCGCCGATCCAGCAGGTACCGAGGCCCAGCTCGGTCGCCCTGAGAACGATGCCTTCCAGGCAATACCCGAAATCGACGCAGGCGAAGGGCTTCTTGGCCACGACGCCCGCGACAAAGGCGCGCGGACCGACGATCATCCCGTAAGTCCCTATCCTCACACGGCCCTTGGCGGTCGGGCTGCCAGAGCCAGGCTCCTCGACCTCGTCACGCGAGGCGAGGATAAAGCGAGGCGCTGCTCCGAAGGGGCCGGGAACCGCATCGGCAAAGGACTCGCGGAGCTCGGCCTCCGCCTCCGCGGTAAGCGGGGACCCGTCATATGTCCTCACGGAATGCCTCGCCCGGATCGATTCGACGCTCAGTTTCATCGTTTCCCCCTGCCCTTGCCGCCCAGCTCGCCCCAGCGGAAACAGCTCGTAAGATGATCGTTGACCATGCCGATAGCTTGCATATGCGCATAGATAGTCGTGCTGCCGACGAAGGCGAAGCCTCTCGCCTTGAGGTCGGCCGCCAGGGCGTCCGAGGCCGCCGTCGTTACCGGTATTTGCGATGGCGTCTTCCGCGCGTTTACAAGGGGCTTGCCGTCCACGAAGCGCCAGATGTACGAATCGAAGGAACCGAATTCTTCGGCCGTCGCCAGGAAGGCCCGAGCATTCTTGATCGCCGCTTCGATCTTTCTCCTGTTCCGGATGATGCCGGGATCGCCGAGGAGCCGCTCGACGCGAGAGGCCGTGAAGCGGGCGACCCTCTCCGGATCGAAGTCGGCATAAGCTTTGCGGAAGGCTTCCCGCTTCCCGAGGATGCAGCGCCAGGAAAGGCCGGCCTGCTGGGTCTCGAGGAGGAGGAATTCGAAGTGCCTCGTTTCCTCGTGAACCGGGCAGCCCCATTCCTCGTCATGGTAAGCGATATAGAGAGGGTCTTCGCCGCACCAGGAACAACGCGTCATGGGCGATACGATAATCCTATCGAGGCCTTCGAGACAATCTACGTCCGGCGAGGCTTTCCCTCGGTTCTCGCCCGGGTCGCGGATCGTCTCCCTTCAGCGGGTTTCGGGATCGATCGTATCGAGGTCGTCGATGCAGGAAATCGGGATGTCCGGCAGGAACCGAGCCTTTCCGCCCCGCGACGAGAGATCGGAGGACAGGAGCGCGACGGATTCGAACTTGATTTCCTTCGCTCCGCGCGAGACGAGGAAATAATATGAACCAGCACGGGCTTTCCCGTCCGTAGCCTTCGCCACGTAGAAATCCTTCATTTGCTCGAACTTTAACTGCTCGCGCGGGCTCAGGAGAGGAAAGAGCTTCCCGGTCGTTTCTTCCGCGCTCGCCTCGATAACGAAGGCATCCTCTTCCTCGACGACGAAATCGTGGCAGCGTTCCCAAAACATTTTTACAATCATGCCTTTATCCACTCCGACGGTCGAAAGCCCCGGCCGGTCTCAAGTATATAAAATCGTAAAGCTTCTTGCAAATTCCAGCCCCCCTCGTCGCGCCCCAAACCCTCGACGATAACGGCTTGTTTGCTGTATCCTCGTGTGAGGATGAGTATCCCCACCGAAACGGAGCCTCCCGGTACGGTCCGCGTAAAGGACTTCCCTTCCCCTGTACAGCGACAGGGAGGACGTCATGGCGTTTGAGCTCCTCGTACTCTTATTCTTGATATTGTTGAACGGCTTCTTCTCCCTATCGGAAATGGCGATCGTCGCTTCGCGCAAGGCCCGTCTCAAGCACGAGGCCGACCAAGGAAAGAAAAACTACCAGCTCGCCCTGGAGACGGCGGAGAACCCCTCGAGGTTCCTATCCACCATCCAAGTCGTGATCACGCTCATCGGGACTCTCGTCGGAGCCTTCGGCGGCGCGACCGTCGCGCGGGGACTCGAAGAGACTATTCGCTCCATACCCTTGCTAACCACCGTGGCGCGACCCGTCGCGCTCGGAATCGTCGTCATCCTCACTTCTTTAGTTTCGGTCGTCCTCGGCGAGCTTGTTCCCAAGAACATCGCTCTGGCGAGGCCCGAACCGGTGGCGGCCGCGATAATCGGCCCCGTGCGCTTTTTCGCGGTGCTCTTTGCGCCCTTCGCGCGTTTCCTCTCGGCGGTGACCGACCTTATTACATCGGCCCTGGGCGTGCGAAAAGGGCAGGAGCCGGCAGTCACGGAGGCTGAGGTACGCGTTCTTATCGCCAAGGGAGAAGAGACGGGAGTCTTCGAAACCCGCGAGCGGGAAATGGTCGAAGGTGTGCTCTCCTTGGGAGACCGCCGGGTTACGTCGCTCATGACGCCGAGGACTGAAATCGTCTTCGTCGACCTTCGCGACGGTCCCGAGGAGGCCGCGCGGCTCATCATCGACAATGCGCGCTACGGATTCCTGCCCGCGGTAGACGGCGATATCGATAGGATTCTCGGCCTTCTTCCCGTCAAGGAATGCCTTGCAGCCATAGCGTCGGGGGGATTCGACGATCCTCGCGCCTTCCTGCGCGCAAGCGTTTTCGTACCGGAGTCCGTCTCGGCGCTCAAGGCTTTCGCCTCGCTTAAGTCGGGGAACGCGCAGAGCGCCCTCATCCTAGACGAATACGGCGGCGTATCGGGCCTAATAACCTTGTACGACCTAGTCGAGTCCATAGTAGGCGACATACCGGGGGCGGTCGACGACGAGCCGGAAATCGTCAGGCGACCGGACGGAAGCTTCCTCGTGGACGGCTCGCTCAGTCTCGACCAGTTCGCCCAGGAATTCGAGCTCGGAACGGTTCCGATCGGCGACTACGATACGATCGCGGGTCTTGTGCTCGATAGGATGGGTACGATCCCGCGGGCTGGCGACTCATGCGGATGGGGAGACTTCGATTTCGAAATACTGGATATGGACGGGAACCGCATCGATAAGATCCTGGTCACTTGGAGGAAAACCGAGCTGGAATAAGGCCGGACTCGCGATTGGCCCAGTGTGCCTTTTATGCTTGTGGGCCCACCTGGACTTGAACCAGGGACCGACGGATTATGAGTCCGCAGCTCTAACCAACTGAGCTATAGGCCCAAATTTGAATTGGTAAATGAATGCATAGCGAATGAAAAAAGTCAATCCAAGCGGATAAAAAGCCGAAAAACAGGGAGATATGCGTAAAATACCAGTTGTTTCCAGCGATGCGAAGCTAAACGAGATAATTCGACTCGAATGCGCACGATCTGAGGGCGAGCTGACGCCTGTATTCTTCTCCGACAGCGTCGAAGTGATAGAATTCCTCAAATACGATCTTCCTGAGATAAAAATTTTCTATTTTTCCGATCCGAAAATAGACTGCCTCGGCATCCTCAAGGAGATCCAGAAGGATCCATGGCTCCATTATGGCGGCATTATTGGAATCCATGACAGCGCCGACGATAAAAAACTGCTGGAAGCCATGAGGGACGCAAGCCTTATAGCCGTCCTGCGAAAGACGGAGTTCATTGCAAATCTTCCGCGCCTGCTCCGAATCCTGAGGCAAAACAAGCAAATCCTTTTCCAGCGCGGCATCCAGCAGCACCTGCTGAAGAACATCTCGGGCGCCTTCGTCATCGATAACGATCCCCTCGATATAGTCACGTATACGAACCTGATTACGAATTACCTATATAACTCCAGCTTCATCGGACGCGACGAGAAGGAAAAACTCCATGTCGCCCTCCAGGAACTCCTCATCAACGCCATCGAGCACGGTAACTGCAAGATAGGATACGACGAGAAAACCATCTGGCTCGAGAAAAACCGCGACATCATGGACCTGATCAGGGAAAAGAATCGGGATCCGAAGGTCAAAGCGCGCAAGGTTTATTTTTCCTACACGATAACGCCCGAAAAAACGCGCATCACCATACGCGACGAGGGCGACGGATTCGACTGGCGCTCGAGGCTGGCCCTTCCCTCCGATTCGCCCAGCCTCCACGGGCTGGGCATGAAGATGGCCAACCTCTATGTACAGGAGCTGTTCTACAACGAGAAAGGCAACGAAGTAGCCTTCGAGATAGAACATCGAAAGGCCGAATCCAATGCGATCCCCGGCATTTTCGAGCGTTCGGAGGAAGTCCTTTTCAAGGACGGCGAATACGTCTGTTCAGAGGGCGAAGAAACCGACGTACTCTATTACATCGTTTCGGGTACCCTATACGTCTATTCCAAAGGGAAATTCGTCTCCTCGCTCACGCCGGACGATCTCTTCATGGGAGAGATGTCATTCCTTTTATCCAACAGACGCTCGGCTACCGTCGTCGCGAAGGGACCATGTACGCTGATAAAGATATCCAAGCAGGATTTCGTCAATCTCATCAAGGAAAATCCCCACTATGGGATTTTCCTCGCGCGCCTCCTCGCGCAGCGGCTGGCGAGGCTGAACGGGAGGACGGCGCGACTCAATACCGAGTATCTCAAGCTCAAGGCCCTCACGCAAACTTCTTCCCGCTAGGCTCGATGCTCGCTCCACGCCCGCCTATTCCGCCTGATTAGCGGGAGGTGGAATGCGATGTGCTGTTGGTAGGTCTCGATGAGGTCGAAGAGCGTCAGCTTACCCTTCACCGGATGCATGATGAACGATTCACCCCACTCCGCGTCGACTATCGAGCGCAAGCTCACCGCGAGGAAGGCGCGGATAGCCTTCGCCAACGCAAGGCAAGTCGGACCGTCCTCGTCGTCATAGTGCAGCCGATCATGCCAGGCCTCTTCCTCCCATACGGGTACTGCCTTGCCGGGTTCCGCGATCGCCGTTCGAAGGCGAAACGCGAGGGACTGATCCGCGTCGAGGAAATGAACCAAAAAATCGTTGATCGACCACGCGTCTTGCAGGGGCGGAACGAAGAGCAGCTCCTCGCGATCTATATCCGCGATGAGCTCGTCCACCAAAGAATATCCCGACTCGAAAGACGAAATGAGTTCCGACTTCTTCTCCCGCGTCATTTCCCTTCCTCCTCAACATACCGAATGAAGCCTTAGAACGCCAATAATACGCCGAAATAGAGCAACATCGCGCAGATTCCGAGCGGTAGGCCGACCTTCATCCACTCCTTGCTCTTTATCCCGAGCTTGCCGGCCGAGATGATGTTGGGGATGTTCCCGGGGATGAGCATGCCCCCCGCGACAGTAAGCCCGAGGAGGGCGAAGTTGAGCTGATTCCTGCTCATGCCGGGCCCCACTTCGGCGGCTGCAAGGGTCGCGTTGTCCAGGATCGCGGAGATGGAGTTGAGCCAGAAGAGACCCCATGCGGGCAACTTTGAGATATACGCGTCGATAATCGGCTTGAAGCCCGTACCGAGAAAAACAAGGGCCATGACGAATAAATAAGTCTTGGCGGTCCTGAGGAGGATGTCGGTAAAGCCTTCGGCGCGATTCTCCTTGAGCGTATCGCTTTCGGGGCCCTTCTTCACGATGATCGCGGCCAGAAGGCCGCAACCTATAACGCCAGGCAGGACATAGCCCCAGAACTCCTCGAAGAGGAACCAGAAGGTCGCATTATAAGGCTCTCCTCGCAGCTTGCCGATCACGATCGTCGACAAGGGCTCGCCGAGGGGCGTAAGCACGGCCCCGACGCCTATGGCGAAGCAGGCTACGACTACCAGCTTGATCTCATCCTTGCGGTCCAGGCGCATGCAGTCGATCACTTCGACGAGGAGCAGCGCGGCTATGATGGCCGTTATTACGCTCGATACCAAGCCGAGAAGAACGACTACGCAGAAGGCGAAGGCCTTCACGCCCAAAGCTGACATCGCTGCCTCGACCGCCTTGCGCGCCGCCTGTTTTGTCAGCTTGAAGAGAAGTCCCGCGACGAGCACGGCGACGGTGATTTTGATCGGTTCGACGAGGGCTTCCCCGACTAGGAGCCACGACCATTGGGAGCTGACGGACACGGCGACGACGCCCATCAAGAACAGGAAGAGCTCGAGATTTTCCTCCACCTTCTTCACGAGGAAGGGAAGGAAGAGCACGAGAAGGAGGACCGAAAACAGGGCTATTATCGAATACACCTGCTTTTCTCCTGGCATGGCGTCGATCGACGCGCTATGCGGGCTATTGTAATGACCGCATTGCTCGAGAAAAAGCCGCCGGAAGGCGCAGGGCCCGCCGGCAGCCGTTCTTGCATTCGCTCCTCGGCGCGAATCCTACAAGCCTGGCGATATGCCGCGGCCTTCCTATATTTTCCCGCGGAAGGTGACGCGGACCTGCTTGTACAGTCCCTCTCCCTCGCTCTTGGTTTCGATATCGACGATGTCGTTCAAAGTAGTGTGGATGATGCGTCGCTCGAAGGGGTTCATCGGCTCGAGGAGGACCGATTGTCTCGTCCGTCTCACCTGCTCGCCGGTCTCGTAGGCCAGCCTGACGAGGGCCTCCTCGCGGCGGATGCGGTAATTCTCGGAGTCCAGGATTACGCGGGTGTCCTCGCGGCCGAGGCGACCGGCGAACACGTTGACCAGGACCTGCAGCGCGTCCAGGTTCTTCCCCTTCTTGCCGATTATGATCGAGGCGTGCTCGCTGTCGATCCGTATTCCGACCTTCTTCTCCTCGCGAAAAAGCACCGCTACCTCGCAGGTATAGCCCATGCCCTCAATCATCTTCTTGGTGAATTCGAGAACCTTCGTCTCGAACTCGTCCGAAGGCAGAGGGTTCCCGATAAATTCACGGCGGGCGCCGGCGGCGGGCGCTTCGTCCCGCGTATGCACGCGGATGCGAACCTTGCCCTTCTTGAATATGCTTCCCACCTGCGATTCGACGATCTCAACGTCGAATCCGTCGCGTTCGAGGCCAAGCTCCTCCGCTGCGGCGTCGATGGCCTCTTTCTCGGAACGCCCTTCGAATTCATAAACCATATGATAACTCCTAAGAGTGAGATGGCCGTTCGGGGGCGTCGCGCGGGGTCCGGCGCGACGCCTCACCTATCACTTCCTCTTCGATTTCTGCGGCTTCTTCGGCGGCGACTTCCTGCCGGGCGCTATCACCGGCGCCGGCGCCGCCGCCGCGAGGGCCAGCTTACGCTGCTTGAGCACGTTGTTGATTACCACCTGCTGACCGATCGAAAGGACGTTGGAAACTATCCAATATACGAGGAGGCCCGCGGGCGTGTTATACAGGATGAAGAAGAAGAATATGGGCATGCCGTACATCATCATCTTCATCTGCGCGCCGCTCTGGCCAGGAGAGGTAGTCTGGGCGTATTTTCCGTAGAGTAGCTGGCTGACGAGATAGATGATCGGAAGCGCCCGGATCGCGTCGATCTGCCAGATCACGAGGTTGACGGTAGCGAAGCTCACTATCGATTCGGGTTGCGAGAGATCGCTTATCCATCCCGGGATGAACATGGCCCCGCGCAGGTCGAAGTGATTGTTGAACAGATTGTACATGGCGATGAAGATCGGGAACTGTATGAGGAGGGGAAGGCAGCCCGACATCGGGTTGTAGCCCTCCCGCTTGTAGAAAGCCGCCATCTCCTGGTTGAGCTTCTGCGGATTGCCCTTGTACTTATCCTGGAGCTCCTTCATCTTCGGTTGAAGCTCCTGCATCTTCGCGGAGGCTATGGAGCCGTTCCTCGTGAGGGGAAAGAGCAGGGCCTTCACGAGGATCGTGACGAGGATGATCGCGACGCCGTAGTTGGGGATGATCCCGTAGAAGATCTTCAGGAGGAACTTCATCGCGTCCTCGAGCCAGGTCAGGATGCCCGTGCTGTCCGCGGCCTGCTCGAGAATGAGCCCGCTCCGTTGGAAGGCGTTCTTGTCCGCATAGTCATACTTGGAGAGTTCAGCGTTCGTCTTGGGGCCGAAGTAGAAATAATAGGCGTCGATCTGCTTGCTCGCTTTTATGACCGGTCGGGCGATGGATATCGAATCGGACAGGAAAATCTCCGGATCCTGGCTCGTGGATAAGGTCGTCTGGAAGGAACCGATCTCGGGCAGGGCGATCAAGGTGAAGTACTTGCCTGCGATCGCGACCCAAGAAGGCTGATCCTTGAGGAGGAGAGGCGTTCCCGCCTTGGGCTTCTCTTCCTTCTTCTTGCCGCCTGAGAGCTGGATGAATTTGCGGAAGTCGGTGTTGCGCGAACCTGGCGCGCTCGTCAGCTTGGGACCGATTTGCGGGCCCAGGGTCAGCGAGTAGGCGAATCCGCCCGAATCGAGGGGAAGATACTCGTTTACGGAATTCTCGAGCCCGACGGCGAGGCCGAACATGTAGT
>Ga0265330_10002014_pt1 | contig 11280 bp, 6 predicted proteins | sample 41919metaG_FD_202083 | JGI IMG/M metagenome (GOLD analysis project Ga0265330, IMG submission 202083) | Rhizosphere microbial communities from Carex aquatilis grown in University of Washington, Seatle, WA, United States - 4-19-19 metaG | ecosystem: Host-associated > Plants > Roots > Rhizosphere >... | reverse complement strand
CCTCGATGATCTCGGATCGCCTCTCGATCTCGTCGAGGAAATAGAAGGGCGGCGGAGAGGACTGCTCCTGCGATCCCCGCTCGCTGATGATGTCCACGAACATCTGCTTGGAGCGCCCGAGGATCCTTTCCGCGGCGGGATTCATGACGATGACCGCGTTGCCGGGGTCGAGGAGGATGATCCCCGTGGGCAGGTCCCTGATGATCGCCTCGTCGTAGCGGTTGATGAAGAGGAGCTGGCGCTTCTCGTCCGGGTCCCAGTCGCGGTTCAGCGCGAAGCTGTAGGCGAGGTTGACGAGCCTCGAGCGGTCGATCGACTGGATGTACTCGGTGCCCTGCCTGAGGCCGTTGCGCAGCACGGTGACCCTGTCGGCGATGCGGAAGGCCTCGTCCATGTTCGAGGTTATGTACAGGATGCTCTTGCCCATCCTCTTATACGCGACGAGGGCCTTGTACAGGTCCTCCAGCTCGGGCGGGGTCAGCCGCGAGGATATCTCGTCCAGTATCAGGATCGAGGCCCCCGACGCGATCACGCGGGCCAGCTCTATCATGACTTTTTGCCCCTCGGCGAGCAGCGAGCCCTTCATGTCGGGATCGAGGTCCACTTTAAGGGTCCCGAAGAGCTGGAGGCAGGCTTCGCGCATCCTCTTCCCGTCGCGGGACGTGATGAAGAAATGCGGCATCCGGCCCATGTATAGGTTCTCGAGCACGGTGAGCGAGGGCGCGATTTTCGCGTTTTGATGGACCATGCCTATGCCGCGGGCCAAGGACTCCGCCGGCGTGAGGCAGGGCAGGCCCTCTCCTCCGACGCTTATCGCGCCGACTTGGTTCTTCAGCTGCCCCGAAAGCACTCCGCCCAGCGTGGACTTGCCCGACCTGTGGTCCCCCGTGAGCACGTGTATTTCCTCGGCGAGGAGGTTGAAGTCCACGCCCTTGAGCGCCTCGACTGAACCGTAGGAATACCTGATATTGCGCATCGAGACGACGACGGGGCGCCGATCCGCCTGAGCCTCCGCCGATGCCTCGCCCGGTTCGAGCTTTTCATCGGCGGGGATAAAGGTCTGGGCCATGGCCATTCGAGGATAGCCCCTCCGGAGCGGCGTTGGCAAGCTTCCCCGCGCTGCGCTGCGCTGCGCTGCGCCGCGCCGCGCCGCGCCGCGCAGCGATTTTTCGACTCGAGCGCCGCGGCGATCGTGCTATACTCGCGCCCGATGGATAGATCGCCGGTCTCTCCGGGCTCTCTAGGCTCGAGGCGCGCATGAAGAAGCTGCTCCTCGTCGACGATGAGCGTTCCTTCGTCGAGAGTCTCGCCCTCCTCATCAAGCGCGAGCTTTCCGACGAGTTCGAGGTGGTTGGCTTCGCCTCCACCGGAAGGGAGGCCATCGAGCGGACGTCGACCCTGTCCCCGGACATCGTCATCATGGACCTCCGCATGCCCGGGATCTCGGGCCTCGACGCCATCCGCGAGATGCGCAGCCGCGGCGCGTCGCCGATATTCATCCTCGTTACCGCCTACGAGCGCTTCGACACGGCTCTCGAGGCGGTTTCCCTCGGCGTCGCCGATTACCTCCTCAAGCCGGTCTCCAAGGACAGGCTCTTCCTGTCTCTCCGGACCGCGGCCCTCGCCATCGATCGGCGCAACGAGCTGGATCGGAGGATCATCGAGCAGCAGGAGCGGGAGGAGGGCCTGCGCGCTCTCGTCGAGGCCTCTTTCCTCCAGGCGATAATGCTGGGCGAGCGCTCTCCCGCGGAGCTCGCGAAGTACCTGTCGGCGCTGGGGCTCGAGGCGGGGAGGGCGCTGATCGGCGCGGCTTCGTTCCTCTCGCCGGCCGCGCACGACTCCGCGGACGATGTCCGCCCTCGCTACGACGCTTTCTGCCGGACGATCCGATACAAGAGCCGGGCCCTCGCCGGGCCCCTCGTCTCGGGGCATTGCGCGGTATTCCTGCCTTTGCAGGCCGGCGAGGAACCCGAGGAGGCCCGGGCCGCGATCGGCGGGGCGCTCGAGGCGGCCCACGGTCCCGAGATCGCGCGCGGGCGCATCAAGCTCGCCTTCGGGCCTCCCGTCGAGCTGCGCGATTCCGCGTTGGCCTGGGCCCAGGCGATACGATCGCTCATGGGCGGCGCTCCCCCGACGGGGAAAGAGCTCCGTGAGCTGGCTGTCCCGGCGGCCGGGCCGCCTGCCGCGGAAGGCCTCTACGACTGGGACGAGGCCTTCCTCGCCGCAGTCTCGGAGCTCTCGCCCGCGCGCGCGTCCTTGGCCCTCGAGCGACTCTGCCTGCCTTTGGCCCCGCTCATCTTCGTGCCGGAGGGGCAGAGGTTCAGGATGGCGGCGCTGCTGGGGGCCGCCTACCGTCTTCTCGCGCGGCGGGAGGTGATCGACGAGGCAGAGGCCGAGGCTTCTTTTTTCCTCGGCGACATCGCGAAGGCGGAGGACGGCCAGAGCCTCTGCCTCGCCCTCAGGGCCCGCCTTTCCTCGCTGACGGAGGCTATCGCGCGGAACCCGCGCCGCACGGATCCCGTCCAGAGGGCGGTCGCGTACATCGCGGCGAACTTCGACAAGCAGATAACCCTTGAGTCGACGGCCGACGCCCTCGCGATTTCCACTAACCGCCTCGTCCGGCTTCTCGTCGCCGAGATGGGCAGGGGTTTCTCGGAGCTCCTCATCGAGCGCCGGATGGAAAAGGCCAAGGAGCTACTTTCGATGCCGGGCGCCGTGATCAAGCAAGTGAGCCAGGCTTGCGGCTACGCGGACCAGAATTACTTCTCGCGGCTTTTCAAGAAAAAGACCGGGCTCACTCCGAGCGTCTACTCGATCGAAGCCGTGAAGGGGAAAGGATAGGCTTTTTGACGGGAGGAAGGCTCGTTTCTGGACTTTTCCGATAGTGTTTATGCTAGCAATGTGCTAATCGGCCTCCCCGAAATGGTTTAATTCGTTTATTTAGAGATCATTGTCAAGAACATGCTAGTGACGGTTTGGTCGACCATAGGTATAATCACCTATAATTTCGGCGATAGGAGAAGTCGGGCATAGTTCCCGCTTGACCTCGCCGGGACAACCAGGAGGTATCTTGTGAAGAAAGGTCTTGTTCTCGCCCTCGCCCTCGTCCTCTGCGTGAGCGCGGTCAGCGTATTCGCTGCCCCGCCCAAAGTCGGCGTCTGCATCTACAAGTTCGATGACACCTTTATGTCTTATGTCCGCAACCAGATCGAGACCCTCGCGAAGGGCAACCTCGACCTCTCCGTCCAGGACAGCCAGTACGACCAGCCCAAGCAGAACGACCAGATCGATCAGTTCCTGACCCAGGGCGTGAAGTCCCTCGCCATCAACATGGTCGACCCCTCCGCGGCGAACGTCCTCATCAAGAAGGCCGCCGTGAAGAAGGTTCCGCTCGTCCTCTTCAACCGCGAGCCCGGCGACCTCGACCTCGCCAAGTATCCGAACGTCTACTACGTCGGCGCCAAGGCTCAGGAGTCCGGCACCATGGAAGGGCAGATCGTCGCCAAGTATTGGAAGGCCCATCCCGAGGCCGACCTCAACAAGGACGGCGTGCTCGACTACGTCATGCTGATCGGCGATCCCTCCAACACCGATGCGAAGTACCGCACCCAGTTCTCCATCGAGGCCGTCCAGGCCGCCGGTATCAAGGTGAATAAAGTCGCCGAGGACACCGCGATGTGGGACCGCCCGAAGGCCCAGGAAAAGGTAGCCGCCTGGCTCACCGCCTACGCCGGCAAGATCGAGGTCATCTTCGCCAACAACGACGACATGGCCCTCGGCGCCATCGAGGCCTGCAAGGCCGCCGGATACTTCAAGGGCGGCAAGTACATGCCGATCGTCGGCGTGGACGCCACTCCCCCCGCCCTCGACGCGCTCGAGCAGGGCACCCTCCTCGGCACCGTCCTGAACGACGCGGTCGGCCAGGGCACCGCCACCTACGACCTCGCCGCCAGCCTCGCCGCCGGCAAGGCCCCCGCCACCAAGGCCGGCAAGCTTGCCGACAAGGACGGCAAGGTCAATGCCAAGGGCCAGTACGTGTGGGTTCCCTACCAGATGGTCACCCTCGACAACTACAAGATGTTCAAAAAGTAAGCTCGCTTGCCCTCCGTCCCGGCCCCTAGGGTAGGCGGGCGGCCATGGCAGCTAAGGCGGGGGGTACGCTCTTGAAGCGTACTCCCCGCCTTTATTAAAAAGCCCTTGAAGATAGATCGGATCCTCGTGATAGTATCCAGTAGAACGGCGCCTGTGCGCCAATGTTCGGAGGTAAGCGCTCATGGCCGATAGAGTCAACATTGTAGAAATGCGCGGCATCTCCAAGAGCTTCCCGGGCGTCAAGGCCCTCGACGACGTCAGCGTCGACGTGCGCCCGGGCAGTGTGCACGCCCTCATGGGCGAGAACGGTGCGGGCAAGTCCACCCTCATGAAGTGCCTCTTCGGGATCTACGAGCCCGACGAGGGCGACATAGTCCTCGCCGGCCGCAAGGTCGCCTTCTCGGGCACCAAGCAGGCCCTCGACGCGGGCATCTCGATGATCCACCAGGAGCTCCATCCCATTCCCTTCCGGAGCGTCATGGAGAATATATGGCTCGGCCGCTATCCCACGCGGGGCTTCGGGCCTTTTCAATTCGTCAATAGCAAGAAGATGTATCGCGACAGCAAGAAGCTCTTCGACGATCTCCAGATCGAGATAGACCCGAAAGTCTGGGTCAAGAACCTGTCGGTCTCGAAGATCCAGTCCATGGAGATAGCGAGGGCGGTATCCTATAACGCCAAGGTCATCATCATGGACGAGCCGACCTCCTCCCTCACCGAGAACGAGGTCAAGCACCTTTTTAAGATCATCCGCAAGCTTCGCGACGAGGGAAGGGCGATCATCTACATCTCCCACAAGATGGAAGAGATCCTCGAGATCGCCGACGAGGTGACGATCATGCGCGACGGCAAGGTCGTCGGCACCTATCCCTCCGGGGAGTTGACTACCGATCTCATCATCAAGCGCATGGTCGGCCGCGACCTCACGAACCGCTTTCCCCCGCGCGAGAACGTGCCGGGCGAAGTCGTCTTCAAGGTCGAGGGCTTCACCTCGGCGAGCCCTCGCTCCTTCAGGGACGTCAGCTTCGAGCTGCGCAAGGGCGAGATCCTGGGCCTGGGCGGCCTCGTCGGCGCCCAGCGCACCGAGCTCGTAGAATCCATCTTCGGGATGCGCCTCATCAAGAGCGGGAAGATTTGGATAAACGGCAAGGAAGTGGCGATCCAGAACCCCATCCAGGCGAAGAGCCACAAAATAGCCCTCCTCACCGAGGAGCGGCGGACGACGGGCATCTTCCCCGTCCTCTCGGTCCTGGACAACACGCTGATCGCGAATATCGGAAGCTACGTCTCCAAGCTCCGCCTCCTCAACAAGAAGCGCGGGGTGAGCGACGTCAACAAGATCGTCGAAACGCTCAGGGTCAAGACTCCCTCGACGGCGACCCTGATCCAGAATCTGTCCGGCGGCAATCAGCAGAAGGTGATCGTCGCCCGATGGCTCCTCACCGAACCCGAGATACTGATATTGGACGAGCCGACGCGGGGCATCGACGTCGGCGCCAAATACGAGATATACACGATCATCGCCGACCTCGCGAAGCGGGGGAAGAGCATCATCATGATCTCCTCCGAGATGCCCGAGCTCTTGGGCATGTCCGACAGGATCATGGTCATGTGCGAGGGCCGGGCCACGGGCATCCTCGACGGCAAGACGGCGACCCAGGAGAGAATCATGGAGCTCGCGACCGAGTTCATGTCATGAGAAGGAGCGCGCAATGAGCGACACTGCAACGAGCGTAAATAAACCGATCGGACAATCCATCAAGGATTTCGCGAGCAAGTACACGATCCTCCTGGTCCTCTTGGGCATGGTCCTGGTGATCGGCATCGTGAAGCCCAACTTCCTCATGTTCGAGAACCTCGTGAATATCCTCAGGATATCCTCCGTGCGCGCGATCATCGCCCTCGGCGTCGGCGGGATCCTCATCGCGCGGGGTACCGACCTCTCCGCCGGCCGAACCGTGGGGCTCGCGGCGGTCATATCGGCCAGCCTCGCGCAAAGGGCGGATTACGCGAGCAAGCTCTTCCCCGACATGCCCCAGCTCGCCCTCGCCTGGCCCTTCCTGGCGGCCCTCGCCGCCGGCCTCCTGGTCGGCCTTCTCAACGGCACGATCGTCGCCTTCCTCAACGTGCCGCCCTTCATAGCCACCCTCGGCACGATGGTCATGGTCTACGGCGCCGAGTCCCTATACGTCGACCGCCCGCCCCGGGGCGCCCAGCCCCTCGGCGGCCTTCGCGACGATTTCACCAACCTAGGCACGGGCTCTATAGGCCCCGACGCGTTCTCGATACCCATCATCATCATCATCGCGGCCTTGGTCGCGTTGGTCATCTTCGTCATCCTCAATAAGACGCGGCTAGGCAAGAACATCTACGCCTACGGTGGCAACCCCGACGCGGCGGTCGTCTCGGGCGTCTGCGTCTGGAAGAACCTCCTCCTCGTTTACTCCATCGGCGGCCTCTGCTACGGCCTCGCGGGCGCCCTCCTCGCCGCGCGCACGGGCGGCGCGACCAACAACTACGGCATGAGCTACGAGCTCGACGCCATCGCCGCGGCGGTCATAGGCGGCGTGTCGGTCTGGGGCGGCGTGGGCAAGGTCTCGGGCATGATCACGGGCGTCCTCATCTTCGAGGTCATGAACAACGGCCTCGTGGTCCTGGGCGTGTCGGCCTACTGGCAGCAGATAGTGAAGGGCCTCATCATCGTCGCGGCTGTCGCCTTCGACATCCAGAAGTATGTTAAGAAGAGGTAGGCCCTCGTTCCGAGGAGCCGCGGCCCGCGCCGGACATCCCGGCGCGGGCCGTTCCTTTCCTCGCTTCTCGTCCCTAGGCGGGCCGGCCGGGGTCGCCTGGGAGGCCATCGGTCGGCTACGGCGCCTAATCGAAGAAATGCGCATTACTGCGATCGATGATGAAGGTCTCGATCGTAATGACCCTGTTTGCGCTCTCTCGCCTTATGGCCTTTATCGCGGCGTTGATCGACTCCTTGCCGATGAGATCGCGGTTAGTGTTGAGGGTCGCGGTCATCCCGCCTTCGAGTATGCTTTGAATCGCGCTGCGGTTGCCGTCTATGCCGAGGATGATGACGTCGCGCCCTCCGGCCTTCCGCACCGCGTCGAGGGCTCCGAGCGCCATTTCGTCGGATAGCCCGTAGAAGACGTTGATGCCGGGATCCTTGGCCAAGGCTTCCGCGGCGGCTTCCGTGGCCAATGTCCGCTCCCAATCGCCGCGTACCTTCGACGTTACGACGATCCCCGGCGAGCCCTTGATCTCATCGAGGAAGCCCCCCTCGCGCTCTTTCGTGAATTGGCTCGGCAGCCCCTCGATGATGGAGACCCGCTTGGGCCCCTTGGCGATGCTCTTCAAGTAGCGGGCGACCTTCCTGCCCGCCTCGAGCTGGTCGTATCCGACGTACGCGAAGACATTGGCGCCCGGAAGAGGCGTGATGCTATTGAAGACCACGGCCGGGACCCCCGCGCGATTGGCCTTCTGGATGGCGCTGACCAAGGTCGGCCCGTCCGTCGAGCATAGGCAGACGCCTTGGGGGCAGCGCTGCAGGACCTCGTCGACGACGTGGAGCATCCCGTCGAAATCGTCCTCGTGCTGGGGAGACTCGACGTCGAGCTTGAATCCGCTCATGTCGCAAGCCGGCCTGGCGCCGGCGATGACCTCGGCGTAGAACGGGCTTATCGTGCCCGGCGGAATGAATCCGATAGTCTTTTCGGGGTAGGCGGAGTCGGGTAACCCTCCTGAAAGGGCCGGCATCGCGACGGCGAAAATGAGGGCGCCGAAAGGCTTCTTCATACTGGCCTCCCTTTCTCTAGGAGAGAATGCTTTTTCATCCGATTATACAAAGTGCGCCTCGAAATTTTTAGGCTCTGGGCGGCGGCGGAGCGGTTGAAATTATTGTCGATAAGCGCCGCGATGAGGGAATCCCTTTCGATGTTATCCTCGATATCGAGGATGCTCGCGCTCGGAGTCTCGGAGTCGCCGAGTATGAAGTCGTCGGCTCCGAGGCTGGCGCCGTCCTCGCAAAGGAGGACCGCGCGCTCGACGGCGTGCTTGAGTTCCCTGACATTGCCGGGCCATGAATAGCGCTTGAGCCGCTCCATCGCCTTCGCGTCCACCGAGATCCTATGCTTGCCGAAGTTCGAGGTGAAGCGATGGAGGAAGTATTCCACCAGGGGCTCGATGTCCTCGCGCCTGTGGGCGAGCGAGGGGACGTCGATTTGCAACCCGTTCAAGCGGTAGTAGAGATCGGTCCTGAAGGTCCCGAGCCTTACGCTCTCGAGGATGTCCTTGTTCGTGGCGGCGATGACGCGGGCCTTGAGCTCCTTCGGCCTCACCGAGCCGACCGGCTCGAAGGAACGCTCCTCGAGCACCCGCAGGAGCTTAGCCTGGAGGGCCATGCTCAAGTCGCCTATCTCGTCCAGGAAGAGCGTGCCCCTGTCCGCGAGCTCGAATTTGCCCATCCGCCTCTCGGTCGCTCCGGTGAAAGCCCCTTTTTCGTGGCCGAATAGCTCGCTTTCGATAAGCTCCGAGGGTATGGCCGTCATATTGATGCCGATGAAGGGGCAGGATCGCCGCGGTCCGTGATCGTGGATGCAGCGGGCTACGACTTCCTTGCCGACTCCCGACCCGCCGAGGATGAGGACGGGTATGTTGTGCCCGGCCACTTTATTTATGATATCGAGGAGCTTGCCCATGGTCTCGCTCCGGTATACCAGGGTCGGGCTCTCGGGCGGCGCCTCTCCCTCCCGCCTGGCGGAGACTTCCCGGAAGGCGTCCGCGCAGATCATTCGGACCTCGTCCATCTCGAAGGGTTTGCGCAGGTAATCGGCCGCGCCCGATTTAAGCGCCTCGACCGCCGTATCCACCGTGGCGAAAGCGGTGATCATGACGATCTTCGTGCAGGTCCGCTTGAGCGGCTCGAGCAGGCTCAAGCCCGAGCCGTCGGGCAGCCGGATGTCGACCAGCGCCAAGTCGTAGTAGTTCCTCCGGAGCAGGGCCTGCGCCTCCGCGATGCTCACCGCTATATCTGAGGTATAGCCATCGATTGAAACGATGGCCTTCAGCGATTCATGTATGCCTTCCTCGTCGTCGACGATGAGGACCCTGAACTCATGCCGCTCCAAGGATTCCCCCCGCTTTGAAAATGACCGTGAAGCATGACCCCGAGCCCGGAGAGCTCGAAGCGCGGAGGTCTCCGCCTAGATTGCGCATTATCCGCTTGCTGAAGTAAAGGCCGAGCCCGGTCCCGGGGCCGGGGCTGCGGGGCCGGAGGGGCTCGAATATGGTCTTCAGGTCCTCGGAGCGGATCCCCTTCCCGTTGTCGTGGATCTCGATCGCCGCGCATCCCTCGCGTATCCCGATCCTCGCGACGATGGCCCCGTCCGGCCGCTCGATCGACTGCACGGCGTTGTCGATGAGGTTGAATATGACTTGCTTGAGGCCTTCGGGCGACGTTAGCACTTTCAAGGGGGCGATCTCCTCGACGAGCGAAGCCTTGATCCCCCGATTCCTGAACTTTATCTCGAAGACGTCGATCATGTCGCGGATGATGGCATTCACCTCGGTCCATTCCTCCTGGTAGGCGTCGGCCTTGACGGTGCCCAGGAGGCGCTCGAACAGGCGGATGATGCGGCGCGCCTCCTGCTCCATCCTCGAGAGGAATCGCGTGACCTCGTCATCCGTAAGCCGCCTGGTCGATAACAGCTGGATATGGGAGAGGAGGACGCTCATGGGATTGTATATATCGTGCGCCAAGGCCGACGCTACTTGCCCCGCGGCCGCGAGCTTCTCGTTGCGGACGAGCGCCTCCTCGAGGGCGCGCTGCTCCGAGATATCGACGACGACTATGATCGCCCCGCTGTACGCGGCGTCCAGCGGGGCCGGGAATACGTCCAGGGTATACGACTTGCCCGTAACGCCGTCCTTGACATCGACGGGGTCGGGCCTGGCTCCGGCCCATGCGGGCGATTCCGGCAAGGTCGCGAGAAGCTCCTCCACTACCGCCTTGTGGCGCATGAAGAAGGGTATATCGAAGAGATTCGAGCCGACGGAGTCCGCGGGTACATTGAGCTCTACCCCGGCGCTCTCGTTCGCTAGCGCCACTTTGCCGTCGGATTCGACGGCTATGCAGCTCACCAGGAGATCCTGAAAGACCGCCCCGATATAGGCATTGAGCAGCGCCAGCTTCCGGTTCCTCTCGTTCAGCGACGTCTCCTTCACTTCGAGCTGAAGGGCCATCCTGTTGAAGGACTCGTAGAGATCGCCTATCTCGTCGTCGCGCTTCGAGGCGATCCGGTAGGTAAGGTCACCCCTGGCCAGGCAGCCGGCGGCCGCCGCGACCGAGGACAGGGTTCCTATGATCCGGAGGCCCACGAAATTGAGGACGATGGCCGGGAACATGATGCAGAATAGGATCGTCCCTATGAGGACCAGGGTCGTCCTTCTGTCCTCTATCAGGAGCTCCTCGTTCTTGATCGCGATTATCGCGGTCGCGGTCCCGCCGGGCGCCGGGAATAAGGGAGTCGATATGCCGAGGTATTTTCCCTTCCCCGACGCGAATCGAAAGGCGTCGAGGTTCCCCTTGCCGAAATACGATGCGGGAATGTCGCCCAGAACGGCGGAATTCGAGAAGATGAAGTTCCCGCGGTCGTGGATTCCCAAGTTGACGCTGTGCGCGTTCGCGAAGGCCTCGAACCATCCAGAGTCGAAGACCCTCCGCAGGTAGACGAGGCCGACGACTCGGCCGTAAAGGGATACGGGGAATGCCGTGATGACCCGTATCCCCGAGGCCTCGGTCTGAAACTTCACGCGATCGCCTTCGCCGAGCCCCTGCGAAACGCCGATCGTCGACGGGATGGCCCTGTTGTTTCCGATTATGAGCGCGCGGTAGCAGTCGCTCCTCTCGTAGCGATACAGCGCCAGCGAGTCGACCTGCGAGCGCAGAACGAGGTTCTCCAGCTTCAATCCGAGCTTTTCGGAGCCGATGCCCATGGAGGAACTGCCGAGATACTCCCTGACGTCGTCGAGGTTCGCTACCATGACCGCGTCTTTTCTGAAATCCGACTCGAAGGTCTCGAGCTCCCGCTCGAGATCGAGCTTCACTCCCCTAAGGGTCAATAGCTTAATGTCCTGCTCGCGTTTCCCGAGCTCCGCGCCCGCGACGAGGACCACGATCAAGAC
>Ga0265330_10002010_pt1 | contig 11285 bp, 8 predicted proteins | sample 41919metaG_FD_202083 | JGI IMG/M metagenome (GOLD analysis project Ga0265330, IMG submission 202083) | Rhizosphere microbial communities from Carex aquatilis grown in University of Washington, Seatle, WA, United States - 4-19-19 metaG | ecosystem: Host-associated > Plants > Roots > Rhizosphere >... | reverse complement strand
GAAGGCCGCGGTGCACCATCTCACTAAATCGCTCGCCGCCGAATGGGGCGCCCGCGGCGTCCGCGTCAATGCGGTCGCGCCGACCTACATCGCCACGCCGCTCAATGCCTTCGTCAAGAACAGCCCCAAGATGTATGATGCCTGGATCGGCGGGACGCCGATGGCCCGGATGGGGGAAGTGGACGAGGTCGCCTCCGTCGTCCTGTTTCTCGCCTCCGATGCCGCGAGCCTGATGACCGGGAGCGTCGTCCTCGTCGACGGCGGCTATACGTGCTGGTAGGCTCGACCTGTTGAGCAGCCGCGGATCTCGAATGGGACTGGCATGAGGCAGGCCTTCATCGGTGTCGACGTCGGAACGTCGAGCGCGCGCGCCGGCGTGTTCGACGAAAAGGGAACCCTGCTGGCGACCGCCCGGCATCCGATCATGGTCTGGCATGAAGCGGGCAGCGTCGTCGAACAGTCGTCGTCCGACATCTGGGCGGCCTGCGCAGCCTCCGTCCGCGCCGCAATGGCGGAAGCAGCCCTGCCGCCGTCCGCCGTCAGGGGCCTGGGCTTCGACGCGACCTGCTCGCTGGTGGTGCTCGACGCCGCCGCCTGTCCGCTGACGGTCAGTGCGTCGGGCGACGCACGCCGCAACGTCATTGTCTGGATGGATCATCGCGCGTTGGCCGAAGCGCGCCAGGTCAACGAAACCCAGGACGAGGTCCTGCGCTATGTCGGCGGTTCGATCTCGCCCGAAATGGAAATTCCGAAGCTGCTGTGGCTGAAGCGGCATTTGCCGTCGACCTACCGCGCGGCCGGCCACTTCTTCGATCTTGCCGATTATCTTTCGTTCCGGGCGACCGGATCGACGCTGCGTTCGATCTGTACGCTGGCTTGCAAATGGAATTTCCTCGCCCACGAACATCGCTGGAGCAAAAGCTATTTCGATCGGATCGGTCTTGGCGATCTCGCCTCGGATAGTTACGCAAAGATCGGCAGTGAGATCGTCGCGCCCGGTACGCCGCTCGGCGCCGGCCTGACCGGATCCGCCGCGCGGGATCTGGGGCTGCTTGAGGGTACGCCGGTCGGCGCGTCGCTGATCGACGCCCATGCCGGAGGCGTCGGTACCATCGGCGGTCGCGTAAGGTCGGGCGAGGCCGTCGATGTGTGTCGCCGGCTGGCCTACATCATGGGAACCTCGGCCTGCATCATGGCGACAACGTCGGAGCCGCGCTTCGTCCCGGGAGTTTGGGGTCCTTATTATTCCGGGATGGTGCCTGAATTCTGGCTCAACGAAGGTGGGCAGTCCGCGGCGGGCGCGGCCGTCGATCATCTCATCAGATCCCATCCCGCGTATCACGAAGCCCTCGCGGCCGCGCAGGCTGCCGGCATCGACATTCTGGAATTTCTCGAACGGCGCATCGTCGCGCGCTCGAAAAATCCGGGCGAGGCGGCGCGATTTGCCCGTGATATCCACGTTCTGCCGGAATTTCTCGGCAACCGTTCGCCCTTCGCCGATCCGGACTCTCGCGCGATCGTTGCCGGGATGGATCTCGACATCGACATCGGCTCGATGGAGCGGCTTTTCGTCGCCGGACTGTGCGGCCTCGCCTACGGCCTTGCTGACGTCGTCGACGCCTTTCGGACGCACGGCGTCGACAGCGACCTGATGGTGATCAGCGGCGGCGCGGGACGAAGTGCGCTGGTTCGCCAGATCATGGCGGATACGACCGGCTTGACGGTCGCGGTTCCGGAAACGCAGGAGCCCGTCCTGCTGGGCGCCGCCATGCTGGGTGCAGTCGCCGGCAGTTGTTACGGATCGATTGGGGAGGCCATGGCCTCGATGTCGGCGATCGGCTGTTTGAGCGAGCCGACCGCGCCGGGAATGGCGGACTTCCACCGGATCAAGCGACGGGTCCACGGGCTGATGCGAAAACTGGATCGCGAAAGCCGTGATACGATGCGCGGATCGCATTGATCGCTGGCGCTGATTTGAAGAATGCGAGCAATGCTGCTGAGTTGCGGAGATGCCCTGGTTGATTTCCTGCCCGTCAAAGCCGTGGACGGGCGCGACGCGGCCGTGCCGGTTGCCGGCGGTTCCTGCCTCAACGTTGCCGTCGGCATGGCGCGTCTTGGCGCGGCGGCAGGGTTCGTGGGCGGCATTTCGACCGATCTCTTCGGCCGCATGATTGCCGACCATGCGCTGGCCTCGCAGGTTGACCTTCGCTATGCGGTTCGCAGCGAGCACCAGACCACGCTCGCGTTCGTGCGCACCGTTGCGGGTGAACCGCAATATGCCTTCTACGATGAGGCGACGGCGTCGCGAAACTGGGCCCATCGGCGCGGATCCATTGCCTTCGATGAAATCGAAGCCATTCATCTGGGATCGACCACTCTCGTCAACGACGAGGGGGCCGCCCAGGCGCGTGCCATGATCGATGACGCGGCATCGGTCACGATCTCCTTTGACCCGAACTGCAGGCCCGCCCTGATCAGGCACAAGGCCCGCTACGTCGATCAAATGGATGCGTTTGCGGCCGCCGCGGATATCGTGCGGATGTCGGATATCGATTTTGAATTTCTGTATGGCGGCAACGATTATGCGGGAAGGGCAAAGACTCTCCTCGAGATGGGCGCGAGCCTCGTCGTCATCACGCGCGGAGTAGATGGCGCCCAGGCATGGCACGGCAAGGCGGGCACGGTGGAGGTCCGGGCGCCCACCATCGATGTCGTGGACACCATCGGCGCGGGCGATAGCTTCCAGGCCGCGCTGCTGTTCGCGTTGCGTGCCTTGGGAAGGATCAACGCGAACGCGCTGATAGAAATGAATCCGGAAGAGCTCGGTCGCGCGCTCTCCTTTGCATCGATCTGCGCGGCCTTCACATGTGGGCGCCCCGGCGCCGATCCGCCGCGTGCTACCGACGTCAGCATGGAATTGTCTCGTCTTTTTCCAAACCGGGTCTGACCTACCAGACCGGCCGACAGGCGAGGCCGAATATGCTCAGGCGCGCCGTATGCAACCGGGATTTGCACCTTTTTTTGGCACATCTATTGCATCTATTTGGAGCGTTCTGGGCCGCCAAGGTCGCCCGGTTTCTCTCTCTACCAAAGCGGGCGGATGCGGATGACGACCACGGCGGCGCTGGAACTGGTGCAACTGACCAAGAAGTTCGGCAATGTCACCGCCGTCGATGGGATAAACCTCAGGATTCCCGCCGGCTCCTATTGCTGTCTGCTCGGACCGTCGGGCTGCGGCAAGACCTCCACCTTGCGAATGATAGCCGGCCATGAATCGGCGACATCGGGAGATATCCTCGTCGGTCCGAAAAATGTGACGGATCTGCCGCCGGCCGAGCGCAATACGGCGATGATGTTCCAATCCTATGCGCTGTTTCCGCATCTTTCCGTCATCGACAACGTTGCCTTCGCCCTGAAGATGAGAGGCGTTGCCAAGGCGGAGCGCCATACCGAGGCAAAGCGGCTGCTCGAACTCGTCGATATGCAGGCCTATTCCGCGCGGCTCCCCGCGCAGCTCTCCGGCGGCCAGCAGCAGCGCGTGGCGCTGGCCCGGGCGTTGATCACCTCGCCCCAGATCCTGCTGCTTGATGAACCGCTTTCCGCGCTCGATCCGTTTTTGCGGCTGCGGATGCGTACCGAACTGAAAAGGCTTCAACGCGAGCTTGGAATCACCTTTGTCCACGTCACGCATGGCCAGGACGAGGCCATGGCGCTCGCCAATATCGTGGTCCTGATGAACGCGGGACGGATCGAACAACAGGGATCTCCGCGCGAAATCTTCAACCATCCCCAGACCGAATTCACGGCAAGATTTATCGGCGGCCACAATGTGATTGCCGTCGGCGACCAGACCTTCGCCGTCCGCAATGATAGTCTCACCCTGAAACGTCCGGGCGAAGCCGTCGACGGTCCCTCCGTCGCCGGCACCGTCAGCGAAGTCGAATACCAGGGCACGTATGTTCGGGTGGCGATTACCGCCGACGGTGGTGCCGACATCTCCGCTCAATTGACGGAAAGCCAGTTCGACAAGGCCAACTACGGTGTCGGCGACCGCGTGATCGCCACCTGGGACCCCGCCATCGCGAGCCCACTGAAGACGAGCAGTTCTGCAACCGTCACGTCGCCTGAAATGGTGGCCTGATATTTCTGGAGAGGGACCATGACCGATCGCTTGAAGACCAACAAAAGCATCAGCCGTCGCAATCTACTCAAGGGCGCTGCCGGCGCGGCCGGCCTCGCTGCAGGTTCGGGCGCGATTACCGGATTTCCCTATGTCTATTCAGCCGAGCCGAAAGTTCTCCGCTATCTCGGAACCGCGGTCAACGAAGGCGATGAAATCTCGAAGAAATGCCTCGAAGATACCGGCATCAAGATCGAATACATCACGGCAACGACCGACGACGTGACCAAGCGCGTCATCACCCAGCCGAATTCATTCGACGTGCTCGATACCGAATATTTCTCGCTGAAGAAGCTGGTGCCGTCGGGCAATATCTTTGCGCTCGACGCCAAGAAGATCAAGGAATTCGACAACATCACCCCGGTGTTCACCAAGGGCCAGCTGCCGAACGGCAAGAAGATCGGCGATCAGGGCACGGCGCCATGGAAGGTGCTCTATCTCGAGGGGCCGAACTCCAAGAAATTCTCGGCCACGCCGACCGAATACGTGACCCTGATCCCGACCGTCTACAATGCCGATACGCTTGGCATCCGGCCGGACCTGATCAAGCGGCCGATCGAATCGTGGGCTGAACTATTGAACCCGGAATTCAAGGGCAAGGCCTCGATCCTCAACATTCCCTCGATCGGCATCATGGACGCCGCGATGGTCGTCGAAGCCACCGGCCAGCACAAATACGCCGACAAGGGCAACATGACGAAGCCTGAAATCGACATGACCATGAAGCTTTTGACGGAGGCCAAGAAGGCCGGTCAGTTCCGCGCCTTCTGGAAGGACTTCAACGAGTCCGTCAACCTGATGGCATCGGGCGAAACCGTCATTCAGTCGATGTGGTCTCCCGCCGTCACCAAGGTGCGCTCGATGGGAATCGCATGCACCTTCCAGCCGCTCAAGGAAGGCTATCGCTCCTGGGCGTCGGGCTTCTGCGTATCGAAGGCCGTGTCGGGACCGAAGCTCGATTGGGCCTATGAATTCGTGAACTGGTATCTCTCGGGCTGGGCCGGCGCCTATCTCAATCGCCAGGGTTATTATTCCGCCGTGCTCTCCACCGCCAAGGCCAACATGACGGCCGACGAATGGGGCTACTGGATGGAAGGCAAGCCCGCCGTCGGCGACATCAAGGCGCCCGATGGCACCGTGCTGGAAAAGGCCGGGGCCAAGCGCGACGGTGGCTCCTACGACGACCGCATGGGCGCCGTTGCCTGCTGGAACGCCGTCATGGACGAGAACGACTACATGGTCCGCAAGTGGAATGAATTCATCGCCGCTTGACGCCATCCCAAGACGCCATCCCGAGGCTTGCCGCGCCAAAACCCGCGGCAAGCCGTTCTCCGGTGTGACCGAGATCGCCCCTCCCATGGTTCAAGACCGCAAATCCCTGGTGGCATGGTTTCAAGCCGCGCCGATGATGCTGATCTTCGCGCTGTTCTTTCTGCTGCCGCTGATCTTCGTGACCATCGTCAGCGCGTGGGATTACAACGAGTACGAGATGATCCCGGCGTTCAGCCTGCGTGGCTACACCGACACGTTCGAGGGATGCATCGCGGATCTGCCCGATCTGTGCACGATCCTGCGGACCTATCTGAAGACGTTGAAATTGTGCCTGCTGACGTGGAGCCTGACCCTTCTGATCGGCTTCACGGTTGCCTATTTTCTCGCGTTCCACGTCCGCTCCAAGACCTGGCAGATCGTGCTGACGTTGCTCTGCACCATCCCATTCTGGACGTCGAACGTGATCCGCATGATTGCCTGGATCCCGCTGCTTGGCCGCAACGGGCTGGTGAACCAGGGCCTTCAGGGCGTGGGACTGATCAACCAGCCGCTGGAATGGCTGCTGTTCTCGGAATTTTCCGTCGTGCTGGCACTCGTTCATCTCTTCACGTTCTTCATGGTGGTGCCGATCTTCAATTCGATGATCCGGATCGACAAGAAGCTGATCGAGGCCGCCTATGACGCCGGGGCGACGGGATGGCAGACGCTGGTGAACGTGATCATCCCGCTGGCAAAGCCGGGCATCGTCATCGGCTCGATCTTCGTGATCACGATCGTAATGGGTGATTTCGTCACCATCGGCGTGATGGGCGGCCAGCAGATCGCGTCCGCCGGCAAAATCATCGAGGCACGTCTCAACGCGCTGCAATTTCCGGCGGCGGCAGCCAACGCGGTCATCCTGCTCGGCATCACCATCCTGATCATTTCGGCGCTGACCCGGATCGTCGATATCCGCAAGGAGCTGTGACATGGGCGAGAAGCGGCCACGCTCATTCTATTTTCTCGCGGCGTTTTTCATTGCCTATGTGCTGTTTTTGTATGGGCCGATGTTTGCGATCTACATTCTCTCGTTCCAGGGGCCCGATGGCGGCCTGACCTTCCCGATGAACGGCGTGTCGCTGACCTGGTTCGGCAAGGTGTTTTCCGGCACCGGCATCGTCGACATCGGGGCCGCCTTCAAGCGGTCGCTCAAGCTCGGTCTCGTCGTCATGGTGCTGACGGTCGTGCTTTCGGTTTCGGCCGGCATGGCCTTCCGCAAGTCGTTTCGCGGCGCGACATTCCTGTTTTACGTTGCGATCGCCAGCCTGATCATGCCCTCGATCATCACCTCGCTCGGTATCGCGCTGGAATTCCGGCTGCTCGACGACTTCATGATCAAGCACGGCAGCGAGGGGTGGACGACGGCGATGGGCCTGTTCACTTCGGGCCTCGGAGCGCATCTGACCTGGACATTGCCGTTTGGCCTCCTGATCATGTTTGCGATCTTCAACCGGTTCGATGGCCGGCTGGAGGAGGCGGCGCGCGATCTCGGTGCAACGCCGTGGCAGACATTCCGCTATGTCGTATTGCCGATTATCCTGCCGTCGGTCGTGGGTATTGGTCTGTTCGGCTTTACCCTGTCCTGGGACGAACTGGCGCGCTCGAGCCAGGCCATCGGTTCTGTGAACACCCTGCCGCTCGAATTGCAGGGGCTGACGACAACGGTTACAAAGCCCGATATATATGCGCTGGGAACGCTGACCAGCGCCGTATCCTTTCTCGTCATTTTCGCGGCGTTGATCGTCATTCTTGTGCTCCAGGCCCGCCAACGGCGTCATGGGTCGGACGCGGGCAAGGGAATGGTCTAAGGCTCGGCCTGATGCGCATTCTCGTCGTCAACCCAAACACCACCGCGGCCATGACCGAGAAGATCGGCGAAGCCGCGCGCGCCGTGGCCGCGGCGGGCACGGAACTCATCGTCGTCAATCCCGCCGATGGGCCTGTCTCGATCGAAGGCTATTATGACGAGGCGTTTTCGGTGCCGGGCCTGCTGGCCGAAATCGCCAAAGGCGACGCGCTCGGGGTTTCCGCGCATATCATTGCCTGTTTCGACGATACCGGCCTCGAAGCGGCGCGCAGCATCGCGTTGGCGCCCGTCATCGGCATCGGCGAGGCGGCGTTTCACCTGGCCTCGATGCTGGGTCACCGCTTCTCGGTCGTGACGACGCTGTCGCGCTCGATCGCGGCCGTCGAGAACAATTTGTTGAAATACGGACTGGCCGGTCGCTGCGGCAGGGTTCGGGCCTGCGAATTGCCGGTTCTTTCACTCGACGATCCCGGCTCGGATGCGGCCGCACGGATCGGTGCCGAAATCGAACTTGCGAAGCGGGAGGACCGTGCCGAAGCGATCGTGCTCGGGTGTGCCGGCATGGCGGACCTCGCCGCGCGTCTGTCGGAAAGGCATGGGCTTCCCGTCGTCGACGGGGTCGCGAGCGCGGTCAAGCTGGGTGAAGCTTTCGGCGCGCTGGGTCTCAAAACCTCGAAAATCGGAGCCTACGCGCCGCCGCAGCCGAAGGCCTATCGGGGAATGTTTGCACCCTTCGAACCGCGCTAGCCACCGCGATAGTATTTTCATCGCACTTTATCGACTTGCCGTACAGGAGGTCCTCATGCCCGCCCCTCAGACCGTTGTTGCCAAACCAAGCGACGAGACCGCGCAAGCCGCGGAACTGGTCGAGCGGTTTCTCGTCGCCTCGATGATCCCGGATCCCGAGAAGGCTGCGGGCTTCATGAGCGGAGACGTTGCCATCACCTTCACGGGCGGCCGTCAATTCCGCCACCCGCGGGAAGCCACCGGTTTCAACGCCATGCGGTACAAATGGGTAAAGAAGAAGATGGAACGGACCGACGTGGCGCCCGGCATCGGCGAGACCGTGGTTTACAATACCGGCACGCTCTATGGCGAATGGCCGGACGGCACGCCGTTCGAGGGCAATCGCTATGTCGATCGCTTCGTCATTCGCGACGGCCTGATCGTGCAGATGGATGTCTGGAACGACAGCGCCGAGCGTATTCTCACGCGCAACGCGATCGGGGCGTAGGTCGCGCAAGGCATCGGAAATCCGGAATCGAAGCCAGCTCTCTAGTCGCTTCAACGGCGCGAAGGCTTTCCATGTTATTCGATTATGTCTTGCGCAACGGACGCATCGCGGGCGGCAGCCCGGATCCGGTCGACGTCGGCGTGAGCGACGGGCGGATCGCCGTCATCGCCAAGGGCTCAGCGATGTCCGCGCGCGACGGCTCGCGCGATATCGCGCTCGATGGACGCCTAATGATTCCGGGCTTTGTCGAGACCCACATCCATCTCGACAAGTCATGCATTTCGGATCGCTGCAACTGCGTTACGGGCACCCTGCAGGAGGCGATCGCCGCGGCCGCGGCGGCAAAGCGCGACTTCACCGAACAGGACATCTACGCCAGGGCCAGTCGCACCCTGGAAAAAGCCATCATCCAGGGCACGACGCGCATGCGTACCCATGTCGAGGTCGATCCGCGGATCGGGATGAAGGGCTTCCATGCCTTGCGCCGGCTGCAACGGGATTTCGCCTGGGCGGTGGATCTGGAGCTCTGCGTGTTTCCGCAGGAAGGGTTGCTCAACGATCCCGGCTGCGACGCCTTGCTGGTGGAAGCCTGCGAAAACGGCGCGGGATCGATCGGCGGCGCGCCCTATGTCGACACCGATCCGCACGGCCAGATCGCTCGCATTTTCGAACTCGCTCGGCGTTATGACCTGGACATCGATTTTCACCTCGATTTCGATCTCGATCCATCCTGGATGCATCTCGATGAAGTCTGCCGGCGGACCGATCAATATGGCTGGGGCGGCCGGGTCGCGATCGGCCATGTCAGCAAGCTGTCGGCGCTCGACCCGGGCGCGCTGCAATCCGTCGGACGGCGCCTTGCCGGCGCCGGCGTCGCGGTCACCGTCCTGCCGGCGACGGATCTGTATCTGATGGGGCGCGGCGCCGCGCATTCCGTGCCGCGCGGCGTGGCGCCGGCCCATCGCCTGCTCGGCTATGGGGTGACCTGTTCGCTGTCCACCAACAACGTCCTCAATCCGTTCACGCCGTATGGCGATTGCTCGTTGATCCGGATAGCGAACCTCTACGCCAATGTCGCGCAGGCGGGACAACCTGGCGAGTTGACGGCGTGCCTCGACATGGTGACGACGCTGTCAGCCCGCCTGATGAATCTGCGCGACTATGGCATTGCCGTTGGCAATCCCGCCGACATCGTCGTGCTGGATTGCTTCACTTCAAGCGCGGCGGTGGCGGAACTAGCCCAGCCGCTGCTGGCGATGAAGCGCGGCCGCATCAGTTTTTCGCGGGCCCCCGCCGTGATCAATTGGCCAACGACAGCAAACCCTTCGGGCAGAATCGATCCGGCGGGCTCACGCACCGAAACCGGAATCTAATCGCTGTGGCCGTCGCCAGCGTATTGGTGCGTGGACCGCTAACGGCTCGCTTGCAATGTTTAGTAAACCGTGTTTCACTAAACAAATCGAGCCTCGCCGGGTCCTAGAATCCGGGTAGGCGCGAGGGAACGTCCGTTTAGTCATTCAGCCCGTCAAGGACTGTGTCGCTCTGCTCGAAGCATTCGAGCGGGTAGGAAAGCCGTGCCATGTCGATGGCCGGCGCCACTGGGAGGGAGAACGCGTAATGAAACAGACAATGAAGGCGCTTCTTGTTGCTGGCGGGGCTCTTGCCTCCGCGCTCGGCGTCGGAGCGGCGACCACGCCCGCGCAGGCGCAGGGCAAGACCATCACGCTGTGCTGGGCCGCATGGGACCCCGCCAATGCGCTGGTCGAACTGTCGAAGGACTTCACCACCAAGACCGGCATCGGCATGAAGTTCGAATTCGTGCCGTGGACCAATTATGCCGATCGTTTCCTGAACGAACTCAATTCGCACGGCTCGTTGTGCGATCTCATCATCGGCGATTCGCAGTGGATCGGCGGCGCCGCGGAGAACGGCCAGTACGTCAAGCTCAACGATTTCTTCAAGAAGGAAGGAATCAGCATGGACGACTACATGCCGGCGACCGTGGTCGGCTATTCCGAGTGGCCGAAGAACTCGCCGAACTACTGGGCGCTGCCCGCGATGGGCGATGCGGTCGGCTGGACCTATCGCAAGGACTGGTTTGCGCGGCCGGACGTGCAGAAGGATTTCAAGGCCAAATACGGCCGCGATCTCGCCGTGCCGAAAACCCTCGATGAACTCCACGACATCGCGGCGTTCTTCCAGGGCCGCGACATCGACGGCAAGAAGGTCTATGGCGCCTCGATCTATACCGAGCGCGGCTCGGAAGGCATCACCATGGGCGTCTCGAACTATCTCTACGACTACGGCTTCAAATACCAGGATCCCAACAAGCCCTATGCGATGGACGGGTTCGTCAACTCGCCCGGCGCGGTGAAGGGGCTCGAGGCCTACAAGGAACTCTACAAGTGCTGCACGCCGCCCGGCGCGTCCAACTCCTACATGTCGGAAGGTCTCGATGCCTTCAAGTCCGGGCAGGTCGCACTGCAGATGAACTTCTTCGCCTTCTTCCCGGGCCTGTTCAAGGACCCGAATGTCGGCGGCGACAAGATCGGCTTCTTCGTCAATCCGGCCGGCCCCGCGACCCAGGCGACCCAGCTCGGCGGGCAGGGAATCTCGGTGGTTTCCTATTCCAAGAACCAGGGCGAAGCGCTGCAATATATCAAGTGGTTCTCCGGCGGCGATGTGCAGAAGAAGTGGTGGGCGCTGGGCGGCTATTCCTGCGCCAAGTCCGTGCTGAACGATCCGAGCTTCCC
>Ga0265330_10002008_pt1 | contig 11286 bp, 13 predicted proteins | sample 41919metaG_FD_202083 | JGI IMG/M metagenome (GOLD analysis project Ga0265330, IMG submission 202083) | Rhizosphere microbial communities from Carex aquatilis grown in University of Washington, Seatle, WA, United States - 4-19-19 metaG | ecosystem: Host-associated > Plants > Roots > Rhizosphere... | reverse complement strand
AATTGGCTGCAGCAAGCCAAGACAACAAGAGACAAGGAGCCACGATGAACCAAAACCCGAAAGAAGGCTGCGACGTCGCGACCTGCGACTCGCACATGCAAAGCACAAAAGAACTCTACGGCAACAGGTTGGCTGCATTGGATGGCGACATTGGCCACATCAGGGATTTCTACTTTGACGATGAAGTATGGGTGATTCGGTACCTGGTCGCAGACACGGGGTCGTGGTTGACGGGACGACTGGTCCTGCTTTCACCCCATGCCTTTGGCACGCTCGACGAGCGCGAGAAGACCCTGCACGTGAAGCTGCGAAAGATGCAGATTCAAGACAGTCCATCGATAGAGCTACATAAACCGGTCTCACGCCAGTACGAGACGGAGTATTACGGCTATTACGGCTGGCCGACCTATTGGGAGGGTGACGCCATGTGGGGCCTGGGCGGCTATCCAGCGGCTTTGCCGCCTTCAAAGGAGGACGTGGAAGTCCGTCGTCAGTATCGCCACCGGGAGGACAAGCATCTGCGCAGCAGCGAGGCCGTAACCGGATACCACATCGAGGCGACTGACGGGACCATCGGCCGGGTCAGTGGCTTTCTGGTGGACGACAGAAGTTGGGAAATTCGGGAGTTGGTAGTGGAAGCCGGCCACTGGTACGCAGGCAAGACGATCCTGATTGCGACCAGCAACGTGAAGCGAATCAGCTATGAGGATTCGAAGGTCTTTGTGAACCTGAGCAAAGCGGACATCAAGCGGACGCCTGCGCACGAGCACGCGAGGGCGCGCGCGGACGAGCACGGGGCCGGGCACTGCTGCGGCTGAGTGGGTAAGGCGGCCGTCTGTCACCAGCGGCCGCTTTTTGCGGGGAGGCCCTACTCGAAGCGCAGGGCGTCGATGGGGTTCATGCGCGCGGCCTTGCGCGCGGGGTAGAAGCCGAAGACCACGCCGATGGCCATGGAGATCCCGAAGGCGAGGAAGATCCAGAGCGGCGAAAGCACGAAGGGCCATCCCATGGTTGAGGCCAGCGCCAGGGCGCCCCCGACTCCAGAGGCGATTCCTATCAGACCTCCGGCGGCAGAGAGCACGACGGCCTCGACTAGAAATTGCAGCAGCACCTTGTTCTCGCTGGCGCCAATGGCCAGGCGGATTCCGATCTCGCGCGTCCGCTCGGTGACCGATACGAGCATGATGTTCATGATGCCGATCCCGCCCACCAGCAACGATACCGCGGCCACGTTGCGCAGCATTCCCGTCTGCGCGTCTGCCGCCTTCTCTTGCGTGGCAGCGATGTCCGCCAAGTTGCGCACGGTGAAATCGTCCAGCTGGCTGTCCAACTGGCGGTGCTGCTGACGAAGAATGCCGATCACCTGGGTCTGCGCGTGCGACACCTCGTCGGGCGAAATGGCGGAAACCAGGATGCTGCCGACGTGAATGCGATCCTGGCTCATCATGCGGGACTTGTAAGTCACCCAGGGCATGACTACCAGGTCGTCTTGGTCCTGGCCCTGCGAGGACTGTCCCTTGCCCACCAGAATGCCAACGACCTGACAGGGCATCGATCTGACGCGCACGACCTGGCCCAGCGGCTCACTGGAACCAAAGAGCTGTCTTGCCACGGTTTGCCCGAAGACACAGACCTTGGCGCCGGAATCGGATTCACTGCTATTGAAAAGGCGGCCGCGTGCGACCGACCATTCGCGGATGGCGAAGAAGTCGGGCGTGGATCCGTAGACCGTGGTCAGCCAGTTCTGGTTGTCGAGCACGACTTGCACGACGGTGCGGTCCACCGGCGCGGCGTAGCGGGCCGCACTCGCCCCTTTTATAATGGCCAGGAGGTCGGCGTGGGTGAGTGGCTTGCCGCTGCCAGGCCCGCCGCGTGCCCCGCCGAGTGTGCTGGAGCCGGGCAGTACAATGAGCAGGTTGGTTCCCAGCGTGGCGAGCTGTTCCTCAAGTACAGCCTTGGAGCCCTCACCCGAGGCCACTGTCACAATGAGGGCGCCCACGCCAATAATCACGCCCAACGAGGTCAGCAACGAGCGCATCAGGTTGCGCCGAAGCGCACCGAAGGCCAGCGGGATGATTGACAGGAGCGCGGTCAAGCGGCCTTTTCCGGCATGGCGGCCAGGTCAGCCGCTGCGTCGTGGGGGACTTGCTTTTGGTCCGACTGGATTCGCCCGTCGCGCACGACCACCAGACGGTCGGCGTAGGCGGCGATATCGGGCTCGTGCGTGACCATGACGACTGTAATGCCGCCTTTGTGCAACGACTGAACCAGGCCCAGGACCTCTACGGACGTGCGGGTATCGAGGGCGCCGGTGGGCTCGTCGGCCAGGATGAGGCGCGGCCGATTGACCAGGGCGCGGGCAATGGCCACGCGTTGCTGCTGGCCACCGGAAAGCTGTGCCGAAGTGTGGTCCTCGCGGCCCGCCAGCCCAACCCGCGCGAGCGCCTCTTTGGCCCGCGCGCGGCGCTCGCCCACCGGCACGTCGGCGTACACCAGCGGGAGCGCCACGTTGTCGAGAGCACTGGTACGCGCAATCAGCTGGAAGCCCTGAAACACGAACCCGAAGGCCGAGAGGCGCAGGGCCGAAAGCTCGCGCTTCTGCAGTGTCGCGACTTCGCGCCCTTCAAAGAGATAGCTGCCGCTGCTCGGTTGATCGAGACAGCCGAGCAGATTCATCAGCGTCGATTTCCCCGAGCCAGACGGGCCCATAATCGCGAGCATCTCGATTTTGTCGACTGTCAGGTCCACATTGACCAGGGCATGCACTTCGACCTCGCCGGTCTTGTAGGTCTTGGTGATGCCGGTCAGGCGGATGATCGGCTCAGAGGCCATGGCCCGACCCTCCGGCGGGCGCCTTGCCCTTGTCTCGAAGCACATCGACGATCACTTCGCGGCCCGGTTCCAGGCCATCCACTTCGGTCATGTTCCCGTCGGTCACACCGATCTTGATGGCGACGCGCAGGGCGCGGCCCTGGTCGACGACATAAACCGCTGCGCCTTGTTGAGCGGTTGCGGCGACCTTCATGCTGCCCGCTGCGGCGAACGCGGCCGCTGGCCGGAAGCGCAGGGCCTCGTTGGGCACGGCCGTCACCTGGCTCTTCTGCACGATGAGAATCAGCACATTGGCGGTCATGCCCGGACGAAGCTTCAGGTCCGGGTTCTCCACGTCGAGCACCACGTCGTAGGTCACCACATTCGACAGCGTTTGCGGTGCATTCCGCACCTCATGCACGACCGCGCCAAACTCCTGATCGCGAAAGGCATCCACAGTGAATGTCGCGTTCTGGCCGGTACGGACCCCGCCGATGTCGGCCTCGTCCACGGCAGCGTGCACCTGCATATGGTGAAGATCCTGAGCGATCGTGAAAAGTGTGGGAGCCGTCAGGGTCGCCGCCACGGCCTGGCCAATATCAATGTTTCGCGAGATCACTGTCCCGTCCACTGGCGAGCGAATGATCGAGTGCTCAAGATCCAGTTTGGCCTTGTCAAGCTGGGCATAGGCCTGCCCGATCTGTGCGGCGCCTGAGCGCGATTGTCCTGCGGTTTGGCCAAACACGGCCTCGCTTGCGTCGAGGTCGGCATTGCTCACCAGAGATTTGCCTTCGAGCAGCCGGGTTCGGTCGCGTACGCTCACGGCACCACGCGCGCTCGCATGCGCGCTGGTCAAATTCGCCTTGGCCTGGGCAAGCTGCGCGGTCGCCATGGCCACAGCGTTCTGGAAGAGCGCGGGGTCAAGTTCCACCAAGAGATCCCCGGCCTTGACCTGCGAATTGAAGTCAGCGTGCAGTTTTGCCACGATGCCAGAGACCTGCGCGCCGACCGGCGAGGTGATGACCGGCTGCAGAGTGCCGGTGGCGGTCACCCGTTCCGTGATGTCGGCGCGCACAACCCGCACTGTGCGAAACCCTGACCCCATTGGATGGCTCCGTCGGTACCAGGCCAGGCCGGCAACAGCCATGAGCGGCACCAGCACCAAGAGGGCGATAATCGCAATTCGGCGCATGCCCCTCCAGGGCCTCTTGGGAGCGATGTTCATCGAACTCGGAGGCGCGGCTATGGCGAGAGCGGCGACTGGACTTGGCTCCGACCCGGTAGGCGGTCCTGCTACCTTGTTTGCAACAATCACGGACCAAGCAATCAGCACGATGCGTGCCAGGGCTTTGGGGCACTGTCGGGTGCGCGGAACGGCACAAGAATGGGCGACAACTCCTTCGAAACGACTGGATGTCCCTTCATAGTGACTGTCGGCAATTCCGTCTGATGCGGCCGGGCGTTCAAAACTCCCCGATCGGGACCCTGTGGCGCGGATTGTGCAGAAGATTCCCTGGGACACCAAATCATTGAGCCAACGGGCGAGGAGAGAAAGCCATGTTGCGAAGCCTGAAAGAACTCGAAGGGTACGCGGTGAGCGCCACGGACGGCGACATCGGCAGCGTTGCCAATTTTCTGCTAGACGATGAACGCTGGATCATTCGCTATCTGGTCGTCAAGACCGGCGGCGTTTTTCTCGGTGGGCGCCAAGTGCTGATTACACCCATTTCCTTTCGCCAGGTCGACTGGACGGAGCGGCGCTTCCATCTGGCGCTGACCGAGAATAGGATCAAAAACAGCCCGAGCTTGGACACGGACAAGCCGGTCTCCCGACAGCACGAGCGGGAATACCTGGGCTATTACGGATATCCCTACTACTGGGGCTACTCCGGACTATGGGGATTTGGCGCATACCCGGGCCTGCTGGCAGCCGGCAGGAGCGAGCGATCGACTGAGCCTCTGGAGAAATCTGGCGATGCCCATTTGCGAAGCGCCAAAGAGGTCTGGGGATATCACATTGAGGGAAGTGACGCCTCCATCGGCCACCTGGACGACTTCATAATCGACGATGAGACCTGGGAGGTCCGCTATCTGGTGATCGATACCAGGAACTGGTGGCTCGACAAGAAAGTGCTGGTTGCGCCCCATTGGGCCAGTCGCATCAGCTGGGAAGAACAGGCGGTATTCGTCGATCTTTCTCGGCAGGCAATCAAAGACAGCCCCAAATGGGACGCGGACGCGCCGGTTAATCGCGAATACGAAACCCGTCTCTATGACTACTACGGACGTCCGGTGTACTGGGAAACCGGCAATCGACCGGCTAAGCCGGCGCCAAAACAACACCATTCTGGAAGCCACCTGTGACCTGTAGATCCTGCCCCTCCCGTGATCGACGACTGGCGGTCAGGTGCCCGATCGGCGCAACAGGCTGAGCAAAAAGAATCCCGCCGCCACCAGAACAATCATCGATCCCGGCGTTCGGTGCAAGGTGATAGAGAGCCATGTGCCGAGCGTCGTGGAAGCGATGGAAACCGCCACTGAGATGGCGAGCATGCCTGCCAGGCTCCGGGCCAGGCGTTTTGCGGTGGCCGCGGGGATGATGACCAAAGAGCCGACCAGCAGCACCCCGAGGTAGCGCAGACCGAGTGCAATGGTCAGCGCAAAGATGAGCAGAAAGTGGAGATTCAATCGTTGAACGTTGATGCCAGTGGTGCGGGCGATCTCAGGAGAAACCAGGGCCAGGACAAGCCGGTGCCTTTGCCAGAGCACAAACACAATCACAGCGAGAGCCAGCACAAGGCCGAGTGTGGTTTCAAGCGAAGTCAGGTGCCCGACCCCGCCAAAAAGTGCTTCAATCAGCTCTTCTCCCGAGGTAATCAGGCTGCCTATGGCGAGTGCCGTCGAGAAGACCACCCCAATTATGGTCTCGGTAGCAAGTCGCGTCCTGTTCTCGATACCCCAGACCAGAAACGTGCCCACCAGGAGTGCGGCGACGCCACCCAGAATGGGGTGAATGCGCAGGAGAATCGCCAGCCCGATGCCAGGCAGGGCAATGTGCGAGATCGCGTCTGCCGCAAGGGTCATCCGGCGCATGACCGCGAAGCAGCCGACCAAACCCGCGGCTGCGCCGGCCGCAGCAGAAAGTGCGATGGCGTTAGGGTCGAAGGTCATGGTGAACGTGATAGGCGACGGGAGCGCCGTAGAGCTCCTGCAGGAGTTGCGGGGTGAGAACCTTCCGTGGGACTCCGAAGCACGTGTGTCCGCGCGACAGACACAGCACGTTCGAGGCGTGATGATAGACGACACTCAGATCGTGCGAGATGAAGAGGATGGTGAGGTCGCGTTCGTCGCGAAGGCGATCGAGTGTCACATTGATGGTCTCCTGGCCTGGCTCGTCCACGCCCGCAGTGGGCTCGTCGAGCAACAATACGGTGGGGTGTCCGATGAGCGCAGCCGCGACCAGCAGCCGCTGGAATTGGCCCCCCGAAAGTGCCCCGATGGACTGGCCGACGGACTCTGGCTTGAGCCCGACAAGTCCCAGCACGTTCACGACGTCGCCTTCCGAAGCCCGTGAGACGACCGCCTTTGCATGGAGAAAATCGCGACCCGTGATCGGGAGATCCCGCTCAATGTCGAGTTTTTGCGGCACATAGCCGATTCTCGTGTGCTCCTGCCACGTTATCGTGCCCTGATAGGGCAGGGCGCCGATGAGCGCCTTGGCGAGAACGCTCTTGCCCGCACCGTTGGGCCCGACGATCGCAAGCGCACTGCCGCGCGGGACTTCAAAGGACAGCCGTTCAATGACGATGGTCCGATCGAACCCAACCGAAAGATTCCTCACGGCGAGGGCTGGGACGCAGGACGCATCACCCACGTGACGCGTTCCCTTCGTCTCGGCGGCGCCTTCAGCGATGTCCGCCGCCATGTCCGCCGCCACGCGATCCACCACCGCCGTGGAACCCGCCGCCGCCTCCTCCATGGAATCCGCCACCGCCACCGCCGTGAAATCCACCGCCCGCGCGATAGCCACCCCCGACGCGCGCACCACCAACGAACCCACCCCGATTGCCGCTGCGGAAACCATATCCGCCCCGACCCCCGCCCCGGTATCCGCCCCAGCCATATCCGGCGCGATAGAGCCCGGTATACCAGCCGAAGCCGCCCGGGCCGCGTGGTCCAAAATAGGGATAGGCCCCCCAGCCCCAAATCCAGGGCGCTGCCAGCCACATCCATCCGTAGCTGGGATAGTAAACATAGGAATAGGGAGAAGCATCATTGGCCGAACCTTCGTAGGTGTACTGGGCGCCATAGGGCATCCAAATCCAGCCATAGTCACTCGTGTAGACCCACTGACCGTCACCTGCCGCCGGCTGGCCCGCAGGAGCGGGCTGGACCTGCGGCTGCGCCTGACCTTGCACCCGCGGCGGCGGCTGAGCCGGGGGCGCAGGCGGGAGCTGCTCGGGCGCTGGCGTGGACGGAGTCACTGATTGTGGCGGAGGGCCAGATTGTGAAGCCTGGCCCTGCAAATCTGCAGCGACGCTCATATCCTGGGCCTGGGCAATGCCGGACGCAGAGAACAAGAGAGAAACGGCAACAATCAACTTGGTCTTCATGACACACCTCAGGACGAAACGTTTGCTCGCTCGCTCTTGCCTCACCACGTTTCGCCCGTGAAGATGAGCAGCACAATGCGTGCCATGGCGTGAAACTCTATTCGTTCGCGCAAAATCGCGCGCTCGGCCCACGCACCCCCGGCTTGTCACGGCAGCGCAAGCGATGGGAATCCGTGGTCAGCGCCACCAGAGCGTCACAACCGCCCAGAGCGCCCCGACGAAGAGCACCAACCAAACGAAGTCGCCACCCCATCCCCATGCCTGAAAGCGAAGGGTTGCAAAGTCGCCGGCAGTGGCTTCCCGCGACACGCGCCGACGCTGGATATACCTCGGGTATGGCGGACCCCATTTGCGATAGCCCCACCCATAACCGATGGGAGGTACGAGAAACAGGAACATAAAGACCATCCACAGAATCCACGATGTGCTTATCATTCGTCTTTCCTCTCCGGCAAGCGGCCCTATCGTTTGGCAACGGGAAGATTCGGCTGCACGATTGGTGCCACAAGCCGATTTGACCGGCGCTCAGGCAGTTGGCCAATCCTGCTGGCGATGCGGGCTTGGCTCAACACCTCGAATTGAAGGAGCGGGTCTCTCATTTCGATTGAAGAGACCGAAACGAGCGCGCTCCGATTGGCGCAACTACTTGAACTTGCTGACGTCTCACCGGTGGCGCGAAACGTGCTGTATCGGTCGGTAGATCGCGGGTAGCCCGCCTCCAGCGGGTCCCGAAACGCGCGAATGCGCAGGAAAGCGAGCGAACGATGAGAATCCAGGAGCAAAAGACAGCGCTATTCGGGGAGTTGGTCGTGGCAGCCTTCGATGGGGCCTCGCGCTACAGCGCCGACCCGATGACCGTCGCACGGCTGGCGACGGGCGCGGTAGCGCTGATGCTGCGACATACGCAGGGGCAGGGGGTTCCATCGTTGCCGCCAATAGTGCGCGAAAGAACAGCAAGTCCGTACCAATCGGCATAACGGAATGAAGGGGAAAAGCATGGAACACACGCAAGAACACATGGGAAAGCTAGAAACACAGCTCAAGAACTGGGGCGCGCGGCTCGACCAGATTGTGGCCAAGGCCGAGAAGGCTGGCTCGACGGTGAACGTCGAACGTCGCCAATGTGTAGACGACCTGAAGGCAAAGTACCAGGTCGCACAGTCAAAGCTCGGCGAGCTGAAAGCCGCCGGGAGCGAAAAGTGGGAAACCCTCAAGACGGGCTTGGACGCCGCCTGGGGCGACCTCGAAGCCGCTTTCAAGAAGATGAAAAACTAGCGAGGTGCAACCATGCTGTGGAGTATCGCCATTATCTTGGTTCTGCTGTGGGCGCTGGGATTGGTCACTTCCTACACGCTGGGGGGATTCATCCACGTTCTGATCGTCGCGGCGGTGGTGCTGCTCCTGGTCCGGATTATCAGTGGGCACCGCCGCCGGGCAAGCGGCTGAACCGAGAGGCAGCGAGCAAAGAAAACAATGAAACCGAAACTCAATTGTCAGAAGGAGAACTCAATGAAAAGCAAGTTCAAGACCGCACTCATGGCATTCGCATTGGCTGCCGCGAGCACCACAATTGCAGGGGGCTGCGCCAGCTCTCCACCGCTGCGCACGGAGGCATCAACCTCGGGCATCCGGGCGGCCGAAGAGGTCGGCGCGGCCAAAATACCACAGGCCTCACTGCATCTGCAGCTAGCCAAAGAGGAGCTGGAGAATGCCAAGTCGCTAGCGGCGAAAGACGAGAGGGACAGGGCTGTCTCCATGTTGTCACGGGCTGAGGTGGACGCCGAGCTGGCTGTCATGCTCTCCCGCGAAGACGCCGAAAAGGCGGAGGCCCGATCGGCCGTAGACCGCGTGCGCCAACTGCGGCTAGAGAACAAGTAGATTTTGGGAATGCAGAAACCGTCCAGTGAAAGGAAATTCGCATGAAAACCAGTAGTCTTTTGCTAGTTGTCTGCGTCGGGCTTGTCGTGAGCTGCGCAGCCACCATTCCAATGGAACTTGTCGACGCCCGCGAGGCCTACCGGCGGGCAAGCTTCGGAGCGGCCGGCCAGGCTGCCCCGGCCGAGTTGCACGTCGCCAACCAAGCCCTTGCTGAGGCTGAGCAATCCTTCCAAAAGGATCCTCATTCCTATCGAACCTTGGACCTCGCCTATGTCGCGCAGAGAAAGGCGCAGATAGCTGAAGCCGCTGCCTCAATCGCGATCCAACAGAAGAGCGAAGCGCAGGCGAAGAACGACTTCCAAACCACCCAGGGCAACGTGGTTACCAAGACCAAACAGGACCTCAGCCAGACGCGCACGGCGCTGGCGGCTTCTGAACGAATAGGAGAAGCGACGGCACAGAAGCTTTCCACGGAACAAGAGGCACGTGCTGCGGCCGAAAAGCGCGCGGCCGACTCCCAGGCTGCACTGGCCAAACTGGCTGCGGTCAAGGACGAGCCTCGCGGTATGGTCATTACCCTCTCAGGAAGTGTGCTCTTCGCATCCAATCGGGCGGTGTTGCTGCCCGATGCGAGAACACGGCTCGACCAGGTGGCGGAGGTGCTGCTTACGAACCGGGAGCGAAATCTTGTGGTCGAGGGGTATACTGACTCGCAGGGGTCCGTGAACTACAACCTGGACCTGTCGCAGCGACGGGCCGACGCGGTTCGCAGCTACCTGATAGAGCGGGGCTACCAGGGCGATCTGATCCAGGCCCACGGGCTTGGCAAGGGCAGCCCAGTGGCTGACAACTCTAGCGCCGAAGGGCGTGCCAACAATCGCAGGGTGGAGATCATCATCGCGCACGAGCCGCACGCATCGAACCCGTAGTGGGAGGGCTGGCCACGGCGACGACAATGGCCAAAAGCCAGGACGGGGGGATGCAGCCTGCATCCTCCCGACGCCTGTCCGTGATTGCATTGTGACGATGGCAAGTTAAACGAGAGGCAGACCCATGGGACACACGATACTGATGACGACATTGCTCAGCGCAACCCTCCTGGCGGTGGCGTGCACATCGAAGGATGAAAACCAGAGCACGGCGGGGGTAAAGCTAGAGAATGCGAAAGCGGAAACCAAGGCCGCCGTGCGATCGATGCGGGACTACGCGTACGCCGAGAGGTCGGAGTTCGTGGACAAGATGAAGAAGGACATGGTGGGCACCCAGGAAGAGCTGGACCGGTTGGGCGCGAAGGTCGACAGCGCCAACGACGCGGCCAAGGCCGACGCCAAGGTCAAGCTGGCAGCAGTGCGCGAGAAATGGACCCAGGCAAAGAAACAACTTGAGCGGGCCGAGAGCGCGACTGCGTCCGATTGGGACGACGTAAAGAATGGTTTCAAACAATCCTACATTGACCTGAAGATTACCTTCAATCAGACGCGCCAGTGGTTGAGCGACAGGATCGCTCCCTGACGACTGGAGCGCAGCAGAAGTCTGCGCAAGGTGGTGTTCCATGATCAACAACGACAGTGCGCAGGACATTCTTGGCCGAGCCGGCGATGCCGCTCCGGGCGACAGAGCGGGGTCTGGCGAACAGGCGCTACCGGTCGTTGCAAGTCTTGAGCAACGGATCGCCGCCCTGGAAGCGGAGAAGGCTGACCTGGACAACTACAAGGAGCGCATCCGTAGGGATATGAGCGAACACGAGGCTCGCGAAAGGGAAACGATCTTGCGCGACTTTCTCGAGGTCGCAGACAACCTGGAGCGTGTGATCGCCTCGTGGAAGAGCGGCGGCGAAAAGGACATGAAGTCCATTCGGGATGGCATCGACTTGGTTCTGCGCCTGTTCAAATCCAAGCTTGAGCGCTATGACGTAACGGCGTTCGATGCCCGTGGCCAGCCCTTCGACCCCCATGTGCACCACGCGATTTCGCAGGCGGCGAGC
>Ga0265330_10002007_pt1 | contig 11289 bp, 8 predicted proteins | sample 41919metaG_FD_202083 | JGI IMG/M metagenome (GOLD analysis project Ga0265330, IMG submission 202083) | Rhizosphere microbial communities from Carex aquatilis grown in University of Washington, Seatle, WA, United States - 4-19-19 metaG | ecosystem: Host-associated > Plants > Roots > Rhizosphere >... | reverse complement strand
CGCGGACGGAGTTCGCGGAACGCTTCATTGGTGAAACGTCCGGCCAGCATCTGCACGACGCTTGTGAATATTTTCTTCGAAAGCGTTTGATAGCAGAACGACTGGCGGACAAGGTTGAATAATTGTTCCATGTTCCAATCTTCCACGCTGACCATTGAGACAATCTGCTGGGCCAGGACATCAAGACAGTCGCGGGGAACATGTGTCTCTTCAATGGCATGTTCTTCCATTGCAGCGGCGACGACGGTGGATTCGATGAGATCTTCGCGATGCGTTACATAAATACGGCCTTTGCTCGTTGCACTCACTAAATGTCCGGAGCGTCCGACACGCTGCAGGCCGCGCGCGATCCCTTTGGGCGATTGAAGCTGGATGACGAGGTCGATGCTGCCGATGTCGATGCCGAGTTCCAGCGCCGAAGTGGCGACAAGCACCCGAAGCTTTCCTTCCTTCAAATCGGATTCCATTTGTTCACGCGCCGTGCGCGACATGCTGCCGTGGTACGCCTGCACGATTATGTCTGAAGGACGCGCCAGAACTGCCGGCCGCTTCGATGAAAACGGAACTGCATAGTTGTTAAACGTATGTTTCTGTTCACCGAGCAGTTCGTTCAATTGTGCAGCAACACGTTCAGCCAGCCGCCGGTTGTTGACAAAAATGAGCGTTGTGCTGTGCGTGTAGATTGCTTCAATCAATCGCGGAAAGATCATCGTCCAGATGCTGTCGGTCGGCAGGTCTGAAAAATCCTGCGCAACGCAGGTTACCTGCAAATCCATTTTCTTTTTATAGCCGGCGTCAATAATTGCAACATCGCGCGGTGTCAGCTTTCCGTCCCGCCATTCCTGCCCGCCGAGGTATCGAGCAATCGTCTCCAGCGGGCGCTGCGTTGCGGAGAGTCCGATGCGCACAAATGACTGAGCCGCCGCTTTCTCGAGGCGCTCGAGCGAAAGCGACAAATGCACCCCGCGCTTGTTCCCGCTGATGGAATGGATCTCATCGATGATGACGTATCGAACCGAACCAAAGATCGTTCGCGCTTTTTGCGATGACAGCATCAGGTACAGAGATTCCGGCGTTGTGATGAGAATGTCGGGCGGATGCCTGAGCATCGCCGCCCGCTCGGCCTGAGTCGTATCGCCGGTGCGAACGGCGCTGCGGAGTTTGGCGAGGCGAATCGATTGCGCAACGGCTTCGTCGTGAATTCCCTGCAACGGGACATCAAGATTGCGATGGATGTCGTTGTTGAGCGCCTTGAGAGGAGAGATGTAGAGAACGCGGACGCCGTTTTTGGAATCGGTATTGTCAGCCCGTTTTTTATTTGCGGAATCTATATTCTCTTCTACCAGGTGATTGATGCACCAGAGAAACGCCGAAAGAGTTTTTCCGGAGCCGGTGGGCGCAACGATGAGCGTATTTTTCCCTGCTGCGATCGAAGGCCATCCGAGCCGCTGAGGCGGGCTTGGTTCGCCGAATGTTTTTGCGAACCATGAACGCACCACAGGGTGGAACGCCGAAAGGGCATCTGGTTTTTCCATAGAGTAAAAGTAAGTAATGGCGACGGGAAGGGCAAGGACGGATGGTACCGTTACTCCGGGGCGGCGGAGCCTGCTGCCAGCGGCACGCGGACGGTAACGGTCGTTCCGTGGCCAACGTCGCTTTGAATGCTGAGTGAGCCGCCGTGCATCTCGATCAACTGTTTGGCAACTGTGAGGCCGAGGCCGGACCCCTGCTGCTCGTACACTTTCCTGTTGAACTGGACATACGCCCCCATGTTTTCAATTTGCTCAGCGCTCATGCCCCGTCCTTTGTCGATGACCATCATGAGCAACGTGTCGCCTTCGGTTACGGTTCCGAAATAGACCTGCGTACCTTTTGCTGAATACCGGAATGCATTATCACCGATTTCCTCGACGATCTTGGCGAAGTATTGTGCCGAGACCGCAACAGATGCCGGCACGAGATGCACGTCGAGGTCATTGACTCTGTTATTCTCCAGAGCTTTTTCGCGCGCAAGTTCTTCGATTGTGCTCATCGCATCGGTACTGCTGTGCAGGAGGAGCTCTAGTTGACGCTTGTCCATCTGCTGCGACCCGACCTGCGCATAAATTAAATAATTCTCAACAAGGCGGAGGAGGCGTTTTCCATTCCTATAGATGCGCTCAGACATTTTTGCAATTTCCTGCGGCTGCAGGTTCATGTAGTCTTTTCGCATGATGTCGGCAAAGCCGAGGATGCCGTTGAGCGGTGTGCGGAGTTCGTGCGGTATTGCAGTGCTCATCCGTGAGCGAAGTTCCTGCAGTTTCGATTCAGCGCTTTCTGCCATCAGGCGGTGTTTTTTTAATCGCGCGTTGACGGTGGAGATGAGTTCGGCGGAAGAAAACGGTTTCGGGAGGTAATCATCCGCGCCAAGGTCCATCCCTTGTCGCATTCCCTCAAGGCCGGCATTGCTGGTCATAAGGATGAAGGGAATTGTTGCCGTCACAGAGTCGTTCCGAACAGCCTCGAGCATTTGATACCCATTGACGAGCTCCATCCTGATATCACAGATGATAAGGTCGGGCAAGGTCGTTCGTGCGAGCTCAATGCCGTCCGCGCCGTTTCTTGCGCTGACCGCTTCAAATCCGCCGGCGCGCAAAATTGCGACGGTAATTTCCCGCAGAGAGTCTTCGTCGTCGATGACGAGAATTTTTGTCATGGTGAGTTGCTGAACTTAGGGTTTCTCCCGGATACATCAACAGTGCAAATTGAGATAATTCGCAAAGGAAGGAGAGTTGTAGCGCCAACGGGAATCGAACCCGTATTTAAGCCTTGAGAGGGCTCCGTCCTGAACCGTTAGACGATGGCGCCGACGGAAAATTGTGAAACGCAAGTATCTTCGCTAACCCTGATTGCCTCAGTTACAGTGAATACGAATCCTTTTCAATTCATAGATCCGATTTAGGGCTCACCTCATGTATGAAGAGTGAGTACATCCTAATTTACGAAAAGATGCCTCATTCTGCAACAATGTAAAATACAAGGCAGCTGATCATTTTGCCGGAATTATCTCATCGAATGAACGATCCTATTGGTCAGAGCAACAAGATCACTTGATACGAATCGACCGCTTTTTTTGGGCGGTGGGGTCTTTTGAATGAATGTGGAGACCAAGCGATGCTAAACTGGTCCCTTCGACTCCGCCGCGACAGCTCATCCTGAGCAAGCGGAGCGCGTCTGCGCCGGAGGCGCATGAGCCTATGGCTTAGAAGGAGACCGTCGCGTCCCGCCGCTTTTCGGCGGGATCAGGGTGAACGTCAGTTTTTACGACGAGAAGCAAAAGACCCCACTACTTTTTTTTGCTATTGGCACACAACAAGCCTATATTATCATATCGTTACATATCGATGACATCCGGCCTTGATGAACGGCTGATACCCTCATTGTCACCTTCTTGTGAAGTGATGTGAGGGTTTTTTGTTTTTGGGACAATTGCAGCCAACCGTACGAATTGAATTAGAACAGGCAAAAGCATGAGAAACACATACAGGGTCACTTACCGAGGTAGCGACGGAAAAATTAAGGCTGAAGAACTGCCGGCAGACACGCATTTTGATGCTGCCGTCACAGTTCGCCAAACGTACCGGCTCAAATTTTCAGACATTCTCTCGAATGAAATTAAGGACAGGGGGACAGCGCGTAAAAGTAGAAGGACGGAGTTATAGAATGACAGACAATACCCGCATGATTGACGGCATCTATAAAGGAACGCGGATGAAAGATGTTCCGGCTGCGTATCTGCTGCACCTGCCGAAAGAGTCAGTAAGCGTGAGGCTGGCGGAATATGTCGCCAAGAATCACGAAGTTCTGAAATTGGAAGCAAGAAGGGATGGGCGGCTGCAATACATGAAGAGGATGGTGAAGCGATAACGCATCCTTCAGATATTAGTTACGGTAATTGTTTCAACCATCAGTTTTCCTCCTCTTTATAGAATTTTTATACCTTTGTGTCTTCTTTTTATTTTCTCTTCATTGCCTCTGCCAGCCGCTTAGCTTAAATTAAATCCACGCTCGAGAGTCTCAGAAGATGTTACATGCTGCGGGCTATCCGTTGGGCGGCTATACATTGCGTGTCACAATCCCGAGGATTTTCTCATGAGACAAATAACTCTCTTTATCATTCTGCTCTCTTTCTCGTACGGCTGTAATGGATCGCCTACTTCCGAACCCTCAGCTCGCATAAGCGTCAGCGTATCCTACAAAAGCGGATTTCAAGGCGATTCGCTCATTCTTCTCTGCGACGGCGCTGTCTTTGGGCGCGGTCGCGGTTTCAGCGACAGCATTTATGTTTCCTCCGGATATCTTTTCAACGTAAACGAAGGCGTGCATACGTTCGAGATACAAATTCCTCAAATGAATGCTCATGCCGATACAACATTTAAGGCGTTGCCGGCGTATAGGACTGTAATAGAAGCTTCATTTGACAGGAAGAAAAAAGTTATCAATTGCAATGTTGTATATCTTGATTCAAGCAAAGTCGCACTTCCTCTGCAGCCGTACCGATCGATTCAATCCATCATGCCACGGTAATTTTCTAGGGCTTTGTAGCAATACCATGGCAAATGTCAGCCGCTTAGGCGAAGTGTCGCACAAAAGAAATTGCTCGCGTATTACGATCAGTGCTATTTTGCTTTGGGTTGGTTTGTCTTAGGTTGGTCCATTTTGAACTTGAATGGGACCGTCACCCAAACGGCCACGGGTCTTCCTTCCAGCATTGCCGGTTTGAACTTCCATTTCATCGCTGCGTCAAGGGTCGCCTGATTAAGAACCTCTGCGTCAGATTTGAGGAGTACGGACTTCCGTGCAATGCCATGTTCATCAACCCATATTTTTACCCACACCGTTCCTTCAATACCGTCTTTGAGCGCTTGTTCAGGATACTCCGGACTGGGATTCTCTACCGGCTGAGGATTTTTTTCCACCGCGACAAAATCCGGCGGTTCTTGCTCCATTTTTTGCAATGTAAAGAATCCGCCCGCGTTATTCGTATTACCCATGGCGACATTGTTCATTATCTGGGGTTCATACCCGCTCGCTTCCGCTTTTATCTGGTAGATTCCGTCTGAGATGGAATCAATCTTGTACTGTCCATCATCAGAAGTGTACGCGGATAACCTGGTTCCAAGCAGTGTGACTTTGGCCTTCGCGATCGGCTCGCGGGAGGATTTGTCGATCACAGTTCCGATAACCGAACACAAACCTCTATGGTGATCTTCTGGATTTGCGCTTCCTGAGGATGCACTTTCTGAGAATGCAATTCCTTCACCTTTTGATCCGGCATTCTTCAGCGAGAGAGTGTCTTGCGCAAAAGCAGTGCTAACAAAAAAGAATAAGGAAATAATGAGCGTCGTTTTCATACATCCCTCAATTAGGTTTCATTTCTGGCGATCGTGAGCCGACAACAACTACAGGTGGAAAAGAAGTTAGATACACATACTCTGTCCGGATGCTTTTGATGTTCACGGGGGACTGAATCATTCGTGACGACACTAAAAAGCTTGAAACCAGCATGACAAGCGCGACCGCTGCCGCAATCGGATAGGAAACGACGAAACTTCGTTTCCACAACGATGGTGTCGCCGGGCGTGTTTCTCTCTTCACCGGCAACTCGTTTTCCCGCAGCACTGATTGCAGTTGAAGGGCCGATTTTATGAATGCCCTGCACTGAGGACATTCTCCGAGGTGAAAAAATAAAGCAGACGTTTCAGCGTCGGCCGACTCACCGTCGACGTACGCACTGATAAGTTCCTGATATTCATCGCACTTTTTCATAAGCTCCTTTCTCTAAAATACGGTTTCAATTTTTCAATCAATGCTTTTCGCGCTTTGAACAGTCGAGACTTGACGGATGACACCGTCGTTCCGGTAATATCAGCAATCTCTGCGTATGACAGACGCTCATATTCCCTCAATATGATGGCCTCGCGATACGTTACATGCAATCGCTGAAGCACGATCTCGACGACCTCTTTCCGCTCCTTCGCTAGGATATCATCTTCCGGTGAAGCGCCATCCCACACCATCGAGTCATCTGCCTCGACGCAATAATTCCTTTTGAGGTCCGCCAATGCTTCGTTGCGGGCAACAGTAAACAACCAACTCTGCAGAGATTGGCCGTTACGAATATTCTGCTGCCCCGTTTGCAGCTTTAGAAAAACATCCTGAACGGCATCCTTTGCCCGTTGTTCATTTTTCAATAACCGGACGCAATACCTCAACAGGCGCTGCTGATAGCGGTCATACAATTGAGCAAGTGCTTTTTGGCTGCCACTGCGCAACTGATCCAGCAACTCTGAGTCGGAGTTCGTTTCCAGAAGAAGTCCTCGCTATTGTTTATAAGATGAAAATAGAAGGGTAAAGTTGCTCTGAAAAAGAAGAGTATTTTTCAGTGCATCCTCTCCGTGCCGGCGCAAAACATCTCTTTGCGGCTAACCCAAGTGCCGAGGTTTAGAAGCGGGTTGAAGCGTTCTTTCCGGAAGATGAAGAAGGCGCGGAGAATGCTAAAACCATTGCTGTCCTTCATACCATAACTTCTCGGCGCGTTTGGCGTCTTAGCGGTCAAAAGAGAATACGCTCATTTTGAGAAATAGCATTAGCACGTTGCTGAAAAACATTTTTATGAGCCACTAAGTCATGAAGGCACGAAATAATTTTAAGCGAATCGCTATCTCGACCGTTGATGATGTTGACGAGAATAGTTTTTTACTTTAATTTCTTAGTGTCGTTGTGTCTTTGTGGCAAGCTGTAAGGCCTTTTTCATCATCCTGCTAATATAAAATACTCAAGTCTCCAAAAGCCATATGGTCGGCTTCATTGCCGTCGAGTCCGTCGTCGGTTTCAATTCTTAGAACCTTACCTGAGCCTAAATCCAAGTCTACTTCGCGGTACCCATTGCCGTTTAATTCGTTTCCGTACAGGAGTTCACCGTCCACAAAAATTCGATACCTCATTTTGCCGTGATGGACGGCACCCGCTTCCTCCGCCCAGCCCGCTATACCCACAAGGCGTCCTTCCGTTCTTGGCAACAAAAATTCAGCATACGCTATGATGCCGCCGTCTTCGGGGTGCATGACGATTCCCTTCCTATATTTTTTTCCGCAAATAACCACGTCATCTCTCCAATACGGTCTATCAATGCCAATTCCGCCGTGAATATTGCCGGAGCGAACGATTTTCAAATCGGAGACATAGATCTTCATCGGATTGTCTCCGCTGTAACTTACACCATTCACGGTATGGTGAAATGGATGAATGGCCGCGAATCCGTTTACCGGTGTCCGCAGCATTTCAGTCAGCGCCTTTGTCCGGTCTTCTGTAAGGTGCGCCAGATACAATGCCTCTTTCAGGGGAAGGGGGCCTTTTTTTTCAATGGCAGCATGTTCCGGGTATCTCAAACTCAACTGAGCGTCTCGATACTGGATCCATATTCGTTCTGTGGCTTTAAGATTTCTTATGAAGTTTGGATTGGCCTTTTTCGCGACAAGAAGCTTTTTATAGACGTCATTCAATTCTTTGTCGCTTCTTTCAAAAATTGCACGGCCTTCGTGAGTTATTCTGAGAGGAATGCTTTTTGTTCCTGCGGCCGATCCGTTGACTGCATCCGCAGAACTCAGTGCGGGTAGATTCACGACGTTCTGCAGAAGAGATTGTGGAGTCCAAGCGATTCCCCCATGAATTGTTCTCGTGAGATGTCCCGCGGGATCCGCCACCCAGCCGGTATTCATATCGACGAATGACGATAAGCTTAGCCAGTATGAAGTTGTTCCGACGGTGGTCCAGGAGTTTCCTCCATCGAACGTTTTTAAGACCGTGCCGGATCTTCCTGCCACCCAGCCGGAGTTGTTCTTGAAAAGTTGTACCGTGAATAAGGCCGGAAGTCCCTCCTCGCCGGCGGCCCATGTCTCTCCGCCGTCGGTTGTTGTAAAAATCCTGCCGTACTCGTAACCGCGATCACTTGCGACAATGCAGCCATGCATGGCGTCTCCGAAAGCAATTCCCCAAAGAGCTAATGCCGGATCGATAATCGCGGTCGTCCATGTCAATCCGCCATTCGTAGTTTTAATCAGAACACCCTCAGAGCCGCAGGCCCAGCCGTTTTTGGTCGATGTAAAGGCAACTGAAATGAGGCTGGATATAGTTTGAGTCGCCTGGATTGTCCATGAGGTTCCGCCGTTCGTCGTCGCGAGAACGACTCCGCTGTCACACACGATCCATCCATGAAGAGCATCCACGAACTGCATAGCATGGCAAAGGCGTTCTGTCCCCGATTGCTGCTGCTGCCACGTTGATCCGCCGTCGGTCGTTCTGAGGATCATGCCTCCGCGTCCGCATACCCAGCCTTGCAACACATTCACAAATGAAAGAGCGAACAACTCGCTGGAGACGCCTGAAGACTGGTCCGACCAATGAGACCCGCCGTCGGTTGTCTTGCGGATCAATCCATTGCGGCCGACGACCCATCCGGTCGAAGCATTGACGAATTGCATCAGATTGAATGGGTTCGCCTCGGGAGCTGGTCGATAAGGAGACTGTTGTGAAAAGAGATTGATGCATTGCAGAAGAAAAAACAAAGTGAGAAGCGAGAAGATCGATTTCATGTCGATGTCCTTGAGGTTAAGAGATTGGTCCCTCGGTATTCGTGAGTGAGTTGCGCTCGCCGCGGCGTACTGAATGATAGTTGAGGAAACGTCCGGTAGGTTTATGAACGCCCCCTCGCTGCCGTTTCTATTGCAAAATTACGGCTTTTCACACGGAAATGCAACCGCATTAAACAAACGGCGGGGACACAGTTCCTTTTTTATCGTCTGGCGAAAGCCGGAATGCTATTGGGAATGAAGCTGAGACATTTTTCTCGATCCCAATCTCCGATTGGGATCGAAGTGTGTCAAGTGATTAGGAGCTATCTCAAAAATGGTTTCGATGTAGAATGCATTTGTAGATGTCATGCTGAGTCACGCTTTAGAGCGGGATAGACTCCGCGAAGCATCCACGACATTGAAGCCTCGTAGATTCACGATGCATGATTGTCATGGATTCTTCTCCGCCAAAGAACGGCGGATCAGAATGACATTTTTAGGAGTTTTTGAGATAGCTTATAATATTTTCAGATGAAAAAACAAGTTAAGCAACTCGTTTGGGAACGAGCGTGAATCCTGGGGATATCCATGCTCTGAAACACACTTGCATGTCAAGATTCTGAATCATATACTGCAAACTTCAGACCATGGCCTTCCCACCCGCACAAATACTTTATTGTAACCTTCACAGCCGTTTGGCGTATTCAATGAAATCAATACAAGGCCAAATTGTGAGATATGTACGGCATTTCGTGCTTCCGGTTTTACTTTTCAGCATTCTAGGAAGTTTTGCGTCTCACGCCGCAGAAATTTCAAAGAACCAAAAGAGTTTCTCGGTCGCCGCAGTAAAAATTCAAAGCGATATTACGCTTACCGGAAAACTCTCAGACCCGCGTTGGACGACGGCACCGGCCGTTGAATGTCCTTATGAAATCCAGCCGGGCGAAAACACCCCCGCAACGCAGCGGACGCTTGTGAAGATGCTGTACAATTCACGGTTCATCTATTTCGGCTTTGTTTGCGCAGACAGTGCGCCGTCGGCGATCCGTGCACATATTTCGGACAGGGATAATGTCTGGGGCGACGATTTTGTTTTTGTCGCCCTCGATACGTATGAAGACAATCAGCGCGCGTACGAATTTGTTGCCAATCCGTTCGGAATACAGGGTGACTTGATGAGGACTGCAAACAACGAAGATGCAAGCTGGGATGCCGTTTGGTATTCAAAAGCGACGCTCAACGACACCGGCTATGTCGTCGAAATTGCCATTCCGTTCAAAAGCATTCATTTCCCATCCAACAAATTAGAGGATTGGACTGTTGTGCTCCTCCGAAACTTTCCGAGAGCAAGCCGTCAGATATTCTCGTGGACGCCCTTTGACAGAAACGATCCTTGCTTCATCTGTCAAGGAGGGACATTGCGAGGATTGAAAGATCTTGAAGCCACAGGTACACTGGAGCTGCTTCCTTATGCTATGGGATTTCAATCCGGAAATCTTACAGACGCACAGGACCCGACATCGCAATTTTCCAACGGGAAAGTGAACGGGAGGATCGGCGGAGGCGTAAAGTTTTCGCCGAACCCGAGTTTATTCGCGGAAGCCGTCATCAATCCGGATTTCAGCCAGGTCGAATCCGACGCGACGCAGATCAGCGTGAATTCATCGTACGCGCTTTACTATCCGGAGAAACGCCCTTTCTTTTTAGACGGTGCGGACATCTTCAACACTCAACTGACCGATTTCTATTCACGGATGATCAACAATCCGCTCGGTGCTGCAAAGCTCATTGAAAAATCGGACGGCCTTACGATTGCTTACCTTACCGCGAGCGATAGAAATTCTCCGTTCACCATTGCCGGAGAAGAAGGAAGTTCGTCGGTCGAGAGTTCATTGCAATCGTATTCGAATATTCTGCGCGCGAAATATGATTTTGGCAAACAATCGTTCCTTGGCGCAATGGGAACGGCGAGAAATTTTACCGATGCACACAACTACACGGGGGGCATCGACTGGAGTTTATTTCTTGATGCCAATTATTCCATTCGCGGGCAGATGCTGGCTTCGAATACAAAAGAGGTCAATGACCAATCTGTTTTTTTTGACTCCAGTTTTTTCGGCGGCACGCGGTTCACTCCGGGGTTCGATGGACAAACGTACGACGGCACCGCGCTCTATACGCAGGTCCGCCGTGATGCGAGAGATTACAGTTTTAGCGTAACCTATGAAGATATTTCACCGACCTTCCAATCGGAGAACGGCTTCATTACCGGAAACGATTTACGCATGATCGATGTGCAGAATTACTACAATTTCTATCCCGTCAATTCACTGGTCGATCTGGGTCAATTATGGATGGAAAACAATTTGCAGTTCGATTACGACAATGCACGGAAACAACGCTGGACGGCGGCCGGAATATATTTACAATTGAAAAGCCAGACGAATATCAACTTGTGGTTTTTGCCCTACAACGAAGAATTGTATCATGGCGTGCGGTTCAACAAAATCAACCGCGGCGAGTTCTCGGTCAATTCTTCCCCGGCAACGTATATTTCCGTTTCGGGGGACATCCAGCTCGGAAGGTTCATTGACCGTGATGATGCTTTAACCGGATATGGCCACAACATCTCGGCATCGGTGGCGCTAAAGCCGACATCACAATTAGAACTTGATTT
>Ga0265330_10002006_pt1 | contig 11290 bp, 8 predicted proteins | sample 41919metaG_FD_202083 | JGI IMG/M metagenome (GOLD analysis project Ga0265330, IMG submission 202083) | Rhizosphere microbial communities from Carex aquatilis grown in University of Washington, Seatle, WA, United States - 4-19-19 metaG | ecosystem: Host-associated > Plants > Roots > Rhizosphere >... | reverse complement strand
CGCGGGGCCCTGCCATTTCCTCGTCCTGAAATTCCCCCCCGAGCAGATCGGCTACACGACGAGGTGGCCCTCGGGAAGGCTGATCACGAATTCCTTCCTGGTCCCGGGCGAGGATTCGATCGCGCCGGGCCCGCGGAAGCGACTCGTCGAACTCATCGTCGAGGCGGACAGGGAATGGAAAGAGGCCCTCCGAACGCGGGCCGAAGGCTCGACCTTGATCATCCGCGCGAAATTCATGGAATTCTGCGGGCTCGTCGAGCGGCGTCTCACGGCGCCCCTCTCCGTCACGCCGCGGGCGGCCAAGAGCTCGGGCAAGCTCGAGCGCCTGCAGAGCGCCATCGAATTCATCAGAACGAACGCCTCGGGCTCGATCAGGTTGGAGGACGTGGCCGAGATAGCCCACCTCAGCCAGGGGGCCTTCTCCCGGACTTTCTCGGCCCTCACGGGCTCGAGCTTCCACGTCTATCTGAACAGCGTGAGGGTGGAAAGGGCGATCGAGTTCATGAGGTCCGAGCCGGACAAGAAGATATTGGACGTGGCCCTGGATTGCGGCTTCGAAAGCCTCCGGACTTTCAACAGGGCCTTCAAGCAGATCAAGGGCACGACTCCGAGGGAATCGCGCAGGAGCCTCGGCGAGGAAGCCTGAAGCCCCTTTTCCCGCGGCCTAGGATACTCGGACTTCCGACGAGTATTTCGCGCGCCGAGCGATAACGCGTCGCTCGCCGACGAGGGAGCAGCTAGCCTCGAGCTTGATATCGCGCGACGAGCCGCCCACGAGGAGCTCCGCCTCGCCGGGAGCGACGACATAGCGCATCTCGGCGTCGTAGAAACCGAGCATCTCCGCGGGGAGCGAGAATGCGATCCTCTTCGTCTCCCCCGGCGCCAGGGCGACTCGGGCGAAGCCCACCAGCGCCCGCACGGGGCGAGTGATCTCCGCGATCGGAGCTCGGGCATAGAGCTGCGCCACTTCCTCCCCCGCGCGCTCCCCGGCGTTCTTCAGGCTGAAGGAGACTTCGATAGTCCCGCCTATGTCGACCTTCTCGGAGACCAATAGATCGCCGTACGAGAAGCTCGTGTAAGAGAGGCCATGGCCGAAGGGATACAGAGGCTCCGTGGATTCGTCGATATAATTTCCTTTCCAGTTGCTGCGCCCCCCGGAGGGCTTGTGGCTGTAGAAGACGGGCACTTGCCCGACCGATCGGGGGAAGGACATGGGCGCGCGCCCCGCTGGGGAGACGTCGCCGAAGAGCACGGAGGCTATGGCCGCGGCCCCCTCCTCCCCGGGGAACCAGGCTTCGACTATGGCGGCCAGCTGCTTGTCCTCCCAGGTCAGGGAGAGGGGGCGGCCGCTCACGAGGACGAGCACTATCGGTTTACCTGCCGCGGCCAGGGCCTGCAGGAGCTCCTTCTGCCGCCCGGGCAAGTCCAGCGAGGCGCGGTCCCGCGACTCCCCCGAGCTGCAGTCGTCTATGAGGCCCGCCTTGTCCCCCATCACGGCTATCACGAGCTCGGCCCCGGAGGCGACGCGCAGGGCCTCCCCGAATTCCTCCTCGGTTCCGCCGAGCACCCCGCAACCGACGGCATACTCGAACTCGAACTCGGGGGCCGCCTTCCGCAGGCCCGCGAGGACCGAGCCCATCTCGGGAAGCTCGTTCGAGACCGAGGTGAGGTTCTCGGGCAGGGGCATCTTGAAGACATTGTCGTCCGTCATCTCGAGGAGGGATTCGACGTGGGCGGGGTAGGAATAGTCGCCGAGCATGTTGCGGACATTGTCCGCGTTCGGGCCGATCACGGCTACGCGCTTCTTCGCCCTCGACAGGGGGAGGATCCCGTCGTTCTTCAAGAGCACGATGGACTTCTCCGCCGCCTCGAGGGCGAATGCCCTCTGCTCCCTCGTGAGGAAATGCAGGGGCGCGACCGCGGGATCGACATAGGGCTCGTCGAAGAGGCCGAGCTCGAACTTCATCCCGAGGACGCGGACCAGGGCAGTGTCCACGAGGGCGGCGTCGACCTGCCCCCTCTCGACAGCCTCGATGAGGGGTGCTCCGTAGCAGTCGGTCGATGGCAGCTCGACGTCGACCCCGGCGGCGAGGGCCGAGCGGGCCGCGTCGTTCTTGTCCCGCGAAGCGCGGTGGTAATCATAGACTTGGTTGATCCCGAAGTAGTCGCTCACCACGATGCCCTCGAAGCCCCACTCTTCGCGGAGGAGGCGGCCGAGGAGATCGGCGTTCGTGTGGCAGGGCCTTCCGTCGAGCTCGTGATAGCCGGGCATTATCGAGCGCAGCTTGCCCTCGCGCACGGCGACCTCGAAGGGATACAGGTACGCTTCGGCCATCTCGCGGGGAGGGATGTGCGCGGGCGCCCAGTTCATGCCGCCCTCGGAGGCGCCGTAGCCGACGAAGTGCTTCGCGGTCGCCACGATGCCGCGCTTCATGGAAGTACCCTGCAGGCCGCGGATGTAGGCCAGGCCCATCCTCGAGGTGAGGTAGCGGTCCTCGCCGAAGGTCTCCTCGGTGCGCCCCCAGCGCGGGTCGCGCGCGATGTCGAGGAGGGGAGCGAGGGCTTGCCTCGCTCCGAGGGCGAGCATCTGCTCGCGTATGATCTCGCCCATGCGCTCCGGGATGGAGGGATCGAAGGTCGAGGCGACGCCGATAGCCTGGGGGAATACGTCGGCCCCCCTCGTCAGGTAGCCCGCGCAGGACTCCTCGTGGATCAAGGCGGGTATGCCCAGCCTCGTCTTCTCCGCGAGGTAGCGCTGTATGTCGTTGGCGAGCTTCGCGGTCGCCTCGGGCTTCGCGTGCCCGGAGCCGCCCAGGCGCGTTATCTGGCCGATGCCCTCCCCCATCCTGGCCGCCGACTTCCCGAGGTCGAGCCTGAAATCCTTGAGGACTTCGTAGGCCCAGATCCCGCTGAGCTGGGCGACCTTCTCGCGGAGGGTCATGCGGCCGACGAGGTCTTCGACGCGCTTTTTCGTGGGCAGGGATGCGCTCTTGTAGCTATCCATGGCGGCACCTTCCTTATGTTATCTCGGGTCATCGCGGAGCCGCGGCGGGATCAGGCCGCCGGCGGCTCGAGCGGCGCGGGACGATCGCATGAATGCCTCATACTGTAGCGCCTTCCGGTATCCGCCGAAAGATGGAGCGCTTCCATCAGCTCGAGCGCGTGCAGCGCGAGGTCGGCCCCGGCCCGCGGGGGCCTCCCCTCCCGGATCGCATCGGCCATGTCCGAAAGGCCGAGGCCCCGGGAGTTGTCGGAATAGCCGAAGAGGAGGGGCAGCTCGGAGAACTCCTCCTTGCCCCGCTGGCGGAGGCGGATGGGCCCGCCGAAGGTGTTCGGGTCGGGGACGACGAGAGTGCCCTCGCTGCCGTAGATCTCGATGGGCGCGTGGCTCGTCCCGCCGATATAGTCGAAGCTGGTCATGAGGAGGCCGGAGGCGCCGCCCTCGAAATCCAGGAGGCCCGTCGCAGTCGTCGGCACGTCGACCCTGATCTTCTCGCCGAAGCGCTCCGCGCTCGTGATCCTGCGCTCCTCGAAGGCCTTCGAGGTCCGGCCGACGATGCCCGACACCGGGCCTAGGAGGGTGACCAGGGCGTGGATATAGTAGGGCCCCATGTCGAACATGGGACCGCCCCCCCTTTCATAATAGAAGGCCGGATTCGGATGCCAGCCCTCGGTCCCGCCGTTCAGCATGAAGGCGGTCGCGCCCAGGGGCGTCCCGATCCAGCCCTCGTCGACGTACTTGCGGCAGCTCTGGATCCCCGCGCCGAGCGCCGTATCGGGCGCCGAGCCGAGGCAGAGGCCCTTGGACTCGGCGAGGGCTACCAGGGCCTCCCCTTCGGCCAAGGACAGGGTCAGGGGCTTCTCGCAGTAGACGTGCTTCCCGGCCTCGAGGGCGGCGCGCGAGACCTCCGCATGGGCCTTCGGGATAGTCAGGTTGAGGACCAGATCGACGTCGCCCGAGGCGAGGAGTTCGGGCACCGACAGGACGCGGACTCCGCCTGACTCCGCCGAGCGGGCTCGAGCCCGCTCGGGGGCGAGGTCGGCGAGTGCCCGCAGCTCGAGGTTATCGAACAAGGCAGCGCAATTCTTGATATACACGGAGCTGATGGCGCCGCAGCCCACGATCCCTACACCCAATTTATTCATGGAGCCTTCCCGTCGCAATCGTCTCTGGCTACGAAGCTACAGCGTCGCGACGGGACAGTCTCGCAATATCTTGTCGGATTGTGGACATTCCTTGTCCGCCGATCGGGGCCGGAAGCCGGTCTATCAACGTTTGGCTTCGATCACGCTCCAGGTCCGCTGCATGAGCTGGGTATTGTCGGCGGTCTTCACGTTCAGGCGATAGACGCCCGGCTCGGTGAAGGTGTAGGCCTCGATCTCCTGGGCCTCCCCCGCCCTGATCGCCGCCCGCGCCTCGCGGAGGATACGGGTCTTCTTGAAGTCGATGTCGGCTTTATAGAAAAAGACATGGAAGACGTTGTCCTTGCCCGTCCCGTTCCTGATCGTGAAGGCGATGGCAGTGCCCGTGGCGGCGGGTATCTTGTCCGTCACGACCGAGGGGGTCGACCTCACGGTGAAGCCGATCTGGGCGACGGGCGGCTCATCCGCGAGCGCCGCCGCGTTTTTTACGGGCGAGGCCGTAGCCGCGGGCGCGTTGGCCGCGGGGGCGGCTGCGACGGGCTTGGGCGCCTCGACGACCGGCTTGGGCGCCTCGACGACCGGCTTGGGCGCCTCGACGACCGGCTTCACCGGGGCCGCAGCTTGAGGCGCCGCCGAATCGCTCGGGAAGGCCGACACGATGAAGTACCTGGCGCCTATCATGCGCGGGCCGAAGTAGTGGTCGGTCAGGGGAGAGATGACGACGCCCGTCTTGGGCCCTTCCGATATTGCGTGGATCATCTTGTCCCCGCCGAGGAAGATGGCGACGTGACTCGGGCCCCCGGCGCCCGTGGTATCGAAGACGAAGATATCTCCGGGCTTGACTGCATCCTTGGCGATCGGGTTTCCGGCGGCCCACTGCGCCTTGGAATTCCGCGGGATCTGGATTTCCGCGGCATGTGCGTATACGTATTGCACGAAGCCCGAGCAGTCGAAGGCATCCGGCGACTCGGCGCCGTAGACGTAGGGCACGCCCTGGAAAGACTGCGCCGTCTCGATAATCTTCTTGCGCGCCTCGCCCTCGGGCGGGGATGCGGCGAGGACGGCGATCGTCATGGCAGTGAGCGCGACGGCGATCAACGATATAATAGGTTTGCGCATACGGCTATTTTTGACCCGGTTTGCCCGGCTGTCAACGTCCGCCCGCGTTTGCGGGCGCTACGATCCATCCCGGTCGGCTAATGCATTACTGTACGTTTTCGCGCAGCTTGACAAAGCGAAAAAAGGAAACGATTAATTCACGCACGACGATGGACGTATCGAACAAGAAAGCCGCGCTGCGATTCTTCTCCCTTACGGCCGCAGCGGCGATCGCGATAGCCGCCGGCCTGCCGAGCCTCCGCTTCGATCCGGGGATAGCCCTCCCCGAGGCCGACGCCGATAATTCGACGATCGTCCTGCCGAACGGCCACGGCGTCATCGCGCTCCCGATCGGAAAATTCCTCGTCACCGTCTTGCTCGCCATCCTCTCCGCCATCTTACTCGTAGCGACTATCCGCAAGATCATGGGCTTGAATTGGAAGAGCCTCTGGCTCTTCCTCGGGAAAGCCTTCATCGCCGCCCTCGGCTTCTCGCTCTTCCTATTCATCCTGCTCAACCTGTTCCCCCGAGGCACGCCGTATGCGCCGAAGCCGACTATCGAGCTGCCCAAGCCCGTCTCCATATACGAGGGCGAGCCCATGGAATCGCCGCCGGCGGCCCTCTTCTGGATAGTGGCCGCGGCTATGGCGGCCCTCGTAATCGCCTTTGGCTTACGGCTCTTTGGAGGAAAAAGCGACGCTCGTAAGAGGCTCGATCTAGTCGGGCTCGAGGCCCGGGCCGCGAGGCTCGCCCTCCTGGGCGGTAGGGATTTCAAGGATGCGATCGTGGACTGCTACAGGCGAATGAGCGTCGCGCTGAAGAGGGAACGCGGCATCGAGAGGGAGGAGTCGATGACGGCGCGCGAGTTCGAGGAACTGCTCGAGCTGAAGGGAGTCCCGAAAGAGAGCGTCCGTAGGCTCACCCTCCTCTTCGAGTCGGCGCGATACGGGCGTGAGTCGCCCTCGCCCGACGCGGAAGGCGAGGCGATCGGCTGCCTCGAGGCGATCGAGCGATACGCGCGCGAGGGGGAAAAGACATGACGAAGCGCGACCGCAAGCTTACGCTCGCCCTCCTCGCGTCGGGCATCGCCCTCGCGGCCCTCCTCTTCGGGCCCGAGATCCTGGAAGGCTTCGTCAGGCCCGCGGTTATGGGGATTTGGATGCTACTACGGGTTTTTATCCTCAGCGTCGATCAGATCAAGCTTTGGACTTTCCTCATGCTCGTCCTCTTCATCCTTGTAGCCTCTCGCGCGGCGCTGGCCCTCATGGACAGCCCGCCGGGGCAACGGGAGGAAGCGGCGGCTCCGGACCAGAACGCGACGCTCGGCGATATCGAATATTGGCGATACATGTTCGCCGAGACGCCTCGCGACGACCGGGAATACGGGCTCGCGCGGCGCGAGTTCGCGAGGCTGCTCCTCTCCGCCTACGCTTCGAAGGAGCGCCTCGTGAACGATTTCACCCTGTACGAGCGCTTCAAGTCCCGCGAGATACCCCTGCCCGAAGGCGTCTACGACCTGGTTTTCTCGGATGAGCGGCGCGCACCGAGGACGAGGATCCGGACATGGCTGTACCGGGCGTCGGGGCGCAATCGGATCGACTATCGCCGAGGGCTCGAGCAATACCTTGACTTCCTAAAATCCTACATGGAGATCAACGATGACGAATGAGCAGAGCGCGCAGGGGTCTTTGGGAAACGTGGCGGCGATGGCGAAGACGGTGATTCGCGAGGTCGAGAAGGCGATCGTGGGCAAGCGCGGCGTCCTGGAGCTGATGATGGCCGCCTTCCTCTCCCCGGGCGGCCACATCCTCCTCGAGGACTACCCGGGACTCGCGAAGACCCTGGTGGCGAACAGCTTCGCCCAGGCCTTCGGGATGAGCTTCAAGAGAATCCAGTTCACGCCCGACCTCCTGCCCGGGGACATCACCGGGGGCTACGTCTTCGACGGGAACCAGAACCGCTTCGTCCTCAGGAGGGGGCCCATCTTCACGAACATCCTCCTGGCCGACGAGATCAACCGGGCTTCCCCCAAAACCCAATCGGCCCTCCTCGAAGCCATGCAGGAGAATCAGGTGACCCTCGAAGGCGAAACCCTGCCCCTCCCGCGGCCCTTCATCGTCATCGCGACGCAGAACCCAATCGAATACGAGGGGACCTTCCCCCTGCCGGAGGCTCAGCTCGACCGCTTCATGGTCAAGCTCTCGATAGGCTACCCCCTCCCCGAGGACGAAGCCGAGATCCTGAGGCGCCGGATGGAAGCGCGGAAGGACGCGCCGGTACTGGAGGCGGTCATGGATCCGGAGACCTTCCTCGCCCTGCGGGAGGCGATCGAGTCGGTCCACGTCGATCCGGACCTAAGCCGCTACATCGTAGCGCTCAACGCGAAATCGCGCGGCTATCCCAAGGTCGTCGTGGGCGCGAGCCCCCGCGGCTCCCTGGCCCTGCTCAAGCTGGCCAGGGCGCGGGCGGCGATCCAGGGCAGGGGCTACGTGATACCGGACGACGTCAAGAGCTTCGCCCAGGCGGCCCTCGCCCATCGCCTGGTCCTGGACTCGAGCCTCTGGGATGTCCGCCAATCCGAGAACGGAATCATCGAAGGGATACTCCACGCCGTACCGGTGCCGATGCTCACGGGCGTAGATGAATAAGGGCTCGCGCACTATCGCCCTCTCCCTCGTCGGGCTCCTCCTCGGCGCCCTGGCCTTCCGCTCGGGGAACCTCGCCTGGCTCGCCATGCCATTCCTGTCCTACTTCGGCTTGGGCCTTCTCCTAGCGCCGACGAACGACGCTATCTACCTCCGCGCCCGACGATCCTGCCGCGAGACCGGGCGCGAGGCTTCGACTTCGATCGAAGTTTCGACTTCTATCGAAGTCGTCGCGAGCATCCGCAACCTAGGCGCGAAGACTATCTACGTACTCATCGCCGATCCCCTCATGGAGCGCATGAGGATCACCGAAGGCGAGCTCGAGCTGAGGGCGACCCTGCAGCCCCGCGAAGACGCCGAGCTGCGATACGTATTCGAGACTAACCGAGGCTGCTTCGAATGGAAGCGCCTCCTCGTGAAGGTGAGCGACCCCTTCGGCCTCTTCGAGGTCGAAGCGAAGCCGGAGGCCGAAGCCAAGACCCTCGTCCAGCCGAGCTATAGGAAGTGGCAGTCCATCCCCTTGCGACTGCAGAAGACCCTGTCCTCGCCGGGCTCCGTCCCCATACGGCTCGGCGGCGGCGGGACCGATTTCTGGGGCATCCGCGAATACCAGCCGGGCGATCCCCTGAAGCGCCTCTATTGGCGCATGAATGCGCGCAACCCCTTGAGGCGTTATACGAAAGAGTTCATCCAGGAGAGGACGGCCGAGGTCATCCTCGTCCTCGACGGGCGTCAGCGGATGGACCTCGGGGCGGGGGGAGAGAGCCTCTTCGAGAGAGAGGTCGCGACCGTAGCCGGCCTGGCCGGGATGCTGATACGGCAAGGGCAGCGAGTAGGCCTCTTCGTCATGGGCCCGAGGCCCCGGAACGTCTTCCCCGACTACGGCAGGATCCAGCTCCGCCGGATACTCAACTGCCTGGCCGGGGCTGAGCCGCAGAGCGAGAAGGCGCGGGAGTCCCTCCGCTTCCTGCCGGCGCTGCGCTACTCGCGGAGCGCTTTCATGGTGGTGGTGAGTCCCTTCGACGATGACGACGTCTGCGTCTTCCAGCGGCTCAGGGTCCTGGGCTACCAGGCGGTCCTCGTCAGCCCCGATACGCTGCGCTTCGCCGGTCCTATCGTCGCCGACGGCGCGCGCGATTCCCTTGCGCTCGACGCCTACCGCATCGAGCGCAAGGTCGGCTTGAATCGGATCGCGAACCTCGGCTTTCCCGTCATCGATTGGAACCTCGAGCGGGAACTCCAACCTCTCTTCAAGGAAGCGCTGACCCATCTCGCGCCCGCGCAGCGCTCGAAAGGCTGGAAGCCGTGAGGCCCAAACCCATGCGGAGGTTTTTTTTCTTCGTGTACTGGGGCGCCGCCTCGGCTTCGTTCGCCCTCGGCTACGGCCTGGCGATACCCTGGTATTGGGAGTCGGCCGCGCTGGCCTCGGCCCTCGCATGGCTCTTCGCCTGGAGGACGTACCCGAGCCTCTGCCTCTGCTCCTCCATTCTCGTCGCCGCGGGGGGCCTCCTCCTCTCAGTCCCGGAGGGCCTTATGGTCCTGGGCGCCTCGGCCTCCCTCGCGCTCTGGGACTTCGCGATGGCCGGCATCCCGGCTTCGGGCGAATGGGTGATGAAAGCCGCCCTGGAGAATTATCGGCGCTCGCGCCTCCCCTATCTCCTCTCGGCCCTCGGCGTCGGGACGGCGGCCGCCGTCCTCGGGCCGGCCTTGAGCTTTACGATGCCCTTCTTCGCCATGCTGGCCTGCATAGTAGCCTGCGCCCTCGGGATGGATCGACTGCTGGGCAGGTTGCGCGGCCGACGCTAGGGGCTACCCCCGCCTTCGGGGGCCCCGAAGGCGGGACGCGAGGGCTTACTCGGGCTTCCGAACGCCGTCCTTTGGCTGCGCGAGGAGGGCTTCCTCGACGGCCGCGTTCAGGAGCTCCGCGAAGAGCCGCGCGGCCGCCTCGATGTCGGGCACTGCCTCCCGCTCCAGGCGGAAGCCGACCGCGCCGGGATGCCCGCCGCCGTTCTGCATGCCGAGCCTGACGAGGGCGTCCCGCAGGTCGAGGGCGGAGAAGGCCTGGCTACGCCTGAGCCTGAACTGGACGAGGCTCGAGGCGGCGGGATCGTCGTAGTAGCCGACGAGGCCGAGGCAGCCGTTGCGCTCGGCCAAGGCGTCGACCAGGGATTTCGCGACGACCACCGCGGTGTCGTTCCCGTAAGTCGAGAAGAGGAAGCGGGAATCCTCGGCGCCGAGGACGGAGAAGGAGACGCGGCCCAGATTCCGGGTATTCTTGGACATGAAGCGGAAGCAGGCGTCCTCGTCGTCGGAGAGGGCGGCCAAGGCCTTGAACACCTGCTCCTTGCTGGAGTAGTTGTCGCTCCCCGACCGCGTCTTGCGGCGGAGCATCCTCTCGAAGAGGGCGCTGAAGTAGGCGTAGAACCAGCGCTCCCTCCCCGTCTTGAGGTAGCGCCCCATCTGGCTGTCGCCGATCATCCCCGAGAGTATGGCCAGGACGAGGTTGCGGCTGAGCATCTCGTCGATCTGGTATTTCTCCATGAGCCTGGGATCGGCCGCCATCTTCAGGGCTATCCGCCCGATGATCTCGCAGGTGCTCGAGGCCTCGTACACGAGGCGGTAGTCGGGGTCGCCGAAATACGCGCTGTCGGCCTCGAGGTGGTGGTCCAGCTCGATCTTGAGGATCGAGGGATCCCTGCGCATCCCCTCGTAGAGCTCCCCTCGGTCGATCATCTCCGGCTTGGGCGTGTCGACGAGGACCAGAACCGAGGGCTTGAAGGTCGGCGCTTCGTCCCGGAGGATCTCGATCGAGTTGTAGCGGCATATGTTGACGAGGTAGGCGTAGTTGTCCTGCACCGAGGATCCCATCACGATGATGGATTTCTTATTGAGCTTGTTGGCGAGGAGGGCGAAGGCGACCATCGAGGAGACGCAGTCCTCGTCGGGATCCTTGTGCCCGATGATCATGAAGGAGTCCCGCTCCTCGAGAGCGCGGGCGACGTTGGCCGAAATTCGATTCTTGGCCGCAATCGTGGCTATGTCGCGCTTGATCTCCGCCGCGCCTACCGGGACGTCGCGCCCGATCGCGGGGCCGGGCCAGGCCACGGAACGATCCCGGCCCCCCTCCTTGGCCATGTACAGGGCCTTGTCGGCCTTGTCCTTCAATTCCTCGGTACCGGCGCCCGCTTGGGGAAAATGCGCGAGCCCGATGGAGCAGCTCACCCCGAGCTCGGGATGCTCGGCGAAGGCGAGGTCGCGGAGAGCGGCGCAGACTCCTTCGCATTTCCGCTCGGCCTCGGCGGCCGAGCCCTGGATCAGGAAGCAGAATTCGTCCCCGCCGTAGCGGACCAGTATGTCCTCCTCGCCGAAGACGCGCCGGAAAGCCTCGGAGACGGTGACGATGA
>Ga0265330_10002003_pt1 | contig 11296 bp, 8 predicted proteins | sample 41919metaG_FD_202083 | JGI IMG/M metagenome (GOLD analysis project Ga0265330, IMG submission 202083) | Rhizosphere microbial communities from Carex aquatilis grown in University of Washington, Seatle, WA, United States - 4-19-19 metaG | ecosystem: Host-associated > Plants > Roots > Rhizosphere >... | reverse complement strand
TAATACCCAATCCTTTTCCTTCCGAAGCTCCTTCAATTAATCCGGGAATGTCAGCAAGAATCAAATCGTAATAAACTCCTAGGTGCGGTTCGAGAGTGGTGAAAGGATAATTGGCAACCTTGGGGGTGGCATTGGTCAATTCTTTTAACAAGCTTGATTTGCCAACGTTCGGCAAACCGATGAAACCCACATCGGCAATCATCTTCAATTCCAAACGCAATGTGAAAGCCTCTCCGGGTATTCCGGGCTGACACTGCAAAGGAGTGGTGTTTGTCGAAGAACGGAAAAGGAAATTGCCTCTTCCTCCCTTGCCCCCCTTGCCAATCAATATCGGCTCTCCTGTTTTGACAATCTCGATAGTTTCTCCTTTCGTTAGATTGTGAATGACCGTTCCGATAGGAATCTTAAAATAAACATCCTGGCCTTTGGGTCCGTCCACGAATTCCCCCTTTCCGTTGCCCCCGTCTTCTGCTTGAACCGCTTTCTTAAAGCGGAACTGCTTTAAAGCGCTCAAATCGGAAACTCCGACAAAGTAAAAACTGCCGCCTTCTCCTCCGGAACCTCCTGTGGGGCCTTTGGCGTAACGGCTCTTCTGGAATGCCACGCATCCCTTGCCTCCGTTTCCGGCCCTAACCTTAATTGTTACATCGTCTATGAGCATTTCTTTATTATTTATATGTTCTCTCGTTCCTTAACTTGATTGAATCAATTATCGCCGACTTTTTGACATAGTGGAAAATAACTCTGAGTCTTCCCTTCTTTGCCCTGAAAAAATCGGTGCCTTCTATCTTCTCAATGTTTAAACCGGCGGATTTGCCGGCAACAAGTTTTTCAACTATATCAGCGATTGATTCTCTTTCTTTTTCACTGAGCTTTCTGAAAAGTTTCTCTATCTTATCCATGCTTTTCTATTTTGTTCAGGATATTAAGCAACTCTTCCGCCTTTATTCCTTTTCCTTTGTTGTCCCTTAACGCATCGAAAACAGTATATTCTTCTTTTTCCAAATCTTCAATATTGACCGGCCTTATTTCCAAAACGCCATCCATTTCTTTGATGATAAAATTATCGGTGGAAAAACCCTTTCTCCATTTTGACGGCAAGGTTATTTGTCCTCTGCTTGTTGCTTTTACGATCGTTTTCATGTTATTTTTCTTATTTTCTTACAATAAGAATATCTTATTTATTCAAATATGTCAATCTTTCAAATACTTCCTGCCCTTCAGCTTGTCCGGCAGGTATTCCTGCTTTTCCTTGTATCCGAACTTGGGACTGTATTTGTATCCCTTTCCGTATCCGACTTCTTCCATTAATTTGGTAACAGCATTCCTTAAATGCAAAGGAACCGGAAGATTACCGTGCTTAACAGCATCTTCAGCCGCTTTGCCGTATGCAATATACAAATCATTTGATTTCTTGCATTTAGACATATAAACAACAGCCTGGGCCAGGATGACATTACATTCGGGGTAGCCGATGAAGTGACAGGCCTGATAAACAGCAACAGCCTGTTCCAACGCGCGGGAGTTCGCAATCCCTATATCTTCTGAAGCGAATCTAACCAGTCTTCTGGCAATATACAGTGGGTCTTCTCCGGACTCAACCATTCGAGCCAGCCAGTATAATGCAGCATCCGCGTCCGAGCCTCTCATTGACTTGTGCAAAGCGGAAATGATGTTGTAATGCTCTTCCCCGTCCTTATCATATAACAAAGCCGCTTTCTGCGTCGCTTCCTTAAGCAATTCGACATCAATCTTTTTCGAAACAGAAGCTGCGTATTCCAAAATATTCAAAGCGACTCGAGCATCTCCATTACTGACATTCGAAAGCAAGTCGAGTGCCTTCTTGTCTATTTTCACATTCTCGTTCCCCAATCCTTTCTTTTTGTCTTTCAAGGCTCTCTTAATCAAAGAGACTATATCTTCTTTTGACAATTGCTTGAAAACGAAAACTCTGGAACGGGATAATAGCGCTCCCCTGACTTCAAAAGAAGGATTTTCAGTAGTCGCTCCTATCAAGGTAATCAAACCGCTTTCGATGTGCGGCAACAATCCGTCCTGCTGAGTTTTGTTCCAGCGATGAATTTCATCAATAAAAAGAATTGTTCTTTTTCCCAGTCTCTGGTCAATTTTTGCCCTCTCTATTATTTCTCTCAAATCTTTCAGTCCCGAAGAAACTGCGCTCACGCGAACGAATTCCGATTTAGTCTGCTTAGCGATTATAAATGCCAGAGTTGTCTTGCCTGTTCCCGGAGGGCCCCAGAAAATCATACTGGGAATCTTGTCCGATTTTATAGCTTCTCTCAAAAGCTTCTTTTCTCCGACGATTTCTTCTTGTCCCAAAAATTCCTCCAGCGTTTCTGGTCGCATTCGGTCTGCTAGCGGATTTTTAAGGTTTAAAGTGGACATATCTCTTTTCTTTTATTATAATGGAAAAGCGATAAAAAACAATCAAAAATGGACAAAAACTACGATTTTAAGCTAAACGAAGCCAAGTGGAGAAAAGACTGGGAAGACAACCAGCTCTTTAAGTTTCAATACAATAGTAATGACAAGCTTTTTGTCGTTGATACCCCCCCTCCGTACGTCTCAGCCGACCACCTTCACGCCGGACACATAATGAGTTATACCCAGGCCGAATTCATCGTCCGATACAAAAGAATGCAGGGATTCAAGGTTTTCTATCCCATGGGCTTTGACGACAACGGACTTCCGACTGAAAGATTCGTCGAAAAGAAATACAACATCGACAAAAACAGGATAACGAAGAAGGAATTCGTCGAACTTTGCTTGAAAGAAACCGAAAAAGGAATCGAAACATACAAGAACCTCTGGAACAGTTTGGGAATTTCGGTTGACTGGAGTAAGACATACAGTACAATAGCTCCTCTCCCAACTAAAGTTTCCCAATGGTCCTTAATCGATTTATACAAAAAAGGAAAGCTGTACAGGCAGGAACTCCCTATCCTATGGTGCCCGCACTGTCAGACCGCCATCTCCCAATCCGATTTGGAGGACAAAGAAAAGAACTCAAAGATGAACTACATCAGCTTCGCGCTTGAAAACGGCGAAAGCGTAGTCATCGCCACAACAAGGCCCGAACTGTTACCCGCCTGCGTGGCTTTGTATTTCAATCCGACTGACGACAGATACAAAGAACTGCTGGGCAAGAAAGCCATCGTTCCCATTTTCAACCAGGAAGTTCCTTTCAAAACCAGCGAAGCGGTTGATAAGGAGAAAGGAACGGGATTAATGATGGTCTGCACTTGGGGAGACCAGGAAGACCTCGAGAAATGGAGGCTTGATAATCTTGAAACAAAGAACGTTTTAACCACAGACGGAAAATTAAACGAACTCGGAGGCAAATACTGCGGACTTAAAATTGAAAAAGCCAGAGAAGAGATAATCAAAGACTTAGAAGAGCAGGGATTCTTGGTAAGGCAGGAAGACATAACCCATTCGGTTAACGTCCACGAAAGATGCGACACCCCTGTTGAATTAATCTTGAGCAAACAGTGGTTTATTAAAATCGCCGACATGAAAGAGAAATGGCTTGAAATGGGAAAAAAGATAAAGTGGCATCCCGAATACATGCGAGACAGCTACGAACTCTGGGTCAATTCATTGAAATGGGACTGGTGCGTTTCGAGACAGAGATACTACGGCGTTCCCTTTCCTTTCTGGTATTGCAGCGATTGCGGAGAGGTAATCCTGCCAGAAGAGAAGGACTTGCCGGTTTCTCCGACCGAACAGGAAGCTCCTGTCAAAGAATGCCCCAAATGCGGAGGCAAAAATATCGTCCCCGAAACCGATGTCATGGACACCTGGGCCACTTCATCCTGCACTCCTTTCCTTTTAAAGGAAATGATTAATGATGATAGATTGTTCCCTGTTGACTTGAGGCCGAATGCGCACGAAATTATAAGAACATGGGATTTCTACTCGATTGTGAAATCCTTCTACCACTTCGACAGCGTTCCCTTTAACAACATTATGGTTTCAGGACATGGACTCGACGAGCACGGAAAGAAGATTTCCAAAAGGCTCGGCAACTATGTTCCGAGCGACCAGCTGGTTGATGAATGGGGTGCCGACGCAATCAGATATTGGGCGACCGGAGCCGGACTTGGACAGAACTTGAGATTCAATCCCAAAGAAATTAAAAAGGGAAAGCAGATTACAACCAAGCTTTGGAACGTGGCCAATTTCATAACTCTCAACCTTGAGAACTACAAAGAAGAAGATGCCAAATTAGAACCTTCCGATATTTGGATTTCAAAAGAACTTAACGAAACGATAAAGAAAGCCACCGAATTCTTCGACAAATACGAATACGCCAAAGCCAAGAGCGAAATAGAAGAATTCTTCATGAGCAAGTTCTGCGACTACTACATTGAGTTCGTTAAATACAGACTGTATGGAGAAGAAGGTAAATTAAAAAATGCCGCCCAAGCGACACTGAAAAAAACTTTCGTTAATATTCTCAAACTGTTCGCTCCCATTCTTCCCTTTATCACCGAAGAACTCTATCAAACCTTCGCCAAAGAAGGAAGCATCCACATTTCCAAGTGGCCTGTAGCGGAAGAGATAAAGGATGAACTTGATATCTCAAACTTCAAGAACGCGATTGACGCTATTGATGAAGTTAGAAAATACAAATCGGAGAACAAAATATCTCTAGGCGCAGAGATTGAAGAATACAAACTTCAAACCGAAGTTGATTTAGATAAATACGGAGAATTCATTAAAAGAGCAATCAGAGTCAAATCTCTATCTTAAAGCCATCTCGCTTAATTCTTTCTGATACTCATTCCTCGTTATGCCTCCTTTAGCCAGGAGGCTGTTTAGTCCGGCATAGTATTGCTCTCTTATCAAAGAAGTAGGAACAGCTGCGCTGAAGATACGAACATCGTCAATTAAACCGTTAAAATATATTTTATTCCCTCCCAATATTCCATAGCCCAGTGTGGGATGAGTTACCGAAGAAAAACTGCTAAATCCGACGTTTGAAGCAACGCCCTTTTGAACACCGTTAATAAACAGCTTCATTCCATTTGCATCGTTGGTCGCGTACGTGAAGACTATATTGGTCCAATTAGACATACGGTCTGAAGTATTGTATGTCACTAATACATTATCTGCGCTATCTCTTATGCCAGCCCTTATTTGATTAACATAAGGGTAATAGTCTATACCGTACGAACCATTCGCTGAATAATCTTTTAAGAGTAAGCCGGCAACGGAACCGTTCAAAACAGTAGTTCCTGTATCTTTTGCCCACATTGAAAGAGTGAAATTATTAGTGTTGGTAAAGTTTAGATTTGATCCGGCCCCGCAGTCTACATAGTCGTCGGTGCCATCAAAATTAAGACATTGTCCGGAAACACATTCCGTTGAGGGACGGTAGTTGGCCGAAGTATTTGTTCCTCCGCCTGAACCATTCCAAGTTCCATTATTCCCTCCGCTCCATGAATCATTTGCATTGCCGTCGAGTTTCCACTCTGAGACTAAATTCATCATCAAAGAATTTCTCAGAGAATTAGAAAAGACCTGAGCTTTAGCTACATTTGCGCTGTTAGTTATCCCTCCCATGGCAACAACAATAAGACCGGAAAGAATTCCGATAATAGCTATAACCACCAATAACTCGATTAAAGTAAATGCTTGTCTCAGTATTTTATGCATTGAATACATAATAACAAACGCCAAAATCAACGTCAAACAAAACACCCCTATAAAAGGGGTGCCTGTTTTCTTTTCTTAAACTTTATTTGATGTTGAAATACTTGCTCTTCTCAACCTTCTCCACTTTAGGAGCGGCTTCTTTCTCGGCTAAGATTTGCTTTCCTTTCTTTCTTTCAATCAAGAGATACATAAGTCCGACGCACATTATCAAGAACAAAGCGGTTAGAATTCCCGAATAGACTCTTAAGTCAAGGAAGGAAATCAATCCTGCTCCGGCTTCAGCGCTTCTTGAAACGCTGACAGCCACGTTCTTCACAATCGGAGATACGTCTTTTGCTGAAATGGTAAAGGCATTGGTTATGTCATTTGAGCCGAATGAGAAAGTATCATTACCCGCTAACTTTCCATTAAAGGTAATGGTCTTTGTTTCTCCTAAGGCAACCGTTCCCAAGTTAACATCATTGCTCAACGAACCGTTGTAGGCTTCTCCGTCAATCTTAATGTTGTCTATTGAGCTTATCTTATCAGACAAGTTTGCCTTTAAGACAACGTTTTCAAGAGACTTTCCTCCGGTCGGAGTGATTATCACCTTGAATTCAAGCTGGTCGCTCGGGCTGGCTGTGACTGAATTCTGCCAAGCTATTTCGTTTTGAGTCACGTCCCTTGCCAAAGCGTCAACAGAAGCTCCAGTCTCAACATTCGCAACCGGTGTTACAACCTGTCCAGTTCCGGCAGTAGTATATGCACGAGAATTGACTCCATCCGAGAATGAGTACAATCCTTCGTCGCAAGCGACTGACCAAGCTCGGTAGTAATACCAAACTCCATTAGACAAGCTACTGTCTACAAAACTGTTTCCAGTCCCGTAATAGACTGTTTTTCCATCAGCTGAACTTGTGGGATAACTTCCTGCTTTCCTGACCACCATCGTGTAGCATGATGCGGCACCGGTAGACCAGTTTAAATTAATCTGATTGCTTGAAACTCCGGTGGCTGTAAAGTTCATCGGCGCGTCGGGCTTTGTCACGAAAGCGACATCGGTTCCGACCACGACTTCCCTGCCATTCGAAGCTTCGACTCTGTAGTGATAGGCTTTTCCTTTTTCAAGTCCGGAAACGGAATCATAGAAAGTCTGTCCGGCAAACTGATTGGGAGCCCATGAAGTGAAATTATTGTAAGAGCTCAATTTGCCCCAGTTGAATCTGGTTGAAGTGGCTTGGCCTCCGTCGTTAACCACCGTTCCGTTCAATGTGGCCGAATATCCGGTAACATTTGTCGGAGTGTTCGTTGTGACGCTCAATCCTGAAGTATTGTATCCGCTATTACCCGTGTTTCTAACTATGATGTTGACCGTATCCGAATTCCTGTACCCTCTCGTGTCAGTCGCGTACAAAGTACAAGTATATGTAATATCTGAATTAACTGAAGGAGCGTAATATGTAGGAGTTAGTGTGTTTGTATTGCTCAAATTTCCTCCGTTGCAAGTCCAGTAGTATGTTAAAGCATAGCCGAGCTGGCTGTATGCAGAACCGTTTAGAATAACCGACTGATTCTTTCCGATGTCCTTGCTAGGACCGGCATCAACGCTTATACCGTAGAATCCGTTGCTTCCCTGTTTTTGTCCGACGTATATCTTGGTTTGGGCATATGCGATTAATCCGTCTCTTTCAACTTTCACTTTGGCTGTATATGTATCGTCATAGAAATAGTTGCAAAGATGCGCTGCTGTATAGCTGGTGTTGTTGGTTTCAACCTTCAAGTCCCAATTGTTGTTGTTTTCACAGTCGAAACTGTATCTAACCGGATAATCAGAAGAAATTCCCACGCTGCTTACAGTCGCAACCAAATCAACTCCGTTTAAAGGAGATGTTCCTGAAGCGGGATTAGCCGACAAACTGACGGTCAAATCAGGTCCTCCGCCGCCGCTTCCTCCCGAGCCACCGCCATTGGGTCCCAATACGCTTATGTATGTGACGCCGGTGCCTGAAAGTCCGTTAGTGTTTGTTGCGGTTAAAGTACAGGCATAAGTGGTTGTAATACTCACTGTCGGTGCATTGTAAATAGGAGTTAGAATTGTCGCATTGGTTACTCCTCCTCCATTGCAAGTCCACGCGAGTGTCAAAGGCAAGTTGTTTGGGTCGGTAGCAGTTGCATTGAAGTTAACAGTCGCTCCTGAATTCACTGTAGAATTAGGACCGGCATTAACTATCGGCGTATTGGGATTGCCTGGATTTACCGAGTTGTTTGAAATATTCAAATAGAAAAAGACGTGACCCTGGTAAGGCCAGCCGCCTGCGATGTTTCCGATATTAACTTCGACATAGCTTCCCGTATCGGTAACAGGTATTAGGTTGTTTGAACTGGTTTGCTGATTGGGCAACCATCTGGCATTGCTCTCAAATGCAATCGTCTGAGCTGAATTAATATTAAGTACGGCTGTGTCTGTCACCAAGTTGGCATTATCAGACAAAATAGTAGCTGTAAGCACCTTCTGAGTAGAAGAGCCTGAGGGGTAAGAAACTCTCAACCTTAGATTGTTTGCAGTAGTTCCCTCAACGGTATTGTGGTAATAAACATCAACCGCAATTCTCTGTCCGGCGGTAGATGTAATGGTGCCGGCCCAGTTCTGGGTCCCCAAGTCTGTGGTATAGTTACCAAGCCTTAAAGTTTTAAGGTCTCCGGTAACATTATTCAATGCAGGGGTCGCAGCGCTGACGCTTCCAATACCCATGAAGAATACTGAAAGCAACGATAAAACACTCAAAGATATTGAGTTGAAAAACAGTTTGGCTTTGCTTTTTGCTGTCATACTATTTATATAATTTATTATTTTAATTTAGTGAAAATTGTGGTGGAGAAGAAATTTGGATTAGCCGATAGGTGCGCTTACCCAACTACCAGGAGATTCCTGATTGTCCGGGTCTCCTCCAGGATTACCGCCGCCTCCAGAATTGGCTCCTCCAATAGAACTAGGAGAAGAACCTCCTCCGCCATCATTGCCTTGCTTCTGTCCGACATCTATTCGACCTAGTCCGACAATCACCGGAAATCCGTTTTTGAATCCGATGATGCCTTTCATCTTGACGGCCTCTCGGTCTTCAAGAACGTCGCTAAAGCTGATCTGATAGAATGTCAGCCCTTCCGCAGATGGTTGTTTACCTATTCCTGCGACAACGGTCACATTATCCACGGAATACACCTTTCCTTCGTCGACGTACATCAACTTATCGAAAGTTCCTCCGCTTAAGGTGACTCTTTTGTTGGAATCGAACACGTACCCTCGGAATTTCTGCCCAATTTGCCCTCCAAGGTTCCCATTCTTCCAGACTCCTTTCCAGTAAGGATTGTCATCGCCCAATATGAGGGCCGCGTCTGCCGTTTTGATCTCTCCGATCAGTGACTTCTCAACGACATCAAGAAGGCTCATCCCCGGAGTGCCGTTAAGAGGAACTAGTTTCTCTTTTGGCGTAACAATCGTAACAGGAGACTCTGACGTTGGATGGTGCCAATACTCCGCATTTGCCAACAAAGCCTTTTTAACTGCAGCGTTAGCGTACGCTTGAGTAGAGTTTTCTTCTGTCGATACTGTCGGCGCTACTGTTGGAGTTACGCTCGCGGTGGCCTCTGCCGTAATTACGGCCGGTTCCTGCGATTGCGATACTCTGTTTGCACCCATAGCGGTACAACCTGCAAAGGCTATAACTATGAGCACTACTATGGCCAAACACCAGTTTGTGCTTTTCATTTCTTACCCCCACCACCATATGATTTTACTCATGGTGTGGTGTATTCCCCCGAGAGAGTGAAGAAAACAATACACCACGAGTAATTTAAAAGAGCTTTTAAGCTCCTGTACTGTAATGGATATTGGGTAGTTTGTCAAGCCCCCGATTATTTGATAATTGCCTGGTTTCCGAACCTTAAATCTATGTATTGCAGCTTGTTTAAGTCGGAAGAGTACTTGGGGTTCTTTAAAACAATGCCTAATTTTTCAATCTGCCAGTCCAAATCTTCATTAATATTGAAAATAATCAGGCAATTCACGTTGCTTTCAACCGAAACCTTATCATCATAGATATCGAAAGAAGAAGCAACGATAGAGTTATCATGCATCTTCGTATTAATCTTTGAAAGAAGCTCCAATGTTTGCTTTTTGTCCAGCTTGTCGATTTTCTCTTTTTGGCTCACTTTTTCCAAAGAAGAATAGTCCTCCCCTTCTTTAGAGTTCCTAATAAAGCTTCCATTCTTGTCGACTAGGTAAGTTTTCGAGCTGTCGAAAACATCTGTCCAAACTGCGACCGGAGTCTTCTCGACTATTTGTAATGATATACCGTTTGGAAAATTCTTTTTCACGGTTACCTTTTCTATTTCCGGAAAAGACGCCATTATGTTATCAACCGCCTTGCTCCCGCCGGATAAAAAGATGCTGGCCGTACTGAAATCGAAACCGAGCATAGAAAAAGAAGTTTTCATCTTGTCTTCAGCCACCTTGGTCAAATCGGCTGTGGGAATATCCTTGTTTCCGCTGACGTTTAAGTTGCTGACTTGAAACCTCGGAGAAAACAAAAAGAATCCGGCTGCCGAAAGCACGATAATCGAAGCAAAAAGAGAAAAAGAGAAATACAAATTGGTGAAGATGCTTTTCTTTCTTCTTCTGGATATTTTCCTCTTTTTCGCCTTTAATCTTCTCATTATAGTTTTCGGTTTATCTTTCTCAGTTGTTCAAAAATATATGTAAGCCAGTATGATTGAGACAAAATATAGTCTCTCGTTTTCGTGTATTCGTATGCCTGTCCACCATAACCCATTTTAAACAGTGTCGGACCGGCCCAGGGATGATTCGGATATGCCTTCGGGTCGACATAACCCCAGAAGTCATACAGCGCGCATCCTCTCTTCTTGGCTTCCTTTATCGCTTCCCATTGCAGGAGATAAGGAATTGAAAGCTTGGAATACTTTGCGAGCGATGCGGCCTGATGATAGTAGCCTGTTCCCTGCCAGAAAATCACCAAAGCTCCCGCGGCAATCTCTCCTTTGTATTTGCCGAAAAGCAAGAGCGCCTGTCCGTCTTTAATAAACGACTCGAACTCGTTTCTAATGTATTTATCTGAAAAAGGTACGAACTTCTGCCTTAATGCGACTTCTTTGTTCAGCTTCTGATATGTTTCCAAATCTTTCAACTCCTCGCTCTTCTCGATTGATATATCCTCGTTCTTTTCCGCCTGTCGAATCAGGTAACGCGTGGTTTTTCTCATGCCCTTAACCAAATCCTCCTCGGAAACAGAAATATCCAATTTCCAGGTAGCTTCGTATGCATTGGCATGCATGGGAGATATTTTCAAACCGCAATCTTTGAGAATCTCTTCGCTCTCCTTGTTTCTCTCCCACAAGGGATTCATTCTCAAAAAACTCGCTCCTTCTTCTTTTCCAATCTTTGATAATTCTTCGATAAATAGTTTAAGAAGTTTTGACTTTGTTTCCGGCTCGCAGCCTTCGATTACCGGACCATGCTGAAGCAACAAATAAGTTCCCCTTCTTGCTTTTATTTTAACTGCTAATGCGACTGCTTGCAATACCGAATTATCCACTGCGGCCAGGCGCCAAATCTTAAACC
>Ga0265330_10002002_pt1 | contig 11298 bp, 12 predicted proteins | sample 41919metaG_FD_202083 | JGI IMG/M metagenome (GOLD analysis project Ga0265330, IMG submission 202083) | Rhizosphere microbial communities from Carex aquatilis grown in University of Washington, Seatle, WA, United States - 4-19-19 metaG | ecosystem: Host-associated > Plants > Roots > Rhizosphere... | reverse complement strand
AGGTGCAGGATGCCATCGAAGCGCAGCCCACGATTCCGCTGCACAGCTTGGTCGACGAAGCCTCGCCTCTGGATTCTGCGGCTCAGCCGCCGCGCCTGGTCGTCGTGGGGAAGTTCATGGCGGGGCGGGAGTTCTTGCTCGACCGCCCGTCGCTGGTCATCGGACGTACCTCTGAAAACGACATCGTCATAGAGCACAAGTCGATTTCCCGCCATCACGCCCGCATCGTCCGCGAAGGCAACCAGTACTACGCGGTGGACCTGGAAAGCGCCAACGGCGTTCGCGTGAATGGGGTGGACCACGATCGCGTGCTGCTCAGCCCAGGCGACCAAATCGAGCTTGGACAGGTGCAACTGCGCTTTGTCACCGAAGAGGGCGGGAGTGGGCTCGAACCGGGAGTGGGTCGTGCAGGCAAGGGGAAGGTTCTGGGCATCGTGGGCGGCGCTACGGTGATCGCGGCCTTGGTGGTCGCCTTCGTGCTGGCGGGTGGTCGGTCGCGTCCGCGGCCTGCTCCGCCCCCTCCACCAGTCGTGGCCCAGCCCCTACCGCCGCCGCCTCCTCCGCCGCCGCCTCCTCCCACGCTGGAAGAACTGATGGCCGCTGCGAAATCGGCGCAGGCAAACGAGAAGTGGGACGAGGCCTTGGCAGCGGCCAGCAAAGCCGTGGCCACGACGCCTGATTCGACTGAGGCAGCGGAACTGCGCAAGCTCGCCGAGGACGAGAAAGGCAATGCCGAGCGCTTTGCCAACTTGAAAGAAGCGGCAGACAAGTCGAACTTCGAGGCGGTTCTGCGCGGAGCCGGCGCGATCCCGGAAACCAGCGTGTACAAGGAACGCGCCTCGGCTCTTGAGAAACCCGCGCGTGCCGAGTACATCAAACTGCACGGGGAAACCGCGTCGAGCAAAGCCAGCGTCGGCGCCTGCGATGAAGCCAAGAGCGAGGCCGAGTTGGTGCTGGCTGTCGACAGTGGCAACAAAGCGGCACGCTGGATTATCAGCCGTTGCGCGGTGCTGGCCAAGAAGGCGGGCCCGAAGCCCGAGGTGAAGAAGCCGGCCGCAACCCCGAAGCCGGTGGCCGCTGCCCAGACCAAGCCAGGCGCAGCTGCCCAGACCGAGTCCAGCGTGGATCCCGACAAGCTCATCCAACAGGCTCGTGAGGCGTGGCTGCGTGGCCAATACATTCTGGCCATAGACTCGGCGCGCAGGGCGTTGCGAGCCAAACCGGAGCTCACCAGCGCCTACCAGATCATCGCGATCTGCTCATGCTCGCTGCACGACGCAGACGCAGCACTGCGCGCCTACGAGAAATTGGACGAACGTAACAGGCAGCTTGTCCGGTCGGCCTGCCAGAAGAACGGAATCTCCTTCTAGCGACTCGAACGTTATGGGCCGCGGTCATGGCTCCGCGGCTGCAGTTCGCTTGGCAAAGACATTGTCGGCCGCCATGAAAGAGGTGGCATGCCGCTGCCGCACTTTGTGCTACAATTCCGCCTTCACTCATGACGTCGGATTCGGGGCCTCACATCAGGCTGGTGGCAGCTGTTATCGAGCGTGAGGGCCGCTATCTGATTACGCAACGACGGCCGACGGCAGTGCTGCCAGGCTTGTGGGAGTTTCCGGGCGGCAAAGTCGAAGCTGGCGAGACTGACGAGTCTGCGCTCAAGCGCGAGCTGCGCGAGCGGGTCGGGGTGGACGTGGAGGTCAGGTTGCGCATGGCGCAGCGGACCCACCAATACGAAGGATACTCGGTCGACTTGACGCTGTATCAAGCATCGATCCAGCCCGGTCAGGAGCCGCGGCCTTTGCGGGTGGCCGATTTCCGGTGGGCAGCCTCGGAGGAGTTCGAGAAGTACCCGTTCCCGGCGGCCGATCAGGCAACCACGGACATTCTGCTCGGCTTCAAGCGCTAGCTACGCCCAAGTCTACGGTTCCACGGGGGCGCAGAACTTCGCCGTTGTGATGGAGTTGGGGTCGGACGTGAGCGCGAGACTGCCATCGGTCGCAGATACGCGGCACACGTAGCCGCCCCGGCAGTCGCCATTGCTGCCGCACTTGAGGGCGCAGTAGCGACGCTCTGACGTGCTCGGCACACAACAGGGCACCGGCTCAAGCTGAGAAGAGCTTGGCCCGCAGACCACGCATAGCTCATCGGCTTGGCATTCGCCGATGGTGCCCGGGGGACTGCTGCAGCTTCCGGTCGGAAATTTCTGGTCGAAGAAGCGAACACAAACAGCCTCCGATGGGCAAGAGCTGTCGTCGCACCCATCCAACGTGCAGTACCCGCCAGGCTGGGACAGATCGCAGATGCGGCTGCCGTCCTGGGCGCAGTCAATGTTGGTCGAGCAAGAATCGCCGACGTTGTGGCCGCAAGCAGAAGCCAGCAGGCCCACGAGCAGCAGAGAAGGGACGGCACGATTCACGGCGCAAGTATGGTCCACCGATCGTCCCTGAATCAACGCAAGACTGCCCCAATCAACATGGTCAGCAGGAACCCCAGAACCAGCCCAGCGGACGCGGCGCCCTCGTGGCCATGGCTGTGCGATTCCGGAATGATTTCGTTTGATGTCACGTAGATGAGAATTCCTGCGGCCAGGGCCAGAATGAGAGGAAGGGTGATGAACGTCCATGACGACAGACCAAGGCCCACAAGCGCGCCCAGCGGGACGGCCAGGCCGCTCGCCGCGACCACCAGCAGACCGCGCGCAGGCGACACGCCGGACAGGCGCAAAGGTGCGCCCATGACCACGCCCTCGCAGATGTTCTGGATGCCCACCGCAGCCACCAGGAGCCAGCCCAGTCGGCTGCCATGTCCAGACGCGAACCCGGCACCGATAGCCAGACCCTCAGGGATGCGGTGAATGGAGAGGGCGCCTACGATGGCGTAGCTCTGGCGAATCTCCACGTGCTGGTCGTGGGCGTGGTCGTGGTGACGGCCTGGAGCGATGTGGTGTCGGTGGCCACGGGCGTGACTGTGCGGGATCAACCGATCCATCACGCTGGCAACGGCCACGCCCGCCAAGAAACCGACCGTCACCAGGACTAGACGGCCCAGGTTCAGGCCGGCGGCACCGCGCACGCCATTCAGGGCCTCATGCAACAGGCCCAGGGTCGCGGCGGCCAACATGAGCCCGGCGCCCAAGCCGAGAATGCCGTCGTAGGCTCGTCGCGGGAGCTGCCGGATGAAGAAGAAGGGAAATGCACCGACGCCGGTCACCAGTCCGGTTAGGGCAGCGGCAGTAAGGGCCTCGAACATTGAAGGCCGTTCTTACCACGCGGGGCGGGCGAGGTATGCTGGGTCCGTGGTTACCGCCTATCTCGCGCTCGGATCCAACCTGGGTGACCGGCGCGCCTTCTTGCACGCCGCGGTGGCAGCCCTGGGCAAGATTGCGGGCGCCCGCCTGCTAGCCGAGAGCAGCCTTTATGAAACGCTTCCCGAGGGAAACGCCCCTCAGCCGCTCTACTTGAACGCGGTGGTGCGCGTGGAAACTTCGCTCGCCGCGCGCCGACTGCTTGATTCATGCCTGGACATCGAGCACACGCTGGGCCGGGTCCGGCCGGCTGATGGGGCCAAAGGTGCCCGGGGCATCGACATCGACCTGCTTCTCTTTGGGGAACAAATCATCGACGAGCCGGGGCTGCAGGTGCCCCATCCCGCCTTGCTCAGACGTCCCTTTGTGCGCATCCCTTTGGCCGATGTCGCAACCCCGGGGCTGCGCCATCCTCAGGCCGGAGAGCGGCTGGACGCGAGCACGCCTGACCCGGGCGTGCGCCGCCTCCCTTAGGCGAAGGCACGGCTTATCCTGCGTACCAGGCGGAACAGCCCCCACGCCTTGATAGCCCAACGCAAAGCCCGGCGAGGCTGCACGACCGCGAAGGCCAGGGCCGCGATCAACAGCGGGCCTTTTCGGGCTATGCAGAACCTGATCACCTCCACCCCCCGGTCCGCGAACCAAAAGAGGTTGGCCTGGCCGCTGAACAGCGCCTGCACCGTCATGCGTTCCGAGTTGGCCCGCTCCAGGAGCCGCCCGCGGCGGCGCTGGATATCGGTCAGCGACAGGTTCACGAGTCCAACTCCAGGCTCTCGCGATCCCTGGCGAGAACTTCCGCGGTTTCGCGCAAAGGGCGCTGTTGGCTGCGCGCAATGACGGCGAGCACGACGGCGTTGACCACGCCGAGACCCAGGAAGAGCCCACTGAGCAGGCCCAGCACCGCCAGCCGATCAGAATCCCAATAGAGCACCACCAGAAAGACGGACAACAGGACAATCCCCAGACCCAAACAGAACAGCGCTGCGGCGCCGACCATGAGCAGCCGGCGCAAGCGGACCAGCTCCTCTTGCAGTTCGGTAGCCAATATGCCCACCCTGGTTTCCGCAGCGGAAACCAGCACGGCGAGCAAGTGGCTGGCCGACCCGAGAAGCCCACGGTGCGAAACCGCGGGCAAGGGTGTGTCTGCCATTGCGAACTCTAGCGGCGGCTGATCAGCATTCCGAAGAGGATGCCGGCCCCTGCGGCGATTCCCACGGCCCTCCACGGGTTCTCGTGGACGTAGGTGTCGGTCGCGCGGGCAGCAGCCTTGGTCTGCTCCACGGCCCTGTCCTCAAGGTCGACCAGTTTGGCCTTGGCCTGGTCCAGCCCCTTCTGCACTCTGTCCCGCACCGCCGCGACCTTCTCGCCGGCCTGGCCCGCCGTGAGCTTGAGCAATTCCTCGGCGTCAGCCACCACCAACTTCAGATCAGCCAAGAGCTTGTCCCTGGTAACGATGTCCGTGCCATTCATGGTGAGAACCTCCTAGGCAATTTACCAACCATCCGATTCTCTGCGCTGGAGAACTTCCCTCTGATCGCCCCCAGGACGACCATACCGTTTAACTTACCGCGCTCGCGGGTTCAGGGCAACGGCGCTCGTGTGCAATGCGCGTGCAACCTCTGCGCCCGGGTTCAGTCCGCGGGCGGCTCCTCGTACTTGACCTCGAGTTTCCACTCCTTGGCGACCCAGTCGAGGATTGTGGACTCGTGCCCCTCCATTGTGTCGGTCATGGCCGCTCCCATGACCGCCCCGAAAATGAGTTCGCGCGCCTCGGGCCGGGTGATGGTCAAAAGGAACTTCTTCGCGGCCTCTTCGTCGGGGAAGCGCCGATCGACCTCCTCCACGGCCTTGCGATAAACGTCCTCGCCGATCTCGCGGACCACCTCCTGGATCTCTCGCTCCTCATCCTCGGTCACATGGCCACTGGCCAGCACCACGAATTCAATCAAGGCTGCCAGGGCAACTCTCTCCTCGGGGTTCAGCTCGCGCAGTTCCATCTGTCGTCTCCTGGCAGAATCTTACACCATCCACGTCCCGCCCGACGGCGCCACTTGCATCGCGTGCGAAATTCGCGTGAACTGCTGGTGTGGCACCGTCAAGCAAGCCGAAGAATCTTCTGGTCACCATGGGCGATCCTGCCGGCATTTCGGCTGAGGTCGTCACCAAGGCGTTCGTGGCACTGGCGCGGGGAAAGCAGCCCCTGGCGCAGCAGATTCGAAGATCCCTGCGCAAGGAATGCGCGAATCTCGTTGTCGTGGGCGACGCTGGTGTGCTCTCCGAGGCCATGCGCAGGCTGAGGCAGCGTATCCCCATCATGGAGGTGGGGGACTTCTCAACCACGGTGCTTCCGCCCACGGCGCTCAGGCTGTTTGCCCATTCCCAGATCGATATGCGGCGCTTTCGCTTTGGTTTGCCGGCCTACGGGCGCGAGCAACTCGGCTACCTCGACTTCGCCATCGAGCAGGCCCGCCGTCGCAGAGTCGCAGCCATCGTCACCGGGCCGGTCACCAAGGAAGCGGTGGCGTCGCTGCTTCCGGATTTCGTGGGCCACACCGGCTACCTGGCGGAAAAGCTGGGCGCGCGCGACGAGCGCATGGCCTTCCTCACGCCCGACTATCTGCTGGCCTTGCAGACCACACACATTCCCCTGTGTCAGGTGTCGGGGCACCTCAAGCCGGCCGGGATTGTGACCTCGCTCAAGATGCTGGCGCAGGCGGGTCGCGCCCGCTGGGGACGCAAGCTGCCGGTGGCCGTTCTGGGACTCAACCCGCACGCGGGCGAGCACGGGCTCATGGGTGACGAGGAAGCGCGCGTGATCATCCCGGCGATGCAGCGGGCGCGGCGACTGGGCATTGCCTGCGACGGACCGTTTCCGGCAGATTCGTTCTTCATCGAGCGGGTCAAGCGTTACCAGCTGATTCTGGCCATGTACCACGACCAGGGTTTGATTGCGGTCAAGCCGGCCTTCCCGCGCGCTTCGGTGAACGTGACGCTGGGCCTGCCCGTGGTGCGGACGTCGGTGGATCATGGCTCGGGCTACGACATCGCGGGACGAGGCATTGCCAGCGAAGTCAGCCTGCTCTGTGCCATCAAGGCAGCGCTCGAACTTCTCGCCGGGCATTCGGCTGGTTGAACTTGGCAAGCGACGCTTGCGCGCGCTGTAATGGGGCCATGAGGACGCTGGCTTTTGCTGCCACTGTGCTGGCACTGATGGGACTGGCTTCGCTGGCCCGAGGCGAGTCGATTTACCGATATCGCGATCCCATCACCAAGCGCGACATCTTCGTCACCAGGCTGGATCAGATTCCGACCGCCTATCGTGAACAGGCCAAACTTGCGGTGGCGGACGGCGTGCTGGTCGATTCGAGCAACCAACCAGACAAAAATGTACCGTTGGGTGCCGTGATCTACGGGACCGGTGCCAAGGAGACTCTTAAGCGCGCTCTCGGTGATATCTGGCGCGGCGAGCATAGCGCGGGCGGGCTGTTGCGAACATTGATCAAGGTGATCGACACGGCCCTGATCGGCAGCGGGAGACGCCCGCTCTCTGGCAGTGACGTGGCGCAGTTGAAGCACATGCTGGTCGAGGCGACCGTGGCCTTAGCGGTGGCGAGCTTGGCGGCTTTCGTAGGATGGATTCTCGTGATGGTGCACGCCTTTCGCGCCGAGCATCGCTGGTGGATGGCTTTCATTCTGCTGGTCCCCGTGCTCGGGATCACCTACGTCCTGCTTCACGTTGAAAGCAATCGGCGCTGGTTCAAATTCGCGACCCTGCTGGTGCAGACCGCGCCCTATGCCGTGGCAGTGGCCACCGCATGGCGGTTCGCGGTCTTCTTCCGGGCGTTCCTCACAGGAAGCTAGACTTGGCGGTTTTCGCGCCGCCCTCTGCCCCGGATTTCAAAAAGTGGAGTTGACAGTTCGCGGTTGACAGTGGAAATAGAGGCCCGGTCTTGTCCTTTCTTCCCCCTTGTTGCAAATTCCCCGCGGCTGACGGCTGAAGTGCGATGAAACTGCACCTGATTGGCATCGCCGGAACCGGCATGGGTTCGCTGGCCGGACTTCTGCGCGCCGCTGGCCACGATGTGCGCGGTTCCGACGAGCATGTGTATCCGCCCATGTCGACCCAGCTGGCCGAGCAGAACATCCCGGTGATGGAAGGTTTTCGGCCGGCGAATCTCGACTGGGCCCCTGAACGCGTGGTGGTGGGCAATGTGTGCCGGCGCGACCATGTGGAGGTTCTGGCCGCCACCGAGCGCCGCATCCCGCTGGTCTCATTTCCCGCCCTCTTGTCCGAGCTGTTCCTCACCTCCCACCGCTCGGTGGTGGTGGCGGGAACCCATGGCAAGACCACCACGTCTTCGCTGATGTCGTTCGTGCTCGCCCAGGCCGGACGGGACCCTTCATTCTTGATTGGCGGCGTGCCCGTGAATTTCCGTCAGTCCTGGCGTCTGGGCGCCGGGCCCGAGTTCGTGGTCGAGGGGGACGAATACGACACGGCGTTTTTCGACAAGAAGTCGAAGTTCCTGCACTACCGACCGCAGGTCGTGATTCTGACTTCGGTGGAATTCGACCACGCCGACATTTTCGCCAACGAGGCGGCGGTCAAGGATGCCTTCCGCGAATTCATCGCGCTCATCCCTGCCGAGGGACATCTGGTTGTCTGTGCCGCTTCGCCGGGTGCGATGGATGTGGCCCGCGCCGCGCGCTGTGCAGTCACCACCTACGGGCGACCTGGTTCCGACGCTGACTGGACCTTTGAAGTCACCGGCAGAAAGCTGGGAGGACGGACCATCTTGCGGCTGGCGCGCGCTGGAAAGGTGATGGGGACTCTCGACGTCGGCATGGCCGGCATCTTCAATCTCGAGAATCTGACCGGCGTCATCGCGGCGGCCCACGTCTTGGGGGTAGACCAGCCTGCCATCACGCAGGCGATACGACATTTTCTCGGGGTGAAACGCCGCCAGGAAATCGTGGGCGTGGCCGCCGGGGTCACGGTGGTAGATGACTTCGCCCATCACCCGACGGCTATTCGCGAGACCCTGGGAGCGCTCAAGGGCCGCTACGGTCCGGGCAAGCTCATCGTCGCCTTTGAGCCGCGCTCCGCGACCAGCCGGCGTTCGGTCTTCCAACAGGATTTCGTGGATGCCTTGGCCGTGGCCGACGAGGTCGTGCTGGCCCCGGCCTACGCCCCCGAAAAAGTTCCGGCCGACGAGAGACTGGACGTGGAGCGCCTGGCTGCCGATCTGCGCAGCCATGAGGTACCGGCCCGACTGGTTGCCGGCGTGCCCGCAACCGTGGAGCACCTGGCTGGTCGTGCGGCGCCTGGGGACACGGTGGTCATCATGAGTTCGGGCGACTACGGCGGACTGCACGACAAGCTCCTGCAGCGGCTTGGCGATCCGGTGCGCGGTGCCCGGGCCGATGACCGGGAAGCGATCGGCCACTTGCTCAACCGGGTCGGAATCACGCACGCCGACCTGGACCACACCTGGCCGAGCTTTCTGATCATTCCCGCCCCCGATGAAACCATCGACCGCGTTGCTGCGTGCGTGGCCATCGAGCCTGCAGGCGACGACGCTTTGCTGCGACTCCTCGCCGTCGCGCCGGAACGAAGAGGCGAAGGCCTGGCTTACCTCCTGCTGGAAAATGCCATGCGCAAAGCGCGCGCCGAGGGAGCGTTGCACCTGTACCTCGTCACCGACGGGGCGCAAGGCCTGGTTGGCGAGAAGCTCGGCTTCGACGTCATCGATCGCAAGGACGTGGCCCCCGCGATAGCCGCCAGCAACGAATACCAGATGGCGCGATCGAAGACCGCGATCTGGATGCGCAAAGAACTTTGATTTGGGCTACTCGCCGACGACAATCCGGCGTAGGTGCTTCTTGCCTGCATGAAGAAGCGTGCCCTCGGGCGCGATCTCTTCGGGCCGGACCACATCGTCAACTGACGTGACCTTACGCTCGCCCAGTCTGACTCCGCCCTGTTCGACCAGGCGCCGGGCGACGCTCTTTGAGGCGGCCAGACCCGCGGCGTGCAAGAGGTCGACGATCTTGAGCCCGGCCCTCACGGTCGCAGGGATTAGAGAATAGGTGGGAACCAGGTCGCCGGTGGCGCCACCTCCGAAGGCCGCCTGCGCCGCATTCTGCGCTTTCGTGGCTTCTTCCTTTCCGTGCACGATTTCGGTGACTGCCGCTGCCAGCGCCTGCTTGGCCATGCGCAGTTCCGCCCCTTCCAGGGCCGCGAAACGCTGGATCTCGTCGAGAGAAATGAACGTCAGCAGCTTGAGGAAACGGATCACGTCGCGATCGTCGACATTCACGAAGTATTGGTAAAAATCGAAAGGGCTGGTCCTCTCCGCCGAAAGCCAAACCGCTCCCGCGGCCGTCTTGCCCATTTTCGCGCCTGATGCCGTGGTGATGAGCGGAAAGGTCAGGGCGTAGGTTTCTGCCTGGTGGAGGCGGCGGACGAGATCGGTCCCGGCCAAAATGTTTCCCCACTGATCGTCGCCACCGATCTGCAACATGCATCCGTAGCGGCGAAAGAGCACCAAGTAGTCGTAGGCCTGCAGAAGCTGGTAGTTGAACTCGATGAAGGAGAGCCCCTTTTCCAGGCGCAGGCGATAGGCCTCGGCGGCCAGCATGCGATTGACGCTGAAGTGGCGCCCGACGTCGCGCAGGAACTCCAGATAGTTGAGCCGCGCCAACCACTCGGCGTTGTCCAACACCAGGGTGTGCTCACCGGCCGCGCCCAAGAAACGGCGGACCTGCGGCTCGATCTGGTCGCGATTGTCCTGGATGGTCTCGACGGTGAGCATCTGTCGAAGCTCTGTCCTGCCGCTGGGATCGCCCACCATGGCGGTTCCGCCTCCGAGCACAGCAATGGGGCGGTGCCCGGCGCGCGCCAGGTGCGCCAGCGCCATGAGCGGGATCATGCTGCCGACGTGCAGGCTGGAAGCGGTGGGATCGAATCCGCAGTAGTAGGAAACGGGACCTTTGCCCAACAGGGCAGTCAGCCCAGCTTCATCGCTTATCTGTTGTACGAAGCCACGCTCGCGTAGGGTGTGCAAGATGTCAGACATCGCGGCTCAGTATAGAGGAGGTCTGGCGCTCTTGCCGTTATCCGGTAGTCTGCAATTTATGCCGGTCCCGCGCCAAGCCAAGCCCGATTGTCCCTGTGCCGAACGACCGGACTGGTTTCGCCTTGAAGATGACAGTTTCATGCGCTGGCCGGTGCTTGAGGCGGCCGAGTGGGAGGAGCTGCGCCAGTGCCCCGAGTGTGGGGCCTCGTGGGTTGCCGTCTGGCCAGAGGAGATCGAGGCCCCTCCGATCCTGTGCCGGCCCCATCCCGCTGACGTGCGCAGGCTGAAAGACCTCGACCGCGCCGCCACCATGCGCGCCTACTGCCTGGCAAAGCTGGCCGAGCACCTCGGCGATCTCAAGGAGGGCAAGCAGCCTTGCCGCAAGGTTCGCTGCGAACGACGGCGCCTGCACGGGTCGAACTACTGCCTGGAGCACCTCATCGCCGAGCATTTTGGCCGCGAACTGGCTCGGCTGGGAAGCGGAGCCAGCAAGCGGGAGTAGCCGCGCACAAAGAAAAGGCAGGAAGGGATTGCCTTCCTGCCTTGAAAATAATCCCGGCGGCGACCTACTCTCCCACAGAGTTTCCCCTGCAGTACCATCGGCCCTGGAGGACTTAACTTCCGAGTTCGAGATGGGATCGGGTGTGGCCCCTCCGGAATTGCCACCGGAAATCTTTTGGTGTCTTGAGCTACGAGCTCGTTTGTAGAATCCGAGTCGTGCTCGTTCACCGAGCTTCGACCTCGATTCTCGTAAGCGGCTGTCAGCGCTGTCTCTGCCCGCGTGAGGCCAGAGACACGAAAATAATGGTGATCAAGCCGCACGGCCGATTAGTACCGGTCAGCTCCACGCCTTGCAGCGTTTCCACCCCCGGCCTATCAACGTCGTAGTCTACGACGGGCCTTTAGGAGGCTTGC
>Ga0265330_10001998_pt1 | contig 11321 bp, 7 predicted proteins | sample 41919metaG_FD_202083 | JGI IMG/M metagenome (GOLD analysis project Ga0265330, IMG submission 202083) | Rhizosphere microbial communities from Carex aquatilis grown in University of Washington, Seatle, WA, United States - 4-19-19 metaG | ecosystem: Host-associated > Plants > Roots > Rhizosphere >... | reverse complement strand
TCCAGGTCGTGAAGCTACCCGAGCTGTACGAGAGCCAGTTCTTCCCCAGTCGTACCGAATTCACCCGCACCTATGAGATCGGTTTTGCCCGCACGGGCGGTGGCGGGCAGCCCATGGCTGGTCCGGAAGGCGGTCGCCTCATCCTGCGGTTTGCCAGCCCCATGGGCCGGATCGAACTGGTCTGGGACGCCAAGTAAGAATTTCGCGTGGCCGACCTGGTGCCGCCGGTCAGAAGAGCGGTCATGTTTCGGTGGACGAGGCGCCCGGACGGCAAGGCGCGACGAGGGCGCATACTTGACGTATGTAACCGAGGAGCAACGCAGCCGGCCGGGAGGGATCGGCCGCCCAAACCTGGCCGAAATTCTGACCGGCGGCACTAGACCTGTTTCTTGGATGGCCGGTGTCCGGGCGAGGCTTTTCCGTGGTTCTTGCCGGTAGAGTCGTCTAGGTCAGAGAAGTTGTCTTCGGTCTCGGACTTGTAGAGATCGGCCTCACGGTCGAAGAAGTCACGCTCGATAGCATTGAAGGCACCGCTGATGCGGCCCGAGTGCCTGCCGGGCTGCGACGCCCCGCGGTCGCCATCGTCTGTCGAGTGGGGCGTGGGCCGGGTTGCTGCAGAAGCAGTCCGCTCGCTGCTGGTACCGCGGGCCTGGCCCTTGCCTGAGGCTTTGCTCTGGGAACCAGTTCGGGATCCGGCCGCGCCAGCTTGCGCGTGCGTCGTCGCGGCCGCCGCCTGAGGCTTGGACGCATCGAGCTTCTGCGCCTCGGCCACGAGGGCAGGATCGAGCGCGACCGAGACGCCACTGGAGGGGGTCTTGAGGGTTCTTGCCGACGAGCGCGAAGAAGGCGAAATAGAGAGAGTGCCCGTTGCCCTGCCGGAGTAGCCTGAGCTCGGCGGGGAAGCAGAGGGGGTCTCCACCGGGGGAGGGGCGGTTGCGGCGCCAGCCTGTCCGGGTTCAGAACCGGCGCGTGGTGGATCCGCAGACTCCGCGGGACCGACGGGCGTCGTGGCCTTCTCCAGTCGGCCGAGTTCCGCCATCAAGACGGGATCGAGCTGGACGGAAACGCCCCTGTCCGGGGTCTTGCCCGCGGTCGAGCGCTGCGAGGGTGTGATGGAGAGGGTTCCGGTCACCCTCGCCGTGCGACTTCCGTCGTCTTTGGTGGCCGGGGAAGACACCGACCCATCCACGCCAGGCGGGGTCTCGGACGCATGGGCCGAGGCTGGCGCAGGCTCGACAAGAGCCGCGATCACGACGTCCTGGGCGTCGGTCGTGGTAACGACCGGGGCAGGAGTGGCACCCGTCCGGACAGGCCCTCCCTTTGCGGTTCCAGAGGAGGCAGCCGGCTTGACCGGGCGTCGGACCGGAACGGTGGGCGAATCCGTCTTCGCAACCGGCGCAGACTCGGACGGCAACCCTGGATCGATTTCGATCGAGACGCCGCTACCCGCGATCGGCGTGATCGTGCCCGAACGGCGGTGGCCCGACGAGGGGCCCACCTGAAGCGTGCCCGTCACCCGATCGGGTTGTGCCGGGGCCTCGGCGGGTGCGGCCGGGGCCTCGACCGGTGGGGCGTCCGAGAGTGCCGCCTCGGCGGCTTCCGCAAGAGCCACGTCGATGGTGACCGAGGGCCGGTTTCGCCTGTCGGACTTGGCGCGACGCTGATCGCCCGTCCCCCGAAAGTCGATGGTGCCGGAAACCCGGGCTTCGCTTGTACCCGCGGTCTGCGCGACGGGTGCTGCGAGCGAGGCGGTGTCGGACGCGCCAACCGAGGGCGCCGGAGCCGGCTCGATGCCGATGAGGGGCGTACCGAGAACAGGCGTCTCAGTGGATGCTCGCCGCTGGGCCTTCCGGCGATTCGCTTCCGCAATCCGCGTGTCGACCTGAGCCACCCGTGCGGGCATCGGCCTTGGCGCCGAGGCCGACGCGAAATTGTCTTCAGGGCTTGCGATGCAGGCGGTTTCCCAGAACTTCTGCAAGGGTGGGGTGGGCGCGGAGGTTCCGGCCGGCAGACTCCGCCGGATCAAGACGCCGAGATCCACCAGGCGGGTGAGGATGCGGACGGTGTCGAAGATGCGGAAGGGGCTCTCATCGATGACGTCGGTCAGCGTACGCCGCCCGTCGCACAGGCGGAGCACCGGCATGATATCGGATGGCACGGTGGCCCCGGTCGGTTTGTCGTCGTTCTTCTCGTACACTGACGAAGACGGCCCGATACCTTGGATGGCGTGGGTGTAGTCGCGCACGAAGCGTTCCGCCTCGTCCATGATCTGGTCGACTCGCCGGTTGAGCTGCGCCCGATGGACCACAGCGCGTAGGCGCCACTCGATCTTGGCGTCTTCCCACAGAAGAAGATGGTGGATGGCGGGTTGGCCCTGTAGCGAGCCCACCTGGGCGCCGGCAATCTCGCCATCGGAAAATCGGATCTCGCCCCGGTGGTTCGCGCGTTCGACTTGCACCACACCCGAGCGCAGCAGTCCGCTCATCACCCGGACGATCGAGAACAAACCGAAATCCGCTGTCGTGCCGGCGATGCGTGCCTCGCTGCCTTGTTCCTGTGCATCGCGGGTGCCCGCCGAAACGAGGATTCGGCTGGCCGCGATCACGTCGCGCACGAAGACCGGCGTGGGCAGAAAATCGATCGACCCGCAGGCGAGCACCTCGGGTCGTAGGCTGGCAGGGCCCATGACCAGCAGAGGCAAGGCGCGGGTTTCTTCGTTGGAGCGAAGTTGGCGAAGCAGGGTCAGCGTTTTTTCGTGCGGCTCGCGCGCGGCGATGACCAGGATATCCGCGGCCGACGCCTTGACCAGGAAGGTCGCTGTTTCCGGGGCCGGGCAGGCCGTACTGCGCCAGTCGACGCCCTGGAAACCGTAGACGAGCGATTCGAGTCCCTTCAGGTCTGAGTCGACAAGTAGCGCTGCGGATGTACGGGCCATTTTCCTGCCGGAGAGCGAAGAGCGAGAAGACAGACTAGTCGAGTATAGCCAGGGAGCGGGTCCAGCACACTACGATTAGGTCGTGACGAGTTTGCACGATGGGTGTGCGTAGGGTGTGATCCTCGTCACTCTTTCTGCTGAGGTGCCGCCCGGATTTGAACCGGGGAATGAGGGTTTTGCAGACCCTTGCCTTACCACTTGGCCACGGCACCGGACTTCCTCGCCCGGGTATCTAGCACAAACCCACGAGAAAGCGGCAAGCCTATCGACTAGCTTGCCGGACACGTCCCGCATGGTCCGCGGTTGCCAGGCGGGTCTTGTCCCATACCTGAACATCTGGGTAGCCATGGCCATGGCTTGCAAGACTAGCGAGAGCAGTCTGTGGATCTCCCCGGCGGAGCGCAGGGTCAGGCGTTCTCGATACGACCCAGCAAGCGCAGCAAGCCGTCGAGGATAGTGAGCGGGTGGGGCGGACAGCCGGGAAGGTAGAGATCCACGGGAATGTCGGCGGGGATGCCGTTCGCACAGGTGGATGAGCCGGCAAACGGGCCGCCGCTGATGGCGCAGGCGCCGGCGGCGATCACCAGCTTGGGCTCCGGCACCGCCGCATAGGTCTCGCGCAGAGCCAGCGCCATGTTGGTGGTGACCGGCCCTGTAACCACGATGCCGTCGGCGTGGCGGGGTGAGGCCACGAACTGAATGCCGAAGCGACCGATATCGAACACCACGATGCCAGTGACATTCAGGTCGGCCTCGCAGGCGTTGCAGCCACCGGCCGAAACTTGGCGCAGCTTGAGCGAGCGACCGAAGAGCTTGCGCAGCCTCCGGTCGAGTGCGGTGGCGAGCCTCATCTCGCCGCCGGACAGCACCAGATCGCCGCGTGTGCGCGCGGCGAGGCGAAAGTCGTTGGTCGAGGTGATGGCGCCCTCGCCGCAGTTCTCGACGCAGGAGGGGCAGAAGAGGCATGCGCCCAGGTCCAGACGCAGGGGATCGGTCTGGATCGCTGCGGTTGGGCAGGCGTCCGCACAGCGACGACAGCCAGCCCGACACCGAGACGGATCCACGACCGGCCGCCCGCGGAATCGTGGCGACAGTTCGGTGTGGCCCTCGGGAAAGTCAATCGTCCGATAGCCTTGGCGAAGTCGTTCCCAGAGACGGCGCATTAGAGATCGTGCCCCGCGTACGACAGGTTGAAGCTCTTGTTGCAGAGCGGGAAGTCGGAGATCTGGCCCCCGCGCATGGCCATGGCCAGACCCAACCAATTGTGAAACGAAGGATCGACTACCTGGTACGCGCAGAGCCTGCCCTTGTCGTCAGTGGCCGCGACATGCACGATCTCGCCCCGCCAGCCCTCGACCAGGGCGACCGCCAGCGCGCGCGGGCGTGTCTCGCCGAGGGCGACATTGCGTGCTCCGTCGGACAGCGTCTCGACCTGTTCGCGAACGAAGGCAATTGAGGATTCGGCCTCGCGTCGGCGGATCTGGGATCGCGCCATCACGCCGCCCGACGAAGCCACGGCCGGCTCGATGCTGGTCCGACGAAAGATTCCCGCCGGATGGTCGCGTCGCACGTCGCGGTCGCAGCCACTGGCGCGGGCCACAACGCCGACCAGGCCGAGCGTTTCGGCCATGGTTGTTGTCACCACCCCCGTCCCTTCAAAGCGCGAGACCACGGCCGGGGTTTGGAATACCACGTCCGCGATGTGGCGCAGGTCGGTGTCCCCGGCCTGCAGACGCGCCAGAAAGGTCTCGCGGCCTACCGCCGGCAGGTCGAAACGCACGCCACCCGGGACGACCAGACCACGGCCAAAGCGGCTGCCACAGATCTCCAGCGAGAGATTGAGGAACTCGCCACGTAGCCGGCCGAACCAAGACGCGCCGGGCAGGTAGCCCACGTCGTTGCACAGGGCGCCGAGATCGCCGACGTGGTTGGCCAGTCGTTCCAGCTCCAGCGCGATGCCTCGCACAGCCTCGGCTTGCGGCGGCGGCGTGCTACCTGTCAGGGCCTCCAGCGCCATGCTGTACGCCAGGGCGTGCCCGACGCTGGTGTCGCCGGCGACCGTCTCGGCGATGGCCAGGCGGCGCGCTGGGGACGAGCGGAGCAACAAGGCTTCGGCGTCCCGGTGTTGATAGCCGAGCTGGATTTCCAGATGCAGGACGGTCTCCCCGTGGCACTGAAAGCGAAAGTGACCGGGCTCGATGATTCCCGCGTGTACGGGGCCAACGGCCACTTCATGGATTCCGGGGCCTTCAACCCGGAAGAAGGGATAGGGGTCGGGACCCAAGGGTGCGTCCGGCCCCCCTTCCAGCTCGGAATGGCGGCGAAGCGGCTTGGGCCAGGGGTGGCCTTCGGGAACAATCCCGTGCTTCTCGTGGATCTCACGCTCGAAGGCCTGGGCCTGGGGCAGTTCCGGCGTCAGCGCTGGGTAGCGACCGTCGACAGGAACGTCCGTGCAGAGCAAACCGAGGCGCTGGCACCTGTCGTCGGCGAGCACGGCGAGCAATACCCGGCCGGGCAGGACAGCCATCGCCGCCAACCGTGCTTTCGCCGAGCAAGCACTCACAACTGTCCGTCGGAAATCGTCCATCGACACCGAGGAGATGTCGGCCCGCACTACCGCTTCGCCGCTGCGGACGGCGCGGATCGGCGGGGCCAATGCCGAGAGAAGAACCGTGTTCGCGTCGCCGTCCCTCAAGGCATCGGCCTCACGATCCCGGCGGCCTGTTCCAGCATGTCGCGCAGGGGCTGTGGCATCCACAGGCCGAGCAGCGCCAGAAGGGCGAGCGGCAGGATCACCACGACCGCGTCGAGAAGCCCCGCCTTTTCAGCCATGTTCTCGCGAGGCGGCTGGCCCCAAGCCATGGCCATGGCGTGGCCGAACATGCCGATGAAGGCGGTGCCGGCCGCGACCAGGAAGGCCACCAGCAGCGCGACGGCACGGACATTGGTAGCCGCCTTCACGATCAGCAACTCGCTCATGAATGTGCCCGATGGCACCACACCGATGAGGCCCAGAAGACCCAGCAGAAGTCCCGCGCCCCACAGCGGCGCTGCGCGCAGGGTTCCCCCCAGCGACTTCATCTCGTGCGTCCCGTAGACCTGACCCAGCCGGCCCGCGCAGAAGAAGCTCACCGTTTTGCCGAGGGAATGATTCGCGGCGTGGAACATGGCTGCAAACGTCCCCAGCCCGCCCAACCCCAGCCCGATCGCTATGATTCCCAAGTGTTCGACGCTGCAGTAGGCGAGCATGCGCTTGGCGTCGCGCTGAAACAGGATGAAGGCGGCTGCGACCAGCATGGAGATGGCACCGAAGAGAGCCAGCAAACGCAACGCCCAGCCCGTCTGCCCGGTGGCTGCCTCCACCACCGGGACGTAGCGCATGATGCAGTAGAGGGCGGTGTTGAGCATCACGCCCGAGAAGATCGCGGACACCGGCGCAGGAGCCTGGCTGTGGGCGTCGGGTAGCCAGGTGTGCATGGGGGCCAGGCCCACCTTGGTGCCGTAGCCGACGAGGATGAAGAGGAACCCGATCTTCAGCGCCGCGGGATCGAGCAAGGGGGCCACTTCGCGCAGCCGCGTCCACAGCATGGCGTCCGACGGAGAGGGCAGGGCGCGTGTGGCCGAGGCCCCCACCAGCAGCGTGCCCATGAATGCGATGGCGATGCCGACCGAGCAGATCACCAGGTACTTCCAGGTCGCCTCCAGCGATTCGCGCGAACGGTGAAGTCCGATGAGGAAGGTCGTCACCAGCGTGGTCGACTCGATGCCAACCCACATGAGCCCGAGGTGGTTGGATAGAAGTACCAGGGTCATGGCAGCCAGCGAGCCAAACCAAAGGGCTCCAAAACGGCGTGCGGTGCGCCGATCCAGGGCGTGCGAGCCGTAGCGGAAGTAGCGACCCGCAAACACCGTGCTCAGTGCAAACACCAGCGCCAGCAGCACGAGGTGATAGGCGGAAAGCGCGTCGACGAACAACCAGCCGCCGAGCGCGTTTCGCGGTCCCGAGCCGAATACCGTGGCCGCCAGCCAGGCCGCAGCCAGCCCGGTTGCCAGCACGCCCGCGGTGAGCGCTGCCAGTACGGCGCGGGGTGATGTCAGAAACAGGCACAGTCCCGCGCCGGCAACTGGCATCGCCAGCACCACAACCACGAGCAGCGCCGATGGGGCCACCATCATCCCTTGAGCAGATTGAGCTGATCCACGTCGATGGAATCGAACTCGCGGTTGATCTGGTGGATCACGATGCCCATCACGAAGACGCCCACCAGCAGGTCGAGTAGCAACCCCAGTTCGACGACGAAGGGCATCTGCGCGGCCAGACTCTGGCCGAAGACATAGGCGCCGTTTTCGATGAGCAGGTAACCAATCACCTGCGTGATGGCCTTGCGCCGGCTGACCAGCACGAGAAAGCCGATGAGAAAAGTGGCGAAGGCGGTAGGCACGAACAGGTGTGTGGTTCCCGCGACGGGCAGGGCCAGCACGCTGGCCAGCCAGAACGAGATTCCAACCAGGACGCCGGCCAGCAACACCGAAAGGTGCAGACTGACGAAGGGCTCGACGTCGCGGCGCACGCCCGCATCGCGCAGGGCGCGCATGAGCAGGCGCGGAATGAAGATCGCCTTGAACGCCAGTGCGCTGGCCGCCATGACCAAAACGTGGACCAGATTGGCGGAAGGAGTCTCCAGATAGTGCACAACCGGCAGAAGCGCGAGCGCCGCCCCTTGCAACGCCGAGGCGCGTACGCACCCTGCCAGACGGCTGGTGTAGACAACATAGAGGTCGAGCACGAGCACCGCCAGCAAGAGCAAATCGGCGTAGCCGGTCACGGGACACCTCGATAGAGCAGCACGGCCAAACCCAGGGCCGCGATCGCCGAAGCCCCGATCAGAAACTGGGGCACCCTGAGCAGGCGGATGCGAGCGGTCACCGACTCGACGATGCCCACCAGCACGGCCACGGCCACGGCTCCGGCCAAGAAGACACCCGCGCCCAGCGCGCCCCCGGCCGGCGGAACTGGAAGGACCATGTGCACGAGCAGGCTGGCGAAGAGAAACAGCTTGACCGCACTGCCGTAGAGCACGAAGGCCAGGTCCGGGCCGCCGTGATCCAATACCATCACCTCGTGAATCATGGTCAGCTCCAGGTGAGTGGTGGGATCGTCAACGGGAATGCGCGAGTTCTCCGCCAGAAGCACGCCGAACAGGGCCACCGCCGCTGCGGGCAGGGCCGGATGCGCCGGCCCCCAGGTTTGCCACGGCGAGGCCCACACTTCGGCGAACGAGACGCTGCCCGCAGGCACGCAGACGATGGCGAGCACCAGGAAGAGCGCTGGCTCCGCCAGGGCCGAGAAGGCGGCCTCGCGGCTTGCCCCCATGCCCTCGAAGCTGGACCCGGTGTCGAGGGCAGCGGCCATGGTGAAGAAGCGACCGAGCCCGAGCAGGTAGGCGAAGAGGATGACATCGCCGGAGAATCCGAGAGGGGAGGCGGCAGCGCCGAGGGGAGTCAGGAGTCCAGCCGCCAGTGCGGCGGCCAGGGTCACGATGGGACCGGCGCGGAAGAGCCAGGTCGTGGTCCTGCTGTAGACCGCACCCTTATGCAGAAGCCTCCACAGGTCGAGGTACGGCTGCCAGAGCGGCGCGCCTTTGCGGCCCGCAAACCAGGACTTGGTGCGGGTGATGATGCCGACCAGGAGGGGCGGCATCGCGAGCAGGAGCGAGAGGTGAAGGACGATCACTCCCACGTCAGTGCCTCATGGCTCCAGACAGTTGCCACAGGACCAGCGCCACCAGGGTGGCGAGGACGTAGACCAGATAGAGCTGCATGCGGCCGTGCTGGATCACCCTCAGTTGACGGGCCGTGTGCAGGAAACGACGCCAGGCCGGCACCAGCACGCGCTCGCCCGCCATGTCACCCACGTGTCTTTCGAAGTGGGCGGGGCCGGGAAAGATCCCGTCGGGCAACCCGCCGTGGGTCCGGATCTGAAGCACGCTGGAGAAAGGCGCGAGCACGGGGTCTGCGAACGATGTGGCTGTGTACTGCATACGTGGTGTCGCGTGGGGGTAGCCGCAGCCCCAGGTCGCGGTCTGGGCGACGGGGCGCCCCTTGAGCAGTCGGGCGCGCAGCCAAGCCAGTGCGGCGATCGAGGCGACCAGAACCGTGGCCAGCAAGCTGATGTTGAAGAGCGCGCCGAGGTCGGCCGGCATGGGCGCTCCGCTCAGGCAGACAGCCGCGGGCACCACCAGGGCGACCGCGCCGGCGGGCCACAGGCCGATGGCCAGGCAGGCCAAAGCTGCGGCGACCATGGGCGCGCGCATGGCAAGGCCAACTTCATGGGCGTGCCGGGCGTGGTCGCTGCGCGGCTCGCCCAGAAACACCACACCGAAGACCTTGACGAAGCAGGCCGCGGCCAAGCCGCCGATGAGGGCCAGAGCCGGCAGCGTGACCAGTACGACCACCGCGCCGGCTGCGGGCAGGGTGGCGCCGCCGCGGAAAGCGCCCAGATAGATGAGCCACTCGCTGACGAAGCCGTTGAGCGGGGGCAGACCGCAGATGGCGACAGAACCCACGAGAAATGCCGTCCCGGTCGCCGGCATCCGACGGTAGAGGCCGCCCAGCGATTCCAGGTGCCGCGTGCCCGAGCCGTGCAGCACGCTGCCCGCGCCCTGAAACAGCAGCCCCTTAAACAGACCGTGATTGAGCGTGTGCAGGAGAGCGCCCGCATATCCGAGCGTGGCCAGCGCGGGATGGCCATAGCGCTGGCCCAGAAGGCCGATCCCGATACCCAGGGCGATGATGCCGATGTTCTCCACGCTGTGGTAGGCGAGCAGGCGCTTGAGATCGTGCTGAGCCAGCGCGTGCAGCACGCCCGCCACCCCCGACACGGCGCCGACCAGGACAAGGACCGCGCCCCACCACGCGGGAGGCGGCCCCAGAAAGGGCAACACGCGCAGCAGGCCGTAGATACCCATCTTGATCATCACGCCCGACATCACCGCCGAGACGTGACTGGGCGCTGCCGGGTGAGCGTCGGGCAGCCAGATGTGCACCGGCCAGAAACCAGCCTTGGTGCCGAATCCGCCCAGGGCGAGCAGGAAGGCCGCGCCGTTCAGTCCCGCCGCGCTCGCCCCGATCTTCCCCATGGCGGCAAAGTCGAACCCGCCCGCCGTTCGTGCCAGCAGGGAAAACAGGGCGAAAAGCAGGATTACGCCGACGTGGGACGCGATGAGATAGGTCGTGCCCGCACGCCGGACATCATCGCGGTCGTTCTCGAAGGTCACCAGGAAGAACGACGAGAGGGACATGGCTTCCCACGCGAGAAGGAACACCACCCCATCGCGCGCCACCACCACGCCCAGCATGGCGGCCAGCAGCAGGTTGAAGAAGACGACGGCCGGCGCGATCTGCCGCTTTCCCAAGTAGGCGCGCAGATAGCCCGCGCCGTAGACCGCGGCCAGGCCCGACACAACACAGATGCACAGGGCAAAGAACGCGGACAGGGGATCGATCCCCACGCGCAACTCTCCGAGGGGTAGCGAGAACGGAGCGCGCCAGACCAACGAGGTACCGCCGCGCAGGGCCAGTAGCGAAGCCCCTGCGCCCATCACCGAGGCCACGACGGCCCCTGCGGTGCCGACCATCAGGGCAGCCCGATCCTTGCGCCCCAGGATTGCGGCGAGAAAGGCGCTTCCAGACAGAAGCGCCATCGAGGCGAGTAGGAGTTGCAGAGAAATCGACGGTGCTTCCTTGAAAACGAAAGTACTTGTACGCCAAGCCGCAAGCCTGTCAAGCGATCGTTGGGACCGCGCTGCGGGACGCGGATTTGTGGACTATGATGGAAGCCGTGTCTCTCTTGCATCGTCCTGGCAACAACCAGGCAAATCACGCGGCAGTGGACGCCGCCAAGCCGCCTGTCGCCACGCAAGATCGTGAGCGCGATGGTGACCCTCGTAGCGCGCCGGCCGGACGCGTTCGCATGGCGCGACCGGGTTGGTTGGTCGCCCTGGTGGCATTGCTCGGCCTCTTCCTTCTGGTGGTGTTCGGCCTGCTTGCCTTCCGGCTCGTACGGATCTTCGCTGCACATCGTGCTGCCCAGGGCGTTGCCATCGCACAGCGCCGATCCGGCGAGATGCCAGCGCCCGAATCCCCACCCAAGTTGACTTCGCGCCAGCGCCCGCCCGAGGCATGGGCGCCCGCCGTGCCTACCGCCTTGCCTGACGCGGGATCTGCAGGGACCGTGGACCCCGCTCTGTCGCAGGCACGCGAGCACGATTCCGTACCGCTGGTCCCGGCCGCTCGCTTTGTCATCGAGGAATCGAACACGCCTCCACCCAAGCGCGTGCCGAATCACTTGTTCGTCGACACCCAGCCCCACGGCGCGGGTGTCTGG
>Ga0265330_10001996_pt1 | contig 11332 bp, 9 predicted proteins | sample 41919metaG_FD_202083 | JGI IMG/M metagenome (GOLD analysis project Ga0265330, IMG submission 202083) | Rhizosphere microbial communities from Carex aquatilis grown in University of Washington, Seatle, WA, United States - 4-19-19 metaG | ecosystem: Host-associated > Plants > Roots > Rhizosphere >... | reverse complement strand
AGACCGTTGGCCCTGATGGTCCCACCCAGTTCGTCCATGAGCGCCCCGTTGCCCCCAAATGATGGCCATCCGCCGTCACGCTCGCCCATATAGTCAACGCCCGTCCACATGAACTCGCCCGTGAGCGCCGGGTTGCCTGTGACGTCGTTCCAAGTGGTTGTTTCGGTGCCCATCTCGGTGAGCACGCCGGCACGCTTGGGAGCCATTGCCATGGCGGACTCGACTTCGCTGGTTCGGTAGTTGCCGCCGAAAACGTCGTAGAGGGTGCGGTTGGGTCCGGTGACGTCACCAGCGGTTTGGGGCTGAAAGAGGGCCTGGGTCACAACACCGTCGAGGTCGAGGGTGTGAATGATGGAGGCCATCTTGGTCAGGATTGGATTGCGGGTGGTGCTGGAATCGCGGATTTCGTTGCCCGTACTATACAGGGCGACGCAGGGGTGGTTGCGATCCCGCGAGACGACGCCGGTCACGTCGACCTGGTACCACGGGGCCCCGCTGGTCCCCCCAGGCACCGCAGGCATTCCGGTCGGCTCCGTCGAGGCCTTGCTGAAGAAAGCGGCGTCATCGCCAACATCGCTGTACTTGTGTGCGATCCAGGCGTCGAAGAACTCGTCCATGACGAGAATGCCCATCCGATCGCACAGATCGAGGAAGTCTGGGCTGGGCGGATCGTGGGACGTGCGAACCGCGTTCACCCCGATCTGCTTGAGCTTGGCAATCCGCCGCTGCATGGCCCGCGCCGGCGCGCCGAGCCCGAGCCCGTGGTAGTCCTGATGCAAGCAGACGCCTTTGAACTTGTAGTTCTTGCCATTGATATTCAGCCCCGTCGCGCCGTCGTATACCAAGCCCCGGATCCCGAACGGGGTGACGTCATCGTCGACCGTCTTGCCGCCCACTTGGACGTTGGTCAGCAGCTGATACATGTTCGGAGCATCGGGGGACCACAGCTTGGGATTCGCGACAGGAACATCGAACGCGAAGTTGGCCGATGCGCCCGCTGCGATGGTCTGGGCAGCCGCAGTGACGGGGGCGACCGCCGTCCCGCTGGCGTCGCTGACAGTGCCCTGCACGCTCACGCTTTGAGACGACGTGCCCGAATTGACCACCGAGGTTGTGACTTTGACGGTCCCTGATGCAGTCGTCGGCTCGGGCGTATAGACGTAGGTGGCCCACTGATCGATGTGCACCGGATCGGTCGCAATCACGCGAGCGTGGCGGTAGATGCCAGCGCCCGCGTAGTAGCGCGAAGCCGGCTGCGTGGTCGTGTCGGTCTTGACCGCGATCACGTTTTCCGCGCCGAACTTGATGTTCTTCGTCATGTCGTAGCGGAAGCTCACGTAGCCGTAGGGGTGAGTCCCGAGAGCAGTGCCGTTGATGTAAACGGTTGAGTTGGCCATGACGCCGTCGAATTCAACGTAGACCTGCTGGCCCGAGGTGACGTTCGAGGGAAGCGTGAAATGATTTCGGTACCAACCAATTCCCGACGCCAGGTAGCCCCCGCGTCCGGTCATCGGGGCGGTTTGAGAGAACGGCCCCTCGACGCTCCAGTCGTGCGGCAGGTTCACCGGGCGCCAGGTAGAATCCGCGAAAGTCGCTCCATCCGCTCCACTGGCGTCGCCCTTGTTGAACAGCCAGTTCCGGTCGAGGGGCATGATGGTTCGCACTCGATTCCCGATCGGCTGAATCGCAGTCACGCCACCTCCTCCTCCGGTGGTGCCCCCCGTGACGATGCCACCCGTGTCTGTGCCCCCCGTGACGATGCCACCCGTGTCTGTGCTCCCACCATTTTTGGTGATGCCGCCCGCTTCAGTGATTCCACCTGTCACAGTGATTCCACCTGTCACAGTGATTCCGCCGGTGCTTTCGCTCGTGCCACCAGCCTGGCCGGCGCCTCCCCCTCCGACTGGAGGAATGCTACCGCCAGTTCCCGTCCGTCCACCGGCACCGGGTTTGCCACTGCTGCCTCCCTTGCAGCCAACAGCCAGAGGCGCGGCGACTAGCAGCACAAGAACAAGAGTCTTCCGAATCATCTTCATGGCTTCCCTCCAAAGCAGAAGGCGCTTCGACCTAGAAACGAAGTGAAGCCTACTCGTCAGGTGGCTTGCAGGTCGACAACAGAATTGGAATTCTGCGCATGACCCAGTGCGGCGGTAATGGCCATTGATAACGCCCAGATCACGTTTGGGGGCGTTGCGAGACTGCATTCGACACCGTCTATTCCTCCCACCAATTCTCGACGACTAGGCCTCGAATCCGGCCGAGGTACTTCACGTTCCGTCATCTCATGCGACGTTGCCCTAGTCCATCGCTTTGTCCATCATTTGGGGTGTGAAGTCGGTCAACGTTCACGAGGCAAAGACACATTTCTCCAAGCTGCTGGCCAAGGTCGAGCGGGGAGGGGCGGTGGTCATCGCACGGGCAGGCAAGCCCGTGGCCAAGCTGGTCGCGATCGACCTTGTGACGGCTGTACCGACCCTGGGAGTCGACGCAGGAACGTTCGTGGTTCCCGATGACTTCGACGCGCCTCTGGCCACCGATTGATCGGATGATCGTGGCGCAGGCACTGGTTGAGGGCGTCCCCGTGCTCAGCTCCGACCGTCAACTCGACGCCTACGGCATTCGGCGCCTGGCCCCGTGACCGCGTGAACGCCAGGTTGGCGCCGGTCGTCCGCGCCAGAGTTACCCGTTCGAGTCAGGCGCCTGTACAATCACAGCGAGGACAAGCACCCGAAATGATGACCGGCGAAATCAAGAGCAAGATCGACGCTGTCTGGAATGCCTTCTGGGCCGGCGGCATCGCCAACCCGCTGGAAGTCATCGAGCAGATCACCTACCTGCTCTTTCTGCGCCGGCTGGACGACCTGCACACCTTGGAAGAAAACAAGGCCGCGCGGCTGAAGCAGCCGATGGAGCGGCGGGTGTTTCCCAAGGGCAAGGATGACCGCGGCCGGCGGCCGCGCCGCCGTCATCGTGCCCGACGGCGTGCTTTTCGGTTCGAGCAACGCGCACAAGGAATTGCGCCGCATGCTGGTGGAAGAGCAGAAGCTGGACGGCGTGGTGTCGCTGCCCGGGGGAGTGTTCAAGCCCTACGCCGGCGTGTCCACCGCCATCTTGCTTTTCACCAAGACCAACTCCGGCGGCACCGATCGCGTCTGGTTCTACGACGTGGCGGCCGACGGCTGGAGCCTGGACGACAAGCGCACACCGCTTCTGTCCGACGACAAACTCGGCCCCGTGCCCAAGGCCGCGCTCGGGAAAGATGAGCACGACAAGAACAACCTGCCCGATGTCCTCGCCCGCTGGCAAAAACGCGACGGCAGCGAACGCAAACGCCCGAGAACCGCCCAAAGCTTCTGCGTGCCCAAGGCCGACATCGCAGCCCAGGGCTACGATTTAAGCCTGAACCGCTACAAGGAAGTGGTGCACGAGGAAGTGGAGCACCAGGCGCCGAAAGAGATATTGGCCAAGCTGGAGACGGAGATACAGAAGGGGATGAAGGAGCTGGAAGGGATGTTGGAATAGTGTTTGGTCCATTGCCTTCAAGCTGGCGCGAGGCATCGATCCGCGATCTGGCAGACTCACGCTCTCACGCTCTAGCCATCGGGCCGTTCGGCAGCGATCTCAAAACAAGCGACTACTGTGACCAGGGGGTCCCGATTGTCTTCGTTCGGGACATAGAGCCGAACTGCTTCGCCCCGAAGGAACGAAGATACGTTTCCGAGCGAAAGGCGAAACAGCTCAAAGCTCACGCGGTTTTGCCGGGAGATCTTGTCATCACGAAGATGGGAACCCCACCTTGCGTGGCGGCCGTCTATCCAGCCAATGAAGCCCCAGGAATAGTGACAGCAGATATCATAAAGCTGTCCATCGACGTGGCGACTGTTGAGCGGAATTATCTCTCGCATGTGCTTAACAGCGACTTTGCGAGGAACCAGATCGCTGGCATCACGTTTGGGATCACTCGACCCAAGGTCACTCTTCGCGACTTTGAGACAATTAGAGTTCCCCTGCCGCCGTTGCCCGAGCAGCGGCGGATTGCGGAGGTGCTGGACCGGGCGGAGGCACTGCGGGCCAAGCGCCGCGCCGCCCTCGCCCAACTCGACACCCTCACGCAATCCATCTTCCTAGACCTCTTCGGCGACCCGGGCGAGAATCCAAAAGCCTGGCCGATACACCAGGTGTCTGACTACGTCGCCGAATTTCAAGGCGGCAAGAGCTTGGAAGCAGAAAGCGGCGAGAATGTGGCCGCCCGGAATCGGGTATTGAAGATCAGCGCCGTCACATCAACGGAGTTTGAACCTGACGAGAACAAGCCGGCGCCGGACAGCTACGAACCACCGTCGGACCATTTTGTGCGTCCCGGCGATTTGCTATTCAGCCGCGCGAACACAACCGAACTCGTCGGCGCCGTCGCATACGTCGAGAGGACGCCGCCGAACCTGCTATTGCCCGACAAACTTTGGCGCTTCGTATGGCGCGATCCTGCAGCGGTCGAGCCGCTCTTTGTCCGAACGTTGTTTCATACTCCCGCTGTTCGTCGCGAAATTGCGCGGAGGGCTACCGGCACCAGTGGGTCAATGAAGAACATCTCACAGGAAAAGCTGTTCGGTATCCGAACGATCCTCCCGCCACTTTCCCTCCAATCCGAGTTCGTCCGTAGCAGTAACGCCGTCGACACATCCAGCGAAGGACGGATCCCACCCGGCTTTATGTGCCGGGGAAGCTGTGACAGGCTGTGACACGGAGCTGTGACAAACTGTGACACGGAACTGTGACACGACCCTCTCGGGAGAATCGCCGAATGCGCAAGCGCAGGACCCTGGAATCCGACGCGTGCGCGACAAATAGCCCAACATCGTCGATACTGTCCGTCGCGCGAGGTCAACCATGAATCGACTGGAAGTAGAAGCCTTTGGGCCCATCAAGCGGGCCGACATCGAGTTTGGGGATCTCACCGTTCTGGTCGGGCCGCAGGCCAGCGGGAAGAGCCTGTTCGTCCAGCTGCTCAAGGCCGTCGAGGATGCGGGAGCGATCCGCTCGGATCTCAAGAACTATGGTTTCGACTGGCTGCACGGGGAGGATCCGGTCGCGGACTATTGCTCGCTCTACTTCGGCGGGGGCTTGCAGCACTTGGTCCAAGAGCAGACCACGATCCATCGGAACGGCAGAGCGATTGACTTCAAGACCGTGGCCAAGCCCGGCGGCAGGGCCGCGCCGGATGAGACGACCTTTCTCATCCCCGCGCAAAGGGTCCTGGTCCTGCAAGATGGCTGGCCGAAACCCTTCATGGGCTACTCGGTCGGGGATCCCTATTGCATGCGGCGATTCAGCGATTCGCTCCGTTTCTTGATGGAGAACGGATTGGGTTCGTCGGGCGAGGAGCCGATTTTTCCGCGTCCCCGACGTCTCAAGGGCGAGCTTCAAGACGTCGTGGTGGGCCATCCGCGAGTTGCGGCAGGTAACGCCCAAGCGGGCGCTGAAGGCGCTAGCCAGGATCTTCTGTCTCGAACATCCGTCCTGGCAGATTCAGCGAATTCTGGAGTCAGCGATGATCAAGGAGTACAAGACCTACTTCTTCGATCGCAGACCCAGGGGCGTCGTTACGCGCGACATTTCTTCCTTGGACCCCGGCGCTGCGGACGATGACATCGCGGGATGGGGTGGCCTGAGCGGCTTCTCGGGACGAATTGCCCAAATCGTGGGCGAAGCGATTTCCGAGGAGACGGCTTGATGTCCAGAGCCTCGGCAAGAACGCCTTCAGTTGTCTTCGACGCAGCCGTTCGCGCGACATCACCTCGCCTGGTTCTGAAGCGCGGTCTTCAGGCAATCAAGAAGGGAGAGGGACACGGCCAGATTGTCGCGGAAGACAACAGGCGGCTTCTCGGTAGCGCCACCATCGATGACGACTGTCGGCGAGGAGATGCCACTGAAGCGCGAATTCCACCTGGGCACCAGCTGCGCGAAAACGCCATGCGCCAGCGGCGCTCAGTGTCCATATAAGCACTCCGAGGATGCCGTGATATCGCACGAGATGGCAGCGAGGGCGCGGAATCAGCGGGACGAGCTTCTCGATCAGTTCGTGCGGCGTGAATGCGATATGCGTGGTGCCCCTTGTATCGTTTTGAAAAGCAGAGTCGTTTCAGGACAATGGCGCTCGTACGTGAGCGCGCGGGGACGAAAGCAGTTGCTAGCTGAACATCGCCAACGGCGCAGGCCCGTGCTGGCGCACCACCTTCAGCACCTGGGCGAACGAGAGCAGCCGCCGGCCCGATGCAATTGAGATGCAACGTCGAATCCAACCAGGGCGCATACTTGACGTATGTAACCGAGAAACAACGCAGCCGGCCGGGATGGATCGGCCGCCCAACCGTGGCCGAAATTCTGACCGCAGGCGCTAGATCACCGGCGCGTTTCCGATTTGTAGAAGTCGCGACAGCCGCGAGATGAGCATGGGATCCCCACCGATCTTCAGCCTGCCGCTGAGGAAGATCTGCATGGCGGCCTGGGTTCCGCCGTCGATCATGCTGCGGAAATCTTCGTCGGCCGTTTCAATGGTGCACTGAGGTTGGCCGATGCATCCGGGCTGGCAGATGGGCGGCGAGGTGATGAGGTCAGCGGTCCAGGTTCCGCCGTCGGCACCGGTGATGGTGAACAAGAAAATCGCGGACACTTCCTTGGCCCTTTCCGGGTACCGGCACAAGGCATCGGGGACGCGTCGATCGAAAAAGTCTTTCACGGAAGTTGGCATAAAACCTCAGCGCGCGATTGTGGCTGGGAAGTTGGGGCTGTCAACGTCAGCGTTTGGCTGCGGCCTTTTCGGCATAGCGCTGCGCCACTTTGTCCGCGTAGCCATCAACCTGCTTGAGCGGCGCACGCGTGATGGCCAGCGCCCCGTCGCGAATGTCCTCGGTGATGGTGGCACCCGCGGCCACCACCGCGCGCTTGCCCACGCGCACCGGCGCGACCAGTTGCGTGTCCGAGCCGATGAAGGCGCCGTCTTCGATGATGGTCTGGCGCTTCTCATAGCCATTGTAGTTGCACGTGATGGTGCCCGCGCCCACGTTGACCCCTTCGCCGATGATGGTGTCGCCCAGGTAGGTCAGGTGGTTGGCCTTGCTGCCGCGGCCCAGACGCGTCTTCTTGGTTTCCACGTAGTTGCCCACATGCACGTCAGGCCCCAGCTCGGTGCCGGGCCGCAGATGGGCAAAGGGTCCGACCTTGGCGCCGGGCCCAACAATGGACTGGCTGGTCACGGTGTAGGGCAAGAGCACGGCGCCTGCGCCCACCTCGGTGTCGCTGAGAATGCAGCCGTCGTCGATGCGCGCGCCGGAGCCAATCTTGGTGCGGCCTCGCAGCACCACGTTGCGGCCGATCTCGGCGTCGGCATCAATGGTGACACTGGCTTCGACCAGCACCGCGTCGGGATCGCGGAAGGTGGCGTGTTTCATCCAGTCCCCGACGATGCGTCGGCACAGGATCTTCTCGACTGCGATCAGTTGTTGCCGATCGTTGATGCCGGCCATCTCCTCAGCGCTCACGCTGACCGAGGTGACGCCGATACCCGTCGCGGCCTTGGCGATGATGTCGGTCAGGTACAGCTCTCCCTGGGCGTTGCGCGGTGAAAGTCGCGCTGTGGCTTGACGAAGGAAGGCGGCTGGCGCGGCGTAGATGCCGGCGTTGACCTCGCGGATCCGGCGCTGGTCTTCAGTGGCATCCTTCTCCTCGACGACTCCGACGACACGGTCCTGGCCGTCGCGGATCACGCGGCCGTAGCCGTGCGGGTCGGACAGTTCGGCGGTCAGAAGGGCCAGCTTGCCCCCTTTGCGGGATTTCTTCACCAGCGCGGTCAAGGTCTCGCGGCTCAGCAGGGGCACGTCGCCGTAAAGAATGAGAACCGTTCCCTCCCACGCGCGCAGGGGCGCAAGCCCGAGCCGGACGGCATGCCCGGTTCCCTTTTGTTCGGTCTGCTCGACCACGATGACAGTGCCCGGGCCATGCCGAGCGACGAGAGCCTTCTCCACCTCGGCGCGCTGGTGGCCGAGCACCGCCACGATGGGCGAGGCGTTCAGTTCCAACGCCCGCTCGACTGGATACGAAACCAAGGGCACGCCCAAGATCGGGTGCAACATCTTGGCCCGCGCCGAGTACATGCGGGTCCCCTTGCCGGCCGCCAGAATCAAGCAGGCCAGGTCGTTCTTCGCTTTCAATTGGCCACGACTCACGAGAATCCTCCGGGGCATCGTCTACCATCGCACGCCCAAAGGCGCATCAGGGAAAAGCAAGGCGATCGCGGCGGCGCTCGAAGCCCAGGGGCCCATGATCAGCGGAATACGTGATCTGTACCGAGGGACTACCGTGATCTCTGTTTCGGACTCGATGATCTGTGCCACGGTGCATAGTGGCGCACGTCTCGGAAGTCATGATCAGCGCATCGAGATCGGCGTCCCGGAGCCGATGACCTCGACTCAGAGCGATGATGATCAGTGCCCAAAGGTTCGCGATCAGCACGCAACAGACCATCGTCAGCGTCCGGCAAGCCGCGATCAGTGCCCGGCGCCCCATTCCCGCTCGACAGCGTGGCGCACCCTACAACCTGGCGCCCCCAGTGCGTGAATCCTTCCAATCTTGAGCCCCCTTCAGTGCCTCCTGCTCGTCGCAAATTGAACAATGGGGCCCGTTTCGGGCTACTGTACCGGCCGGTAGCGACGGCACTTCATGGCTTCCGAACAGGTACGTCTCGCCAGCAAGGTACTGGGGCCGCTTGTCCGACGGCACGGGACATCTCCTGCGCTGAAGGTGACCCTGCGTCAGGCGGTCAAGACACTGGCCAGGGCACTGGCCGAAACTGATACGAAGACGCAATCGGAAACCATCCGCCAGGCGATCGACGAGCTTCGCTTCGGGCTGAAGCTCATCCAGAACTCCCAGCGCCCGGCCGATCAGGCGCAGCTGGAAGGCACCGCCGAGGCATTGTCTTTCCTGGCGCCGCTGGCAGGAGCCATGGCGCCGCAGCCCGTTCGCATTCTGGCACCAGCGCCGCCACCCGCCAGCGCAGCGCCCAGCCCGCAGACACATCCCAATCCTTCGCCGCCGCCAGCACCAACGAGTGTTCCCCGGCCCGCGCCTGCCAAAGCAGAAGACAAGACACGGCCGTTTCTGCCGCAATCTCTCGATTTCCCGACAGTTCGCCTGCGTCTGGTCGGCCTCCTGAACAGATTCAACGCCCTTCATGTTGCGCTCACCGAACCCCTGGCCACCCTTCGCGACCTCGACGTCGCGTGTGCCGAACTCGACAAGATCGTCCAGGCCGTGAAATGGCTGGGCTTGAAGGGCATACCGGCATTCCTCAAGGCTTCCGAAAGCGCCGAGACGGTGGAGGACCGCTTGGTAGCCAGCGCGACGCTCATTCACATCGGCGCTCTGGGTGGCGTCGAGAGGATGATGTCGACGCTTCAAGGGTCCGTCGCGGAAAAACAAACCCTGCCCGCTATTGCCGGCACGATCCTGCGCACGTTCACAGACGCAGCCGTTCTCGATGGCATGCTCAAACTGCTCCTCAAGCCAGCCGGCGATGCGCTCGGCAGCCTACTTCTGCCGCTCCTTGCCGAACAGGGCGTGCTCTCGTCTGAGCAGCTCGTGAAGCTCATGAGCCATCCGAGTGATGCCCTCGCAGTGCCCGCCATCGAGGCGCTGGCCTGGTTTGGCGACGCTCGCGATGCCCCGCTGCTCTTGGCCTCGGCACGCAAAGCGATGACTCCCAGGCGGGCGGATGCCCTGCTTTTTGCTGCGGTCGCACTCGGCTCGGTCGAAGCGCTTGCAGAAGTGCGGGCACAGTTGCCGGAGCGAGCTGCCAGCAGCCATCATCTCGTCGAGTCGCTCGCAATCGCCGGCGACGCTTCCGATGTACCTAGGCTGCTCGCGTTGGCCGAGCAGCCGGGTGTTGACGCTGACCATATCGTTCTCGCGGCGGCCAACCTAGGCTGCGTCGCCACCGTTCAGGCGCTTCGTCCTTTCACCGGCCGCGTGCCCCGAGAAACGCTTGAAGAAGCCCGGCGCATGATCTTGGGAAGCGGTTCCACGCATCCTTCTGATGAGGCTTCGGCGCTCCGCATACTCCACGGCGAGCCTTGGTCAGTCTCCGGCCTGCTCTCGCGTCTTGCGGCGCCGGACGAGCCGGTTCAATCGCAGCGACGGCTGGCATTGGAAATTCGCGTGCGCACCGGCCTTGTGCCGCCGACGAAGTTTCCGCTGCTCATGTCGGCTGCGGCCCGCGCCGAATTGGTGGCGAGCTGGAGGGCCCATTTCGCGAAGGCCCACGGCCAATTGACACCGGGTGGCTGGTCCTATCAAGGAAGACCCGCAGGCAAGGAGAACGGAGCGCGATGACGATCGTCAACCTGACGAACTTCGAGGCCGCTCATGCTGTCACGATGGGTCTCGACGGCAATTGGCAGGTCATCGCTGTCGTGAAGGCCACGTACACCTGGGACAAGTCCGGCACCGTCTGTCCCGCTCCGTCCTCGCCCATTGTCATGCTCGACGAATTCTTCGGCGATCCCGCTTCTTCGGGACTGCTGCTCGCCAGCGATATCGCACCGGCAAAACCCAAACTCGACGTCCTGCTTGCCGGAGCCATCGCCTTCCCAAACCCTATCACCGAGATTGAGGTCGGGTTGGTAATCGGATCCCGTCTGCGCAAGCGCGTGCGTGTTTTCGGGGATCGGATCTGGTTGCCTGCTGTGATGACAGATGTGGTGCCGTCGCGTCCGCGCCCTGTCAGCCGAGTGCCCATTGTCTGGGAACGCAGCTACGGCGGCGCTGATCCTGCCGACAGCAAATGCATTGAGCCGCAAAATCCAGCAGGATCCGGCGTGGCCAAAGACCCGAAGACCTTGCATGGCAGGCCGGCGCCCAACTTCGAGGATTTCGACAAGGCCATCGGTGCGCTCTTCGGCAAACCTAACCCCGTCGGGTTCGGTCCCATCGCCGCGGACTGGCAGCAGCGGGTCGCCCTGGCAGGCACATACGACGAGGCGTGGAAGAAATCGCGCATGCCCTTGCCTCCCGATGACTTCTCGCCTGCGTTCTTCAACGTCGCCCCCAAGGACCAGCAGTTGGACAAATACCTGCCTGGCGAGAAGGTCCGCCTCCTCAACATGACCACCGCCGTTCACGATCAGTTCGACTTGCCAGCGTTGATGGTTCCCGTTGCGATCGTGTCGAGTGACGGGCTCGTGGAGGAAACGGCCGTGGTCGATACGCTGACCATCGAGCCAGAAGAGCGACGCTTCTCACTGCTGGCCAAAGCCCAGGCGAAGCTTTCCGATGGCCC
>Ga0265330_10001994_pt1 | contig 11338 bp, 10 predicted proteins | sample 41919metaG_FD_202083 | JGI IMG/M metagenome (GOLD analysis project Ga0265330, IMG submission 202083) | Rhizosphere microbial communities from Carex aquatilis grown in University of Washington, Seatle, WA, United States - 4-19-19 metaG | ecosystem: Host-associated > Plants > Roots > Rhizosphere... | reverse complement strand
CGGTCGCGGAAGTGTGCGGCGACCTTCTCGATGGATTGTGCTACATAGGCCAGGTCTCCGGTGCGATCGGTGCGCAGCGCGCTCACATCCTCGGCGGTGCGAACGGGATGATGTACCACGGGCCCCTCGCCGGCCTGGAACTCGAAGTCGAGGCCCATCGGCTCCAGCGGCAGCAGCAGGTCGGCAAAGATGATAGCCGCGTCCACGCCCAGCTTTTCAGCGGCGGTGATGGTGACCTCGGCGGCAAGCTCAGGCTGCTTGCAGATTTCAACCAGCGTGTGGTGCTTGCGGATCTCGCGGTACTCCTGCATATAGCGGCCGGCCTGGCGCAGAAACCAGACCGGGGTGCGGTCTACCGGCTGGCGCAGGCAGGCGCGGATGAAGCGGCTGCCGTCCAGAATGGCGCCGGGGGTGGTTTCGGGCGCGATGGCGTTTTTGTCGGTCAAATCCATATAGTGTTGATTTTACCGGGCCAAAGGGGCCGCATTGGGCCGATGAATCCTACATACGCCTTCCCATATCGAAGAGGGGAGGGAGGCGAGGGCTATTTCGTCTCCACGTGAATCACGCGCACTTCCGGGTAAGCCCCATCCCAGTCCGGCGTGACCGCGTCGAAGATCAGCCGGAACTCCTGCTCGGCGCCGGGCTTGAGCGGGGCCGCGGAGACCGGTTCAAGATCGACATAGGGCTCTCTCACGCGGATGAGCATGAGCGGATGAGTCTCGTTCTGCGCCACTTCGCGAGCGGGGTCGCGGAAGAGCACTTGCACGGTGATGCCGGTGACGGTGCGGTTGCCTAGGTTGGCGACGTGCCCGTCCAGGTAAGTGACTTTGCCGCCGGCCAGGTTGGCCGACTCGCTCATGGCCAGGCGAGTGATGGGCAGGCTGGCCGCGTAAGCGTCGGGAGCAGCCGAGATAGGCGTCACCGTGGCCTTGCTCTTGCCGTGTTCGAGGGCAATCACCGCCAGGGCAGCTACTGCCACCACGACCGCGGCAGCTACCGCCATCGGTAGCCAGTTGCGTTCACGCTCCCCCGTGGAAGGGACTGGATTGAAATCGGTGCTCACGAGCGAAATTTTACACCCGTTACCGAAGGAATACTCTAGCCTTCCGCGTTTTGGTAGTTAGACGTAGGATTTTTCTGGCATTGGGCGATAAAGGAACCTGAGCAGGAACTCTCTCCGCATCTCAACATTTATTCGGGAACCCCAGGCCAGTGTTCGGCGTCTAAAGATTCAAACGGCCAGGGAACCGGCAACGTCAAGCTTCCGTAACCCTTGCCGAAAGGCACAGAAAGGCAGGTCCACGATGCAGTCTTCCCCGCACACCGCATCCACCTCTCTGCCGGTGCAGGCCAGCCGGACGGATTACTCCGGCCAGCCTGCCGATCTCGTTTACCAGACCGTCACCATTGCCGCCATGCTGCTTATCTTGGGAAGCCTCTGGCTGTTTTGAGAACGGGGCCAGCCGCCTGCTCCTCCGGCCAGACCGAAGCGAAGCAAATCGGTTTCCATCGAGCAGTTGTGCTCAGGCGCATACGATGCGCTATGTGTCGCCCGTGTATTTCACACAAAATTACCGCTTTACAAAGTCCACCACTTTGGGTCCGAGCTGACTGGTGCACTGGACAGGAACCATGTGGCCGCAGCCGGGGATGATCTCCAGCTGCGACTGCGGGACCAGTTCATGCATCTTCTCGCCAAGGCTAAGCGGAAGCAGGCGGTCCTCCGCGCCCCATACAATCAGCACCGGCATCTTCAATTGCGGCAGCAGGGCATCCGTGGCGTCGCGGCCGGTCAGCATGGTTGCCATTGCCCGGTGGACCACCCAGGCGTTCCGCCGGGAGATGCGCAGAATATCCCACGCCACGAAACCCGGAACAGGCGGCGGGTTGGGCATCAGAAGCGCTTTAAGTTGGTCCAGCTCGGCGGGTGTCGTGGGCGTGAACAGCCTTGTATCCCAGGCGGGCTTTTCGTAGATGCCGACGCTGTCAAAGAGCATCAGCCGCCGCACCCGCTCCGGATGCCGAAAGGCCAGATGCTGCACGATGCCGCCACCCATCGACCAACCGCCCAGGTCCACCTGCTTCAATCCCAGCATGTCCATGAAGCCCACCATCGCCTCGGCCTCGTCGGAAACCGAATAGGAGAACTCCACCGGTTTCTCGCTGCGGCCGTAGCCGGGTAGATCCGGCATATAAACTCGGAAACCGGCATGGACAAGATAGGGCGCCAGGTTGCGCCAGTCCTCGGCGCGGCCCCCCAACCCATGCACCAGCACCACCACCGGCCCGGCAGCCGGGCCCTCAACCATGTAATGCACGCGATGGCCGGCTACCTGAACCGAACGGCTTGATGCGCCCGAAAGGCGCTCCCGCAGATATGTCGCTTCATTGAAGTAGCTGACCGGCCGCAGCCAGAACCGAACTCCAGCCACCAACGCCAGCGCCACCATCACTCCCGCAATCCACCGCAGCCTGTTAAGCGATTTCATCGGGCCTCACGCCTTTCAGCTTCGATTCTCTGCGCCCTCTGCCAGCCCATCTCGACAACCCTCACGGTCACTGGATCAAGCCATAGCGCGCCGTGGCTGTTCCACTCCGTCCGCTCTACCCACCGCACCGCATCCGCGTCGGAGGCCGCCTGCAATTGGCCTCCCGCCACGCGACATAGGTAATCCGCAATCACATAATGGTATTGGACGCGTTCACCTTCCCGATGGATGCGGTCCAGCAGTTCAATCAGTTCCGAAGGCTCGACGATCAGCCCGGTTTCCTCCCGCACCTCGCGGATCACACCGTCCGTGAGCGCCTCGCCCAGTTCAAGCAAGCCGCCGGGCAGCGACCACTGGCCCCGCAGCGGCTCGGTTCCGCGCCGCACCAGCAGAACCCGATCCTCATCCACCACCACCGCGCCAACGCCCACCAGCGGCGCCAAAGGAAACTCTCTCTGCATGATCCTCCGCTTACATTCAATCCCACTCTACAATGCTTCTGCCGCTCCCTCGCGCAATTGGACGTTTCTGCCTCTGCATCGTCCTCATGGGGTTATCATCTAAGACACCGGGGGGGGGCAAAATGCCGGAGTTTACGCTCCTTATCGATGGAATGCACTGCGGCGCCTGCGTCCGACGCGTCAGCTTGGCGCTTGCCGCTACCGAAGGTTTGGTTGTGAACGAGGTCCGAGTGGGAGCGGCACGGCTCACTTCCACACAGGACCCTCTACCCGTCGATCTTGCCGTGGCGGCACTGGCCAAGGCCGGCTACGCCGCGCGATTGGTAGAATAAGTGGGCACATTCTCAACAGAATCGCTCACGCTCCCCGTTCTGGGCATGACGTGCGCCTCCTGCCAGCATCATGTGGAAGAGGCTCTGCGCTCGACCGCCGGAGTCGAATCCGCGCACGTCGATCTGATAGCCCATCGCGCTCTCGTAGTCTTCGATCCGGTCATCGCGACGTCCTCTGCGCTGGTTGAGGCCATTCGCGGAGCCGGCTATGATGCCGTGCTCCCTCACCCCAACGATTCAACGCCAGGCCAACAATCTACGGACCACATGGCGGAGTCCATTTGGAAGGCAGGATTGACCCTCGCAGCTGGTGTAGCAGCCATGCTGCTGTCCATGCCGCTGGGAAACGAAATGGGCGCGCTAGACCATGCCCTGATGCGCCTCTTGCCCTGGCTCTATGCGCTGCCGCCAGGCCCGCTGCGCTGGTTTCTACTGATTCTCACGGCTGTGCTTGTGGCCTGGGCCGGACGCGGCATATACCTGAGCGCGATTCGCGCCCTGCGCCGTGGCGCCACCAACATGAACACATTGGTTAGCCTGGGAACCAGCGTGGCCTTCGTCTACTCCGCCTATGCCGCGGTCTGGCCCGCTCCCGGGCGTCAGCTCTACTTCGACGCGGTCCTGTTGATTCTGGGCTTTCTCTTGTTGGGTAAGAGCCTGGAAGGCCGCGCCAAGCGACGTGCCTTGGCCGCGCTCGACTCGCTCTTCAGACTGCGCCCCGTGACGGCTCGCCGCATCCGCGACGGCAAGGAAGCGGTTGTTGCCCTGGCTGAGATTCAAATTGACGACAGCGTCCTGGTTCTGCCGGGTGAGCGGTTTCCGGTTGATGCGGAGATTTTGGAGGGGCGCACCACCGTGGATGAGTCGATGCTCACCGGCGAGCCTACTCCGCTGCCGCGCGAGCCGGGGGGCCGGGTACTGGCCGGTTCACTCAACTATGACGGCGCCGTCGTTTGCCGGGCTGAATCGCTGGGCGAGGCCACGGTGCTGGCGCAGATTACGCGCATGGTGGAGCAGGCGCAGAGTTCGCGCGCGCCCATGGAGCGGCTGGCCGACCGCGCCAGCGCAGTCTTTGTGCCCGTGGTGCTGGGCCTTGCTGTCATCACATTTGCGATCTGGCTCATCGCTTCGCACTCGCTTCCATTGGCCCTGGCCAACACCGTCGCCGTGCTGGTTATCGCCTGTCCCTGCGCCATGGGGCTGGCTGTGCCCGCCGCGCTCACCGTGGCCGTGGGCCGCGGCGCGCAACTTGGAGTTCTCTTCAAAGGCGGAGAAGCGCTGGAACGTTTAGCTCATCTGGACGCAATTGTCCTGGACAAGACCGGAACATTGACCGTGGGGCGGCCGGTGCTTACAGCCATTCATCCGTTTGCAGGCCAAAAAGAGGACGATCTGCTACGCATGGCGGCTGCCGCCGAGGAGCGTTCGAACCATCCGCTGGCACACGCCCTGGTGGATTCCGCGCGCGCGCATGGCCTCACCTGGCCGCACGCGGAAGAGTTGCATATCTTGCCCGGCCGCGGCATCACAGCCACAATCAGGGAGTACGACTACCTGCTCGGTAATGAAGCACAGTTTCAAGAATCAAACATCCAGTTGCCACAGGGCATTCCGCCGCCGGAACTCGGCGTTACGCGACTGTGGATGGCCCAGGACCGCGTCCCAGTCGGCTATTTTGATGCCCGCGACGCTCTGCGGGCCGATGCGCCCGCAGCCATCACCGCGCTGCGCCAATCCGGTCTACGCGTGCTGATGCTGACAGGTGACTCGGCAGCCGCGGCCAAGCCAATCGCCGAGCAGGCCGGAATCACCGAGGTTGAAGCCGATATGGACCCGGCCGGCAAGCTGGCCCGCATCCGCGCCCTGCAGCAGAGCGGCTTGCGCGTGGCCATGGTGGGCGACGGCATCAACGACGCTGCCGCACTTGCCCAGGCCGACGCCGGCATCGCTATGGGATCGGGCGCCGACCTGGCTCAGGAGGCCGGAGACGTGCTGCTGTTGCGCGCCAGGCCCACTACCATTCCCGCGGCTCTCGAACTGGCCCGCCAAACCCTGCGCGTCATGCGTCAGAACCTGGCCTGGGCCGCGGCCTACAACCTGCTTGGCATTCCGCTGGCGGCAGGGCTGCTCTATCCGGCATTCCACATTCTGCTCACTCCATGGCTGGCTGCTGCCGCCATGGCTCTCAGTTCGGTCTGCGTGCTGGCCAACAGTTTGCGCCTGCGAGGATGGCAGCCCTCCGCATTGGGCCAGGGCGCACAGACTGCGCCGCCGCGATAAACTAACTCTAGCCGTGCGCATCCTGACCCGTTACATCCTCGGCGAGATTCTCTCCCACGCGCTCATCGGGTGCGCGCTCTTCACCTTCATACTCTTCATGCGCGACCTTCCCCACATCCTGGAGATGGTGGTTCGCAACAGTTCCACGTTTACGAACGTGATGGAGATTCTGCTCTTCACATTGCCCAACACCTTCAAGGTCACCATTCCCATGGCGGTGCTGGTTGGGGTGCTGCTGGGGCTGAGCCGCATGGCTGCCGACAGCGAGATTATTGCCATGCGCGCCTCCGGCCTGGGCATCGGCTACTTTGTGCGCGTCGCTTCCATCGTGGCCGTCGCCGGCACGCTGGTGGGCCTGGCCAACTCACTGTATATAGCCCCTCGAGCCAATCGGGCCATCCTGGAGATGGAGCAGGCTCTGGAAACCTCGCAGGCATCCTACGAGATTCAGCCCCGCGTCTTTTACGAAGACTTCCACAACCTCGTTCTCTATGTGCAGGATGTGCGCTCTGGCTCCGGCGCGGCCAACTGGCGCCAGGTATTCATGGCCGACGTCACCGATCCCTCCACTCCACGCATCACTACGGCTGCTTCTGCCACAGTAGTCAACGACGCGACGCAGGAACTCCTTATGCGGCTACGCGACGGATCGAGGCATGAGACAGTGGCCGGCCAGCCGCAGCAATACAATATCTCCACCTTTGCTACCACCGATCTGCCGCTGGCCCTGAGCCAGCAGAGCGATATGCACCTGGGACGGATGGACACGGCCATCTACGCCTTGCCCATGAATGCACTTATTCAACGCATTCACGGCCCCGACGGCAAGCGCTTCCTGATCGAGTTGCACAACCGCTTCGCCTTTCCGGTGGCCTGCCTGGTGCTCATGCTTGTGGGCGTTCCGCTGGGCGTGGCCTCACGCCGCGGCGGTAAAAGCTCCGGCTTCGTCTTTACCATTTTGCTGGTCTTCTTTTACTACTTTCTCTCTTCCACCGGCATCGCTCTGGGCCGTCAAAACAGGCTCTCCGCATTCTTCGCGGTGTGGCTGGCCAACCTGCTCTTCGCCGGGGCCGGCGCCTTTCTGCTGTGGCAGATGGCCAGCGGCGGCCGCGTTCTGAATGCATTCACCAGTTGGGCCTTGCGGACACCCAAACCCAGGCCCGCCGCCCCGCCCAAGCCCGCCGGCATCCCCCTCTTCGGCCTCCTGAGCAGATTTCAAACGCGCCCACGGCGCGCCAAAGCCCGCCACGTCTTTCCGCGCATTCTCGACGAGTATGTAGTGCGCGAGTTCCTCAACACCTTCTTCCTGGTGCTGGCCGCCTTTGTCATGCTCATGCTGGTCTTCACCTTTTTCGAGCTGGTAGGCGATATTCTGCGCAATCATATTCCGCTGTCTACGGTCGGCGCTTATCTCATCAACCTCACGCCCAGCATGCTCTATCAGATTGCGCCGTTGGCCGTACTGATCGCCGTGCTGGTCACCTTCGGCGTGCTCAACCGCAACAGCGAACTGATCGCCATGAAGGCCACCGGCATCAGCCTCTACCGGCTGGTGATTCCCATCGTCTCCATCGCCGCTGTACTGGCTCTCAGCCTCTTCCTCTTCGACGAGTTCTATCTCCCCCAGGCCAACCGCAAACAGGAGGCGCTGCGCAGCGTCATCAAGGGCCGCCCGCCACAGACCTTCCTGCACCCCGAGCAGAAGTGGATCTTCGGCCAGCCTCGCTCCGGCGAGCCGGCCCGCATCTTTTACTACCAGTTCTACGATCCAGACCATAACGAGTTCGCAAACCTATCTCTCTTTGAGTTCGATCCATCCACATTCGCGCTTTCGCGGCGCATATTCGCCGCCCGCGTTTATTGGGACTCCGGAACCGGCTCATGGAACTTTCAGAACGGCTGGCAGCGCGATATCGACGGAGCGAACGTGACCGAATACCGCGAATTCAAGCAAACCACCTTCGCCGAGATACACGAGGAACCGAGTTACTTCAAGAAAGAAAGTCTGCAATCGCAGGAGATGAACTTCAGACAGCTCGATCGCTATATCTCCGATCTGAGCCAGAGCGGATTTGACACCATGCGCCTGCGGGTTGAGCTGTGGCACAAGCTCGCTTACCCGCTCATCGCCATCGTCATGGCGGTGCTGGCCATTCCCTTCGCGCTCTCCATGGGCCGCCGTGGCTCGCTCACCGGCATCGCCGTCGCTATTGCTGTGGCGCTTGCCTACTGGGTGGTCGATGGCCTCTTTGGCGCCATGGGCACCGTAAACTACCTGCCCGCCGCCCTGGCTGCCTGGTCATCGGATCTTCTCTTCGGACTGGTGGGCGGCTATCTGCTGCTGAGAACGCCGACATAAAGCCTTTCGATTTTCGATATAATTCTCTTTCGCATTTCTGGATAGGTCTGCACTAATATCAGAGATATGTACGGACGCCAGTTATATACAATCTTGCTTTCGCTGCTGTTTGCTGCAATCCCATGTAATGCGCAAAATTACTCTTTGACCGTCGATGCCGTTCTCGTGCGGGTACGTACAAATGTCGCTGAATACAGGACTTCGATACCTAGCTTCATCAGCGATGAGTCCGTGCTTTCGCAGCGATTTGAGGACGAAAAGCTGAAAGATGAGATGAAGGTCGAGTCTTCCTTGGAGGTGGTGCGTCAAGGTTCTGGAAATAATCTGCGCGAAACGCGCATCAAGAATCTGGTAAACGGCCACGCACCGAAGAGCCAGAAGGTTACGCCCCCCTTTACCTTCAAAGGCGGCGTCTCCAATGTTATTGCCTTCTTGGAAAGCAAGTGCGATGACTATCGCTTTGCCGAAGAGCCCAGCAAGGGAAATCCTATCGTTCTCCTGGCCTCTCTCAAGCCTCCATCGAGCGATCGCCCATCCACCTGCTCTTCGCAAATCTATAATCGCAAAGCATTTATTGATTCGGACACATTCCAAGTTTTCCGAATTGAAAACGCCGTTCAGGATGTTGGGACTGGAATTGTAGGGCATCTCCCTTTTGTTCCAATGCCTTCCAGCCACAATGTGTTTACCCTCTCTGTCGACTACACGCCCGTCGAGCTTGGCGGCAAGACCTTCTGGCTGACGAAGACGGTTACAGTCGACCTGAAAGATAAAAACAAACCGATTCGTCTTCACTACGAGGCGCATTACACGAACTATCACAGATTCACAGGTACCGCCGCGATTCTTCCCGCCGAGGAAGGCGGGCACTGAACCAGGGACGATTGGATTGAAGCTCGACCTGTTCTTGGTCTGTTGGAACGCAGAATAATAGGCAGGCCAGGCGCCGCCCGCCCCTCCCCGTAGAATGGAAATATGTTCCGCGACCTGGCTCCCCTCTTCCCATATATGCGCCGCTACCGCTGGGGATACCTGTGGGGCACCCTCTCCTGCATCGCCACCAATGCGGCAGCGGTCCAGTTTCCCAGAGTTCTGGGATGGGCCATCGACAAGATGCAAAAGAACCAGGCTACCCGCGAAGCAATTCTCGGCTTTGCAGGCCTGTTAGTGGCCATATCGCTGACCAAAGGTATCTTCCTTTACTCCCAGCGCTGGATTCTCATCGGCATCTCGCGAGAGATCGAGTTTGACCTGCGTAACGACCTGTTCCTCAACCTGGAGCGGCAGGACTCGGGCTTCTATCAGCGCTACCGCACCGGCGACATCATGGCCCGGCTGACCAACGATCTTAATGCCGTCCGAATGTTGCTCGGCCCAGCCCTCATGTATAGCGCGAACACGGTCTTCTTCACTGTCTTCGCTTTGTATTTCCTGCTGCACCTGAGCCCCTGGCTTACACTTGTGGCGCTTGCGCCGATGCCGCTGGCCAGCATCCTGGTGCAATACCTCGGCCACCGAATCCACGACCGCTTCGAGCGCATCCAGGCCAGCTTCTCTGAGATCTCCTCGCAGGCACAGGAAAACTACTCCGGCGCGCGCCTCATCCGCGCCTTTGCCCGCGAGGACTCCCAGATCGGCCTCTTTGAGCAGCTCAACCGGCGGTACATCGCCCGATCTCTGCGCCTTGTCCAACTTATGGGGATGCTGTGGCCGACGCTGGAGTTTGTCCTGGGCGTTTCCATGGCCATCACACTGCTGGCCGGCGGCCACCTGGTCATCGCGCATCGCATCTCGGTTGGCGATTTTGTCGAGTTCAACACCTACATGATCCTGCTTATCTGGCCCATCATCGCCGTGGGCTGGGTCGTGAATCTCTTCCAGCGCGGCACCGCCTCGGTTGTGCGCATCGACGAGCTGCTCAAAGCAGAGCCTGCCATCGACGACAGCGCCGCCGATGCCGCGATTCCCGCGGACGCCGTGCTGCAGGGCGAGATTGAGTTTCGCAATCTCAACTTCAGTTACGGTGAAACGGAGGTGCTGCGCGGCATCTCGCTCAAGATTTCCGCCGGTTCCAGCCTGGCTATCGTCGGTCCTACCGGCTCGGGAAAGTCCACGCTGGTCAACCTGATCTCAAGAATGTATGAGGCGCCCGAGGGGTCGCTTCTGATCGATGGCCGGCCGGTGCGCGACTATCCACTGGCTGTGCTGCGGCACAATATTGGCATGGTTCCGCAGGAGACCTTCCTGTTTAGCGAGACTCTGCGCGAAAACCTGGCCTTCGGTGTGCCAAACGCCGGCGCCGAAGAGCTGCTGAAAGCAGCCGAGGCAGCACACATCCTGAAAGAGTTCGAAGAGTTCCCGCAAGGCTTTGAGACCATGGTAGGTGAGCGCGGCGTTACGCTCTCCGGCGGGCAGAAGCAACGCTCGGCCATCGCCCGCGCGCTGCTGCGCAGGCCGGCTATCCTCATCCTCGACGACGCATTGGCCAGCGTGGACACCTACACCGAGGAGCGCATCCTGGGCGGGCTGCGCAACTATACCTCGACCGCGACCACCATCCTGATCTCTCACCGCGTCTCCACCGTGCGCAACGCCGATCGCATCGCAGTGCTCGACCGCGGCAGAATTGTAGAGCTGGGCGGGCACGACGAGCTGCTCGCGCTCGACGGCTACTACGCCAGCCTATACCAGAAGCAACAACTGGAAGAGGAGCTCATCGTCGCAGGATGAATTGAGATTGGCGCCTACTCCACGCCAAGCACTTTGACGATTACGCGCTTCCGGCGCTGACCATCGAACTCGGCATAGAAGACCCGCTGCCAGGTGCCCAGGTCGAGTTTTCCACCCGTAACAGGCAAAGTGGTCTCGTGGTGCAGCAGCAGTGACTTCAGGTGTGCATCCCCGTTGTCCTCGCCGGTCCGGTGATGCTTGTACTCCGGCCGCGCCGGCGCCAGTTCCTCAAGCCACTTGCCGATATCCTCGATCAACCCGCTCTCCAGGTCGTTCACATACACCGCGGCCGTAATGTGCATCGGCGAGACAAAGCACAGGCCGTCCTTTACGCCGCTGCGCCGCACAATCTCCTCCACCTGATCGGTGATGTGCACCATCTCCCTCTGCTTGCGGGTTTCAAAGACCAGATACTCCGTGTGACTTTTCATCGCGCTCCCCATCTTCGAATACCTCTGCCGCTAACTCCGCCAACTCCTCTATTCTAAAGACAGCCGTGACTGCGACCAATCACACCGCCGCCCAGCGCCTGCGCCGGATGCACGATCAACTTGCCGCGGCCTACGGTCCCCAGCACTGGTGGCCGGCCGAGACCCCCTTCGAGGTGATCCTCGGCGCCTATCTGACCCAGAATACCGCCTGGAAGGCCGTCGAGCGTTCTTTGGCTAACCTGCGCCAGGCGGG
>Ga0265330_10001993_pt1 | contig 11338 bp, 4 predicted proteins | sample 41919metaG_FD_202083 | JGI IMG/M metagenome (GOLD analysis project Ga0265330, IMG submission 202083) | Rhizosphere microbial communities from Carex aquatilis grown in University of Washington, Seatle, WA, United States - 4-19-19 metaG | ecosystem: Host-associated > Plants > Roots > Rhizosphere >... | reverse complement strand
CTAGGTGCGGTGGGTGCCACTTTCCCCCTTGCAGGTTGGGAGCTTTGGGGCCGGCGTTTCAATTTGCGCCAGTACTTCGTTATGGAGACGAAGGGAAAGTTCAGCGTGACAATGCGCTACGGCGAACCACCCGGAGATGGTCTGATCCGCATTGGGCCGCTGGATGCACCACCCGTTGAGGTTCTGATTGAATACCCGGAACGTGGGCGTGGTCCACGAGGCTTCTTGGAAGGCGTAAAGTAGATATCCGTTCGATAGCGCCGCACCGAGGTAGCCTTGTGAATGTGGCGCTGGAGATCGGGATCTGCCGATAGCGCCGCACCGATGTTGACCTCGAAGGTGTTACCGGAGCCGGCAGAGGTCAAACCCACCATCACATTTAGCTCGCCGTTGGTAGCACCCGGCAGTGCCTGGAATCGAACGAGTCATGGCTGCCTCCGGGTCGAGTGGGCGGTATATCAGCATTCCTGTCTTCTTGTTCTCACCAGCGCCCCCATGAACAATCATCGGTGCAAAACACGCGCCCGTCGCAGGTGGTCTTGGATGTGCAGGTGCCAACCGGCACCGGGAACTTCAAGAGGGCGCCTACTTCGGTGGCAAGTCGCTGGTAGCCGTCCGTAAGACGAATGGTCTCGCCCGCATAGAGGACGAGAAAGAGAAGGCTCGCGAAAATGCGTGGGCGAATGGCGAGTCGGGCTCTGTCTCCGCCGAGTTCTAGCGCCGGACCCACGTCGAGGCCCACCGAGACGGCCTGCATCGTCCATCCGAGCTCCGGCCCCACGGACACCCGGTGCGTCCGCGCGCCGCGATCGTAGAGATAGTCGACGTAGGCACCCCAGAAGTAGCGTTCGCGCTCCCGATAGCGCAGAAGACTCACTTCTCCTCCAACGAGAAGGCCGTTGGCACCGTGGGAGCGCAGCGTGGCCCCCACGTTGACCCCGATCGGGGCGTAGATTCCGCTCAAGGAGAAGTCATCGGTGTTGGCGTAGTCGGCCCGAGCACTCTTCTCGGGGCAGAACACGCCAAACGTAAGCGTCGCCAGGAGAGCTGCACCTCGAAGTCGCCCCCATTCAATGCTGCCATACTCGCGGTGTCCGGATATCCATCGCTGAGATTCTTGCATGAAGTCGCGATAATGAGCTCGAGGTGGACGATCCGCAAGTGGGGGTGGATCTGTCCGACACAAAGACCTTGATCTACCGACTACTCGCCCGAGCCCCAACAACCACTCAAGACCGAGCTGCGTGTCGCCTCCTGCGTGCAGAATCTCGGCGCCCTCGCCGACAACTGGCTGGGTGGAGTCGGAACAAGCGCCATCTTGCCTTCACCGAGTCACATCCGCAAAATGTCCGATATAGGAACGTTGGACGTCAACTACAGAAACCTACGCGCCAAGAGGATAGCCAATAATTGCCAGATCATTGAGCGGATTAACAATTCCCCTATTAAGAGAATGTTCTTTGGTTTCACATCTCCATGAGGGGACCGTCACACGCCAGTCTCGCGCGCAGGGTGTGGGGCACTGTGAAGAACGAACTGTCGCAGGCCGACTTTTGGGCACGATGTGGTCCAGAAGATCCAACATCGTTGCCGCCATTCGTCTGCCCATACAGCACGGGCAAACGATCGCGAGCGCTGGTGAAGCGCACCGGTCGGCTGGCGCCGCTCCCCGCCGGACCTTCTGCCCGTCCCTACTTCAATTCGTCGAGCAATGCCTTGGCTTCGGCCAGCTCGGGATCTTCTTGCAGTGCCCGCTTGACGAAGATGATGGCGCGGGCCTTGTCGCGCGCCTTGTGGGCGATGCGGCCCAGGCGGAAGTAGGCCACGGCAGAAGCCTTGGGCTCCTTGATCGGGTTGGCGGTCACCACGCGCAGGGCGCGCATGGCCAGTTCGTCGTCGCCCGCGGCCTCGGCCAGGTCGGCCACCTCGCGGGCGATGTCCACGCTCTTGCGGTCGGTGTCCAGCGCCTTCTTCAAGGCTTGCAGGCGGCCGTCGTTGTCGCCCTTGGCCGCGGCCAGCCGGGCCTGGCGCTGATAGAGAATTGCCAGCTCTTCAGCACGCATCATCTTGGCCTCGGCCAGCAGGCCGTCCAGCGCCTCCGCGCCGCGATCGAGTTCACCCATGCCGACATAGGCATCGACGAGCAGAGCGCGTGCGGCCCGTTCCGCAGGCCGAAGCGCCACGGCTTTCTCCAGAGCCTGCGCCGCCGCAGGGAACGCGCCGGAGCCGAGCAGGGTTTCTGCGGCACGAACCAGCAGCGGGTAGCGCGCGCCCTCGTCGGTCTCCGCCTCGGCCATCTGGATCTGTAGCTGCGCGGCCTCGACGGCGTTGCCGCTGGCCTCAAGAAGCTGGGCCAACCGCGCCAGCACCGAAGCGTGTCCCGGCATCTGGCGCAAAGCCTCCTGCAGCCACGGAATAGCCTCGGCGCCACGACCGATCTTCTCGCAGGCGCCGGCCATGGACAGCACGGCCTCGACCAGGGCCTCACCTTGTTCCACTTGGGCCAGGCGCGACCAGACGTTCGCAGCGGCGTCCCAGCGCTCTTCGGCCTCGAAGCGGGTGCGCATGGTTTGCAGGACCTCGCGGTCCGTGGGATTGGCGTCGATCCAGCGGAAGAGAATCTGGTCCGCCTGGGCTTCGTCGCCGCTGCCGCGCACCACCTCGGCCAGTCGCAGGGTCGCGCTGCGTGCCGCGGCCGGATCGCCGGCAGCGGTCGCGCGTTCGGCGATGCGGGTCAGGGTTTGGCTCAGGGGCAGCAACACGTCTTGCGCGCCCAGGGTGAGGGCTTCCTCCATGTCCGCCACGGCAGCCGCTTCATCCCCGCCTGCGGCAGCCAACTCGGCACGCAGGCGCAGCAGATCGGCCCGCGATTCCTGGGCGCTGCCCGTCAGCGCCTCGCTGACGACCGATCGCGCGCCGGCCGTGTCGCCGGCAGAGGCGAGCGAGGCCGTCAGCTCGCGCAGGGTCTCGATGTCTCCTGGGGCGCGCTCCATGGCCTGGCGCAGGCTTCGCGCGGCGCCCGCTTCGTCGCGCAGTTTCTCGCGCTGGATGCGGGCCGCCTGGTGCAAGAGCGGACCGGCTTTGTCCGCCTCTGCCACGCGGCCGGCCTCGCCGGTCAACAGCCCGACCAGCTCCGGCCATGACTCGTGTTCGTTGTAGGTGGCGACCAGGCGCTCGAACAGGTCGGCATTGTCGGGACTGCGACTGCGGCCCAGCTCCAGGGCCCGTCGCGCGCCGGCGTCGTCGCGCAGGCGCGTGCGCAGCTCGGCCAGTTCCACCGCGCGTGTTGCGGCTTCAGCGCCACTCTCGCCGGCCAGGATCTCCTCGCTCAAGGCCGCGCGCTCGGCCAGTTCGTCCTTGCCAGACAGAAGTTCGAGCAAGGAGAGCTGCAGCGATCGCCGGACCGCGGCGTCGGTGAAGGGCGCAGCCAGCACCTGACGGTAGGCCTTCTTGGCAGAAGCAGGATCGATCTTCTTGACCAACTCGCCGAACCGTCGCGCCAGGGCAGCCCGCCCCGCCCCGGCTATCGCACCGTCCCCGCTCGACAGCGCCTCGGACATGATGGCCACGGCCCGGCTCATCTCACCCCGCCGTTCGTGCAGATCGGCCAGCACCATGAGCCCCTCGGGATGGCCGGGTTCCTCGGCCAGCACCTCGCGCAGGACGGTTGTCGCCGCCTCCTCCGTCTTCTTCTCGCCCATCAGGAACTTGGCCCAGGCCAGGCGGGCCGTGTTGCGATCCGAGCGGGCCATCAGCTTGTCCGCCAGCTCGCCCACCAGGCTTTCGAGCGCTGCCCGGTTTCCCAGCCCAGCGTACAGACGCAAGAGCGGCTCCCAAACCTCGCGGTCCAGGGGATGGAGACTGCGCAACTGCTCGAACAGCCGAGCGGCGGCTTCGGCGCTTTCCGCATGCTCGGCCGCGGCGTTTGCCATTTCCCGCACCACCGGCGCCAGGCGCGGATTGGGCCAGGCCTCGCGCGTGTCTTCCAGGATTCGCGTCAGCCCGGCGAAGTCGCCGCGACTGCGCAGGCGGCGCACCAGGTCCAGAATGGCCCAGGTGGCGTCGCGCAGACCGCCGGGCACAGCCCGCGCCAGAACGATCGCACGCTCGAGCAACTTCTCGGCCCTTGCTCCTTCGCCCAGCGAGACGGCCAGTTCCACTCCGTCGCGCACGTCGTCGCTCTGCGCGTCCGGTAGGGCAGCACGCCGCTCGTAAAAGTCGAGCAGCATGCGCTCGTCGGAGGACGCTCGTGCCACCTTCTCGTAAACCGGCATCACCCGGGCCAGATCGGCCTCGGGTACGTGGGCTGCCTCGACCAGGGCCATGGCGCGCGCCAGGTCAGGCGAAAGGTCCACGGCAAGAGCCAAGGCGTCCAGGCCCTCCTTGCGGGAGTTGTCCAGGCCCAGGTGGCATTCGGCCACGCGGAAGAGAAGGTCGGCCTTTTCCGCCGGATTGGTCGCGAGTTGGGACATGCGACGCAACTGCGCCGCCGCCCGTCGCTCCTCGGCCTCGTCGCCGACCTTCAGGCTGACCCGGGCCAGACCACTCAAGGCTTCGGCCACCCGCTGCCCGGTCTGCTCGACCCGGTGATAGAGCGCCGTCGCACGCGCGACATCGCGCAGATCCTGCTCGGACGCCTCCCCGGCCCGCAGCAACAGATCGGCCACCCGAGGCGCATCGTTGGCCCTGCGAAGCCGATCGGCCGCACTGCTCACCGCTTCGAGATAGCGGCCGGCCTGGCCCAGCTTGGCCGCCAGGGCGCGCGCCTGCACATGGGCGGTGGCACTGTCGGGCACCTTCTCGACGATCTTGAGCAGGGCTTCGAGCGCCTCGCCTCCGCGGCCGAGCTTGTCCAGAACCTCGGCCAGCTCGCACACCACCACCGCTTCTTCCACGGCCAGGTTGGCGGCCGATCGCCGTTTCTCCAATAGCCCGAGCAAAACTTCGCCCTCGCCCGCCGCAAGCAAGGCCGCCTGCACGCGGCGGGCCTCGGCGGCATCGTGCTGAGCGCGCGACAGGGCCGAATCGAGTGCCTGGGCAGCGGCGTCCTTGCGCCCCATGGCCAGGGCCACCCGGCGCAGGCGCAGAAAGACTTCGCCAGCGGTTATCGCTGTGTCGGCCGACTGACCCCGGCGGGCCAGCACCAGCAAGGCACGATAAGCCTTCTCCGCGCGGTCGAACTCGCCCAGCTCCTCGGCCACCTCGGCCAAGGCGAGTTGGACGTCCATGTTGTCGAGCAGCACGGAGGCGGCCTGTTCCAGATGCTGCAGGGCCAGCTTGGGGTTCTTCTCGGCGCGCGCCACCTGCGCGACCTGAAAGTGCAGCACGGCCCGTTCGCGCGACTGGCGGCGTCCGTACTCTTCGAGCACGGTCTCGAGGGTGGCGCGCGCATCGGCCAGGCGACCGGCCTTGCGCAGGCCCTCGGCCAGGGCGAGGCGCAGACTGCGATCGGCCGGCGCAAGGGTCAGCGCCCGTTCCAAGACCGGCACCGCCCGCTCGGGGCTATGCAGATGCTCCTGACAGACCGCCAGGGTCTCGCGCGCGCAGGCCACCACCGCGTGGGGATTGACCAGCTGGGTACAGCGGTCGGACAGGGCCCGGACCAGCGCCTCCCAGCGCTCGGCATCCCGGTACAGCTGGGTGAGCAGCACCCACAGCTCGTCGGCGGTCGGATCTTCGGCCAGGGCGCGTTCCAGTGAAGCGACCGCCCGGTTGTGCTGGCCGGCGGCCACGTAGGCGCGAGCCAGCTGCGCCGCGGACTGGCGCCGCTCGCCCGGACTGCCCAGCGACATGCGCTGCTCCAGCCACTGCGCCGCAAGCAGGGGCTCGCCCGAGGCGATGCAGAGACGGGCCAGGCTGTCGAGCGCCGTCGAGCTGCTCTCCAGCACGACCACGCGTTCCCAGGCCGCGATGGCCCGCGCGCTGTCGCCGAGTGGGGACTCGGCCAAGGCTGCAACTTCGGTCCAAAGACGCGCGGCCCGTGTGCTATCGCCCAATCCCTCCAGCTTGCGCGCCTGGACGGTGAGAATGTCCGCCAATTCGCCGACGCGGCCGCGCGCGCGCAGCAAGATGTCCAGGGCGGCCAGGGTGGCCGGGTGGCCGGGCAGCTCCTCCAGGTTGGCGAGCAGCGCCTCGAATCGACCGGTGCGTCCCTCGACCACTTCACCCAGGCGGGCGATCTCCAGGCGCAAGGCCAGGCGCGCTTCGCCGTCGGACAGCAAGTCAAGCTGGCGGCGGCGCAGAGCGATCAACTCGGAGAACAGATCCGCCTCCTCGTACAGGCCGGCCAGAGACGCCATGGCCTCACGATTGTCGGGCTCTTCGTCGACAATGTGCCGGTAAACATCGCGCGCCACCGCCTTGTCAGCCTCGATCGCAATCTGACCCACGCGCGCGCGCAATCCCTTGCTGTCCCCCGCGGGCAGGGGCAGCCGGCTGGCGTCGAGCAGAAGGTCCACCGCTTGTCGCAAGTCAGCCGGGTCCTTGCTGGCGAGCAGGGGGCCCACGAGACCGTCCACGGCTCGCAACACAGCCGCAGCCGGCGCAAGCGAACCCTCGGCAGGGCCGCTCAGTCGTAGGAGCTGGGCTGCCCGATCGTACAAAGCCGTCAGGCAGCCGCGTGCTGCCTCCACGTCATGCAAGACCCGGCCGGCCAGATCCGCGGCCTGGGCCATGGCCTCCAGATCGCGCGGGGCGAGCGCCACGATCTTCATCATCGTGTCGAGCAGGGGCCGGCCCCCGCGGCTGCGTTGCGCCTGCGCCAGCGCACGGAGGGTCGGCAGGTGCATGGGGTCGTAGGTGGTAGCGCGCAGCAGGGCCTGTTCGGCCCACTCCTCGCGCTCAGCGACCTGATAACCCGCGATACGTTCCTCGATCGTCCGGGCAAAGGCGCCGGGCAGCGATGGGCGTCTGGCCAGGGCGGCGGACAGCGCCGTGCCCAGGGCAGCAAACATGGCGTCCGGATCGTCTGACGCGGCCGCGATTCTCTCCACGATTGGCAGATGCTCTGCCAGCAGGCGGTCGGGCGAGAAAGGCTCGGCCATGGCGGTGTCGGCGGCCAGCTCGCACGCGCCCGTGTTGGCGGCCAAACGGATCACCGCTGCGCGCGCCTGTCGGTTGTCGGGTGCGCCCTTGAGGGCAGCCTGGTAGGCCGCCAGCGCGCCCTTCTTGTCGGCCAGCTTCTCTTCCAGCAGCCGCGCTTGCAGCAGGCGCAGATGAACCGTGCGCGCCAGCGACGGTGCCAACGAGGCCGCGGCGGCCCCGAGAGACTCAGTCACCAGCGGCCACCCGGAGAGAGCGGCAGCCAGACGGACGATCTCGGCCTCCAGATGGCCGTCGTCCGGGGTCAGGCGCAAGGCCGCGCACAGGTGCGCCAATGCCTCCTCCGCAGAATCGGCACGCGTCTCTGCCAGATGCGCCGCCTCGACGAGGAGGCGGGCGCGCGCACGGTCGTCGACCGCCACGGCCATGCGGTGGGGCAGAAGGGCGAGCAGGGCAGCCCAGTCGTCGGCGGCTTGCAGGGCGCGGACAAGCGCCTCGACCGCAGCCGGCCGGCAGGCGGCATGGTCGAGCAAGGCCATCAGACCGTCGCGCGCACCGGTGAGCGCGGGGTCGGTGGCGAGAGCGCGCGCGTACCACGAGGTGGCGGCCGGGGCGTCGCCCAGCTTGGTCCGGCACAGGTCAGCCAAACGCACGAAGAGAGCGGCCAGGTGAGCCTTCTCTTTCTCCCCGACCTTGCTGCCGAGAGCGAGCCAATCAGGCCAGCGTTCGACCTGGGCCAACAGATCCAGGAGGGCCTCGGTGGCTTCCGGATCGTCAGCCCAGGATTGCAGTAGTTCTCGTAGCGTCGCGATGGCCTGCTCGGGTTGGCCCAGCTGCACGCTCTGCACGTGCGCGAGTTGAAACAGATCGGCGCGGCGCTGGGCCGGCGGCAAGTCGGCCTTGGCACGGCGGTGCAACACCACCGCCAGATCGGCCCAGCGCTCGGCCAAGGTCAGCCGATCCACCAGGCCGTCGAGCGCCTTGCGGTCGTTGGGGTCGGCCTGCAGTCGCGTCTCCCACAGTCCGATCGCTCGCTCGACCTCGCCCCCGTGCGTGGCCAAGGCAGCAGCCTCGCCCAGCAGGGCCCGCCGCGCGCCTGGCGTGGTCTCGAGAGCAGCCTGCTTTTCCAGCGCATCCAGACGTTCGGCCGCGTTCGCGTCGCCTTCCAGAAGCTGGGTCAGCTTGCGCAGCGCCGCCAGCACCTGGGCCGGTTGCGCGGCCTCGTCCTCCACCACCTTTCGATACAGCGTCTGCGCATCGGAGGCCGATTCGTCACCGATCTGCGCCGCTTCCAGCCAGCACGCCACGCGCAGGTTGGCATCCAGGGTGGCGCCCGCTGCGGCCAGCAAACCGCGTCGGTATGCCTCGGGCGCGTCGGTCACTTCGGCCAGGTACTTCAGCCGAACGCGCAAAGCCGGCTCGTCGGGCTCCAGCGACAGCATCTCGACCATCTGCTCGCGCGCGGCGGGCAGGTCGCCTTGCCGATACAGGTGGTCGGCAACCTCGCGCACCAGCGCGCGCTTCTCGGTAGCTTCGGCAAAGCCGAGCGCAGCCCGTAGCGCGGCCACCAGGCGGTCGGGCCGGTTCTTCTGGGTGTGACGGGTGCGCAGGATGTCGAGCGCACGCCAGCGCACGGTGGGAGCAAAATCAGGCCCGTTCAACACACGCTCGGCCACCGCGCACACCGGGCCGTCGTCGGCAATTCGGTTGTTGGCCAGGATGCGGTCGACCTCGTCCAGCGCCAGTTCGGGCTGGCCCAACTTGTCCACGGACAGGGTGGCCAGGCGCAGGCGTGCGTCGTCGGCCTCGGACCCCGGCAGAAGCGGCAGCCGAATGCGCAGCATGTCGACCAAGGCCTGCCATTGGCCTTGCTGTTCCAGGAGACGTTCCAAAGCCGAGGCGATGTCGGGAGCCGCGGGTGTGGTGTGAAAGAGCGCCTGCAGGTAGCCGATGGCCCGCTCCGTCGCGCCCGAGTCGCTGGCCACCGCGGCCGCCTCTTGCAGCAGGCGATGACGGCGCGCCCCCTCGGACGCGCCCGACAGCGCCTGGTCGTAGGTGGCGAGCACTTCGTCCCAGCGTTGCTGGACCGAAAGCAGAATTGTGATGCGTTCGATCGCCCAGTCCGCGTCCGGATCCGCCGCCAGCACCTGGCGCAGAAGCTCGACCGCGCGATCCGTCTCGCCCGCGTACCATTCCTCGAAGAAGCGCAGGGCTCGCTGCCCGAGCGCAGTGACCAGCTCGGAATCGAGGCCAGGCTTGAGCACCTTGCGATAGAGCGCGGCCAGCTCGTCGGGCTTCTGCTGCTGGCCCGCCAGCGTTTCCGCTTCCTCCCAGGCTGCCGTGTTGGCCGGTTCGGCCTGGGCTGCTGCCAGGGCCGCCTTCAATTTCTCGGCGGCAGCCTTGTTTTTATCGGCAGCGGCCTTGTTCGGATCATCACGTCGCGAGCCTGTTGATTTCGTGTCGCGTTTCATGACCCCTCTTGGATATGTGAGCGTGAGTCGGGAATAGTAACAGGTCCGCGACGACTGGCGTTGTCAAAGTTGAGGACACGCCAGGACGGGAAATCCCCGTCGCTGGCCGGGGCAGCCCGGGGTAGGCTGCGGTTGTGTTATGGAACCTGTACGCGGCTTGCTTCGACCTGGTGGCTGGGCTTGCACCCTACCAGGACATGCTGGACGAAGTGGTCGCGGCCCTGGACCTGCGGCCCGGCATGCGTGTGCTGGATGCGGGCTGCGGCACCGGCGCCCTGGAGGCACGGCTGGCCGAACGCCATCCCGAGGTCGAGGTGGTGGCAGTCGACGCCTCGCCGGCCATGCTGGCGCGAGCCAGGCAACGGATCTCGTCCGCCAGCCGGCCCTTTGTTCGGGCGGACATCGACGATTTCCTGGCCAACGAGAAGGACCGGTTCGACCGCGTGGTGAGCGTGAATGTGATCTGGGCGCTGGCCGATCCGCGGCGGACCATCGAACGCATGGCGGACTGCCTGACGCAAGGTGGCCGCATGGTACACGCGACACCGCGCTGGCGCTTCCGTTTCGACGCGATCGTCGTTGGTCATTTGCGACGGGCGCGCGGCATGCGCGCGTTGCTGCGGGCTCTGGGCCTGCTGCCCGTGCTGGCATTGGCTGGGCTGCTCAACCTGGCCCTCGTGTTGCGAGTTCTTGCAACGAACCGAGCCTGGCGGGATCGCAGCCGCTGGAAAGCCGACGGGCTGACGCGCTTGTTTTCGCAGCCGGGCCTGGGACCGGTCGCCATCCGTCCCACCTACGCGGGCCAGGGATTCCTCGTGACCTGCGACAAGCAGGCCGCATCATTGGTATAGGAAGAAACATGAATTTCCAGGAACTGATCCGCATCCGCCGCAGCATCAGATCGTACAAGCCGACCGAGGTGCCCGAGGATGTTCTGCACCGTGTGCTGGACGCGGGCCGCGTGGCCCCCACGGCCTGCAATTGTCAGCCGTTTCAGCTTGTGGTTGTCACCGACCCCGAGGTGCGCTCCAAGCTCAAGGCCGCCTACCGCCTCGACTGGTTCTGGCAGGCGCCGGCGATCGTCGCCGGGTGTGTCGAGCCGGCCAAGGCCTGGGTGCGCAACGATGGCTTCAATGCCGCCGAGGTGGACATCGCGATCGTCATGGACCACATCATCCTGGCCGCCACTGAAGAAGGCCTGGGTACCTGCTGGATCTGTGCCTTTGACGAGCCCAAAGCCAAAGAGATCCTGGGCGTGCCCGACGGCGTGCGCATCGTGGCCATGACCCCTCTCGGCTACCCTGCGGCCGAGCCCGCGCCCTTCGTGCGCAAACCGTTGCGCGAACTCGTGCGCAAGAATTACTGGTAGTCGCCGCTTCCCTGCGCGTGGCCGGGCGAGGCGTGATAGCGTCTTTCCGATGACGAGCGCGACCCGCAATCTCGCGGCGGCTCTGCTTGCGCACGGGTTGCTGTTGTATGGCGCCGCCACCCAGGCGTCTCCGAATCCGACCTACCCCTGGATGACCGCGAAAACTGACTCGACGGTCGAGTCGCGCGTGCCGGTGCCTGCCGGTTTCCATCGCGTACCTGTTTTGACGGGCAGCTTCGCGGCCTGGCTGCGCGGCTTGCCCGTCAAACCGGGCCGGCCACCTGTGCACCTTTTCGACGGCAGTTTGAAGAGCAACCAGGAGGCCCATCGCCTCGTGCTCGACGTGGATGTGGGTAGGCGCGATCGCCAGCAGTGCGCCGACGCGGTCATTCGGTTGCGTGCCGAGTATCTGCACACGGTCGGCAAGGACGCTGAGATCTGTTTCCGCTTCACCAAC